>ENA-UEYI01000130-UEYI01000130.1-human-gut-metagenome-genome-assembly--contig:-NODE-130-length-71622-cov-5.511930_pt1 | contig 71622 bp, 64 predicted proteins | sample MGYA00242900_ERZ507916 | MGnify/ENA primary metagenome ERZ507916 (study PRJEB26167, sample SAMN06115521) | human gut metagenome | host: Homo sapiens | place: China:Chongqing | collected 2015-09-02...
ATTGTGATTTAGAAACTGAACTACGGTCAAGCATTGAAAAAGAAAAGTATTGTCCGAAAAACCGACGAGAATATCAGCGGACCTGACGAAAACGGTAAAATGTGTTCTCAAACTTCGTACAGATTGTATAGACATGCCGACGACGACAGTCTTGAATTTTTCAAAGCGTTTGAAATCTACGTCTACGCAAACGAAAAAGAAAATTAGGGGGATATTATGAGAAAATACTTAAGCAAAAAACATATGGATTTTATTTTGGCAATAGTTGGAATATTGTCAATTATATTTATTTTGGTATGACTTGTTCAATAACTTTCTACGAATGAGCGTTTATAAGTTTTTCTTCTGAATAAATCACGCAAGCCCCGGCGAAACGGTTCGTCGGGGCTTGCGATATCTTAATCGAATTTATTGCGCTTTGCTATTGCAAAAGTCGGTTTGCGGGTAAGACTGTTTTTAAGGTTATTAGTGATGGCTAAACTAACCCTACAGATTCGTTTTGGCGAAGATATCGTCGAGTTTGGCGCAGAAATCGTCGATTTCCGATTTTTCGATAGTGTAGGGCGGGAGCAGTCGTATCACGTTGTACTTCGTGATATTGACGAGTATGCCCGCTTGCATAAGTTGCGCGGCTATGTAGTTGCCGTTCAGTCCGTCGCCGAGTTCCACGCTCTGCAGAAGCCCCAGACCTTTCACGTCCTTGACGAACTTGTATTTACGGAAGTACGCAAGTTTGCCGGCGAGGTATTCGCCCTTTTCCGCGACCTCGTCGATAAGTCCGTTTTTGAGTTTGTCGACCACGACGGTCGCCGCCGCGCACGCGAGTTGATTGCCCGAAAGCGTCGAGCCGTGATCGCCGACGGCAAAAGCGTTCGCCACGTCGCCGCGCGCAAGCACCGCGGAAATCGGCAAGCCGCCGCCCAAGCCTTTCGCGACGGTGACGATATCGGGTTTAAGCCCGTGGTGTTCGAACGCGAACATCTTGCCCGTTCTGCCCATACCGGTTTGAATTTCGTCCAGCATAAACAGTACGCCTCGGCTTCGGCACAGCGCGTAAGCGTTGACGAGGTAGTCGTAGTCGGCGGGGCGTATCGCGCTTCGGCTCTGAATTACTTCCAGCATAATCGCGCCGACGTCGCCTTTGAGCGCGTCTTTGAGCGCGTTGAAATCACCGTAAGGAACGTGACGGAAGCCGGGAGCGAGCGGTGCGTAGATTTTATAATGGCTTTCCTGACCGGTGGCGGTGAGGGTAGCGAGAGTTCTGCCGTGGAACGAGCCGTTCGCGGTAATGATGACGGGACGGTTAAGCCCGCGCTTGTTGTAATACTTGCGGACGAGTTTGAATGCGCACTCGTTGGCTTCCGCGCCGCTGTTCGCAAGGAACATTTTCGAAAATATCGTGCCGTCGAGAAGTTTCTCGCACAGCACCGCTTGTTCTTCGTTGTAGTAGAGGTTGGACGAATGAATGAGTTTGCCCGCCTGCTCGGAAATCGCTTTTACGAGGTCGGGGTCGTTGTAGCCGAGGCAGTTGACTCCGATGCCGGAAACGAAATCGGTGTACTCCTTGCCGGTCGTGTCGTAAAGTTTGTTTTTGTCGCCGCGGACGAAACAAACGTTCTGTCGACTGAAAACGCTCATATAGTTTTTGTTCGACAGTTCTTTGATTTTTTTTAGTTCCATTACAGCCCCTATGTTGCGTTTTGCGGGCGATTGCGGCGTAAAGCCGGCGCAAACTATCCTTATATATTATATGCGCGAACCGGCGTAAAGTCAAGTAAAAACGCCGTCGGGGCAGAGGAATCGCCGCTAATCTTAGAATTGGTCAATTTTTATAATATTGTCCTGAATTTTTGTGCAAATTGTTATTGATATTTAGTGCTCCGATGTAGTACAAAATTAGTACAATTATCCGGTTTTTAAAAGAAAAAAATAATGGCAAGTTTGTGGCCCAGGAACATTTCCAAAATTACCCCGGCAACGTCAAGGCAATCAGTGACTTTAACCTTGAAATCGACGATAAGGAATTTATCGTATTCGTCGGTCCGTCCGGTTGCGGTAAGTCCACCACTTTGCGTATGATAGCCGGTCTTGAAGAGATTTCCGCCGGCGAACTTTATATCGACGGTCGCCTCGTCAACGACGTGGAACCGAAGGACAGAGATATCGCGATGGTTTTCCAGAACTACGCGCTTTATCCGCACATGACCGTGTACGAGAACATGGCGTTTGGCTTAAGACTCAGAAAAATGGCGTCGCAGGAAATCGACGACAGAGTAAAAGAGGCTGCCGCAGTCCTCGGTATTACTCCGCTTCTTTCGCGTAAACCGAAAGCGCTTTCCGGCGGTCAGCGTCAGCGTGTCGCGTTAGGCCGCGCGATCGTCCGCGAACCTAAAGTATTCCTTCTCGACGAACCGCTCAGTAACCTCGACGCGAAACTCCGCGTACAGATGCGTACCGAGATCACGAAACTTCACAATAAACTTGCTACGACCTTTATTTACGTCACCCACGACCAGACCGAAGCAATGACGATGGGTACTCGTATCGTCGTCATGAAAGACGGTATCGTTCAGCAGGTCGACACTCCGCAGTTCCTTTACGACAGCCCCGAGAACAAGTTCGTCGCTTCCTTCTTAGGTTCGCCGCAGATGAACTTCTTCGAGCATACCGTGCTCAGCCGCGAGAACGGCAAAATGTACGCTACTTTCGGCAACAACAAGATCGAGATTCCGGAAGAGAAAGCTAAACGTCTTATCGACGACGCTTATATCGGACAGGAAATCACGCTCGGCGTTCGTCCCGAAGATATCCACGACGAAGAAATCTTTATTTCTTCTTCGCCCCAGACCGTCATCAACGCTCACGTCGACGTTATGGAAAAACTCGGTAACGAAACCTTCCTTTATATGGAAGTTTCGGGCAAAGAGGACTACACCGTCGCGCGTATCGACGCTCGTACCTCCGTTAAGGCGGGCGAGGACGTCAAACTCGCTATCGACGCGCATCACTTACACTTCTTCGATAACAAGACCGAACTCACAATCATGGGCGTACCGAAGTACAACATGATCGACGCCAAACTCGAGAAAGAGAACGACGGACTCGTCGTCAAGTTCGGCAATACCGTTATCGCGCTTCCCGAAGCCGTTGCCGCAAAACTCACCGCGCCCGAACTTATCGGCGGCAGCGTGAAACTGGGTATTCCGCCCGAGGCGCTTCGTACCGAAGCCGACGCGGACACCGACGCGGTTGTCAAGGCGGTTGCCGACTTCACCGAACCGTTCCCGCGCTTTACCGCAGTTTACTCTGCGCTTAAAGGCAAAACGACCTTCCTCGTCGCTAAGCACGCGCTTGACGCGGACGTCAAGAACGGCGCTAAACTCGCTTACTACGTCAACCCCGCAGACATTATGCTCTTTGACCCGGCTACCGGCGAAAAGGTCATCGCGTTCCGCGCAGTTACCGATAACAAGACGATGGCTAAGGTCGTTACCAAAGAAACCGTCGTTACCCCCAAGGCTCCGAAAGTCGCAGAGGGCGAAGTCGCTGCTCCCAGCCCCGAGCCCACCGTCGTCAAGACCGCGGCTATCTCGTTCGGTAAGAGTAAGGTCGTCGTTCCCAACGAAAACGGCGAATTCACCGACGGCAAGTACGAAGTTATCGTCGACTACAAGAACATGGAGGCGACCAAGGAAGCCGCTCAGGCAAGCCCGAAACTCGTTATCGCGGGCGTCGTAGAGGACGCGGACGTTCTCGGCGACAACACGATCGTGTACGCGAGAGTGGAAGGTATGCAACCGTACTTCACCGGTATCGTTGCGGGCACTCCGAAGCTCAACATCGGCGACAAGATCAAGTTCGTTATCAAGCCGGGCAGCATAAAGAAAGCGTAATCGCTTAACGCCATAGGTAAATCTAAACAATCAAAGCGTATCCGTTCACCCGGGTACGCTTTTTGTGTATGGTTATAATCTGACTACGGTATAATTAAAGAAATAACGCACACTTTCCGTCCAAACTTCGTCATCCTGAGGGAGCGATAGCGACCGTGAGGATCCCCGACAGCAGAGAAATAATCGACCTTATTAAAACTAGCAAAAAAATTTCGCTCACATTTTTTCTAAAGCCCTACGCATACACTTTATTTAACAAAAGTATCGTCTTGTTTTAATTACGTTATCATATAATTATCTCATTCGGACTGTACAATTACAACATAAATAACAGAGGCGGAGTAGCGCGTACTTAGCGAACAAATCACGAGAAGCCGCGGAACCGCGTCGTTATTTATAACATCGTATTGCGGAGGCGCGTACATGTCGAAATTTAATCGAATAGCGGCGTTAACCATGTGCCTTGCCGCGGCTATATCGCCGCTTTACGGTTGCAAGGGAGAGGCTGGCAAGTCCGCTTACGAACTGGCGGTCGAGCAGGGATATGAAGGCACGCTTGACGAATGGCTCGATAGCCTTAGGGGTAAAGACGGCATGGACGCGGGCGGATCGGCTTACGATATAGCGGTTTCGCGCGGCTATACCGGCACGATCGACGAATGGCTTGCAGGGCTTAACGGCGCTGACGGCAAGGACGGCGTGGATGCTGTCGATTACGTTTCGGCTTGGTACGAACAAGTGAAAGCGGAAGGTTATACGGGCAGTTTTACCGACTTTCTGGAAACGTACAATGCGACAGCTTCGGCTGTCGGCGCAGATATGAACGCTTATGCCGTAAGCAAGGCGATGCTGTCCTCGGTCACGATCTATACTCGGGTCAAAACGCGTTACAATTCGCCGTTCGGCGGTACGCAGATCAAAACTTCTTACTCGGCGGGCGCCGGCGTTGTGTTCAAGGACGATAAAGACGCAGGAACTGCGTACATAATCACGAACTATCACGTCGTGTACGACAGTTCATCCACTTCGTCCGACGGCATAGCCGACTATATCGGCGTGTGCCTGTACGGTATGAACGTTTCGCTGAGTTCGACCGACGAAACCGCGATCGAAAAATCGACTATTAAGGCCGAGTTTGTCGGCGGGTCGATGGATAACGATATAGCGGTCATAAAGATTACCGACTCGGACAAGTACCGCGACAGCGCTTACGTCCCGGTCACGGCGGCGAACTCCGACGAAATCGCGCTCGGACAAACCGCGATCGCAATCGGCAACCCCGAAGGCTTGGGCTTTTCGGCAACGACAGGAACGGTCAGCGTCGATTCCGAGTACATTACCATGGAGGGGCTGAGCGGAGGCACGATGACTGTCAGAGTAATGCGCGTGGATACGGGTATTAACGGCGGTAACAGCGGCGGCGGTCTGTACGACGGTAGCGGCGAGCTTGTCGGCATCGTCAACGCGAAAACTTCCTCGTCCGATATCGAAAACATTTCTTACGCTATCCCGGCCAATGTCGCGCTTGGCGTTGCGGAAAACGTGTTGAGGAACAACGGCAAGTTTATAAAACATGCTCTCGGCATAACGTGTACGACGGGCGAGAGCAGCGCGGTGTACGACGCCGCGAAGAACACCGTGCGCATAGTGCAAACGCTTACCGTTTCCGAAGTCGACGATAACGGCGCGGCGGCGGAAAAACTCGAAGTCGGTGATAAAATCACGGCAATCGCCGTAAAAGGCAAAACCATAACCGTGACCCGATCGTTCCAGATTTCCGACGCGCTATTGTACGCCGACAGCGGCAACCCGGTCACGCTTACCGTAATTCGCGGCGGCGAAACGCTCAACGTTGCGGTAAACGTGTAATTTCAATATCGCCAAATAGCGGCAGAACGTCAAAACCGCGTAACCGTGCGAACGGAAACGACGATTATAGAAGATCGCGCGAGTATACGGTCGCGTCGCAAGACGAACCGCCGACATAAATTTGCTTTTTCATTATTCTTCCTTCCTTCTTTCCGAAAAGGACGCTTCCATAACGGTAGCGCCCTTTTTGGTTATAAAGAAAACGCGTTTCATATACCGATGAATCGCGCCGTTCGTTTTATAGTAAATCGTTTCAGAATAATTCTATCAAGTCTTTCAGCGAGTGTATTTCGTAATCGCAATCGACTTTCAGCCCGGGATTTCTGCCGTGATTGAGCCAGCAAGTTTTAATCCCGTAAGCGTTGCCGCCTACGATATCGGCAGTAGGGGAATCGCCGACGAACAGTGTTTCGGAGGGATTCACGCCGCTAAGCACCGAGAAAACTCCGTCGAAAAACGCTTTGCTCGGCTTGTCGGCGCCTATTTCTTCTGAAGTAAAAATCTTCGTGAAGTACTTGTCAAGCCCCGCTTTTTTAATGCGAGCGTATTGCTGAGCGAAAGCGGCGTTGCTTGCGATATAGAGAACGTACTTTTTCGAGAGGTAGGCGAGGGCTTCGTCCGCGCCGTCGGTCTTTTCGGCGTGTTCGGCTATGCCTTTCCGAAAGCCGACCTCGAACGCTTCGGGATCAGCTCCGGTGATTCCAGTTTCCTTAAAGAACGTGCGGAAACGTTCGCGGTGCAATTGTTCACGCGTGATCGAGCCGTCCTCTATACCGTGCCAGAACCGCAAATTAAGATCGTTGAAAATCTCGACGAAACGGTCGGGACACTCCACACCTGCCTTCGCACACATCGTTTTAATGATATATCGTTGATATCCGGTAGAGTCGAGCAGCGTGTCGTCGACGTCGAAAAATATGATTTTCGGTATAAAATCGGTCATTTTGCTTTAATTGCGATTATTTCTTTTCGAGAGTATAGCCGTCTTTGGAGTCGATTACGGCGTAACCCTTCTCGGCAAGAACGTCGCGAAGTCTGTCGCTTTCAGCCCAGTTCTTTGCCTTTCTCGCATCGAAGCGTTCGTCCGCAATAGCCTTGATATCGTCCGAAACTTCGATTTTTTCTTTCTCGGCGGGTGCGGCTTTGTTAAGATCGAGTCCGAGAACCTTGTCGAATTCGAGCGCGAGCGCGTAAATATCTTTCGACGGCGCTTCCTTGGTCATCGTCCAAAGTATCCCCAACGCAAGCGGAATATTGAGATCGTCGTCGATCGCCGCCTGAAAGTCTGTTTTGTACTTTTCGATCACGGCGGGGTCGGTCGCGTTCTTGCCGATTTTGTGTTCGTACAGCGCGTTAAGAAGGCGCTTATAAGCGGTTTGCGCCGCCTTTAACCCTTCGAACGTGAAGTTGAGTTTTTTGCGGTAGTGCGTGTTAAGGCAGAAGTAGCGGAAGGACAGGGGAGAGTAGCCCATTTCTTCGAGTTGCGCGATCGTGTAAGTGTTGCCGAGCGACTTGCTCATTTTGCCGCCGTCGACGAGCATGAACTCGCCGTGTAACCAGTAATTGACGGTTTTATGACCCTCGAGCGCTTCGGACTGTGCGATTTCGTTCTCGTGGTGAACGGGGATATGATCCACACCGCCGCTGTGAATGTCGATAAGCGAGCCTAAGTACTTACGGCTCATTGCCGAACACTCGATATGCCAACCGGGATAACCCATACCCCAGGGCGATTCCCATTGCATAATGTGTTCTTTCGGCGCTTTTTTCCACAAAGCGAAGTCGGCGGGGTGGCGTTTTTCGTCGTTGACCTCGACGCGCGCGCCCGCGATCTGATCTTCGAGATTAAGCCGCGAGAGTTTGCCGTAGTCCTTAAACTTGGAAATATCGAAATAAATGCCGTCGCTCGTTTCGTAGCCGTATCCCAGTTCAACGAGTTTCTGAACGTACTCGATCATGTCCTGAATGTGGTCGGTGGCTTTGGCGATAATTTCGGGCTTGCCGATATTGAGCGCCGCGATATCCTTAAAGAAAACGTCGGCGTAGTAAGCCGCGATTTCATAAGGCGATTTCTGCTGTTTCTTCGCCGCAAGTTCCATCTTGTCTTCGCCGGTATCGCCGTCGGAGAGAAGATGACCTACGTCGGTAATGTTCATCACGCCCTTGAGTTTGTAACCGTCGTAACGAAGAACTCTGCGCACTATGTCCATAAAAACGTAAGTGCGAAGGTTGCCGATATGCGCGTAGTTATACACGGTCGGACCGCAAGAATACATGGTTACGGTCTTGCCGACCGGGACGAAGTCCTCTTTTTCGCGCGAAAGCGTGTTGTACAGTCTTAGCATTAGTTGTTATCTCCTTTATGCGTCGGAGCGTTCTTGCCCGACGCACCGACAATTTCGTAAAGTTCGTTTATCTTTTCGTTAAGTTGTTTGATTTCGTCGGCCACGGGATCGGGCAGACACTGATCGAGATCGTCCACGCGCACGCCGTTAAGTTTTACTACGCGCCCCGGTACGCCAACGACGGTAGCGTTTGCCGGCACTTCATCGAGTACGATCGAACCCGCGCCGATCTTCGCGTTCTTGCCCACGGTGAACGGCCCCAGAACTTTCGCGCCCGCGCTGATCATTACGTTGTCCTCTATGGTGGGGTGGCGCTTGCCCTTGTCTTTGCCCGTGCCGCCCAAAGTCACGCCCTGATAAATGACCACGTTGTTGCCGATTTCCGCGGTTTCGCCGATAACTACGCCCTCGCCGTGATCGATGAACACGCCCGAGCCGATCTTCGCACCCGGGTGAATCTCGATGCCGGTCAGGAACTTCGCTGTCTGCGATACGATCCTTGCCACGAGTTTGTAGTTATGCACGTACATAAAGTGCGCGAAACGGTACAGAACCAGCGCGTGAAAACCGCTGTACGTCAAAATTACCTCGAAGCGGTTACGAGCCGCGGGGTCGTGTTTCATTACGGATTCGAGATCTTTGCGTATAGCGGACATGAATTATATTCCTTAAATCGCGGTATCGGCGTTTATATTATTATATGCCGTAGCCGCGCATAAATAAGCGTTTATTCTTCGTCGGTTTTGACGAGAGCAGTGCCGTCAAGCAGCATAATCGCGGCTTCGATGATTTTATCGGCTTCCACGCGATCGGTAACGTTCAGATTCGCTTCGATCGCGGCTAGCCTTTCCTCGAGGTAAGTCCGACCTTGTTCGGTCAGCGAATAAACGACCTCTCTGTGATCGGTCGCGCCCTTGGTTTTGACGATCAACCCTTCCGCCGCCATATCGCGGGTAAGCAGCGCGAGGTTGGTTTTCGCAATCATAAGACAAGCAACGATATCGCGCGGCGAACACCCCTCGGCAATCAGAAACAGCACCTTCGTTTTTAACGAAAGCGTATTCTTTTTCGTCTGACCTTTGCCTTCGCACATACACGCGCGGCGAGTGGCAAGGCGCAGGGCTATTATACCTTTTGCGAGATCGTACAATTCTTGCTCCGAAACCGTATTGTACCCAAAACCGGTACTTATAGTATTATAACTGTTTTTGTCGTCCGTGTCAACGCAATAACGGTGCAACTCTCATAATAAACTTTTCTATTATTTTTCCGTTACGGCGACTTATGGTTTGACTTAAATATAAAAAAAGTATATAATATAATGCGGAAACAAAATAACACGGCTTCAAGGAGGCTATCATGGCGGAGTTTTACACCGTTAATATCGGCGGAAGGAAAGAAAATTTACCGATTATCGAGATCAAAGAAGGACTGAGCATCGCGTTTTTTAATCTGCACGGCAATCAGGACCTTACCGAGTACTGCGGCAAAATGATCGCGCAGCGTATTAAAGAGAGCGGCAAAAAAGTCGACGTACTCATTACCGCCGAAAGCAAAGGCTTGCAACTCACTCACGTAGTCGCTCGCGAACTCGGACACGAGTTTTACGCCGTGGCGAGAAAGAGCGTAAAACTCTATATGAAAGACGGCATCAGCGCGACCGTGAAATCGATCACGACCGGCGGCGAGCAGACTTTGTATCTGTCCGCTCACGACGCGGCGCTGCTTAAGGATAAAAACGTGGGCATAGTCGACGACGTGGTTTCCACCGGCGGCTCGCTGAGAGGAATGGAAGCGCTCGTCGATAAAGCGGGCGGCAGAATTGCAGTAAAAGCAACCGTGCTGGCCGAGGGTGACGCGGCGAAACGCGACGATCTTATCTTCCTCGATTCGATCCCGCTTCTTTAATCGAAAGAACGAAAACCGACCGTGGCAACGCTTGCCGCGGTTTTTTTTCTGCTAATACGCAGTTACGGACTTTTTATATACGCGGGCGGATAAATCGTTCGAACAACTTAGCCGTATAATGTTGACAATTTTCGAGAAAGAGGGTATAGTTATAATATAAGTCGAAGTGTAGCCGCTTCGGCGGATTCGTCGCTATTTAAAAGAAAAAAAGGAAAGACGACGTAAAAAACAGGAGATTTATGATAATTACCATCGTTGCGGACGTGTTCGGCAAGGAAAACAACGGCACGGCAATCACCGCAAGAAGGCTTATAGATTCATTAAAGGAAAGAGGACACGAAGTGCGCGTGGTTTCGCCGTTCGTAACGGACGAAGAGGGCTTTTACACCGTGCCAAAGCGCAATTTCTATTGCTTTAACAACTACGTCGCGAAAAACGGCGTGGAACTGGCGAAGCCGGACAAAAAAGTGCTTACCGCCGCTATCAAAGGCTGTGACGTCGTACACGTCATGATGCCGTTCAAGTTAGGCAGAGCCGCGCTCAAAATAGCGAGAAAAAACAAGATTCCCGTAACCGCGGGTTTTCATTGCCAACCCGAGAACTTTTCCAGCCACGTCCATATGAAGGACGTGAAAGCGGCTAACGATTTTCTCTACAAGCGTTTCGACCGCGTGCTTTATAAGCACGTGGCATGCATTCACTCGCCGTCGGAGTTCATCGAAAAAGAACTTCGCAAGCACGGCTACAAAGCGCCGATCCGCGTTATCAGCAACGGCGTCGCGCCCGCTTATAAAAAGATAGAATCCGAGCGGCCCGAGGAATTAAAGGACTATTTTCTTATTCTGTTCACCGGGCGTTTTGCGGGCGAAAAGCGCCACGACTTGCTCGTAAAGGGCGTTGCCGAGTCCAAGTACCGCGACAAAATTCAGATAATCTGCGCTGGATCGGGACCCACGAAAGAGCATACCGAAGCGTTGGCGGAAAAACTCGGAATAAGAAAACCGCTTATCGGTTTCCACGACCCCGAGGACCTCAACAAGATTATCAATTACTGCGATCTTTACGTTCACCCCGCAGACGTGGAGATAGAAGCGATCGCCGCGCTCGAGGCGATTACTTGCGGACTCGTGCCGGTCATCAATAACAGCGAGCGTTCGGCAACGCGCTACTTTGCCCGCGACGAACGCAATCTTTTCGACGGCACGCCCGAGGACCTTGCGAAAAAGATCGACTACTGGGTGGAGCATCCCGAGGAAAAAGCGACCGAAGCCGCCGAGTATATCGAGTACGGCAAACGTTTCGAGCTCGGTCATTGCATAGATCAAATGGAAAAAATGTTCGAGGACATAATTAACGACAACGTAAAATGAGAACCGTTTACGGACAAAAGTTGTATTACAATAACGAAAAAACCGACGATTTCACGGATTTTAAGGCGGAACTGAACACGCCCATCGACGCGAAGTACAAGTACGCGCCCAAAAATCCGTTATTTCGACTACTTTCGTTTCTTCTTTACTACGTTATCGCGACTCCGATACTGCTTCTCGTCAACAAGGTTTACCACGGCATAAAAATTAAAGGAAAGAAAAATCTTAAAAAAGTCAAGGGCGGTTGCGTGGTTTTCAGCAATCACGTCAATACGCTTGACTGCGCGTTTTCGCTCGTCAACGTCATTACCCCGAGAAGAGGATATATCGTCTGCAACCCCGACGCGGTGCGTATGCCTGTAGTGCGCGTGCTGACAAAAATGCTCGGCGCGTTGCCCGTGCCGGACGATATCGCCGCGTTCCGTAACTTCAACGACGCGATGGACGGCAAATTGAAGTCCGGCAAAACGCTCGTAGTCATGCCCGAAGCGCACATCTGGCCGTACTACACCGGCATCAGACCGTTCCCGTCCACGAGTTTTACCTACGCCGTCCGAAACTCCGTACCTGCGGTACCCGTGTGCGTAACGTACAGAAAACCCAAAGGTCCGTTCAAGAACTTGCTCAAACCGCGCGTTACCGTGTGGGTAGGCGAGCCGATTTATCCGCTCGATGGCGTCGCCGTCAAAAAGAACGCGAATTACCTCCGCGACAAAACATACGAGTTTATGACGGAAATGACCAAGCATAACGAAGTCGCGCTGTACGACTATATCAAAACCGACGAACCGGTCAACACGCGCAAGCAACTCGCCGAGGTCAAGCGCATGCAGAAACTCCGCGATAAGGCGCGCCGCCACTTTAGTAAGTTCGGCAAAGCGGTGTACAGAGAAGAGTATCGCCGCCGCATTATTCAGTCGCTCGAAGCGCCTATCGCCGACGATGAAGAACTCGCGTACCAGTACAGTTGGAACTTTTACAATAAAAAATAAAAACAAAATACACGGAAAACAGAAAAGACAGCCGGGATTAAATCTCGACTGTCTTTCGTTTTAGTATTTCTTTTTCATTGCCGTCGTGCTAAACCTCGAACGTTACTCCGAACTCGATGAAACTCACGGGAATATCGCTTTTTTCGGAGAACGCTTTCACGCGGTCTTCATGGTCGTTCCTTGCGTGAGTAAGATATACGCGTTTAGCGTTTGCCGCCGCAGCCACGTTTGCCGCGTCGAACGGCGAGCAGTGTCCGCAAGCCCGTTTGAGATCGTCCAGCGTTTTCTCGTCCTCCCCGGGAAGCGGTCGTCCGAAACTCGTTTCGTGAACGAGCGCGTCGGTATCGGCGAAGAACGCAGGCAGTTTGTCGAGCGGATAAGTGTCGCCGGTAAAGCACAGAGCTTTTCCGTTCTTTTCGAAGCGATAGCACAACGCGGGTACGGCGTGCAACGCTTCGGTGTAGCGTACCATGATTTCGCCGTCTTTTTCGTGTACGGTAAAACTTCCGTCGCCGCCGAGTTCCGTTACTTTCGGCATATTTTCGTCTACGTCAACGCCGCTTACCGCAGGTGAAAGCGCGCGGCACACCGCGTCGATCGTGCCGACGGGACCCGTGATTTCGAAGTACGGCAATTTGAATTTCTTTACGTCACGAAGATAGTAGAGAAGTGAAGCAAGCCCCACGCAATGATCGGGGTGAGTGTGTGTGAAAATTATGCGGTCGATAAAGCCGAGGTCCACGCCCGCATTCAGAAGGTTCATTACGGGGCTTGTGCCGCAGTCCACGAGAATATGTCCGTTAATAAGATAGTGCGAGCAGTCGTTGCCTTTTATCGGCACCATGTCTTGCGAACCGAGGCAAAGTACTTTGAATTCAGCCATAAGTTACTCCTTGATAAAATTGCGGCGGAGAAGCGCTTGCCTTTCCGCCGCAAAAATCGCGTTAAATTACTTGTTCGTGTTGTATCCGTCGGGATTCATCGTCTGCCACTTCCACAGCGAAGCGCACATTTCGTCGATACCGCGTTCCGCGACCCAGCCGAGTTCGCGCTTAGCCTTGTCGGCGTTGGCGTAGCAAGCCGCGATATCGCCGGCACGACGAGGGCAGATCTTGTACGGGAGTTTCTTTCCGCAAGCCTTTTCGAACGCGTGGATAACGTCGAGAACGCTGTAACCGTTGCCGGTGCCGAGGTTGTAGATATGCACGCCGGCCTCGTTGACTTTTTCGATCGCCTTGACGTGACCGATCGCGAGGTCGACTACGTGAATGTAGTCGCGTACGCCGGTTCCGTCGGGAGTATCGTAGTCGTTGCCGAACACGTTGATTTCTTTCAGTTTGCCGCATGCGACCTGCGCGATATACGGCGTGAGGTTGTTGGGAATACCTTTCGGATCTTCGCCGATAAGTCCGCTTTCGTGAGCGCCGACCGGGTTGAAGTATCGAAGAAGAATGATATCCCAGGTGTTATCGGAAGTGTAGAGGTCTTTCATGACTGTTTCGAGCATAAGTTTGGTCGAGCCGTATGGGTTGGTCGTGGAGAGCGAGCAATCCTCGTCGAGCGGTAGTCTTTCGGGCGTGCCGTAAACGGTCGCGGAAGAGGAGAACACGATTTTCTTTACGTCGTGCGCGCGCATTGCTTCGAGAAGCACGAGCGTGCCGTAAATATTGTTGTCGTAGTATTCGAGCGGCTTGCGAACGCTTTCGCCCACGGCTTTAAGCCCGGCGAAGTGAATAACGCTGTCGATCTCGTTTTCCGAGAAGATCTTTTCCATTGCCGCACGGTCGCGCATATCGGCATTGTAGAATTTGATTTTCTTGCCGGTGATCTTTTCGACGCGCTTGATACTCTCGTCGCAAGAGTTGACCATATTGTCGAACGCGATAACGTTGAAACCGCGGTTGAGAAGTTCGACTTCGGTATGGGTTGCGATGTAGCCCGCGCCGCCGGTTACGAGAATGTTTTTATCCATAGTTTGCCTCCGTTAAAAATGAGTTCGACTATATTATATAGCGGTTTCAATAAAAAAGCAACGATTTGGACGTAAAAACAGTTGTTAATTCGCGCGCGATATGTTATAATACTAAGCGGTACGAACGAAGTTCACAAACCACAGAAAAAGCAAAAATCTTTTTGGAGGACAACAATGCATTTTTCAAGGGAAGTAGAGGAAATGGTTTGCATCCGTAAGGGTCCGAACCACGGTCCCGCGCCCATACCCGAAGAGGGCAGATGGGTTCAGGCAAAGGAAATCAAGGATATCAGCGGTCTTACCCACGGTATCGGCTGGTGCGCTCCGCAGCAAGGCGCGTGCAAACTCACGCTTAACGTCAAGGAAGGCGTTATCCGCGAAGCGCTCGTAGAAACGATCGGCTGCTCGGGTATGACTCACTCCGCCGCAATGGCAGGCGAGATTCTCCCCGGCAAGACCATTCTGGAAGCGCTCAACACCGATCTCGTGTGCGACGCGATCAACACCGCTATGCGCGAACTGTTCCTGCAGATCGTGTACGGCAGAACTCAGTCCGCTTTCTCGGAGGACGGACTCGAGATCGGCGCGGGCATGGAGGACCTCGGCAAGGGTCACCGCAGTCAGGTCGGTACTATTTACAGCACCGAAGCGAAGGGCGTGCGCTACCTTGAAATGGCAGAAGGCTATATCACCAAACTCGCGCTCGACAAGGACAACCTTATCATCGGCTACGAGTTCGTCAAGATGGGCGTTATGATGGACAAGATCCGCGCCGGCATGAGCGCAGATCAGGCGCTTAAAGAGTCCACCGGTCACTACGGCAGATTCGAAGGTGCGGCTAGTTACGTCGACCCGCGCACGAAGTAAGGAGGTTTTATCATGAGTATCACTTTCGAAGGTTACGAAAAAAGAATAGACAAGATCAACGCTTGCCTTAAAAAATACGGCATCAAAGACCTCGAAGCCGCGCGTCAGTTGTGCCTCGACAAGGGCTTCGATCCCGATAAGATCGTAAAGAGCACCCAGAACATCGCGTTCGACAACGCTTCCTGGGCTTACACTTTGGGTTGCGCGGTCGCTATCGCCAAGGGCTGCAAAAAGGCTACCGACGCCGCCGTCGCTATCGGCGAAGGTTTGCAGGCGTTCTGCGTTCCCGGCTCCGTTGCCGAGCAGCGCGAAGTCGGTCAGGGTCACGGCAACCTCGCAGCAAGACTTCTGAGCGAAGACACGCATTGCTTCTGCTTCCTCGCGGGTCACGAGAGTTTCGCGGCTGCCGAGGGCGCAATCGGTATCGCCCGCACCGCTAACAAAGTAAGAAAACAGCCGCTTCAGGTCATCCTCAACGGTCTCGGCAAGGACGCCGCTATGATTATTTCGCGTATCAACGGCTTCACCTACGTGCAGACCAAGTACGATTACTTCACCGGCGCACTCAATATCGTCAAAGAATACGCTTATTCCGACGGCGAGAGAGCGAAAGTCCGTTGCTACGGCGCCGATGACGTTCGCGAGGGCGTTGCGATCATGCAGCACGAGAAGGTCGACGTTTCCATCACCGGTAACTCCACCAACCCGACCCGTTTCCAGCACCCGGTTGCCGGCACCTACAAAAAGTGGGCTATCGACAACGGCAAGGCTTACTTCTCCGTTGCTTCCGGCGGCGGCACGGGCAGAACGCTTCACCCCGATAATATGGCAGCGGGTCCCGCTTCCTACGGCATGACCGACACCATGGGCAGGATGCACTCCGACGCGCAGTTCGCAGGCTCGTCCTCCGTTCCGGCGCACGTCGAAATGATGGGTCTTATCGGTATGGGCAACAACCCGATGGTCGGCGCTTCCGTCGCTTGCGCAGTCGCAGTCGAAGAAGCAATGAACAAGTAATCGGATTTGTAACCGATTAAATAAGAATAAACAAAACGGCTTCCGTAAAATCTGCGGAAGCCGTTTTTCTATTTTTTATAATATTATCAGCCGTTGTATGATTTAAGTCCGAACAGTCTAAAATCCGATCTTTTTGATACACGCCGCGAGGTTTTCGCCGTAGATATGTCCGCCGAGCGCGTTCGGGTGGAGTAGGTCAAAATAGTACTCTTTGAGATTCGGAACGAGCGTGAAACCGTCGACCACGCGGATATTGTCGTACTTCGCCGCAGTGTCCGCGATCATTTTCGAGATTTCTTTCAGTTCGCCCAAATTGCTCGTGGGATCGCCGCGCCATATCGGCGTTATCGCAAGGACGGGTACGCCGGGATAAACGTTTGCAAGCGCTTCGTAGAATTTCGTCACGCGCTCGAGTTTATCGGGCGAGCGGTGCTGATTAGTACCCATCGCGACGATAATTTTGTCGGGGCGGTAGCCGGGCATGGACTTCATTACTCGCTCGTCGTACCAATAACCGCCTATGCCTTGATTAAGAATTTCATAGCCGAGCGTGCGATTTGCGACGTTGACGTAGGTTTCTGCTGTTCTGAACGTGCCGTAGCCCTGCGTTATCGAATCGCCTATCCACAGAACCTTTGTTTCGCGCGGCGCGACGGGCGCCCATTCGCCGTCGATTTCCACGTCTTTTATGCCGCACTCGAAGTCCAGCGGCAGATAAACGACCACGTTCTTTTCTCCCGCGGGTAGAGTAAATTCGGCTTTCGCTTCGATAACGTTGCCTTCGGTGTGGAAAATGCTCACCGGTACGCCGTCCGCGAACGCTTCGATCGTGTCGCTCGGACGTCCGCCGAACACGCGATAGGTAAGCGCGATCTTTTCTGCGGTACCGGCAAATTCCAGCGTAATGGACGAGGAATATACCGCGCGTTCGCTGTAAAACGTATTGAAAGTCAGATAATCGACTTGCTCGTCGGTGTAGTGAGTGAACGAAATAAACCCGCCGTCGCGTTCTTTTATCGAGTACGCGCCGTGAATAAGGCTTCTTAATTGCTTGTCATCGAGTTTCATAGTGTTCTCCGAAAACGTATTGTCGTTATAATTATAGTTTTTTCCGCATATAAAGTCAATAATAACCTTGACGAATTGTGATAAATTATTAAATTTACATTATAACTATTATAGTAGCGGTTATTCGTTTGCCATTTACGGTTAAATGCGTTATACTAGTCGTGCTGCTTATAAAACGCCTTGCCGCGCGTGAAATACTGGCGGCGTCGGAGAAATAATGCAAACATTGACGCTGATAAATCAAATAGTGATAGGTATAGTATCCGTAGCGTTCACGTTCCAGATAATATACCTTTTCCTATTCTTTCTTAAACCCGAAAAATACCCCGCGGCGAAGCGCAAGCACAAGTTCGCCGTGATTATCTGCGCTCACGACGAGGGGAGCGTAATCGGCGCTACCGTCCGCAATCTCGCGCTACAGAAGTACGATAAAGAGAATTACAAGGTTTTCGTCGTTGCCGACAATTGCTCGGATGACACCGCGGAAGTCGCGAGAAACGCCGGCGCTATCGTGTTCGAGCGAAACGAAGCCGACCTGAAAAAACGCGGCGCAGCTTACGCGCTGAGATTCGGCATTGCAAAAATTCTAGAGGAATATCCCGAGGTCGAAGCGTTTATCCGTTTCGACGCGGACAATTTTCCGCTTCCCGACTATATCGACAAAATGAACGACGCTTTCGACAGCGGAATTACGCTTGCGCGCGGTTACAACCACGCGACTAATATTACGCAGAATATCGTTTCGGGCGTGTCCGGGCTTTGGTATATCCGCGACTGCCGTTTTAACTGTCACGCTCGTTCCGCGCTCCGTATCGGCGAAATGCTCGTCGGCGGCGGCATGATGTTCGCGGCGAGTATTATGCGCGAGCAGGGCGGCTGGAAAGAAATGACTTTCAGCGAGGACGCAGAGTTCACTTGTAACCAACTTTTCAAAAAGCGCAAGGCGCACTACGTGTCGGACGCGGTTGTGTACGAGGACCAGCCGTCCACCGTCGGTCAACTTTTCAAGCGTAATATGCGTATGGGTAGAGGACTTCTGCGGCTTTTCTTTACGCACGGACTGAGATGTCTTTGGGACTTCCTTATTACGCTCAGATATTCGTTCCTCGATATGTTCCTGACGTTGTTGTTTATCCCGATCGCCGGCTTGTGCTGTTTTTGGTTTCCGACCTACTACGCGATACTTTTCAGTCAATGCCTTGCCCCGCTTACGCACGCGCAGTTCGTGTGGGAAGTCATGAACGTGGTCTATATTCTCGCGTTCGCGTTCATAGTGCCGTTTATTTTGCAAGCGTTCCTCGTCTATGGACTCGACAAAAAGAAAATCGGCGTACCGCTTAAAAAACTTCTCCCGGCGATACTGTTTTTCCCACTGTTCATGGTGGTGTACGCGCTCGGCATAACCGCGGGCTTTCTGTTCCGCGCCAAGTGGAAATCGGTGGGCAGAAGCAAGTTCTACGACGAGAGTTTCGTCGCTAAAATCGAATCCGAAACGGGCAGATCGTTCGACTATATCTTAAACGGTACGGAAGAAACGCCTACCGAAACTGTGCCCGAAACCGTGATCGAACCAGAATCGCAAGAAGTAGCCGAAATCGCGGCGAAAGGGTCGCAAACGTCCGAACCCGACCTTAAAGAAACGGAAGAAATCGCGGAAGTCGCGGCAACCGCCGACGAAACCGACGAGTAAAAATCGCGCAAAAAACCGCAAAAATTTTTTCTTGGCGTAAAAAATTTATCAAATTGCGTAAAAATCGCTAAAAAAAGCCCGAATTTCACAAATCGGGCTTTTCGTATATTCCGTGCGCGCTTGCAAATACGCTTGACTAATTTTTCGATAGATAATATACTAGGATCGTAAAATAATTTTGCGGCTGTGCGGCGCTTTTGCCGCGAGCCGAAAGGAGAGAACTATGTCCGAAAAGAAGAGTAAAGGGCAGGAACTTTTGGAAAAACTGTCCTACAAGAAACGCAATTTCTTCGAGATTTCGTCCGAGAAAGAAATCGACAAAATGTACGAGTACTGCGATGGTTACAAAGACTTCCTCGACAAAGCAAAGACCGAGAGAGAGGCAACCGCTTACGCTATCGCCGCAGCCGAGAAGAAAGGTTACAAGGCGTATCACTTTGGCGACAAACTCGAAGTCGGCGGCAAGTATTACTACAACAACCACGACAAGAGCATTGCCGTATTCAAGATCGGCAAAAACGCGCTCGACGCCGACGGCGTTCGCATCATTGCGGCGCATATCGACTCGCCGAGAATCGACCTTAAACAGAACCCCATGTACGAGGACAGTGGCTTCTGCCTGCTTAAAACTCACTATTACGGTGGTATCAAGAAGTACCAGTGGACGACTATTCCGCTTGCACTCCACGGCGTTGTCGTGCTGAAAGACGGCAGCAAAGTCACCGTCGAGATCGGCGAAAAGCCCGGCGATCCGGTGTTCTACATAAACGATCTTCTTCCGCACCTTGCGAAAGAACAGGCGCAGCAGGTACTGGGCAAAGCAATCGCAGGCGAAGACCTTAATATCGTAGTCGGCGGACTTCCGTATCCCGACGAGGACGTGAAAGAGAAGATCAAACTCAACGTTCTCAGCGAACTCAACGAAAGATACGGTATGACCGAAGAGGACTTCCTCAGTGCCGAAATCGCCGCAGTGCCCGCGTTTAACGCCCGCGACATCGGATTCGATCGCGCGTTTATCGGCGCTTACGGTCACGACGACCGCGTGTGCGCTTATCCCACGCTCACCGCGATCCTCGACAGCAAGGACGACGACCGCACCGTGCTTGCAATTCTCGTAGATAAAGAAGAGATCGGCAGCGAGGGCAACACCGGTATGCAGTGTTGTGTGTTCAACGATATTATCGACGCTATCGCCAAGGAATTCGGCGTAAGCGCGGCAAAAGTTCGCGCGGCTTCGAAGTGTCTTTCCACCGACGTTACCGCGGGTTACGATCCGAACTTCGCATCCGTGTTCGAGAAGAAGAACGCTGCCATCGTGTCTTGCGGCGCGGCTATGAATAAGTTCACCGGCGCGGGCGGCAAGAGCGGCTCGAACGACGCTTCCGCGGAATTCGTGGGTGAAGTGAGAAAGATTTTCGCCGACAACGATATCTGCTGGCAGACTTCCGAACTCGGCAAAGTCGATATCGGCGGCGGAGGAACGATCGCGAAGTACGTCGCGAAACTCAATATCGATACCGTTGACATGGGCGTTCCGGTAATATCCATGCACGCGCCTTACGAACTCGTTTCCAAGGCGGACGTATATTCGACCTATCTCGCTTTCTCTGCATTTATTAAGTAGATTTTCCGCGCTTTTTCCCGAAACCTCGATAGCAGTACGCCCTTGTACAGCGTCCCGGGGCTTGTGAAAAATCATCGAAAAATCCCGGTTTTAATCAAATCACAAAAAAATGCTTCCGTAAGTTTTTTACGGAGGCATTTTTAATATATCGATAATTTACTTGTTACGCGTTATACGGCTTTTCGGCGGGGTCGAACGCTTTGAGTTTATTGAGTTTGACGATGCAACGATTCCAGTCGGAAGCGTCGGCGTTTTCGTACGCGCTTAGGTAGTCCGCGGGAACGTATACGATAAATTTTTCAGCGTCCCAGGTGTAGCCGAATGACTGGTTTACGCCGCTCGGCACTTTACCGTAAAAGTACGCTTCGATCAGTTCGCCGGGATAAGTGTCGCCGTTGTTGTATCCGAAGCAGAAGTTGCCGATATTTTCGACCGAAGCGGGCAGTTTGACTGTTTTCAGTGCGGTGCAATGTGAGAACGCTTCCGCTCCGAGCGAGGTCAGCGTTTCGGGAAATTTGACTTCGGTCAACGCACTGCAATTTTTGAACGCGTTATCGTCGATAAGAGTCAGCGCGTTATTGAACGCGACGGACTCTAGTTTGGCGCAACCCTCGAATGCGCTTTCTCTGATGCTGTCCACGCCCGCGCCGAGCGTAACGCTAATCAGCGAAGAGCATTGATAGAACGCGTTTTTCGGAACGGAAGTGATTTTATCGGGGATAACGACTTCAATCAGTGAAGCGCAATTGCTGAACGCGCCGGGATATATCTTTTCGAGCGAAGCGGGCAGAACGATTTTAGTAATCGAACAGCCCGAGAACCCTTTTGAAGCAATCACGGTTACGGGTTTGCCGTTCACGGTTTCGGGGATAGTAATTTCACCGCTCGCCGCGTCTTTGGAAGCCGCTTTCACTGTATACGCAGCGCCGTCGTTTGACGGCACGAAAGTGAGCGCGGGGTAGTCCTCGGTTTCGTCTTTCGCGGGCGTTTCGCCGCAGCCTACGAAAAGCGCAAAGCTCAGCGTAAGCGCGAGTAATGCGGATAAAATTACCGTAATTCGTTTTTTCATCGTTCCCTCCGATTGAAAGATTTATATTCTATTATCAGTATACAACGAAATTTACGCAATGTCAATAGCAAAATAGTTGCTTTCGGTTTGCAAAATTCGCAAATACTTTTATGCCAAGAGCGTTGCCGTTTAGTTATCGTAGCCGATTGAGTTGACCGCGCCGACGAAAAATGTTATACTATAAGTGCGGAAGCAGTATGCAGCCGCAAAAAAAACGAACGACGGAGCAAAGGAATGAAATACTTTTTCGATCTCGCGTTATTATTTTTAATAGGTTCGGTGCTTGGCTGGTGTCTTGAATTGTTGTTCCGGCGCTTCGTTTCTTCGAAACGCTGGATAAACCCCGGATTTCTCAACGGACCGTATCTTCCGCTGTACGGCTTCGGCGTAATCGCAATGTACCTTATCTGCTCGATCCCCATCGAACAGATTTGGGCTAAAATTCTGATAATTTTCGTTATGATGACGCTTATCGAGTATATTACCGGTTTGATTTTTATAAAGGGCATGAAAATCAAACTGTGGGATTACTCGAACCGCTTCGGCAATATTCAAGGCATAATCTGTCCGACGTTCTCGGTGATCTGGGGCGCAATCGGCGTATTCTTTCTGTTCGTGGTGTACCCGGCGCTCACCCGCGCGCTCGAATGGATGGGCTTGCATCCGGCGTTCTTGTTTGTACTTGGCATGTTCTACGGAGTGGTACTTGTCGACGTGATCATCAGTTTCAACCTTGCCGTCAAGATCAAGACCGCGCTCAAGGGCGTGAGGGAAGCGATTCGTTACGACGATATCAAGGCGAAGATCAAGGAAGATCGCAAAAATCGCAAAAAACACGCTTCGTTCTTGTTTGCGTTCCGCGGCGAAATGCCCGTGACCGAATATGTAAAGGATATGCTTCTCGGCAGACTTAAAAAAGTTCCCGTGCCCGCGCTCCCGACAGAAGAGAAGCCCGATAACGGCGAAACGCATATGGCGGACGAAACTTTAACGACCGAAACGCCGGAAACGACCGAAACGGAAGCGACGGAAACTCCGGACAAAAACAAAAACTAACCCTACGCAATAAATTTAACGTGCTGCGGAGCGGTGAAAGCAGCCGCAAGAGGTGCTTATATTGAAATCTAAATATTCGGTAGGCGTGGACGTAGGGTCTACGACCGTCAAGTGCGTAGTGCTTGACGAAAGCGGCGAAATCGTCCATTCCGTCTACGACAGACATTATTCCAAAGTAAAAGAAACGGTTTTCGAACAACTGAAGAAGATATTTTCATACTTCGACGGCGAATTCAAGGTCGCAATGACGGGATCGGCGGGCTTAGGGCTTTCCGAAGCCGCTGATATCGCGTTCGTGCAAGAGGTATATTCCGCTTCGCTTGCGATCAAAAAGACTTACCCCGACGCGGATTGCGCGGTGGAACTGGGCGGCGAGGACGCTAAAATTCTGTTTCTCACGCACGGCACGGAGCAGAGAATGAACGGCTCGTGCGCGGGCGGTACGGGCGCGTTTATCGATCAGATGTCCACGCTGCTTAAGGTCAGCGGCGACGAACTCGACGCGCTTGCGCTGAAAGCCGAAAAGAAGTACCCCATAGCCTCGCGTTGCGGGGTGTTCGCAAAAAGCGATATTCAGCCGCTTCTCAATCAGGGCGCTTCAAAAGAGGACGTCGCGGCGAGCATTTTTCAGGCGGTCGTCGACCAGACGGTCGCGGGACTTGCGCAGGGCAGAAAAATCGAGGGCAAAGTGCTGTTCCTCGGCGGTCCGTTGCACTTTTACAAAGCCCTCGGGAAAGCGTTCGTAGAAACGCTGAAATTATCGCCCGAGAACGCCGTGTTTCCCGAACTTGCGCCGTGCTTCATGGCGTACGGCGCCGCGCTTTACGCAGCCAAAAACTCTGCGTGGGAGGATCCGAAAACAATTATCGACGCGGTTTATAACGCAAAGCCCGCCGGCAGCGTTTTCTCGTCCGAACCGCTTTTTAACAACGAAGAAGAGTACGCCGAATTCGTTCGCCGTCACAGTAACGCCGACGTTAAACGCGGCGATATAACTTCCTATAGCGGAAAAACGTATTTAGGCGTGGACGCAGGCTCGACCACGACCAAGATCGTGCTTTTGTCCGAGAACAAGGAACTGCTTTTCAGCCACTATGTCGAGAACAGCGGCAGACCGCTCGACGTCGTTGCCGAGAAGTTAAAGGAACTTTACGGACTCATGGGCGATAGGATCACTATCGCGGCTTCCGCGGTTACCGGCTACGGCGAGGAACTCATAAAATCGGGATTGAAACTCGATTACGGCGTTGTGGAAACCGTAGCGCACTTTACCGCCGCGCTCGAATTCCGACCGGACGTCGATTTCATTATCGATATCGGCGGGCAGGACATAAAGTGCTTTAAGATCAAGAACAAAGCGATCGATAATATAATGCTCAACGAGGCTTGTTCGTCGGGTTGCGGCTCGTTTATTCAGACTTTTGCCAATGCGCTCGGGTACTCGGTCGCGGACTTTGCGCGGCTCGGACTTTATGCGAAGCACCCTGTCGAACTCGGCTCGCGTTGCACGGTGTTCATGAACAGCGCGGTCAAGCAAGCGCAAAAGGACGGAGCGAGCGTGGAGGATATTTCCGCGGGCATTTCTTCGTCTGTCGTCAAGAACGCAATTTACAAGGTTATCCGCGCAAAAAGCCCGGAAGAACTTGGCAAAAACGTGGTTGTTCAGGGCGGCACGTTCCTTAACGACGCGGTGCTTCGCGCGTTTGAAAAGGAACTTGGCGTAACCGTCACGCGTCCCGCGATTTCCGGACTTATGGGCGCTTACGGAGCGGCGCTTTACGCAATGAAGAAAGGCGGCGAACAATCTGGCATAATTACCGAAAACGAACTCAAAAACTTTTCGTACAAGTCCGCGGCGGCGGTTTGCGGCAGATGCACCGCGCATTGCAGACTTAACGTGCTTACGTTCTCGGACGGCAGAAAACTGATTTCCGGTAACCGTTGCGAACGCGGTCAAGGCAAAAAGGACAGCGAAATTCTGCCCGATTTGTTTACGTATAAGTATCAAACTTTGGTTGACAGCGTCGTAAATACGGTCGAGAACCCGAAAGCGACGGTAGGGCTTCCGCTGTGTCTTAACTTCTACGAACAGCTTCCGTTCTTCAATACCGTGTTCAACGAACTCGGCTTCCGCACGGTGATTTCCGACGAGTCCTCGCGTAAAACGTTTATCGAGGGGCAACACACAATCCCGTCGGATACGGTCTGTTACCCCGCAAAACTCGTTCACGGTCACGTTCTGAACCTACTCCAAAAGGGAGTCGACTTCATTTTCTATCCTTGTGAGAGTTACAACACCGACGAGGGCGACAGCGACAATCACTACAATTGTCCGGTCGTGGCGTATTACCCGGAATTGCTCCGCGCCAACGTTTCCGAACTGAATAACGACAACTTCATCTATCCGTATATCGATATGTCGCGCCCCGAAACCGTTTCGAATGCGCTGGTAAGAACGCTGCAATGCTACGGCATTACCAAAAAAGCCGCCGAAAAAGCGGTTGAGAAGGGCTACGCGGCAATGAAAACGTACCACAACGCCGTTGTTAAGCGCGGGCTGGAACTTATCGACTACGCCCGGGCGCACGGTAAGCCCATCGTGGTGCTTGCGGGCAGACCGTATCACGTCGATCCCGAGATCAATCACGGCGTACAAAAACTGATTTCGTCGCTTGGCGTCGTGTCGATTTCCGAGGATGCGGTTGCGGACTTTATGAAGCCGCCGCACCTGGAAGTGCTCAATCAGTGGACGTATCACTCGCGCCTTTACCGCGCCGCTGCGTACGTCGCAACGCAAAAAGATATGAACCTCGTCCAACTCGTTTCGTTCGGTTGCGGCATCGATGCGATTACGACCGACGAAGTGCGCCGTATTCTCGAGTCGCGCGGTAAAATCTATACGCAACTCAAAATCGACGAAATCAGCAACCTCGGCGCGGTCAAAATCAGGCTGAGATCGCTTCTCGCCGCACTGGAATAAGAAAACTTATTTTAAGTATTTGACGAAGTTTATCTGACGACTTAACAATTTTATATCGTCTTAAAACGGAAAACTTCGAACGGAGAAATAACTTTGGAAAATCATCACGTTGTTTTTACTAAAGAAATGCGGAAAACGCATACGATACTGATTCCCGACATGTTGCCTATACATTTTCGGCTGATTATCGCCGTATTCAAAAAGTACGGCTACAATATGGTGCTTTTGCGGAATTCTGCGCGCGCGGTGGTGGACGAAGGACTGAAAAACGTTCACAACGATACTTGCTATCCGGCGCTGTTGGTTGTAGGTCAGTTTATCGACGCGTTAAAGTCGGGCAAGTACGACCCCGGGCGGGTGGCGCTCATGATATCGCAGACCGGCGGCGGTTGCAGGGCTTCGAACTATATCCACCTTCTGAGAAAAGCGCTCGCCGCGGATTACCCGGATATACCGGTAATATCGCTTAACTTCTCGGGTATGGAAAAAAGCCCCGGTTTCAAGATTACGCTTCCGATACTGCTTAAACTGCTGAACGCGGTGCTTTACGGCGATTTGCTTATGTCGCTTTATAATCAGTGCAAGCCGTACGAAAAGACGGCGGGAGCAACCGACGAAGCGCTGGAAAATATGGAAAAGCGACTTGCCGCGATGATAGAAAGCGGCGGTTTCGGCAAGAAGAAACGCAACTATAAAATGATTATCGACGCGTTCTCTAAGATCGAACGCACGGGCGAACAAAAGCCGCGCGTGGGCATCGTGGGCGAGATTTACGTCAAATATTCGCCTCTTGCAAACAACCACCTCGAAGAGTTTCTGATAACCGAAGGCTGCGAACCGGTCGTGCCGGGACTTATGGATTTCGTGCTGTACTGCACGGTCAACAACGTGAACGACGGACGAATTTACGGCTTTAAGAATACCATGACGCGGCTGTCGGGAATCCTCTATAAGATACTGCTTAAAGAGAGCAGAAAACTCAATTCCGTTATCACCGAGTACGGCGGTTTTCGCGCTATGGACGACTTTGAAGAACTGCGAAAAGAGGCGGATAAACTTATTAACCAAGGCGTAAAGATGGGCGAAGGTTGGCTTATCACCGCCGAGATGGGGTGCCTTGCCAAGACCGGTACGGAGAATATAGTTTGCACTCAGCCGTTCGGTTGCTTGCCCAACCACATCGTTGCCAAGGGTATGACGAGAAAAGTCAAAGAAGAATATCCGTTCGCAAACATCGTCGCTATCGACTACGACCCGGGCGCTACGGTCGTTAATCAGGAAAACCGCCTGAAACTCATGATCGCCAACATAAAAGAGAAGTAACCGGGCGTAACGACGATAACTGCCTTTATAAACATAAAATCGCTGTGATAACTAAGTTGCGGCGATTTTTGTCGTTTTCGGCGGGTAGTGATCGACAAAATTTGCCGATTTGCTGCATTATTGTCGAAAATTGCTATTAAATCGAAGTACTATGTCAGACATAATCAACTATTTCGGCAACAGAACGCGCTCTTTTTCGGGAATCTCGTCGAATAACTCGAGGTATTCTGGCCAGCGAGATTCGCGGATAGGCATAGGCTTTTCATCGTAGAAAAAGAGAACGACCGCGGGTGAAATTCCGTTCCAGTTTTCGTAGAAGCCGAACGAAACGAGTCGTCCGTCCTTTATCAGTTTCTTTACTTTCGCGTGGTAATTAAAGTACATAAACTTAGTTTCGACGATTTTACCCGTCCGTATTCTTAATTATAACGGTAGCGCGGCGAAGCGGTCGCTTTTGCGTTGCGCTTGAAAATCGATTGACTTTTCGGCGGCGTTATGGTAGTATTTGCGTAATGAGAAAAAAGTCGAAAAAAGCAAAAAGACGCGTAGGCAGAGTGCTTGCTTCGGCGCTCGGTTGGTCGGTCGTAGTCGTGGGCGCGCTTACGCTCGCGTTCGTCGCGTGCGCTGCGCTCGGAGTGTCGTTCCCGTCCGCAGTCGAAGATTTCGTCATCGTGTCCAAAGTAAAATCCAGCGTCGTGCTGTCGTTCGTTGCGTCGATTGCGTTCACGCTGCTCGGAGTGGTGATACTGTTATCCGTGCGTCTTATCGTCAATGACGAGAAGGTCGGCATAATGGAAGAGCGAGCCGCGCTCTACGCTCGCGATCAGGCGATAAGAGAAGTCAACGCTTCGATGATCGGCATTTTCGGCGCGGAAGAGGACGAGCGCGATTTCGCCGTCGATTTTATGCCGCCGTCGTGCCTTCTGGATGAAACGAGTGCTTTCGCCGAATCGGAAGAAAAAACCGAGGAGCCTGACGTAAACTCGCCCGCGCCCGACGAAACGGAATCGGATAAGACCGTCGTTCCGCTTAAACCTACGCACAAAACGCGCAAGCACAAGCGCCGCCCGCAGAGAAGATAACCCGCGAAGTTGCGCCCGAACTTAGCAATATATAATTAAGATAAAAATAATAAAAACGTCGAAACCGTCGCAGGGTCGGCGTTTTTTTCGTTTACGAAAGTTTTACAATCATTTTACCGGATCGTGGTAGCACGTCGGCGGGAAAATCGACTATAATCGCGGTGTACTAAAACAAAGGCGAAAAGCCGGCGGGTAAAGACGAATCCCGCCAAAGGAGAAAAAATGAAAAAAGGTATCAAAAGAATCGCAATGATCGCGCTCGTCGCGGTTATGACTGCAGTCGCTTGCATGGGCATGTTCGCGTGCGGTCGGCAGAAAGACATTCTGGTTGTAATGCGCGAAGCCAGCAGCGGAACGCGCGAAGCGTTCGATAAGTACGTCGGACTTGAAAACGCGACGTTCGTTTCCACTGCAGAAGAATATTCTTCCACCGGCAACGTTCGCGAGAAAGTCGCCAGCACCGCTTCGGCAATCGGCTATATCTCGCTCGCGAGCGTGGACGACAGCGTAAAGAAACTTAAGGTCGAGGGAGTGGAAGCGACCTACGACAACGTTCGTAACGGCAGTTACAAAATCAGCCGTCCGTTCTTGCTCCTCACCGGCAACGGCGTGGAACTCCAGCCCGCGGCTAAAGACTTTTTCAACTACTGCATGAGCAAGACTGCGGAAGCCTCGATTGAAGCGGAAAAAGGCATTACGACCTCTGATTTTGCGACGAGAGCGGATTATACCGCACCCGAAACCGCGATCAGCGGTACGGTCGTCGTTAAGGGCTCGACCTCGATGGAGGATATGATTAAAAAGCTTATCGCGGAATATCAGAAACTCGGCGGCGATAAGGTCGGCGGCGTAACGTTTACGACCGATTTCCCCGGCTCAAGCGGCGGCAGAACGGCGGCTAAAGAAGATACGACAGGCAATGTGATCGGGCTTGCAAGTTCGGCAAAAGCGGACGCGGGTTACACTGAACACACGCTGTGCCTTGACGCGGTCGCGGTAATCGTAAACGCGAAGAACACCGAAATCGATAATGTCGACGCGGCGGGACTTAAAGCGATTTACACCGGCGAAATCAAGAAATTCTCGGAATTCAACAAATAACATGGACAGTAGCAAACTGAAAGAAAAAGCGTACAAAGTTCTGTTTGCGGCGACGGCGATACTGTGTATTATCGCCGTTATCGCGATATTTGCGTTCCTGATCGCCGAAAGCGTCCCCGCGTTACGCAAAATCGGCTTCTTCGAATTCGTGTTAGGAAGCGATTGGAAACCGGCTTCGTCCGACACCTACGACGCGCCGCTGTCCGGCAGATACGGCGTGTTCAAAATGATTGTCGGTACGCTGGTTGCGACTTGCGGCTCGGTGCTGTTCGGCGGGGTACTCGGATTCTTCACGGCGGTATTCATTTCGAAATTCTGCCCGAAGCGCATAAAACGCGTGTTCACCGCGGTAATTCACTTGCTCGCGGGCATACCGTCCGTCATATTCGGCTTCTTCGGTATGAAAGTTCTGCTTCCGATACTCGGCGTGTTCTCGTCCAACGGTAGCGGAAGCGGCGTGCTTGCCGTATCGCTCGTACTAGGGCTTATGATACTGCCAACCGTCGTCACGCTTTCGAAAACGAGCATTGACGCCGTGCCGCAGAGTTACTACGAGGGCGCGAGAGCGCTGGGCGCCACCCACGAACAAGCGGTGTTTACCGCCGTCGTTCCTGCGGCAAAGTCCGGCATAATCGCTTCGCTTATCCTCGGCGTAGGTCGGTCGATAGGCGAAACCATGGCAGTCATCATGGTCGCGGGCAACAAGGTCAATTATCCGCATGGCTTATTCGGAAGCTTCCGCGTACTGACGGCGAATATCGTCATGGAAATGGGCTACGCGGGCGAAGTCCAACTGGGCGCGCTGATTGCGACCGGCGTGGTGTTGCTTATCTTTATTCTTGCCGTAAACGTTCTTCTGGGGCTTATTACCGGCAAGAACAAACGAGATAAATCCCGCAGAAAACTCGATTTTGCCGCCGCCGAACAATTCTTTTATAAGATTAAAATCGAGCGCGTAGGCAAGGTCTTTTCCGTCGATTGCGCGTCGATCGCCGCCGTGGCGCTCGCGTCGATAATAGGCTTTGTGACGATAAAAGGCGTGCCGCACCTCAGCGTACAACTACTGTTCGGCAAGTACGAAATGGCGGGCGCGATAAGCATACTGCCGTCGATCGCGGCAACGCTTATGACGGTAATTCTCAGCCTCGTTATAGCCGTACCGATCGGCGTTGCAACCGCGGTGTTTCTTAACGAATACACGAAGAAAAACAGCAAAATCGTACGCGTTATCCGTAGCGCGATCGATATTCTCAGCGGTATACCGTCGATAGTGTACGCGCTGTTCGGCATGGTGACTTTCGTCGCGTTCTTCGGACGTAAAACCTCGATACTCGCCGGGAGTTTCACGATCGCGATTATGCTTCTGCCCACCGTCGTGCGCTCGACCGAAGAAAGTCTGCGATCGGTTTCGGACGGACTCAGAGAGGGCAGTCTTGCGCTCGGAGCGGGTAAGGTCCGCACGATTTTCAAAATCGTGCTTCCGTCCGCGCTCCCCGGCATAATGTCCGCGATAATCCTCGCTATGGGCAGAGTGGTGTCCGAGTCCGCGCCGTTCATGTACACTATGGGAAGTACGATTATGCCTATGCCGAACGGCTACGGCAGTAGCGGAACCACGCTTGCCGTAGCGCTGTACAAACTTGCGGGTGAGGGCAGATACACGAACGAAGCGTACGCCACCGCGTTCGTATTGCTCGTTATCGTGCTTACGCTCAACTTGCTCGCGTCGCTGATAGAAAAGAAACTGAATAAAAAATTACAAGGAGAAACCGGCGTTGTTAAAGCGAAAAGAAAATCCGGAAAAATCAAAGAATCCGATTAAACTCAATTTCGGCGTAGCGGAAGGACTGACTGCCGAGGGCGCGAACCTCTGGTACGGCGATTTCCACGCGCTTAAAGGCATATCCATGGATATTCCCGCGCAGAAAGTTACGGCGTTCATAGGTCCGTCGGGTTGCGGCAAGTCCACGTTCTTAAAGTGCTTCAACCGCATGAACGACCTCGTGGACGGCTGTAAAATCGAGGGTAAATTTACCGTCGGCGGCGTGGACATTTACGGCAGAATCGACGTGAACGAACTCAGGAAAAATGTCGGTATGGTGTTTCAGAAACCTAATCCGTTTCCTATGAGCGTGTACGACAATATCGCTTACGGCCCGCGCACTTTCGGCGTAAAAAAGCGCGACGACCTCGATGAGATCGTCGAACGCTCCCTCCGTCAGGCGGCTATGTGGGACGAACTCAAAGATCGGCTCTCGAAGTCTGCGCTCGGACTTTCGGGCGGTCAACAGCAGCGACTATGCATAGCCCGCGCGCTCGCGGCGAACCCGTCGGTACTTCTTATGGACGAGCCGACCAGCGCACTCGACCCGATTTCCACCGGCAAGATAGAGGACCTTTGCGACGAGCTGAAACAGTCCGTCACGATCGTTATCGTCACCCATAACATGCAACAAGCGGTGAGAATTTCGGACAAAACCGGCTTTTTCCTGCTGGGGGAACTCGTTGAGTACGGCGATACGGAGAAGATTTTTGCCGCGCCCGAGAACGAAAAGACCAAAAACTATATAACCGGCAGATTCGGTTGATCGAAACCCGCTGAATTTTCTTGATTTTAACGAAACGTTATTGTATAATGTAAAGGAGCAGAATATGACTGCAAGACGTGCGTTCGAGGAAGAACTCGAAAGTTTGAAACTCGAACTGGTAAAGATGTGCCGTATTACCGAGGATATGATATCCGACTCGATAACGGCGCTGGTAAACAAAGACAAATCTTTGGCGGAGTCCGTGCCGCCGCGCGACCGCGAAGTCGACGAGTACGAGCTCGACATCGAACGGCAATGCATGCGGATATTGCTTCGCCGTCAACCGGTTGCCGACGACTTCAGAGAAGTTTCCACCGCGCTCAAACTCATAACCGACGTCGAGCGCATCGGCGATCAGGCGAGCGACATCGCGGAAATCGTCGTGTCGATCAGCGACCGCAACTACATCAAGGATCTCGTTCACCTCAAAGCAATGGGCGAGCTTGGCGTGAAAATGGCTCGCGAGTCCGTAGAATCGTTTATCAAGAACGACGCCGCGCTTGCCGACGAGATTATCGCGACCGACGACGAAATGGACAGACTGTTCGACGTGGTTAAGGACGAACTCGTCGAACTCATCAAGGCGAACTCCGACAACGCGGATCAGGCGATAGCGTTTATGATGATCGCCAAATACCTGGAACGTATCGGCGACCATGCCGTCAACGTTTGTGAATGGACGAAATATTTCGAAACGGGGGTACACGTAAAGTACTGATGGACGAAAAGAAAAAACTCATATACGCGGTAGAGGACGACGAGGGTATCGGCGAACTTTATCAAGGCGCGCTCGAGGATGACTACGACGTTCGGATTTTTCCCGACGGCGCGGGCTTTTTGACGGCTTTTTCGGAGAATAAGCCCGATCTCATGATACTCGACATTATGCTTCCCGATATGGACGGTTATTCGATTCTGGTCAAAATCCGAGAGAAAGACGAGCGACTGCCCGTCGTTATCGTCAGTGCAAAAGGTGACGAACTCAGCCTCGTGAAAGGACTGAACAAGGGGGCGGATGACTATATCGTCAAGCCGTTCTCGATACTCGAACTGCGCGCGAGGATAAAAACCGCGCTCCGCAGAGTTTCCGGCACGGTCAGAAAAGTTTCGGGCTTTGATATCGACGGCAATACTTACACGGTCAGATACGACGGCAAGGAACTGGGACTTACGCTCAAGGAGTTTAATCTGTTCCGCACGCTCGCGTCGAAAGCGGGCGTTACGCTCACGCGCGAGAGTTTGCTCAGCGACGTCTGGGGAATGGACTACGAGGGCGAAACGCGAACGCTCGACATGCACGTGGCTTCGCTCCGTGATAAAATCCACAAGGCGGGCGGCGGCGATTGTATCGTGACGGTGCGCGGCGTAGGGTATCGTTTCGAACAATGACTGAGCGATATATAAGTATATTTGCGACGACGAGCGGCGTTGTAGCGGCTTGGGTCGCGTCTGTAGCGGCGGCGATTGCGATAACGGCGATTGTCGCGGTTTTGCTATGTTCGCGGCGTATCAATCGGCGCTATTCGAACAAACTCGACGAAGTCAAGGTTAGTCTTGAAAGCGTGGGCGAAGGGAAGTACAAACCTATCGAAACGGCAGGCGGCGCGGAAACGCTTGCGCTCGTCGGCGAAATCAACGATATTTCCGAACGTTTTGTAAAAGCAATGAGGGCATCCGAGGACGAACGGGCAAAGGCGAATTACGTTCTCGACAACGTTTCGCAGTGCATAATCGCGCTGGACGGCAACGACGTTATAAGAATAATGAACGCGCCCGCGAGAAAACTTCTCGATCGCGACGAAAGTTTTATCGGCAGAGATCTGTATTTTGCCGTAAGCGACGCGAAATTTCTCGCCGCGCTGACTTCCGCGCTTAAGGACGGCAAGTCCAAACTCGGCTATAAACTCGGCGATAGATACTTGTCCGTCAGCGTGGTCAAGACCGACAGCGGAATTATGGACGAAATATCGACTATTATCATCATAAGCGACGTGAGCGCGGAAAAACTTGCCGCGAAACAGCGCTCGGACTTCTTCTCGAACGCCGGACACGAACTTAAAACGCCGCTTACGTCCATTCAGGGGCTTACCGAACTCTTGCTCGACAAAACGCAAGCGGACAGCCCCGAGTACAAGTACGCCGAGCGTATTCACAAGGAAGCGGAGCGGCTCGGGTCGCTCGTTATGGATATGCTCAGACTCAGCGACATAGAAAACATTCAGTTTATGCGCGGAGCGGGCGAACCGGTTGTCGCGGTCGATCTTAAAGAAGTTGCGACCGAAGTCGTTTCGTCGCTTGAGCCGGAAGCGGAGAAGAAAGAACTTACCGTCACGGTCGAGGGCGCGGGTACGGTTTTTGCCGATCAGAAGAAGATTTTCGAGATCGTCACCAACCTTACTTCCAATGCGGTCAATTATAACAAGCAAAACGGCAGAGTGGATGTCGGTATTACCGAAACGGACGAAACCGTCACGCTGAAAATCGCCGATACGGGCATAGGTATCGAGAAAAAACATATTCCGCGGCTGTGCGAGCGCTTTTACAGAGTTGACAAGAGTCGCTCGAAAAAGACGGGCGGCACGGGGCTTGGGCTTGCGATAGTCAAGCACGTCTGCGCGATTTACGAAGCGAAACTCGACATAACTTCCGAATTCGGCGAGGGGACTACAGTTACAGTCACGTTTTTCAAGTCGAAAATGCCGCACGCCGCCACCGAACAAGCGTAAAACATCGCAGTTTTCGGAATTAAATTATCGCCGCGTTTGCTGTAAAACGATTGATTTTATCTATGCGATAGTCGAAGCTTTGCTACCGAATTTTACGATCGCGAGGTGAAAATCATAAGAATATAATAAAAGCCCGAAAGAATTACGATTTCATCGTTGACTAAACGGGCTTTTTTTAGTATACTGAAAGTATGAGCGTAGAACTTGACGTATTTAAAATGATAGACGTCGTTGCCGACAAGTCGCAGAACAGTCCCCCGCTGAGTAAAGAAATCGAGGGACTTATCGAGGTGCGCAAAAATATCGTTTACGACGAAGCGGATCCCGAGTTTTGCTCGTTCGATATTTACCGTATCCCGGGAAAAGAAAAGTATCCCGTGCTCTTCTATATCCACGGCGGCGGTTTTGTTGCGGGCGACAAAAGGTATCGTCGCGGCGTGAGTAAGTGGTACGCGGCAAAAGGCATCTGCGTTTTTAATGTGAATTACGGGCTTTGCCCCAAGTATCGCTATCCGGAGCCGCTCGCGCATCTCGTGAAAGCAATGAACAAAGCCGGCGAGATGACGAACGAACTAAATCTCGATATCGACAAATTTTTCGTATCGGGCGACAGCGCGGGCGCGTATTACGCGTCAATGCTTATCGCCGCGTGCAATTACAAGCGCGTGCAGCAAAAACTGGGCGTAGCGCCGTCGATAAAGATCCGCGCGGCGGTACTCGATTGCGGGCTTTACGATATCGCGAAAACCGTTTCCGACCGCATGATGCTCGATCTTAACGGCAGAGTGTTCCGTAGTTTCACCGGAATGGAAAACAACGACTTCGAAGCGTACGCCCACAAAGAACTCTGCAAGCCCATAAAGTACGTCAACCGCGACTATCCGCCCGTGTTTATCGTCTATTCGAAAAAGGACGTTCTTTGCGGAGGTCAAGCCGAGCGTTTTATCGACGCGCTGGAAAAACACGGCGTGTACTACGAGAGTTATTCTTCCGATATTTTCATTTCTAACCATTGCTTCCCGCTTATGTGGAAAGGGAAGGACGCCGAAACGGCTAACGCCATGACGAGTAGTTTTGTCGAGCGTTTTATCGCGGGAAAACTGCCTCGCCACGTTAAAAAAGTCATTCCGAAAGAAGGCGAAGCGACTGCCGCTGACGATGACGCCATTACGAAAAACCTCGCGGAAAAAGATAAAGCTGAGAAACCTATAAAGAAACTGCTTGTAACCAAAATGCGCGAACGTATTGCGGAAAAGAAAAAGTCGTCGGCGAAGAAGCCTGCTGAAAAACCGACTGGAATAAAAGAAGCGCCTGCGGAATAACCCGCGGACGGTTGCGCTTTGACGTAAAATCAAACAATAGTATCAGTCAATAATTTCGCCGTAAAAAAGTTTGGCTGTAAAGCACGTTTCGCCGTTTTTCCGACCGGTAAAAACGTATTCGCCGCCGTCGCGACAATAGGCGATTTCCACTTTATCGCCTAGCTTCGATTCGCTGTGATAATTCACGATTACGCGTTTAGGTAACCCCGGCAATTCGACCGCGTTGAAAATCATATCTGCGTAACGGATATTGTTCGTGTGACCGTTGTGATCAAGGTCGGTGCGTACGATTTCGTGAACATAAGTCGGCGCTTCGCCTACTGCGGCTACGCGTTCTATGCGTCGCTTGGGGTAGGCTGTTCGGGTGGTAAATTCGCCTTCGAAGTCCGCTTGCGGCTCGACGAGTCTGCGGCTTACGAAATCGATATGCACCCACTGGCTCGTGCCTTTTGCAGCCAGTTCGCCGCGCTCGTTGTAGACGTAATAATCGCGCGTGAAATCCATAAGACCTTTCTCGTGCGGTTCGGTTACCACGGTCACCGTTTCGTCCGATTTAAGGGGAAGCAGACAGTCGAACTTGACTTTCGTAATCACCCAGGCGATACCTTTTTTCAGCATCTGTTCGTACCCGAGTCCAAGTAAATCCGCGTGTTTTCCCGCGATCGTCTGGAATAAATCGAGGTACGCGCTCAGCCGCATATCGTCGCGATAATCGAGATCGGAAGTTCGTATTTTATATTGTTCCGAGTAGGTTAGCATAGTCTCGTGTCCTCGCTTTACACCCATATTATATCACTAAATCGCGGTTTTGGCAAGGAAAAGAGCGGTCGTTTGACGAAGGATAGTTCACTCATCACTTTTTGGACGGAACTATCGCAAATTCGCCGAATTACGATTTTCTGTCGCTTATACGGCGAGAAATTTGTCGGAAACCGCGAATTGCGGCTAAAATTGCTACGAAGTAATAATACTATGTCACACATAGTACAGATATAAGAGAGGTAAAAACAATGAAAATAGCGTTGATAACGGGAGCCTCGTCCGGCATGGGACGCGAGTACGCCAAGCAAATTGATAAAATGAAAGAGTGCGACGAAATCTGGATCGTGGCTCGCAGAGAGGAGCGGCTCGATGTGCTGAAAGACGAACTGAGTACAGTAACCCGGGTGCTTCCGTTCGACCTGACCGACGGCGTGCAACTGGGGTCGCTCATAGAAACGGTGAAGAGTTCGGGCGCTGAAGTCAAGTATCTCGTGAACGCAGCCGGCTTTGGTAAATTCGGCGATTATTCGGAGGTGAGTCTGTCCGATATCGCGGGCATGATCGACCTGAACGACAAAGCGCTGACGCTCATTACCGCGGCGCTGATTCCGCAGATGAAACGCGGTTCGCACGTAATAGAAATGTGTTCGATTTCCGCGTACCTGCCGCTTGAGAACATGTCTGTTTACGCCGCGAGCAAAGCGTACGTTTTGAGTTATTGCTACGCGCTCCGCCGTGAACTCAAAAAGACGGGTATCACCGTTACCGCGGTTTGTCCCGGGTGGGTGGATACCGAGTTTGCCGCGTGCGCTCACAACGGCGACGGCGTGAACGGACCTAAGGACCTCAAGCCTATAACCACCGCCGACAAAGTCGTAAGAAGAGCGATAAAAGCGGCTAATAAAAACAAGCCCGTTTCTATCTACGGCGCGACTTGGAAAGCTATGCACGTTATGACGAAAATTTTACCGAAACGCTTTTCCATGCTTTTCTGGCACGCTATGCAGAAACGAAAATAGCCTTGACGATTCCGAAGTAGAATAAGTCAATATTTTCTTTCGTTGCCACCGCAATTTTTTAATCGTTATTTAATGCTAGGCGCGCGTATTCGCTTGATTAACTTCACGCTTTGTGGTATAATTTCGTAACAAAGTCCATTATCGGAGCAAGTCAATATAGCTATGAACGCAATTTCCAGAAAAATAACCTCGGTATTTATATGGTCGATGTTTGCCACTATCTGTTTGCCTATCGGCGTAATCATGATAATCTTCGGCGCGAGCAAGGGTATAACTCCCATGCTTGTTATCGGCATCGTAGCGACCGTGTTCGGCTTTTATGGCGCGCCCATGTTCTGGATGCGTTACGGCTCGCTGAAAGGACTTAAAAGTCTGGTCGCCGCCGTCGAGAACGACAATCTCTATTCGGTAGCCGAACTTTCGTCTGTGCTCGGTTGCAACGAGGACGAAACGCGCAACCGCATTCGCGCTGCGCTTGCCGCTCGCTATATCACCGGTTTCACGTTCGTCGACGATCGGTTAGTCGTGAATACCAACGTCAAACAAGCGAACGTCGGCTTTACGATTCGTTGCGACAACTGCGGCGCGCCCGTCGTTATCGATCCGAAAAAAGCCGACAACCGTTGCGAGTACTGCGGCAAAATCTTTCGCAATATAACCCCGCCCGAAAAGAAATGAATTTATGCGGAATTTATAATTTTTGCATAATTTTTTACAGTCTGTTATGATCTTCCGAAACCGCCCGAAATCAACGGACGGTTTTTTATAACGCCGCGATTTTAACGATTAAAGGTCCGCATTACCACCCGATTAGATAAATTTGCTATTTTTACAAACAATCGAGTAGAAACAGACATTTATTGCAATTTTCATTTACGGCTTCGTATGGTAAAATAATACTATAAACAGTATAGTGAACGGTTGCTGATTTCTGCGAACTCGCAGCGACTTAAGACCGTAGTAACTATGGAGGAAAATATGAAAAGACTGAGAATTTATCTCGTTGCGTTTCTTGCGTTTGCGATCGCTGCGACTAGCCTGTGTGTTTTTTCCGCGCCCGCCAAAGCCGACGAAGCGCTGAAAACCGTAGACGTATACTTGCTTATGGGGCAGAGTAACGCCGCGGGGCACACGAAAGTGTCGTCAGGCAACGCGTCGCTTACTTCCGCGACTTTTAATAACGTTCTCGTGGGCGGTATTTGCCAGCCGAGGCTCGACGGCACTTACGACAACTTCAAGTGTCTTGAATATTCCTCGCTTAAAACCGCGAAAAAAGGTTTGGGCAGAGATTCGGGATGCATCGGACCGGAGTACGGTATGGCGAAAGTGCTTAGCGAGGCGACCGTGACGGTCAACGGTACTTCCGTTCCGCTTTACGACGAAAACAACAAAGCGGTGATTTTCAAGTACGCCGCGGGCGGTACCGATCTTCTTAATACTATTGCAAACGATACCGACAAAACTTACGGTAACTGGTATCCGCGCTCGCTTCAGGACAAGAACGCGAAAGATTACGTTGCAAATAAGACCGGAGGACTTTACAACGGTGCGGTAAACGCGTTCCGCACGTTTACGAATAACCTTAAAAATGCAGGTTACAAAGTTTCCGTCAGAGGCATCGCGTGGATGCAGGGCGAGGACGACCGTGATAAATCGGAAGAGTACAGAAGCGTTATACAAACGTTCGTCAGCGACCTCAGAGAAGATATAACCGAAATCACCGGCGAGGATGCTTCCGGCGTCACGTTCGCGATGGGCGAGATCAGCGAAACTTTCCGTACTTCCAACCAGCGTTCGGCTAACCTAAAATTCATCAAAATGCAGAACGAAGTCGTGTCTGCGCTTATGCCGGCGGTAACGGTAGAAACCGGCGATATGCCCATAAACCTTTCAAAAAGCGAACTTAGTCAGTACGGCTACACCGAAGCGCAAGCGACCGAAAATACAGGCTACGGCGATTACACGGTCGGCTCGGATCGGTGGCACTGGAACGCCAAGGATATGGTCAAGCTCGGCGAGCGTTTCGGCGCGGCTTTTCTCGGTAGTTACGGCAACCTCTACGTCAAAACAAAATCGAGCGCAGGCGGCTCGATCGTCACCGATAAAACTTTCGTTTCGGCGGGCGACAACGTGACTTGTACGATCACCGCGCTCGACGGCTATAAACTCAGCGATTTTACCGTCAACGGCGAGGACAAACTTTCGGAAGTTGCAGACGGCAAATACACCGCCGAAAACGTGACCGAAACCTTGCTTATCGAAGCGACGTTTGCGCCGAAATCCGCGTTCACGATCAAGGTCGAGGGCGGCAAGTACCAGATAAACAAGACTTCAAAAACGGTCTACGAGGGCGATACGGCGTATATTGTGCCGTCCGTTCCCGAAGGCAAAAAAATCAAGTCCGTGACTTTCAACGGTCAACCTATGACTTACAACGAAAGCACGTCGCGTTACGAGTACGAAAACGTGACCGGCGACGGCACGATCGTCATTACTTACGAGGACGCGATCAAAACTCCGGCAGATAAAGACGAAACTCCCGACGAAAAAAAGGGCGGTTGCGGAGGTAAAGCGGCTGTTGCGATTTCGTCGCTGTTCGCGCTCGTCGCCGCGGCTTTCGTAATCAAAAGATAACCATAAATAGTAAACGAAATTATTAAAACGCGTTTCACCGTAAATCGGCAGAGCGCGTTTTGACTTTGCGTAAAATAAAGGAACGGACTTCCGATTGAATAGGGAAGTCCGTTTTGTTTTTTTGTAAATTTCGTTCGAAAATTACGGCTTGTAAATCTTGATGTCGAAGTTATCGGCGATACGTTTTTTCAGTCCGTCGTCGTTTTTTTCCGCGCCGAGCGCGATAAACTGCACGAGAGCGTTGCCTATCGCCGTGGCTTCCACGGGACCCGCGCTGACTTTAATTCCGCAACGGGACGCTATCATTTTACACAAATACTCGGCTTTGCAACCGCCGCCCACGACGTAGAACTCGTCGTAAGTCGCGCCCGTAGCGCTTGCGATTTCGTCGATCGTCTGCTTGTAGCGCACGCATAACGACTCGTATACGCACCGCGCGATTTCTCCGACGGCGGAGGGGGCGGAACCGTACTTTTTCATACAGTAAGCGCGTACTTTTTCGGGCATATCGTCGGGCTTTAAGAACATAACGTCGTCCACGTCGATAATATACTCGTTGCGTCCTACGTTTTCGGCGGCTTCGACGATCTCCGAAAAACTCAACTTGCGGTCTTTGCTCCATTCTCTGCGGCACTCGTTGATTATCCACAAGCCCATAATATTTTTGAGGTAGCGCGTGGTTTTGCCGTAGCCGGTTTCGTTGGTGAAGTTCGCCTTAAACCCCGCTTCGGTCACGACCGGAGTATCGGTAAGCGTGCCGAGCAGCGACCAAGTGCCGCACGATAGATACAGAGGGTGTCCGGTAGCGGGTACCGAGAAGATTGCGGAAGCGGTATCGTGACAGCAAACCGCTATCACCGGTACTGACGGGATACCGTACTTTTCGGCGATTTCGGGCTTAAGGTTGCCGTAACTTGTACCGCTTTCCACGATATCGGGGAAGAGCGAGCGCTTAAAGCCGAGCCGCCCGATAATATCGTCGCTCCAGTCTTTAGTCACCGCGTCGGTAAGCCCGGTCGTAGAAGCGATCGTGCGTTCCGCGGCGATTTTTCCGGTCAGAAAGTAGGCGAGAAGGTCGGGCATAAGCAGAACCTTAGCCGCTTTTTCGTAAAGATCGGGGCGGTGCTTTTTGACGTAATACAACTGAAAAATCGTGTTGTACGGCTGAATCTGCACGCCGGTAAGCGAGTAGAGTTCGTTTTTCGGAATAACGTCGAACACCTCGTCCGGAATATCGTCGGTGCGTGCGTCGCGGTAGTGTACGGGGCTGTCGATCAGTTCGCCGTTCTCGTCCAAAAGTCCGAAGTCCACGCCCCAGGTATCGATGCCGACGGAGTCGAAACCGCCCTTAGCCGCGGCTATCGCGATGCCCTCGCGAAGCGCTCCTACAAGCAAATCGAAGTTCCAGTACAGCGTGCCGTCCTTCTTTACCGGGATATTGTCGAAGCGGTAAATTTCCTCCGCGGTGATTTTATCGCCGTCGTGAGTAAAGATTATCGCCCGTCCGCTGGACGCACCGTAGTCGAATGAGAGTACTCTTTTCATTTCGAGTACTTTTTGTAACCGGGGTGACGACCGGTGAACTTGAATTTACGGCGAAGTTCGAGACAGCCCTCGATCTGTTCGCGAGTAAGTTCTTTTTCGCCGCCCAGTTGACGAGCGACCAGCGAAGTCTTGGCAAACAGTTCCAGACATTCCATTCTGTAATAAGCGGTGATAAGGTCTGCGCCCACGGAAATCGCGCCGTGGTTCTGAAGCAGCATTACGTCGTGATCGGGGAGGTATACCGCGACGGCGTCGGGAACTTCCTGAGTGGACGGAGTGCCGTACTTGGCGATAGGAACGCTGCCGAGCGAAATGATCGCTTCTGGCATCGTGTACTTATCGAGCGGAATGTTCGCAATCGCAAAGCCCGTTGCAGTCGGGGGATGAGCGTGTACAACCGCGCGCACGTCGTCGCGATCGCGATAGCATCTTAAATGCATCGGGAGTTCGGAAGATGGGCGGTACTTCGTGTTGCCGTCGATAACCTTGCCTTCGCCGTCGATTTCGATAATCATTTCGGGGGTAAGGAACGACTTGCTGATGCCGGTGGGGGTAGCGAGAAATCTGTTCTCGCCGAGCTTGACAGTGATGTTACCGTCGTTCGCCGCGACCCAGCCTTGCTGCCATACTCTGTGTCCGATTTCGCAAATCTGTTCTTTGATTTCTTCTACGGTCATTTCGTTGAGATTTTTTAGTTCCATAATATTTTAATCCTTTTCCTTTTTGGGAAGTTAAATTTATTTATATTCTCTTGCCGAGAACGTTCTTTTCGTAATCTTTGACTTCGTTGATCCAGTCCTCGCCGACGGGTATTCCGCGGCTAAGGCACAGATAATCCCACACGGCGGAAGCGGGCAACGCTTTTGCTTCTTCGGAAAGCGCGAGTCTGAGTCCGAAATCGCTGTCCGTTTCCGCTTTTTTGATAAGGTCGGTAGGCTCGAGCAGCGCGTTAAGCAGCGCACGGTCGGCGTTTCTGAGTCCGATTGCCCAGGCGAAAATACGGTTGACGCTTGCATCGAAGTAATCAAGCCCGATATGAAGTTTGCCGAGCATACCGGCGCGTTTCGCTTCGGTCATGATCGAGGTCAGCATATCGCCGTAGGTCACGACGTGGTCGGAATCCCAGCGCACGCCGCGGGAAATGTGAAGCAGAATGTCGTCCACGAAATCGTTGAGCGCGGAGAACTTATCCGCGATGTTCTCGGTCGGGTGGAAGTGTCCGCTGTCAAGGCAGATGCCCACGTTATGTTTCAGCGCGTACGCGAGATAATAATCGTACGAACCTACTACGAAGCACTCCGTGCCGATGCCGAACAGTTTGCCTTCGAGAGTGTCGACAAGGTACTTTTTGTCGTACTTCTTCTCGAAAACCTTGTCAAGGCTGTTGGTGAGAAGTCTGCGGTAGTAAAGTCTGTCCGCCGGATCGTCTTTCAGTCCGTCGGGAATCCAGAGGTTGCATACGCACGTTTCGCCCAATGCTTTGCCTAGTCCGTAAGCGATTTCTCGTGACGACTGTCCGTGACGGATCCAGAATTCGCGCACGTCTTTTTTCGGGCTTGCGAGGCTCATGCCGTTGTCCATCATGGGGTGAGCGAAGAACGACGGGTTGTAATCAAGCCCGACCTTGTTCTTTTTTGCCCAGTCGATCCAGCCGCTAAACGCCGAAATATCGTAAGCGTCGCGGTCGGTGTGCGTGTTCTCGGCGTATACCGAGTGCAGATTCAGTTTGTGCTTCGACGGCGAAAGCGAGTAAACTTTTTCGATATCCGCGCGAAGTTCCGCCGCGTTTCTCGCCGCGTACGGATAGTTGCCGGTAACCACGTTTTCGGACTTCGTGGTCTTTTCCTCGAACCCGCGAATGTCGTCGCCCTGCCAGCAATGCAGAGAGATCTTGACTTCGGAGAACTTTTTCAGCGCTTCGTCGACGTTTACGCCGAACGCCGCGTAGCGTTCCTTCGCGAGTTCGTAATTCTTAATTACGTTCTTTTCGTTCATTTGCTACTCCTATATAGGGTATTTGTTTGAGATTATAACGCGCGCTATAACCGATAACATTATACCACGAAATTTCGGTAAAAACTTTAAAATTCTAAAAATTATAAATTGACAAAATTAAACCCTTGTAGTAAACTAAAATAAACATAATCCGACAAGGAGCGACTATGTATCCGGTTGAAAGAAGAAAAGCCATACTCGAAATACTCGATCATCGCGGTTCGGTAGCGGTGGAAGAGCTGTCGAAAACGCTGTTCACGGGCGAAGCGACCGTTCGCCGTGACCTCGACCGTATGGCGAAAGAGGGAATAATCACCCGTACCCACGGCGGCGCGGTAAAGATCGATCGCGGCAATATCGATTACCCGCTTGCGTTCCGCGAGAGCGAAAACGCCCGCGTTAAAGACGCGCTGTGCGAAGCGGCGGCGGAACTCGTTTCCGACGGTCAGTCGATTTTTCTCGACGGCTCGTCCACGGTTATGCGGTTAATTCCCAAAATCGCGTTCAAAAAACGCCTTAAAATCGTGACGAACGGTGTGAAAACCGCTTACGAATTGTCGCAGGCGGGGCTGGATTCGGTCGTGTGTACCGGAGGTACGCTATCCGTTGCTTCCGCGTCGCTCACGGGCGCGGAAACTGTGGAAGCGGTAAGGAAATTCAACGCCGATCTGTTCTTCTTTTCGTGCCGCGCGGTGTCGGGATGCGGCTTGTCGGAGAGTACGCAGGAAGTCGCCGAGGTCAAGAACGCCATGGCGGAACACGCTAAAAAGAACGTTCTTCTCGTCGATTCGGCGAAGTTCGGCAAAACCGCTTTCTGCAATCTTGCGGTGCTGCCTCGGCTTGATTACGTCATTACCGACGCGGGCGTGACAGGCGAAATCCGAGCGCTTTTCGAGAAAAACTCCGTTCGTGTACTCGTAGTATAGCGATTTTGCGGAAAAATACGACTTATCGCCGGCAAAAACCGCTTTACTAATCGCGCAGATTGCGATATAATAATAAAGAATACGACTTATGCGAGGTTAATATGAAAGACGGTTTCGTGAAAGTCGCCGCCGCAACGCCGGAAATCAGAGTAGCGGACTGCGATTACAACGCTGAAAGAATCATCGAAATAATAAAGGAAGCCGAGGAAAAAGACGTAGACCTTCTCGTTTTCCCCGAACTTTGCGTTACGGGCTACACCGCGGGCGACCTTTTCTATTCGGACACGTTGCTTGACGGGGCGAAAGCCGCGCTTAGTAAAATTGCCGACGCGACCGCAGGTATCAAAACGCTGATTTTCGTGGGCGTTCCGATTAAGACCGACAGCAAGATTTACAACTGCGCCGCCGCGATTACCGACGGCGATATTATCGCGTTCGTTCCAAAAAAGAACTTGCCGAACTACAATGAGTTCTACGAAAAGCGTTGGTTCGAGCCGGGCAACGATCTTACCCGCGACGTGGAAATATCGGGCAGAGTAGTTCCTATGGACTCGAACGCAATGTTCCGCGCGGAAGGCTTTCCCGAGTTCACCGTAGCCGCCGAGATCTGCGAGGATCTGTGGGTGGCGAATTCGCCGTCCGTCGAGTACGCTCGCAGAGGCGCGAATATCATAGTCAATCTATCCGCTTCCGACGAAACCGTCGGCAAAGCAGAGTACCGCCGCTCGCTCGTTTCCATGCAGAGCGCAAAACTAGTCGCGGGCTACGTTTACGCGGACGCGGGCAACGGCGAATCGACCACCGACCTCGTGTTTGCGGGGCATAATATAGTTGCCGAAAACGGAAAAGTGCTTGCAGAGAGCAAATTATTCGAAAACGGCATGGTAATATCCGAAATCGACGTCAAGTTCCTTGATTACGAGCGCAGTAAGATTTATCCGACCGTTTCCAACGAACCGGGGTACGTGTTCTCGTTCTATCCCGACGAAAAGGAAACCGAACTCACTCGCAAAATCGACCGCATGCCGTTCGTTCCGGAGTGCAGCGCCGAACTTGACAAGCGCGCCGAACTCATTCTCAATATGCAGGCGAGAGGACTGGTAAAACGCGTAAGCCACACTTCGACCGGAGCGGTGGTAGTGGGAGTGTCCGGAGGGCTGGATTCGTGCCTTGCGCTCCTCGTGTGTATACGCGCGTTCAAAATTCTCAAACGCCCGCTAAGCGACGTTATCGCGATATCGATGCCGTGTTTCGGCACAACCAAGCGCACTAAGTCCAACGCGCAGAAACTCGCCGAACTCACGGGCGTGACTTTCCGCACGATCGATATCAAAAACTCCGTCACCCGTCACCTCTCCGACATCGGCAGAGATACGACCGTCACCGACGTAACCTACGAAAACGCTCAAGCGAGAGAACGCACGCAAGTGCTTATGGACGTAGCGAACTCCGTAGGCGGCATGGTTGTCGGTACGGGCGATCTGTCCGAACTCGCGCTCGGCTGGGCGACCTACAACGGCGACCATATGTCTATGTACGGCGTGAACGCGTCCGTTCCCAAAACGCTCGTCCGTCACCTCGTACGTTTCGAGGCTGACAACTGCGCCGATAAAAAACTCTCGGCGGTGCTTTACGATATTCTCGCAACCCCGGTAAGCCCCGAACTTCTGCCGGCAGATAAGGGCGAAATCGCGCAAAAAACCGAGGATATCGTAGGACCTTACGAACTCCACGATTTCTTCCTCTATAACTTCGTCCGTAACGGCTTCGGAGCCGGCAAAATCTATCGTCTTGCTTGCATTGCGTTCAAAGGAACGTACCCGCCCGAAACGATAGAGAAGTGGCTGAGAAAATTCATTTCCCGCTTCTTCGCGCAACAGTTCAAGCGTTCGTGTCTGCCCGACGGCGTAAAAGTCGGTTCGGTCACGCTTTCGCCGCGCGGCGACTGGCGCATGCCGTCCGACGCTTGCAAAGCGTTGTGGGAAGCCGACCTTAACGCTCGAATAAACGATACTGATAACTCCGTTATCCGCATAAAAGTAAGCGGAAACAACGTATTTAATAACTGATAGAAATGGAAAAAGTAAAATTAAAGCATAAAAATTCGTCGCTGGTAAAGCGATTTATACCGTACTACAAGCCGTATATCGGGATATTCGTACTCGACCTCGTGTGTGCGCTGGGCGTTGCGCTCAGCGGGCTGGTGTTCCCGATGCTGGTACGGTACATACTCAACGTGTGCCTTGCCGCCGAAACCGTTCTGTGGCGTCCGATAATAATCGTTGCGGCAATGATGCTTGGCGTGCGCGTACTGGAACTGCTGTGCAATTATTACATGACCACGGTAGGTCACGTCATGGGTTCGAAAGTCGAAGCGAACATGCGCCGCGACCTCTACGTAAAACTCTTGTCGCTGTCCGCGTCGTTCTACGACGACAGACAAGTCGGCGACCTTATGAGCAGGGTAAATAACGACCTTTTCGAAATAACCGAGTTTTCGCACCATTGCCCGGAAGAAATTTTCCTTGCGGTCGTGCGGCTCGCGGGCGTATTTATCTACTTGTCAATGATCAATATCTGGCTCACGCTGATACTTTTCGCGCTGTTGCCGCCGCTCGCGATCTTCGCTATCGTCAGCAATAAGAAAATGAGCAAGGCGTTCCGGGCGCAAAGAAAGACGATCAGCGATATCAACGCGCACCTTCAGGACTCGCTGTCCGGCATGAGCGTGGTGCGCTCGTTCGCCAACGAGGACGCGGAAACCGAAAAGTTCGAAAAGAACAACGCGGAGTTTATCGAAGTCAAGCGCCGTTCTTACAGACTTATGGGCATTTTCAACGCCGGCACGCTGTTTTCGTCCGGGCTTATGTACGTTGCGACGGTTATTTTCGGCGTACTGTTCATTCATAATAATACGCTGACGACGGTTGACCTTATTGCGTTTCTTCTGTATGTCAGCACGCTTATGTCCACCGTCCAGACGATAATGGCGTATATGGAGCAGTTTCAGCGCGGCATGTCGAGTTTCTCGCGCTTCGTCGAAATCATGGACGAACCGATCACGATTACTTCGCCCGAAAACCCGGTAAAAAACGTAAATTTCGATTCCGATATCGAGTTCCGCGACGTGACTTTCCGCTATAACGAAAACGGCAAGGACGTTCTCGACCGCTTGTCGTTCACGGTTAAGCGAGGCGAAAGCCTTGCGATAGTAGGACCTAGCGGCGCCGGTAAAACCACGATAGCGGGGCTTATCCCGAGGTTTTACGACGTGGTGGACGGCGCGATAACTATCGGCGGCACGGACGTCCGCAATATAGACCTAAAAGAACTCCGCGAAAACGTGGGTATAGTTCAGCAGAACGTGTATCTTTTCTACGGCACGGTCAAGGAAAATATCCTCTACGGCAGACGTGACGCAACCGACGAAGAAGTAATCGCCGCGGCGAAGCTCGCGGGCGCGCACGACTTTATCACGAATCTGGAGAACGGTTACGACACGATCTGCGGCGAGCGCGGAGTAAAACTCAGCGGAGGTCAGAAGCAGCGCATTTCCATCGCGCGGCTGTTCCTCAAGAACCCGCCGGTGCTTATCCTCGACGAAGCGACGAGCGCGCTCGACAACGAGTCCGAGCGCCTCGTGCAAGCCTCGCTCGACGAACTCGCAAAGAACCGCACGACCGTGACGATCGCGCATCGCCTTACCACCATAAGAAACGCCGACAGAATTATTGTTCTCACCGAGAACGGAATAGAAGAGGAAGGCACTCACCGCGAACTTATCGCAAAGCGCGGTATGTACGCTTCGCTTTACAGCCTTTACGGAGGAACAATCGATGACTAACGACGTAATTGCTATCAAAAATCACCGTCTTAAAGCAGAAATAGATCTTTTTGGCGGTGCTTTTCGTTCGATAACCGATCTTTTCGGCGGCGAAGAACTCGTTTGGCAAGGCTGTGAAAACTGCGACTGGAAGAACCACGACCACGTTCTTTTCCCGCTGGTGTGCCGAATGAAAGACGGTTACTACGAGCACGACGGAACGCGTTACGAATCCTCGCTGCACGGCTTTGCGAAGGACAGCGTTTTTACGCCCGAAATCGTGACGGAAACTTCGGCTACCGTTCTTCTTAAATCGGACGAAAACACGCTGAAAGCCTATCCGTTTGACTTTGAACTGCGCGTTGAGTATGAGATTGCAGACAACGGAATTTCGGTGACTTACGAGGTTAAAAACACGGGTAGAGAAACGATGCCGTACTTTGTGGGCGGGCATCTCGGGATCAATCTCGACGGCACGGACGAAAAAGAATACAAAAACGACACGCAAGGCAATTTTCTCGAATTCATTCCGCCGATAACGAGCGAACACGGACTTGACGGAAACTTTGTCTTACCGCCGTCGCCGACTTTTGCCGACAACGTCGAACTTAGTAAAGCGTACTTTAAGAGAGTCAATACGTTTATCGGCATAACCGAGGGCAAGCAAAAGGCGATACTAACGAAAAAAAACGGCGGCAAGATCGAATTCACGACTTCCGCGCCCATCGTGGCGCTGTGGTCGGACGAAAACTACGGTAAGTATTTTTGCTACGAGCCGTGGTGGGGCATGCCGGACGAAGCGACTCCGACGCGCGAAATCGCGGACAAAAAACGCGTTAATTTCGTGGAGCCGGGCGAAACGAAAACTTGCGGTTATTCGCTGAAAATTCTGTTATAAACGCGCCCGAGCGCGAGTAAAAACCGCTCCCGAGAGAAAAAGTATCAAAATTTACAAAATCATGCCCTAAAACGCTTGTAATTTACAAAAAAATGCTTAAAATATATAGCGGAAATTCACTTTGGAGAGTACAAGAAGTACTATGAGAAACGTCGACGAAAAATTTAACGAATGGAAAACCCGCGCGACGGACGCGGAAATACTCGCGGGGCTTAAAGCGCTCGAAGCAGACGAAAACGCGCGGATCAACGCGTTCTACAAGGACCTCGAGTTCGGCACTGCCGGACTTCGCGGCGAACTCGGCGCGGGCACGAACTGTCTGAACGTGTATACGATCCGCAAGGTCACGCAAGGCATTGCGAATTGTATGAAAAAGCACGGTTGGGCGCGTGCTTCCGTTTCTTGCGACAGCAGAATAAACTCCGATCTTTTTGCCCGCACGGTGGCGGAAGTATTCGCAGCTAACGGCGTAAAGACTTTTATCACGAAAGAACTGATGCCCACGCCGTTCCTTTCTTACATAACCCGTGAAACCAAGTCCGATATTGGAGTAATGATCACCGCTTCGCACAACCCTGCGAAGTACAACGGTTACAAAGTATACGGCTCGGACGGTTGCCAACTCGCAGACGCGGGCGCGCTGGAAATGATAGGCTATATCAATGAGATCGATCCGTTCGACGTAACTACCGGAACGCTTGAAGAGTACGTTAAGAGCGGAGAAGTCGAGTATATCGGCGACGACATTATCGCGGCATATCTCGACGAAGTGTTCAAAAGAAGAAACGCGCTTGCCGAAGGTCTTACCGTGACCTACACGCCGCTCAACGGCACCGGTTACAAACTCGTTCCCGCGATGCTTAAGCGTATGAACGTGGCCGGACTGGATATTGTGAAAGAGCAATCGATGCCCGACGGTCACTTTACGACTTGCCCGTACCCGAACCCAGAAAAAGCCGAAGCGCTAAGACTCGGACTGCTGACGGCGGAGAAGAACGGCTCCGATATTCTTATTGCGACCGACCCGGACTGCGACCGCGTGGGTATCGCCGTAAAGACGAGCGACGGAATGAAACTCATGACGGGCAACGAAGTGGGCGTGCTTCTTACCGATTATTTGCTTAAGATAAGAAAAGAAGCGGGTACGCTTCCCGAACGCCCCGTGATCGTCAAGACGATCGTCACGACCGAACTTGCAAAAAAGGTCGCGCAGCCGTATAATGCCGAAGTCAAAGACGTGCTTACGGGATTTAAGTACATCGGCGACGTGATAGCGAAACTCGAGAAAAAAGGCGAGGAAAATCGTTATCTTCTCGGTTTCGAGGAAAGTTACGGATACCTTTCCGGAACTTACGTTCGCGACAAGGACGCCGTGAACGGTTCGATGCTTATCGCGGAAATGGCGGCTTATTACAAAAAGCAAGGCAAAACGCTCGTAGACAGAATTAACGAAATCTACGCCAAGTACGGGCTTTATGCGCACAAACTTCTGACTTACGAATTTGCCGGCGCTTCCGGTCACGACAAAATGGCAAAACTTCTCGCGGATTTAAGGCAGAATTTGCCGGGCGTTATCGCGGGCGAAAAAGTGGCCAAAACAATCGATTATCTTACCCAGACCGAAGCGGATCTTCCGAAATCGAACGTGTTGTCGTTCTTTATGGAGGACGGTTCGCAGGTCGTTGTTCGCCCATCGGGTACCGAGCCGCTCATCAAGGTTTACCTTACCGCTTGCAAGGACGAGAAGTCCAACGCCGAAAAGTTCGCGGCGATGAAAGCGCAACTCGACGAGATTTTGTCGTAAGCGCGGCTACCGTGCGATTTTTCGTTTTCTGTGCGCTCTATGCGCTTGACAAACGCGCCCGCGGTATTGTAAAATAATTTGCATAAATGATAGAACAAAGGCGTTCGACAGATGAAGGAATTTGTCTTTCATTATGGTCGGGCGCTCTTCTTTTTAGGAGCAGTCATGAATTACACCGTCAAGGAAGTAAAGCAGTTCGTAGAGGACAACGACGTCAAGTTCATTAAACTCACGTTTTGCGACACGTTCGGCAATCAGAAGAACGTGTCTATCGTGAAAAGCGAACTCGACGCGGCTTTTACGTCGGGCGTAGCGTTCGACGCTTCGGTTTTCGAGGACTTCGCGTCGCTCGGAAAACCGTTGTATCTTTTCCCCGACCCGAGCACTCTGTACGTTTTGCCGTGGCGACCGCAGTCTGGAAGAGTCGTGGGGATGCTTTGCGACGTGAAACACGCGGACGGCACTCCGTTCGAGGGCGACAGCCGCAGAATTCTCAAAACAGCCGTCGACAGATTGAAAAATTATAACCTCGACGTAAAGTTCGGTACGGCTTGCGAGTTCTACGTCTTAAAAACAGACGAGGACGGTACGCCCGCATTTATTCCTTACGATAACGCCGGCTACTGCGACGTCGCGCCTATCGACAGGTGCGAGAACATTCGCCGCGACATAATTTTCAGCATGGAAAGCATGGGAATAGTTCCGGTTTCGTCCAACCACGAGCGCGGCAAGGGGCAGAACCGCATCACGTTCAAGCCCGCCGATCCCATGACCGCCGCTAAAAATATGCTTATCTATAAATCCGCCGTCAGAAACATCTGCGTTCGCGACGGCGTGTACGCGACTTTTATGCCCAAGCCGTTCGAGGACGACTGCGGCAGCGGCTTGCACGTTTCGATTTCGGTCGGGAAGTCCGGCTCGCCCGTGACTTTCTCCGAACGCAACGAACTCGGCACTTTCACCGAGGGTGTGTTAAAGCGCATAAAGGAAATTACGGCGTTCACGAATCCGTCTTGTAACAGTTACGCGCGTTTCGCTTCGCTCGAAGCCGCAGAAAACGTCGCGTGGTCGGACTGTGATTCAGGCTCGCTCGTGCGGGTGGTGGGCGGCACTAACCCCGGCATCGTACTGCGTTCGCCCGACGCTACTTGCAATCCGTATCTCGTATTCGCATTGTTGATACACGCGGGGTTGGACGGCGTGGATCGCGCGGCGAAACTGCGCGCGCCAGCACAGGCTTCTTCGCGCCGCCCCGAACTTCTGCCGCAATCGCTCGGCGAAGCGCTCGAGTGCGCGGAAGCAAGTCCGTTCGTAAGAAAGTATATCCCGCCCGTGCAACTGGTCAAGTTCGGCGAAATGAAACGCCGCGAGATAGCAAACGCCGAAAGCGCAGGCATCGAGGCCATGAGAAAAGCGTATCGCGATTGTTGACATACTAAATCGCAAACGAGGCATTTATAAGGTTTATTGAGGTCAAAGAGTGGAAGCACTTATCGTCACCGGTTCCGATAAAAGTTTTTCCGTGATTGCGGACGTAGTTCGCGCCACGGGCGACTATGATATCGTCCGCGCAAACAGCGGGGTTGCTTCCAGACGCGTTTTTTCCTCGCGCGACTTCGATCTTGCGATAATCGGCGCGGTTCCAGACGAAAACGGCAAAAGCCTCGCCTCGTTTTTCGCGGAGAACTACACTACCGGCGTTATCCTCATCACGGACAGTTTCATCTACGAGGAAGTCGCCGAAAAACTGAGCGGTCAAGGCGTTATCGTGCTTCCGCGCCCGCTGTCGCGCTCGCTTCTCGTGACCGGCATACGCATGGTCGAAGCGGCGAACGCGCGGGTACAGAACCTAAAACGCGCAAACGTAAACCTCACCCGCGAGGTAGAGGACATGCGGCTTATAAACCGCGCGAAATACGTTCTTATCGAATCGCTCGGTTACAGCGAAAATCGCGCGCACAAGTTCATCGAGCGGCGAGCCATGGACGAGCGGAAAACCAGACGAGAAATCGCGCTCGAAATATTAAAGACTTACGAGATTTAGCGGAGAAATTTATGACGTACGATTTTATAAAATACGAAGGCTGCGGCAACGATTACATCTATATTGATTGTTTCGGCAGCGAACCGACCGACGAGGATAAGAGCAAAATTTCGCTGAAACTGTCCGACCGGCACTTCGGAGTGGGCGGCGACGGCGTGGTGTTCATCTGCCGTTCCGGCGTTGCCGACGGCAATATGCGAATGTTCAACGCCGACGGAAGCGAAGGCAAAATGTGCGGCAACGCGATACGTTGCGTCGGCAAGTACCTTTACGAAAAGCGCGGAGTCAAAAAGGATGTAATCGCGATAGAAACGCAAAGCGGCGTGAAAACGCTGAAACTTATCGTAGAGAACGGCTTAGTAACGGCGGCGCGCGTGGATATGGGCAAGCCGATACTGCAGCCCGAACTTATCCCCGCGAAATTCCCCGGCGATAAGGCGATAGGAGTTAAAGTTGCGCTCGACCGCGAACGCGTGGTTACGGCGGTTTCTATGGGCAACCCGCATTGCGTGATTTTCACGAGCGGCGTAGAAAAAATGGATATCGAAACCCCGGGCAGAATAATAGAAAATCACGAAGTATTCCCCGACCGCGTGAACGTGGAGTTTGCAGAGGTCTTATCACGGCACAGAGTGCGAATGAGAGTATGGGAACGCGGGAGCGGCGAAACGCTCGCTTGCGGCACGGGCGCTTGCGCCACGGTGGTGGCAATGGTAGAAAACGGTTTAGCCGATCGCGATTCGGACGTAAAAGTCGAACTGATCGGCGGTACGCTTACGATAAATTACGACGAAACTGTCTATATGACGGGAGCGGCTACAGAAGTCTTTGAAGGGAGAGTTACTTTATGACAAAGTACATTTTCGTTACCGGCGGAGTTGTGTCGGGCTTAGGTAAAGGCATTACGGCGGCAAGCCTCGGCATGATGCTGAAAGCAAAGGGATTGAGCGTTATCGCGCAGAAGCTCGATCCGTATATAAATATCGATCCGGGCACTATGAGTCCGTATCAGCACGGCGAAGTTTTTGTCACCGAAGACGGCGCGGAAACCGACCTCGATCTCGGTCACTACGAGCGTTTTATCGACGTCAACCTCAATAAGTACTCGAATCTAACGACCGGTAAGGTCTACTGGAACGTGCTTAACGCCGAACGCGCGGGCGTATACAACGGCGAAACCGTGCAGGTTATTCCGCACATAACCGGCGAAATCAAGAAATTCATTTACTCGGTCGGCAAGAAGATCGCCGCGGACGTTGTTATTACCGAGATCGGCGGAACTACGGGCGATATAGAAAGTCTGCCGTTCATCGAAGCAATCAGACAGGTCGCGAACGAAGTGGGCAGAGAAAACTGTCTGTTCGTCCATGTCACGCTTGCCCCCGTACTAGGTTCGGGCGAAATGAAAACCAAACCCACGCAGCATTCCGTCAAGGAACTCCGCGGCTTGGGCGTGTCGCCTAACGTAATCGTGCTGAGAACAGATTATCCGGTCGACGAGGAAACCCGCAACAAGGTCGCTTTGTTCTGCAACGTCGAACCCGACTGCGTTATCGAGGACAGCAACGTGGACATTCTCTACGAAGCGCCGATTATGCTCGAAAGAAGCAACCTTACGAAGATCGTTTCGCGCGAACTCGGGCTTCCCGACAACGAACCCGATCTGAGATTCTGGAACGAAATGCTCGAAAAGGCGCGTAACCGCAAAAAAATCGTCACGATCGGACTCGTCGGCAAATACGTTAAAATGTACGACACTTATCTGTCGATAGTGGAAGCGCTTACGCACGGCGGCATTTACAACGGCGCGAAAATCGATCTCCGTTGGATCGACGCAGAGAAAGTCACTCGCGACACTGCGGAAGCGGAACTCGGCGACTGCGACGGCATAATCGTACCCGGAGGCTTCGGCGACCGCGGTATCGAGGGTATGATCGAAGCTGCCAGGTATTGCCGCGAAAACGACGTACCGTACTTCGGAATCTGCCTAGGCATGCAGATCGCGGTTATCGAGTTCGCTCGTCACGTAGCGGGGCTTAGCGACGCTAACAGCCGCGAGTTCAACCCAATCTCGGCAAATAAGGTTATCGATATTATGGAAGGGCAGGTGGGACTGGAAAACACCGGCGGATCGATGCGACTCGGCGCGTACGAGTGCAAACTCAAGCCCGGCTCGCTTCTTGCCAAAGCCTACGGAAACGTTCCGTCCGTTATGGAACGCCATCGTCACCGTTACGAATTCAACAACGACTACCGCGAATTGTTCACGTCTTTAGGACTGGTGCTCGGCGGTACTTCGCCCGATGACACGCTCGTCGAGTCCGTGGAAATCCCCGCAAACCTTTTCCACCTCGGTGTTCAGTATCACCCCGAGTTCAAGTCGCGCCCGGCGAATCCGCAACCGATTTTCCGCGAGTTCGTAGCGGCGTCACTCGAAAACCGCGCTCGTCACGGCAAATCGCTCGAAGCGCCCGCGCACCGGGATCACAAGACCAAATAACGAACGGCATAGGAGAGAGAAAAATTGAAATTAAACGCTAATTTCGGACTTATTCAGGACAGTTATCTTTTCGCAACCGTCGCGGACAAAGCGGCGGCGTATACCAAGGCTCATCCCGATAAAAAACTCATAAGACTGGGTATCGGCGACGTTACCATTCCGCTTTGCCCCGCGGTTATCGACGCGGGTGTAAAAGCAGTAAAGGAAATGGGCGACGCGGCGACATTCCGCGGCTACGGTCCTTACGAGGGCTACGAGTTTCTGCGTACCGCCGTCAAAGGCTATTACGCAAAGCGCAACGTCAACGTAGGTATGGACGAAATCTTTATTTCGGACGGAGCGAAGAGCGACATCGGTAACATCGTCGATCTTTTCGATACGGACAACGTAGTGCTCGTGCCCGATCCCGTGTACCCGGTGTACGTCGACACCAACCTTATGGCGGGCAGAAAAATCGTCTATGCGGACGCAAACGAAGCGAACGAATTCTTACCGAAACCTGATTACGGCGTGAAATGCGACATTATCTACATGTGTTCGCCCAACAACCCGACGGGAGCGGTTTACGACAAAGCCGGGCTGAAAGAATGGGTGGATTACGCGAAGAAAATGAACGCGATAATTCTTTTCGACAGCGCTTACGAGTTCTACGTTACCGACACCGCGCTTCCGCGATCGGTGTACGAAGTTGAGGGCGCGGACGAAGTCGCGATAGAGTTCTGCTCGCTGTCCAAGACCGCGGGCTTTACCGGCACGCGTTGCGGCTATACGATTATTCCCAAAAAACTGGGTGCGATAAACCGCATGTGGTTGCGCCGTCAGTCCACGAAGTACAACGGCGTTCCGTATATTGTTCAAAGAATGGCTGAAGCCGTGTTCTCGGACGACGGACAAAAGCAGATCGCCGCGAACGTCGGCGTGTATATGAAAAACGCCCGACTTATATCGGACACTCTTTCCGAACTCGGAATATGGCACACGGGCGGCGTGAACTCGCCGTATATCTGGTTCAAGGTTCCGGGCGGCGATTCGTGGGCGTTCTTTGACAGACTTTTAGAAGAGGCGAACGTAGTCGGCACTCCCGGCGCGGGCTTCGGAAAGAACGGCGAAGGCTTCTTGCGACTGACCGCGTTCAACAATTACGAAAATACCGCCGAAGCGATGAAACGTATCAAGGCTATGCTGAGTAAATAACCGTAACTATCACAAATAATTTTTGCGGCGACAAAGGCGTGATAATTAAAGACAAACGGAAAATAAAAAACGACCTCGGGTTACGAAAAATCGTAGTCCGAGGTTTTTTTCAAAAAAATCCCGCGAGAGCCGTCATTCCTACCGAATATAAACCCGCACACGGCGAGGTGGGCAAGCCGACCGAAACGTCTGCTTTCCACCGATGTCGCGAACAATCAAGCGCGAGATATGGCATAGCATCAGTTCCGAGTACAAGCAATCCCTTAATGATTCTGTGGTTATAATTTAAGTAGGCGACGCACACCGCAGGATTGAATAGTAAACTGTCTTGCAAATTTCCTTGCACTAATATTATAGTACTATTCGTGCGAATAATCAACGCCGTGCGGCAAAATTTAAAAAAGAAATTTTTGCCGAACCTATTGACAAATCGCTCGGAATATGCTATAGGGGCAGCCGAACAGCCTTTATTTGACCGTGCGGTAATAACTGCTCAACGTACCGAAGCCCGATTCTATTATAATGTCGGTCTTTTTGCCCGATCCGTGCTTTTCGTCCACGGCGCGCGCCCGAACCGAATTGACGTACGAGGTAAGAGAACAATTGAAAGTGCGATAGAACAGCCGCGAAAAATAATACTTGCTGTACCCGAAATGCGCCGCCAGCCCGTCCAACGTGAGTTTCTCGTTGTAGTGTTCGTCTACGTAGCGTATGACTTCCGCCATAAGGGCGTTGTTGCCGCCGCCCACTTTCGCAGGTTCGTACTTTTCCGCGATAAGTCCTAAAATAAGGTCGGTGTACGCGCGTACCACGAACTCGCTCGAAGTATTTATTGCGTTCGCCAGTTTTATCATATATTCGCCGATTTCCTTGTTCTTTTCCGTATCGGGAAGATAAGAAAACGCGGCGTTGTCGGTAAACTCGGCGAATTTCTCGTAATATTTTTTCGGAACGATCAGCACCGCGGCAAGCGTGTTTCCGTCACAGTCGTTCGCTTTGCGAGTGTAATGCACGACGTATTCGGGCACGAAAGTAATCTGACCGGGCGACAACTCGTAACTTTCCGTTCCCACGTGGAATTCGGTCGAGCCGCTTATCATATATGATATTTCAACGCTTTGGTGAAAGTGCGCGTGAAACTCGTCGATACTGCGGATATTGCAGTCGATAGTATGCACGACGTCGCGCTGTGGTTCGTAGATTTGAGGTTTCATATTCGCTCCGTGACAATATTTGCAAAAATTTCTACAATATTAGCATTGATAAAAGCAATATTAAATGATATTATATAAGCGTTGAATATAAAAGTCAACGAAATACAACCGAAAGCGGGAGAGAATTTATGAAAATAGGAACGATGGTCGCGCTCGATGACAACGTCGTGGCGAAGATTGCGGACGTAAAGAAGTACGGATTGCAGTCGTTTCAATTAGTATGCTGGGATATGGCGCGTTTTACGCCCGAAAACGCCGCGCTCGTGAAAAACGAAGCAGATAAGAACGGATTAGAAATCAGCGCGCTGTGGTGCGGCTGGGAAGGCGAGCGTGTGTGGAACTTTGCCGACGGATACCAGACGCTCGGCTTCGTGCCCGTGCGTTACCGTCATCAAAGAATAGCGAACCTTAAACTCGGGTCGGACTTTGCGAAAATGCTGGGCGTGACCGATATCGCCACTCATTTCGGGTATTTGCCGGAAAACCCCGGTACGGACGAATTCAACGGCGTGGTCGAAGCGATACGCGAGGTCGCGGAGTACTGCAAGCAAAACGGACAGTATTTGCTGTTCGAAACAGGACAGGAAACGCCGATAACGCTTCTTCGTACGATTTTGACGATAGGAACGGGTAATCTCGGAATAAACTTAGACCCCGCGAATCTGCTTCTTTACGGCAAGGCGAATCCTTGTGATGCGATTGATATTTTCGGAAAGTACGTTCGCGGAGTACACGGCAAGGACGGCGAGTATCCGACCGATCCCATGCGGCTCGGCGAGGAAAAACGCATCGGCGACGGCAGAGTGAATTTTCCGTTGCTTATCGAAAAACTGAAGAAGTGCGACTACGACGGATCGATCACGATCGAGCGCGAAATCGGCGGACAAAAGCAGATCGACGATATTTTGTATGCAAAGAAATTTTTGGAGGATATTATCAATGGCTGATCTCAGGGTGGGTCTTATCGGTATCGGCGGCATGGGCTTTTGCCACTATAACGCTTATAAAAACGTCAACGGAGCAAACATAGTTGCAGTTTGCGATATCCGCACCGATATGGCAAAAGAAAAGACGAAAGGCGAATTCGGAATTTACGCCGACTACAAGGAAATGATCGAGAAGGAAAATCTCGATATGGTTGACGTTTGCACGCCCAGTTACTTGCACGCGGATATGTCGGTTTATTGCTTAAATCACGGACTTAACGTGCTTTGCGAAAAACCTATGACGCTTTGCGGCGCTGACGCGGACAGAGTGCTTGCCGCCGCCGAAAAAACGGATAAATTCTTTATGACTGCGCACGTCGTGCGTTTCATGCGCGCGTATGCGTATCTTAAAAAGGTTGTGGACGAGAAGAAACACGGCAATCTCGTGCGCCTCGATATGAAACGCGTTTCTTCGATTCCGCGGTGGAGTTGGAATAACTGGTTTCTTGACGAAAAACTCAGCGGCGGCGTGACGACTGATCTGTCGATCCACGACTACGATTTCGTACAGAGCATGCTCGGCAAGCCCGATAGTGTGGAGTCGTTCTATCGTCCGATAAAGAATGACAGCGCGTTCGTACTGACGGTAATGAAGTACGGCGACGCGGTCGTGACTACCGAGGGGACCTGGTACAATGCGCCCGTGCCGTTCCACGCAGACTATTACGCGGTGTTCGATAACGGCTACGTCGAGTTTCGCGAAGGTACGGTGTATGATAACGGCGGAAAAGTCGACCTCGGCTCGTCTGTGGCGGCTTCCGACCTCGGCATAAATATTAAGAGCGACGACGCTTACCGCGACGAAATCGACTACTTCGTAACTTGCGTGAGAAGCGGCGTTAAACCGTCGTTCGTCACGCCCGAAAGTTCCGCCGCCAGCGTTCGCCTTTCCGACAAAATCAAAGCGGTCGCTAAAATCATCGACTGAAACTAATCGTAATAAATTAAAAGCGACGGAACGCGTTATTGTTCCGTCGCTTTTGAATTTTACGCAACTTATTTTATATCGATAATATTGCCTTTCAGTTTGTTTATTGCGACGGCGATGGCGTTGTCCGTGCCCGCAGTGAACTTGTCGGCACTGCGGTAGTCGAAACGTTTTGTGAAGCGCTCGAGATCCGCGTCCGTCTTTCTCAGCGTGTCGATTTGTTTACGGGAAAGAGCGGCGGCGTACGCTTCTTGCTTCTTTCCGGCGTAAGAAACGCGGCGCAGAAGTTCGATAAAGTGCGGCATACAAAAACCGTAACTTGCGGCGAAAACTTCGGGGAAGGCTTCTTCTGCAAGATACATTTGCGCTACGGTGTAGAAGTATCTGTCCATAACTTCGTCCGCCTCGTCGCAGATAACGCAGGTGTTAGCGGTCTTTTCCAGTTTGTCGGCAAGTTTCTTGGATTGTTTGGCGTTCGCGGGTACGGAAATCCCTTTGACAATATGTTCCGTCCGAGTGTGAAGTTGGAGAGCAAGCCCGAGTTTGTTATTGCCTTCGTACAGTTTAATCAGGTGATCGTCGCAAAATCCGCGCTCGTTCACGCGTACGCGGTAGTCGGGTTCCATGACCGCTTCGCCTAAGTATTGTTTGACGAGCCGCGCTTCGGTGCGGGCGTAGAGTTTGCATAGCGGGCAACCGTCGCCTTCCTTGAATGCGTCCCATATCGGCGCGGTTTGAATGTGATACTGCATAATTTTCTCCGGAAAAGAATATATAAACTACGCCTACCATTTTACAACGACGGAGAGAAAAATGCAACCTTATTACGGCGACGAACCGCATATTATTCAAAAACGCCCGCAAAATCGCCGCGGTTACCGCTCGAATTACGGTAAAAATCGCGGTCGTGGCTTGCGGGTTTTTCTCGTTCTGGCTGTTTTCGCGATAATTCCCGTAGCGGCGACTTACGCGTTTTTATCGAAAACCGAATTCGTAGCTGGTAAAACTTACCGAGTCAAAGCCGAAACGCGGTATTTTCTCGTGACCGGAACTTACGACTCGATCGCCGACGCGAACCTTGCCGCCGCGATAGTCAAAGAAAGGGGCGGAGCGGGATATATTTTCAACGACGGAAAGTTCAGAATCGCCGCGGCGGTATATAAAGATAAAAAGACCGCCGAAACAGTGGCGGTAAAACAAAAAAGCAAAACGGAAATCTATCCGATAACGATAAAGGAAACTGCGCTCGGTTCGGACAAAGCGATTGCAAAAAGTTTAGCCGCAGCGCTGAACGTTTACGACGAGATATTTCGGGATTTGACCGCCGTGACGGAGGAATACGAGAAAGGCAATTCGACGGAAGGCGCGTTGGCGCTTGCCGCTACGAACGCCGCGGAAGGAATGAAAAATTCCGCGATAGAAATAGCGGAAACGGACGAAACGGGTCTTATCGGCGAATATCTGACCGCTTCTGCGGATACGCTGATTGCCGTGACCACGGAAGAAAGTTACACGTTGCCCGTTCGGGTAAGGTGTGCGTTGTGCTCGCTCGTGTACGAAAGGTACGCGCTATCGTCGAAGTTGTCCGCTGCTAACCGCGAGAAGTAAAAATTTACTGCTCAAAACGCCCTAAAAGTTTGCGTTAAACGGTTTCAAACAGTTGAAATATGCGATAATTTATGCTACAATATACAGTATACTGACACAAGGAGAGGGATTATGACCGTCAAAGAGATCGCCGATATTCTCAATGCCGAAATCTTATGTTGCGAAAGCATCGCAAACGACGTGCAAATCCATTCCGCATGCGGGTCGGATATGATGAGCGACGTCCTTGCTTACGTCAAGGATCAAGGTATGCTTTTGACCGGACTCGTCAATCCGCAGGTCGTGAGAACGGCGGAAATGATGGATATGTGTTGCGTTGCTTTCGTGCGGGGAAAACGCCCGGACGAAGCGATTATCGAACTTGCGAAAGGGAAGAATATCATTCTTCTCGCAACGCAGGAGCGCATGTATCAGGCGTGCGGCAAACTCTACAAAGCCGGGCTCGAAGCCGGTAAACCGATATGAGCGAACTCGTAAAACTTCGTTACGACGTAGCGGGCGACGATTTCGTTTCATGCGGACACGCGACCGAGGACGTGCGGCGAACGCTGAAAAGCATAGGTATTCCCGCCGACGTAATACGGAAAGTGTCCATCGCCATGTACGAAGGCGAGATCAATATGGTTATCCATGCCGACGGAGGAGTCGCCGACGTCGACATATACGAGGATAAAATCGTAGTCGTTCTGTCCGACACGGGAAAGGGTATAGAGGATATAGCGAAAGCGATGCAAGAAGGCTTTTCCACCGCCACCGACGAGATTCGCGAACTCGGGTTCGGCGCGGGAATGGGGCTTCCTAATATGAAAAAGTACTCCGACAACATAAATATAGAAAGCGAAGTCGGGAAAGGAACTAAGGTAACTTTGGAATTTTTTATAGCGTAATCGATAAAAAATTATCAAATTGACCGGAGGAGCGATGAACGAGGATCACAAGCCCGTATATCTGGATAGCGAGAGATGCAACGGTTGCGTCAACTGTATGAAACGGTGTCCGACCGAGGCTATCCGTGTGCGCGACGGAAAAGCGACGATAATGTACGAGCGGTGCATCGGTTGCGGCGAGTGCGTAAGGGCTTGTCCGAATCACGCTAAAAAGGAGTTTTTCGATCCGCTCGGAGTAATATGGAAGTACAGATACAAGGTTGCCGTCCCCAGCCCGTCGCTGTACGTTCAATTCAAAAACGTGTACGACGTCAATTACGTTCTTACGGCGCTCAAAAGACTGGGTTTCGACGACGTAACGGAAGGTGCGAAGGGAGCGGAATACGTTTCAGCCGCCACCGAACTGTATCTAAAGACCAAGCACGCGCAGAGAAAGCCCGTCATAAGTTCGGCTTGCCCCGCGGTGGTAAATCTTATAACGATGCGGTTTGAGCATCTTATAGACAATCTTTCGCCCGTTCAGCAGCCGGAAGAAGTCGCGGTGAATATGGCGCGGGCGAAGGCGCAAATGGAAACGGGACTGCCCGATTCCGACATAGGCGTATTCGTGATTACGCAGTGCGCGGCAAACGTCACCGGACTACTTAATAGCGTAAACGCCAAAGTGGACGGAGTGTTGTCGGTAAAGGACGTTTACTTCCCGCTTCTTAACGAACTCGGTAAACTCAGCGCCTACGACGTGGAAAAACTTGCGGAAGCGGGTTCGTCCGGAGTAGGTTGGGGTACGTCGAACGGCGAAGCGAAAGGGCTGAAGACCGACAACTATCTGTCCGCCGATGGTATGGAAAACGTAATTTCCGTACTGGGCGACATAGAAAAAGGGCGGCTTAGCGGAATAGACTTCGCCGAACTAAACGCGTGCACGCTCGGTTGCGTTGGCGGCACGATGAACATCGAAAGTCCGTTTTTGGCGGCGACGAGGTTAAGAAAACTCTGCGCCGGCATGAACGACGAGAGCGTTATCGTCGAAGATTACTCGGCGTATAAACGCAAAGAACCATATACGTGCAACAACGTTTTCAAACTCGACGACGACATGATCGTCGCGATGCGAAAAACGCTGCGGGTAAAGAGCATTTACGCAAAATTACCCGGAATAAATTGCGGCAGTTGCGGCGCGCCCAGTTGCATGGCGTTCGCCGAGGACGTAGTGAGAGGATTGGACGTTAAATGTCGGTATACGGAGGCGTACAATGACGGTAAACGAGATAGCGATTAAACTCGACGCGGTTACGGAAGTCGACGCCGATCGCGATATAAACGGTGTTTACGTCGGGGATTTTCTCAGCCGCGTTATGGGCAAAGCCCCGCCGTCGTGCGCATGGCTTACCGTGATGAACAACGTGAACGTCGCGGGAGTAGCGACGCTTGCGGAAGTCGGAGCGGTCGTGCTGTGCGAGGGCGTAAAGCCCGACCCGTTACTGAAACGGAAGTGCGAGGACGAGAAGATACCGCTTCTTACCACGTCGCTGACCGCGTTCGACGCGTGCCTAAGGCTGGGCAAATGAAGTATCGGTGCGACCTCCATATTCATTCCGCGTTATCGCCTTGCGCGGACGACGATATGACCCCGTTTAATATCGTCAATATGGCGAAACTCGCGGGACTGGACGTAATAGCGATCACCGATCACAACACCGCGGGCAACTGTTTCGCCGCCGAAGCCGAAGGGAAAAAGATCGGGCTTACCGTTTTATCGGGGCTTGAACTGGAAACTTCCGAAGAGGTGCACGTCGTACTGCTGTTTCCGTCGGCGAAAAAGGCGAAAGCATGCTCGGACGAAGTAGCGGCGCGTAGGATAAGGATAAAGAACCGCCCCGAAGTTTTCGGACGTCAACTCTATATGGGCGAGAACGACGAAATCTTAGGCGACGAGCCCGACCTTCTTATCACCGCGACAACGGTAAGCGTGACGGAAGCGGTCGCGCTTGCAAAACGGCACGGCGGGATAGCGTTCCCCGCGCACGTCGACAGACCCGCTCACGGCATTTTGCAGATGCTTGGCGAGATCGACGAAACGCTAGGATTCACTACGGTGGAAACGAGCAGAAACGCAACCAAAGAGTTTATCGAGGAACTCGAAAAGAAGTACAGAGTAGTTCGCGATTCCGACGCGCATAGGTTAGAGGACGTGAACGAAGAACAAGTTAATTTTCTCGAACTGGACGAACTCACCCCGGAAAAGGTGATCGAAAAGTTAGGGCAAAGATAAAATTACCGTACAAGGAGAGAACAACGTATGAGCAAAGAGATCATCGGCACGCCGGAACAGTCCGCTCAATTCGAACAGGTACTTGAAGAATTGAAAAACGTCCCGGGTCCGGTAATGAAAGCGATGCAACGCGCGCAGGACATTTACGGCTACCTTCCCATCGAAGTGCAGTCCCGTATCGGACAAGCGTTCGGAGTACCGCTCGAAGAGGTTTACGGAATCGCGACTTTCTACTCGCAGTTCAACCTCAAACCGAAAGGAAAGTACACCATAGGCATTTGCCTCGGCACGGCGTGCTACGTTAAAGGGTCGGGTCAAATCCTCGAAAAGTTCAAAGACAGACTGGGAATTTCTCCCGGCGAAACCACCGCGGATCGCAAGTTCACGCTCGACGCAACCCGTTGCATCGGTTGTTGCGGTCTTGCCCCGGTGCTCACCGTCAACGACGAAGTTTACGGCAACCTTACCGTGGACGACGTAGACAAGATTCTGTCTAAATACAATGACTGAAATCGCGCTTCATATTCTCGATATAGCGAATAATTCCACTCGTGCGGAAGCAAGCCGCGTTGATATATCCGTCGACGCGGACTCGGCGAAAGACACTTTAACGGTAACCGTAGCCGATGACGGAAAAGGAATGAGCGAGGAACTTCTCGCCCGAGTGACCGATCCGTTCTCCACCACGCGCACGACGAGAAAAGTGGGCTTGGGTATTCCGCTTTTCAAGCAAGCGGCGGAACTCACCGGCGGAGGACTGAAGATCCGCAGCGGACTCGGTAAAGGTACGACCGTGACTGCGATGTTCGGACTCAGCCATATCGACCGGGTGCCGCTCGGCGATATGGGATCCACGATGACCACGCTTATCGGCGGCGCACCCGATACCGACTTTACGCTTTCGTTTACGGCGGACGGAAAAGAATACCGTTTTTCCACGAAAGAAGTGAAAGAAATGCTCGGCGACGTTCCGATAGAGTCTACGGAAATATTGAACTATATAGAGGATATGATTGACGAAAACATCGAAAATATTATTGGAGGACAACCTATATGAAAACTTTGGAGGAATTACAGGCTATCCGCGATAAAATGAAAGCCAAGATCAATAATCGCGGTATTGCCGGCTCGAACGACTATCGCATAGTAGTGGGTATGGCTACTTGCGGCATAGCGGCGGGCGCACGCAACACGCTTAACGCAATAACCGAGGAGATTGAAGCGAAACACATCACGAACGCTGTCGTTTCGCAGACCGGTTGCATCGGCATCTGCAAATACGAGCCTATTGTGGAAGTATTCGCGCCGGGAGCGGAAAAAGTGACTTATGTTCACGTCGACCCCGAACGTGCGCGTCAGATTATCGCAAGCCATATTATGAACGGTACGCCTATTACCGAATACACCTACAGTTACGCTGTAAAGGAGAACTAAATGCTGGAAAGAGCGCACATACTCGTTTGCGGAGGCACCGGCTGTACCTCCGGAAACAGCAAGAAGATTTTTAACGAATTCGACAGATTATTAAAGGAAAACAAACTCGATAAAGAAGTTAAACTTATTATGACGGGTTGCTTCGGACTTTGCGCGCGCGGACCTATCGTCGTGGTTTACCCCGACGGAGCGTTCTATCAGCATGTCAAGGTCGCCGACGTAGAGGAAATCGTACTCGAACATATCCTCAAAGGAAGAATCGTCGAAAGACTTCTCAATAAAGAAAAGGACGAGGACGGCGCGATCAAGCCGTTCAACGAAACTGCGTTCTACAAGAGCCAGCACCGTCTGGTACTCCGTAACTGCGGCGTAATCAATCCCGAAAACATCGACGAATACCTCGCTTACGACGGATACCTCGCGTATCAGAAAGCGGTCACCGAAATGACCCCGCAAGGAGTCATCGACGAGATCAAGAAGAGCGGACTTCGCGGCAGAGGCGGCGGCGGATTCTCCACCGGCACCAAATGGCAGTTTGCACACAACTCCGTTTCGGACAAGAAGTACGTCGTATGTAACGCCGACGAGGGTGATCCGGGCGCGTTCATGGACCGTTCCGTCCTCGAGGGCGATCCGCACTCCGTAATCGAAGCGATGATGATTGCGGGCTACGCTATCGGAGCCGATCAGGGCTATATCTACGTTCGCGCGGAATATCCGATCGCGGTTCACAGACTTCAGGTCGCTATCGCTCAGGCGCTCGAATACGGTATCCTCGGCGATAACGCTATGGGACTCGGACATAAGTTCAACGTTGAACTTCGCTTAGGCGCGGGCGCGTTCGTTTGCGGCGAGGAAACCGCGCTTCTGAACTCAACCGAGGGTAAACGCGGCGAACCCCGTCAGCGTCCGCCGTTCCCGGCAGTCAAGGGTTTGTTCGGAAAGCCTACGCTTATCAACAACGTCGAAACTTACGCGAACATTACGTCCATTATCTTAAAGGGCGCGGAATGGTTCGCTTCCATGGGCACGGAGAAGAGCAAGGGTACGAAAGTATTCGCGCTCGGCGGCAAGATTCACAACACCGGTCTTGTCGAAATTCCGATGGGTACTACGCTCAGAACGATTATCGAAGAAATCGGAGGCGGTATCCCCAACGGCAAGAAGTTCAAAGCGGCTCAGACCGGCGGGCCGTCCGGAGGCTGTATACCGGCTTCGCTTATCGATACGCCTATCGACTACGATAACCTTATCGCTATCGGATCGATGATGGGCAGCGGCGGACTTATTGTTATGGACGAGGACAACTGCATGGTCGACATCGCGAAGTTCTTCCTCGAATTCACCGTAGACGAGTCCTGCGGCAAATGCACGCCTTGTCGTATCGGTAACAAACGCCTTTACGAAATGCTCGACAAGGTAACTAAAGGCGAAGCGACCATGGCGGACCTCGACGAAATGGAGAGACTCTGCCATTACATAAAGGAAAACTCGCTGTGCGGCTTGGGTCAGACGGCTCCGAACCCCGTGCTTTCCACTTTGAGATACTTCAAAGACGAGTATATCGCGCATGTTCGCGACAAGAAGTGCCCCGCGGGCGTTTGTAAAGCGCTCGTATCGTACTCGATCGATCCCGCGCAATGCGTAGGGTGCGGACTCTGTAAACGCGGCTGCCCGGTTAACGCGATTTCGGGCGAAATCAGACAGCCCCACGTTATCGACCCCGCGAAGTGCATCAAGTGCGGCGCTTGTATCGCGGCTTGCCGTAAGAACGCCATCAAGAAGTAGAGGTGAAAACAATGAAACAAGTTACTTTAAAGATAAACGATATACCGGTTACCGTTCCCGAGGGAACGCGTATTCTCGACGCGGCGCGTCAGGCGGGCTTTACGATTCCCACGCTTTGCTACTATAAAGACCTTACCAACGAAGGCAGTTGCCGTGTTTGCGTAGTCGAAGTCAAAGGCGCCAGAAGTCTCGTCGCGAGCTGCTCGGCGGTGGTAGCCGAGGGTATGGAAGTGTACACCAACACGCCCAAAGTCCTCGAATCCAGAAAAACGACTATCGAACTTATTCTCAGCAACCATGAGAAGAAATGTCTTTCCTGCGTAAGAAGCACCAACTGCGAACTGCAGAAACTTTCGCTCGAATACGGTTGCGACGAAAATCGTTTCCACGGCATCAAAACGCCCGTTACGGTAGAAGAGGATAACGCTTACCTCGTCCGCGACAATTCGAAGTGCATACTTTGCCGTCGTTGTGTGGCGGTTTGTAAGAAAGTTCAGTCCGTCGGCGTTATCGGTGCTAACTATCGCGGCTTCAATACCATGATCGGGTGCGCGTTCGATCGTTCGCTCGGCGCTGTCGATTGCGTTGCTTGCGGTCAGTGTATCAACGTTTGCCCGGTGGGCGCGCTTTCCGAACGCGACGATACCGCTATGGTTATCGACGCGCTCGCGGACAAGTGCAAGACCGTTATCGTCGGCACCGCTCCTTCCGTCAGAGTAGCGCTCGGCGAAGAATTCGGTTATCCGATCGGCACCGATGTAGAGGGCAAAATGGTAGCGGCGCTCAGAAGAATGGGCTTTAACAAAGTGTTCGACGTCGATATGACTGCCGACCTTACCATTATGGAAGAGGGATACGAGTTCCTCGAGAGATTGCAGGACAAGACCGCCGCGCTTCCGATGATCACAAGCTGCAGCCCCGGTTGGATTCGCTTTATCGAGTTCAATTACCCCGAGCTTCTGCCGCATCTTTCTACTTGCAAATCGCCGCAGCAAATGTTCGGCGCGGTTATCAAGACTTACTATGCGGAAAAAATGGGCATCGATCCGAAAGACATCGTGGTCGTTTCGTGCATGCCTTGCACTGCGAAAAAGACCGAAATCTTCCGCGAGAACCAGAATGCAAGCGGTTATCCCGATATTGACGTGGTACTCACCACCCGCGAACTCGCTCGCCTTATCAAACACTACGGCATTAACTTCGCCGCGCTCCCGAACGAAGAGTTCGATGCGCCGCTCGGCATCGGTTCTACCGCGGGACTTTTGTTCGGCGCGACCGGCGGCGTTATGGAAGCCGCGCTCCGTACAGTGTACGAGGTAGTGACCGGCACCGAACCCGCTTCGATCGATTTCAAAGCGGTACGCGGAACGAAAGGAATCAAGAGAGCTACCGTCGACATGAACGGAACGAAAGTTAAAGTGGGCGTGGCGCACACGCTTGCCAACGCTCGCAAGATGCTTGAGGATATCAAGGCGGGTAAGTCTGATTATCAGTTCATCGAGATCATGACTTGCCCGGGCGGTTGCGTAAACGGCGGCGGTCAGCCGATCGTTTCGTCCGACGTTATCAACGCGGGCGTGGACGTAAAGGCGCTTCGTGCGGCGGCGATCTACAAAGCCGACAAGAAGAGCAAACTCAGAAAGAGCCACGAGAACCCCGTCATCAAGACTCTTTACAGCGATTATTTCGTCAAACCCAACAGCCACAAGGCTCACGAAATTCTCCATACGACTTACCGCAAACGCGAGAAAATGTAATCGCGATAGGGTAGCGAACTAAGAATCAAAGCCGACTTTGCGTCGTCACGAAAGAAAAATCGTCTTTCGCGGCTCGCACGGTCGGCTTTTTCTTTGCGAATTTTCTATAAATATCGACGATAATCCGAATTTTGCGCAAAGTCTTATTTGCAACCGCGCCGATTTTCTTGCCAAATGTCGCGCTATGTAGTATAATTATCATGAGCGCGTGTGCCCGAATCTGTAAACGGAGGAAGTTTATGCGTGACGAAATAAATAAACTGTTCGCTAGGATCGAAGAGATCAAGCGCGAGTGCGGTATAACGCGGGAAATAACCGTCGTTGCCGCAACTAAAACGGTTTCGCCCGAACGGATAAACGAGCTTCCGAAGTACGGTATTAAAATAGCCGGCGAAAATCGTGTGCAGGAACTTCTTGACAAGTACGACGAAGCGAACGGACTCGAGTGGCATTTTATCGGTGCACTGCAGACGAATAAGGTCAAATATATCATCGATAAAGTCAGCCTTATTCATTCGGTCGACCGCGAGGCGCTTGCGGATGAGATCGATCGGCAAGCGGAAAAACGCGGTATAATCGCTAACGTTCTCGTTGAAATCAACGTGGGCGGAGAAACGAGTAAGAGCGGCGTAAGCCCGGATCGGGCGAAAAGCCTTATCGACTACGTTGCGGCAAAGAAACGCGTAAGATTAAAAGGCATTATGAGCGTGCTGCCGATAAACGCGACGGACGAGCAATACGCAAAACTCGCGGAGTTCGGAAAATACGCGCTGGAAAAGTACGGCGCTGACGTGATATCCGCTGGAATGAGCGGCGATTACGAAAAAGCAATACGCTATGGTGCGAACATGATTCGCCCGGGAAGCGCGATATTCGGCAAAAGAAACTATACGGAGATACGGAAAAATGGGTAAGTTCAGCGATTATTTCAGACGTAAATCGAGCGGCGACGAACGCGCGGACGATTCGGCGCGCAACGGCGACAATTACGATTTTTACGAGGATACTCACGACCTTAGCGGAGGCTATACGGCAAGACTTCGCGACTTTCAACGCGAAAACGTAGCCGGAGCGGAAACGGCGGAAAGAGGTTACGCAAGCGAACGTAGCCGTCTTGCCACATTTTCTGCGGACGAAGGACGAAAAGAAGTAGCGTCTGAAAGCGGAAAATATCAGAATTTTATGGTATACGAGCCTAAAACTGCCGACGATGTACAGACGCTTATCGATTTTTTGAAAACGAAAGAATCCGCAATCATCAACCTCGATAACGTCGACGATGAGATTTCGCAGAGAGTGTTGGACTTCGTGAGCGGAGCGATATATGCGCTTAACGGCAGCGTACACCGCGTTGCGGGAAATATATTTTTGCTGTCGCCCGAGGGCGTGGGCATAACTAATGCGTACGAGATGAAAGGAAATGCAAGAAAACAATAAGTTGATCAAATTCTTACGCGCGGCGTGGGAATATATAAAAGACGCGAGAATGGAACTTATCGTGCTCGCGGCGGCGATAATCGTCGATCTTGCGTCGAAAGCGATCGTAGACGGTAATATGTACCTCGGACAAAGCGTGACGCTTATTCCGAAGTTTTTGAATTTTACTTATATTCATAACGACGCGGCGGCTTTCGGATCGAGTTTCGGATTGGATAAACTGCTCGGAAAGCAAGGCGTAATGGTTGCGTTTATCGTGATTTCTTTCGTTGCGGTGATATTTTTCGGATACTTTATGTACC
>ENA-UEYI01000139-UEYI01000139.1-human-gut-metagenome-genome-assembly--contig:-NODE-139-length-70759-cov-6.186837_pt1 | contig 70759 bp, 40 predicted proteins | sample MGYA00242900_ERZ507916 | MGnify/ENA primary metagenome ERZ507916 (study PRJEB26167, sample SAMN06115521) | human gut metagenome | host: Homo sapiens | place: China:Chongqing | collected 2015-09-02...
AAACTTTTAGAAGCAGATGTTTATTATACAATGCAAAAATATAGTTGGTCGGTAGTTCCTTTGCAAGGCGAAAAGGAAACGTTCGGTGAGAAGTCGGAAAATTACGCCTATTTAAAATACACGGATAAGGTCGAACATACGGGTGGCGGTTTATTTGCGGGAACGTATAAATGGGACAGGATAGAAACTACGCAACAGTTTATATCCGAAAACGACTTAACGCAGAACGTGTATTCGGGCGCGATAATCGACGTGAGCGTTGCAAATAAAATTACCGACGAGGGCAAAGCCGCTTTACAGGGTAAAAAATGGGTTTTGCGTTTTGCAGAAACAAGTTATTCTTTAAGCGGCTACCCGAGTACAGGTTCTACATTTGAAAATACAACGCTTGTGGGCGACGTTACCATACTTCGCTTAAAGTTTGAAACGGACGGCATAACGTATAATCTTGGAACGATAGACAACAAGCAAACGGGTAGCGACAAACCTATAAACAGCGAAATATTCGAGATTATCATAAACAATCGCGGTAAGCGGATATTGGCTATTTTGGCGGCTATATTGTTGCTTATAATTCTTGCGCCTCTTCTGCCCTATATAATAAAATTCGTTGTTTGTGTCGTATATTTACCCTTTAAGGCGATAGCGGCATTGTTCAAAGGCATTAAAAAGCGAGGTAAACAAAGTGGCAAAAAGACAAAACAATAAGAAAAAACCGCTCCGTAAAAACGGGGCGGCTACGCCTAAAAAGAAAACGAATTACGGTAGAACGGCGAGCGGTAAAGTTCCGCAAGGCAGAACGCTTACAACGCACGACAAGTATTTAGATAAAAAGGCGCGTCAACCCGAAAAGGAACGCCCCGTTGTCGTAATCGAAACGAACGCCCGCAACGACCTTGCTGTCGTGCAATTATCGAGCCGCGACGGCAAAGACCGTACACGGTTGAAAAATTATCAGCAAGGACAATCGTATTTTAAGCATTACGTTGAGATTATGGACGACGAGGGCAACCCTATTCGGGTAAACAAAAAGTTTCATGAAAATCACCCGAATATGGACGTTTCGGGTGAGGACGTGGTTTTTATAAAAGACAAGGTTTTTTATCATTCTAAACCTATGCAAAAAAACAGAAAACGTATCAACAAATTTCGCGGTAAAAAAGTATAAAAAATCCCCGAGATTAACCACTCGGGGCAATTCCGCGACAGTCGCGCGGCAGGTGTAAACGCGCATTAAGCCGCTTACCTATATACGATTATAAACGATAACGCGGCAAAAGTCAAACGTTTTTACGACGAAAAGCAAAATTGAAAATACACTTTCAAAAAAAGGACGGCAAACGAAAATGAAAACGCTGAAACGGTTATTGTATGTACTGCTCGGAATAGTGATTGTGGCGGTTATCGGCTACTTTATCTATACGGGGTGTCAGTTATGAACGCGAACGACAACGAAAGAAAACGGATTGATTATCGCCATATAATTTGCATAGTTATAACGCTCGGTTTTATCCTTTGCGGCGTATTCCTCTATTCAGGTGCGCTCGGCAGGCTTATAGAGGGCGGGCGCGATTTCGGGCTTTCGGTAGGTTACTACTTTTGCGAGATATTCGGCATACAGCACAATATCACGCCGACAGTAAACGACTTGCCGAAAATACCTTTTTTCGACTTCACGCAAACGCCCGCGCCCTCTACGCCGTCAACATCCTTGCCCGATACTTGGACGGGCTTTCAAAGTAATTGGGTGCGCTATTGGCAACTATGGGCGACAATGGATAACTTTACGGGTTATTTATCGTTCCTCGGCAATCTGCTTTTTACGCTCTGCAAAGGTCTTATAATAATATTTCCTTTCGTTCTTTTAGCGTATATGTGTTTGAAAAGATACTTAAACAAGGAAAATAACGATTATGACAAGGATAGTAAACCGTTAAAAACGTTTAAGTGGTTTACGGCACATACTTACCGCCCCGCAAAACTTTGGCTTACGGGGTTTTGGTCGTTTTTGAAAGCGCATAAACCGTATTATATTGCGTGGCTGTGCTTATGGCTGTTTTATTTCAATGCAGGTGCGATTATTCTTGAATTTTTAGCGTATTACTTTTATTTTGTTATATCGTTCGACGTGGCGAATATCTATCGGCAAGTGTACAAGCTGTTTCTTGACCTTTCCGTGCCGTTTACTTCAATTCCCGTGTGGGCGTGGGTAATAACCGGGCTTGTGCTGTTGGATATGTTCCGTAAAAAAATAGCGTATGCGCGGCTTAATCATTACGAAATGCGCAACCGCGGGTTTATCAACGCCCGCCCTATTGTGTATATGGTTTGCGGCACTATGGGCAAGAAAAAGACAACGGCTATAACGGATATGGCACTTTCGCAAGAAGTTATGTTTCGGGATAAAGCGTTTGAAAAGATACTTGAAAATGATTTGAAATTTCCCGCGTTCCCGTGGTGCAATTTGGAAAACGAACTGCGGCGGGCTATGGAATATCATGAGGTGTACAACCTTGCGACGGTGCGACAATTTATAGCGAAAAAGCGGCTACGTTGGGAAAAGGCGCAAACGCGCGAACGGCTGTTTAACTACGACTACGAGCGTTACGGGCTTAAATACGACGATAAATTAAAGGTTGTCGGCGTGTGGGAAATCGTCGAGATTTACGCGCAATTATACTTTATCTACATAATACAATCGTCGCTCTTGATTGCGAATTATTCCGTGCGCGTGGACGGCGTGCTTGCCGACTTGGGCAACTTCCCGCTCTGGAACGCCGATTTTTTCAAACGGGATAGCCGACTGTTAGACAGTTATTCCCGCCACGCTCATATTCTTGACTTTGACAGTCTGCGGCTCGGTCGCAAGGTCATTGAAAACAACGTAAACGCAAATAATTTTGAGTTTGGCGTTGTCGTAATAACCGAGGTCGGAAAAGAACGCGGCAACACTATTGAATTATCCGAAAAGAAAAAGAAAGACGAAACGACAAATCAAAAAAACGATTTATTCAACAGTTGGTTAAAAATGGTGCGGCACTCGGCTACGGTAGATAATTTTCCGTTCGTGCGGGTAATAACGGACGAGCAACGCCCCGAAAGTTGGGGCGCAGATGCCCGCGACTTATGCGAAATAGTCCATATTCGTGAAAGCGGCGAAACGCGACTTGCAATGCCCTTTTTCTCGCTCGCGGAATTATTGTACGGGTGGCTTTTCGGCAAGTTTGCGGGGTTGTATTATCAATACCGCTTTGTGCGCTCGGACAATACTTTGCCTATGTACCTATTAAAAGCGGTGACGGCGAAAATACACCACTACTACACGCGCATATATAACCGCTTTGGGTATTGCCGTTTGCGGGTGCAAGTGGAAAGCGGAACGCAGGACGGAACGCTTGACGAAAACAAGTATTATCTAATGTCGAAAAAGATTTACAGCAAGCGTTTTTCTACGGACTGCTTTTCGGATTTCTTCACGGAAAAGGCGTTGCGCTCCCCCGTCGGCATTGACGATTTGGCGGAATACGCAACCGAAAAAGCGACGTTCGCGGAACTATCCGAACAAAACAGTTACTTTATTAACGACCTGTTAAGCGGTATGAAAACCTGTGAAAAATGAAAATGCACAATAAAAAGGTCTATCCTTTTAGATTGCAGAGGCAAAAGGAAACAACGACAACCGCAACGGTAAGTGCGCGGTTTACCGTAGTAAGATAGCAAAGACGAAAAGCAACCCGAAAAGGTCTATCCTTTTGAGTTGCTTTCGGCGGCGCGAAAGTACTACGGGAAATGCGGTTTGTCAAGCACACCGTGGAATAAATAGCCGTAGGCGGTTTATGCCGCGAAAGGTGCTTTACAAGCCGCAAGCAAACGACAACAGAGAGGTAAACGACAATGAATTACGCAAATTTAATTCCTGTATCGGATAACGAGTTTAACCCGTTCTTTTTCGGCGAATCCGAACAACCCGCCGAAAAACCGTATTACAAGATATATCACGACGGCGGGCATTATATCGCTACGCGGTGCGGGTGTAAACGTAAAACCGTACCGCATAAGCACAGCCGCGAAGATATAGACATTCTTTTTGATAGCCTTTATGCTACCGCTATGCAAGACGGCTTGAAAGGCGACGAAATGGCGGCGTATATAAAGTCGGGAATACTCTTGCTGTTCCCCGATTACCCCGCGTTAGACAAGTATATTGCGGACAAAATCGAGCGCAAGTTACACAACATCTACGCCCGTAAAAAACGCTTTCGCCGTAAGGCTAACCTTAATCGGTGGAACTACTTCGTAACTTTCACTTACGCCGACGACAAGCAGGACGAGGACACATTCCGCCGTAAACTTCGTAAGTGTCTTTCTAACTTGCATACACGGCACAAGTGGCGTTATATGGGCGTATTCGAGTGTGCGCCCGAAACGGGGCGGCTACACTTCCACGGGCTATTATACATACCCGACGGCGAACTTATAGGAACGATAACGGAAAAGACAGATTACAGCACGGCGCAAGGCAAAATGCAAACGACACACGAAAACGACTTCTTTCAAAAGGCTTTCGGGCGTAACGACTTCGAGGAATTAAACGAAATGGAACTGAAACACGGACAAACGCTAAACTATTTGTTAAAGTACATAGGCAAGACGGGCGAACGCATTGTTTACAGCAGAGGAATACCGACGGAAATATACCGCAAATTGAACGCTGACGAAATAGTAACGGAAATGCAGGACTTCGGCACGAAATACATACTTTTCGATAACGTGATAAGTTGGGAACGCGATATTATGCACTTCAAGTATAAGCAAGTATCAATTATAGACTTGATTTGCAACCCGCCGCGATCCGGCTACGCAGTAGCATAACGCGGCGTAAACAATACAATAACGACGGTCTTACACCTATGGCTTTACATACGGTGTTTTTTGCGTTTGTCCGATAACCGAAACAAGCACGGTTACGCGCTGACAAAACGCTTTCACTTCCGCAAAACAAAATCAAAAGGCGGCATTTCGCAAGCAATTTAGCGCGAAAGCCGCCTTTTTTGTGTGCTGAAAGCGGTCTGTCGGTCGGTGCAACGCGACACCTTGTACCCGCCGCGCGCAGCGCGGCGGCTCGTATAGTACAAGGTGTCGCGTAATGCTCTTTGCCCTCAAAATGGGGTTAAAACCGTTTGAAATTCAAGCGGAAATATACTAAAATTAAACGATAAAGGAACGGTAACGACAATGAAACGGAAAGGAACGAAAGATTTAACACTTACACAACGGCGCGAAATAGAAAATCATTTGAAATCGGGCTGTTCAAAAAAGCGCATTGCCGAATTATTGGGCGTGTGCCTTGCAACCGTGTACAACGAATTAAAGCGCGGTCAATGTACGCAAAAGGTGTACAGTTATACCGACTATTGGGGCGAACGGCATTATAAGCAAGTAACCGCATACAGCGCGGATATAGCCGAATACAAATACCGCTTAAATCAATCTGCGCACGGTGCGCCCCTCAAAATCGGCAACGATTATGAATTTGTGCGGGAAATCGAAAACCGCGTAATTAACGAAAAAATTAGCCCGTGCGCCGCATTAGGCAGAATAAAGCGTGAAAAGGCTTGTCGCACGACAATTTCAAAAACCACGCTATACCGCTATATCCGTGCGGGCTACATATTCACGCGCATTACAATGAGCGACGTGCAATTAAAACAACGGCATTACCAAAAAGCGACGATTAAACGACCACCGAAAGGCACGAGTATAGAGAAACGCCCCGCCGAGATTGCCGCCCGTGATACATTCGGGCATTGGGAAATGGACTGCGTTATAGGCAAGCAAGGCACGAAAGAAACAATCCTTGCATTTACCGAGCGGCTGACACGTTACGAAATCGTGTTCAAAATGCCCGACCATAAGGCGGCAACGGTTGTACGTTATGTGAATAAACTTGAAAAGCGGTACGGAAAGCAATTCCGTAAACTGTTCAAAAGTATAACCGTTGATAACGGCGTTGAGTTTAGCAACTTCGAGGGACTTGAAAAATCAATCTATGGCGGCAAGCGTACAAGCGTTTACTATTGCCACCCGTACACAAGTTGCGAACGCGGCAGTAACGAGCGGTTAAACCGTGAAATACGCCGACTAATACCGAAAGGCACAGACCTTTCCACTATAAGCGACAAGCGTATAAAAGCCGTTGAAACGTGGGTAAACAACTACCCGCGCGAAATATTCGGTTATGCGACAAGCGCGGAACTGTTCGCCAAACAACTGCAAGCAATTTAACAATAATTGAAAATACACTTTCAAGCAAGCCGCCGAAAGACGGCTATTTTGCCGTACAACGATTTACGCCGAGCTGCTCGCCCGTGCCGTTTTTCTAACCCTTGCAAGGGTATGAAAAAGACTTTACCCGCCGAAATTCACTCTTTCAACGGGTATTTTATCATACGCAAAAAATTTTTTTTGAAAATCTAAAAAAATTCTATAAAATTGCTTGACTTTTCAAATTTTTTTTGAAATATTATCCTTTTAATTTCCGGCGGCGAAAATACCGGGCAAAACGGCGTTTTCCTATTATATATAAGGACAAAAAGAAAAACGGAACGGCTGTGTTCCGCTCCGTTTGGCTTTATCGATTATTTCTTCGAAAGTATCTTTTTGAGAAATTGTCCGGTATAACTTTCCTGTATTTCCGCGACCTGTTCGGGCGTACCTTCGGCGATAACCGTGCCGCCGTCGTCGCCGCCTTCAGGTCCCATATCGATGATATAATCGGCGACCTTGATAACGTCGAGGTTGTGTTCGATCACGATAACGGTATTGCCGCCGCCCGCGAGCCGCTCGAGAATTTCGAGAAGTTTATCCACGTCCGCCATGTGCAGTCCGGTCGTAGGCTCGTCGAGGATATACAACGTTTTGGAAGTCGAACGCTTACTCAGTTCCGTGGCGAGTTTGACGCGCTGAGCTTCGCCGCCCGACAGCGTGGTCGCGGGTTGACCGAGTTTGATATACCCTAGCCCCACGTCGCAAAGCGTCTTGATTTTGTTCGCAATAGCGGGAATATTCTCAAAGAACGCGTAAGCCTCCTCCACCGTCATTTCCAGTACTTCGTAGATATTCTTGCCCTTGTATCTTACGGCGAGGGTTTCGCGGTTGTAGCGCTTGCCGCCGCACACTTCGCAAGGCACATAAACGTCGGGCAGGAAGTTCATTTCGATTTTGATAATGCCGTCGCCCGAGCAGTTTTCGCATCTGCCGCCCTTGACGTTGAAAGAGAATCTGCCCGCGCCGTAGCCGCGCTCCTGCGCGTCCTGAGTCTTGGCGAACAGTTCGCGGATCTGCGAGAACACGCCGGTGTAAGTCGCGGGGTTGCTTCTCGGCGTTCTGCCGATAGGGCTTTGGTCGATGCAGATAACCTTGTCGATATTCTCGATGCCGTCCACTCTTTCGGCGTTACCCTCGGGAATACGCGTGCGCATAATTTTATTCGACAGCGCGGGGTACAGAATCTGATTCACGAGGCTGGACTTGCCGCTGCCCGAAACGCCGGTAACCGCAGTGAACACGCCCACCGGGAACTTGACCGTGACGTTTTTAAGGTTGTTCTGTTTCGCTCCGACGACGGTGATGAACTTGTCCGAAACGGATCTGCGAACGGCGGGAATTTCTATTTTCTTTTTACCCGAGAGGTACAGCCCGGTTATCGAACGCGGCTCGCGGATAATATCGTCCACCGTACCCGCGGCAACGATTTCGCCGCCGTGTACGCCCGCTCCCGGTCCTACGTCCACGATAAAGTCCGCGCTGCGCATAGTATCTTCGTCGTGTTCGACCACGATAAGCGTGTTGCCGAGGTCGCGCAAACTTTCGAGCGTGGCGATAAGTTTGTTATTGTCGCGTTGGTGCAGTCCGATGCTCGGCTCGTCGAGAATATAAAGTACGCCGGTAAGCCCCGAACCGATCTGCGTGGCGAGCCTTATTCGCTGGGCTTCGCCGCCCGACAGCGTAGCCGCGCCGCGCGACAAGGTAAGGTAACCTAAGCCCACGTCCACGAGGAATTTGAGCCTTGCTTTTATCTCGCGAAGTATAGGTTGAGAAATGATTTCGCTCGACGGCGAAAATTTAAGTCCGTCTATGAACTCGCGGATCTTTACTATGGGGAGGTCGCTCAGTTCCGCAATGTTCAGCCCGCCCACGGTAACGGCGAGCGCTTCGGGCCGTAAGCGTTTACCCTTGCACGCTTCGCACGGAATTTCGCGCATATACTTGGAAATTTCGCTCTTTATATAGTCGCTGGTACTCTCGCGAAAGCGGCGTTCGAGGTTGTTGACGACGCCCTCGAAACTGCGGCGCATACTGCCCGAAAAGTTCGCGGACTGATAGGTAAGGTCGAGTTTTTCGCCGTCGTTGCCGTACAGCAAAATGTGCTTGATATTTTCCGGCAAGTCGCAAAACGGCGTGTCGAGCGAGAAACCGTAACGCTTGGACAGCGCTTTGAAGAACATACCGCCGATCTGGCTGGTATCGAAGTTCCACGCGCTGACGTTTAGCGCGCCCTCGTTAAGACTCTTACTGCCGTCGCCGTAGATGAGTTCGGGGTCGAGTTTCTGTTTGAAGCCTAAGCCCGTACACTCGGGGCAAGCGCCGAACGGCGAGTTGAACGAGAACAATCGCGGCTCGATTTCGCCTATCGAAATGCCGCAATCGGGGCAAGCGAACTTCGTCGAGAACAACTGCTCTTCGCCATCGCGGTCGATGACTACGGTGTCGGCGGCGAGCTTGAACGCGGTTTCAAGACTGTCGGTAAGGCGTTTTTCGATGCCGGTCTTGACGATAAGGCGGTCGACGACCACGCTGATATTGTGCTTGATTTGCTTGTCGAGGTTTATATCCTCGTCGAGCGAGTACACCGTGCCGTCGATCTTGACGCGCGGATAGCCCGCTTTTCGGAACGATTCGAGTTCTTTTTTGAACTCGCCTTTCTTCCCTCTCGCGACGGGCGCGGTAACGAGGATTTTGCTCCCCTCGGGGTAAGCCATGATCTGATCGACGATCTGATCGACGGACTGGCGGGTAATTTCTCTGCCGCACTTCGGACAATGCGCCACGCCGCAACGCGCGTACAAAAGGCGCAGATAGTCGTGGATTTCCGTGACCGTGCCTACCGTGGAACGCGGGTTGCGCGCCGTGGTTTTCTGATCGATCGAAATCGCCGGGCTGAGCCCTTCTATGCTCTCCACGTCCGGCTTCTGCATTTGCCCCAGAAACAGTCGCGCGTACGAGGACAGCGACTCGACGTAGCGGCGCTGACCCTCCGCAAAGATCGTGTCGAACGCGAGCGAGGTTTTTCCGCTCCCGGACAAGCCCGTGAATACTATCAGTTTGTTTCTCGGCAACGTGAGATCGACGTTTTTAAGGTTGTTCTCGTTTGCGCCTTTAATTATGATTTCGTCCATTGTTTTTCGGTTTCTCCGACTTTCGTTAAATTAAGTTGCCGCCGCGCTTCCCGGAAAACTTCGACTGAAGTTTCTTGAGTTCCGCCATGCGGTCGCGCATTTTGATCGCGGTTTCGAAGTCAAGCGACTTCGCCGCGACGTTCATCAGCGCTTTGAGTTTCTCGAGTTCCGCGGGAATGTCCTTTATATCGACTTTATCCGAAGCGGCTTTGGTGATTTCGATGGTGTTGGTTATCTTCTTTATAATGGTTTTGGGCGTGATGCCGTGCTCCGAGTTGTAACGCTGTTGCTTTTCTCGTCTGCGATTGGTTTCGTCGATCGCTTTTTTCATCGAGCCGGTCATATTGTCGGCGTACATCACAACGTAACTTTCCGCGTTCCGCGCCGCTCTGCCTATTGTCTGAATAAGCGAAGTTTCGCTGCGAAGGAAGCCTTCCTTGTCCGCGTCGAGTATCGCCACGAGTTGCACCTCGGGGATATCCAAACCTTCGCGCAGAAGGTTGATTCCGACAACGACGTCGAACTCGCCGGCGCGTAGGTCGTTGACGATCGTAATGCGCTCCATGGTGTCGATATCCGAGTGCAGATACCTCACTTTCACGCCGTTTTCGGCAAGGTACGCGGTGAGGCTTTCGGACATTTTCTTGGTGAGCGTGGTGACGAGTACTCTGCCGTTCTTCGCTACGGTTTCGCGTATGCGCGTGAGAAGGTCGTCGATCTGCCCTTTCGTGGGCTTCAGGATAACCGGCGGATCGAGAAGCCCCGTAGGACGAATGATCTGTTCGGCTACGGCGGGTCCCGCGAGTTTGAGTTCGTAGGGCGCGGGAGTCGCGGAAACGTAGATCACCTGCCCGATACGGCGGTTGAATTCCTCGAAGTTCAGCGGGCGGTTGTCGTAGGCTGCGGGAAGTCTGAAACCGTAGTCGACGAGCGATTTTTTTCTCGCGTAGTCGCCGCGGTACATAGCGCGGATCTGCGGCACGGTCATATGGCTTTCGTCGATAAACATAATGAAGTCGCGCGGGAAATAATCGAGCAGCGTGAACGGCGGTTCGCCCGGTTTTCTGCCGTCGAAGTACCGCGAATAGTTCTCGATACCGCTGCAATAGCCGATCTCTTTCATCATCTCCACGTCGTAAGTCACGCGCTGTTCGATACGCTGGGCTTCGATGAGTTTGTTCTCGTCGGTGAAATACTTGACCTGCTCGTCGCGGTCGCGGAGTATCGCCGTTATCGCGTGTTCGAGCGTTTCGTGAGCCACGGCGTAATGCGAAGCGGGGAAAATCGCCGCGTGGTTAAGCCGCGACACTATCTTGCCGGTCACTATATCGAACTCGGACAGCGCGTCGATCTCGTCGCCGAAGAACTCTACTCTCACGCCGTGATCGGACGACGAGGCTATAAAAATATCCACCGTGTCGCCCTTGACGCGGAAATCTGTACGTTCGGGCGCGGTATCGTTGCGCTTGTAATTGATGCCGACGAGTTTGCGGATAAGTTCGTCGCGGTCGAGTTTGTCGCCCGGTCGGAGCGAAACCGACAGCCGATAGTACTCCTCGGGCGCGCCCAAGCCGTAAATGCACGACACGGAAGCGACTACGATAACGTCGCGGCGTTCGTGCAACGAACACGTCGCGGAATGGCGGAGTTTATCTATCTCGTCGTTGATCTGCAAGTCCTTTTCTATATAAGTATCGGTGCTGGCGATGTAAGCTTCGGGTTGGTAGTAGTCGTAGTACGACACGAAGAACTCTACGCGATTGTTCGGGAAAAACTCGCGCATCTCGTTGCAAAGTTGCGCGGCGAGCGTTTTGTTATGCGCGAGTACGAGCGCGGGGCGACCGACGTTTCTGATGACGTTAGCCATCGTGAAAGTCTTGCCGCTGCCGGTCACGCCCAAAAGCACCTGAGCGCACAGACCGTTCTCTATGCCCTCGGTAAGTTTCGCGATCGCTTCGGGCTGATCCCCCGTAGGCTTGTATTCGGATACGAGTTCGAATTCGTTTTCCATGACTTTACCCTTCCTATATAATTATATCACAGCCGCCCGAAAACAATCAAGCCTTTTGCCACGACAATTTTTAAAGATTATTCCGAATAGTACGAATAGTAAAGTCAATCGGATAAATTAAACTCAAACGTTTTGCCTGCGCTCAGCCGTTAAAATCGTTGTACGGTTTTAAAATTCGTGGTATAATATAGGATAGAGTATTCGTAAAGACCAGTCGCGCGAAACCGCTTTTACGGACGGCGCGGGGAACGATTGCGAGCACGGAGCTAGAGATGAAAGACAGATTGATATTACACAGCGATCTTAATAATTTTTACGCTTCGGTGGAGTGTGCCATAAACCCCGAACTGCGCGGGATTCCGCTGGCGGTCGCGGGCAATCCCGAGCGGCGGCACGGCGTTGTTCTCGCCAAGAACGCGATCGCGAAAAAAGCGGGCGTAAAGACGGGCGACGTTATTTGGGAAGCGGAAGCGAAATGCCCCGGGCTGAAAATCGTTCCGCCGCACTTCGACCTCTACACTCAGTACTCCAACCGCGTTTTCGAGTTGTACACGAAATTCACTTCGCAAGTCGAGCCGTTCGGTCCGGACGAGTGCTGGCTGGACTGCACGGGGTCCACCGGACTATTCGGGAGCGGCGAGGAAATCGCGAAAAAGATCCTCGCCGAAGTCAGAAAAGAAACGTTTCTCACGGTTTCGGTGGGCGTTAGTTTCTCCAAGCCATTAGCAAAACTATGCAGCGACGCCGCCGAGCCGGACGGATATTTCACCGCGCTTCGCGAAGATTACCGCGAAAAATTGTGGAAAAAAGACGTGGGCGATCTTATGATGGTGGGCAGAAAAACCGTGCCCGTGCTGAATCGGCTGAATATTTACACCGTGGGCGATCTCGCGCTTGCGGACGAGAACGTGCTGAAGTCCGTGCTCGGCGCGAACGGCGTGAAACTCAAGCATGCGGCGCTCGGCGACGACGGCGAAGTCGTGCGCGATTACGACAAACGGCGCAAAACCGAAAGCGTAGGTCACGGCATGACCGCGGTCAAGGACCTCGTCGACCCCGAGGACGTAAAAGCCGTGATCTGCTATCTGTGCGAAAAGATTTCCGCGCGTATGATAAAGTACGGTGTAAAAGGCTCGGGCGTACACGTAGATCTTCGCAGTTTCGAGTTGAAGCACGTATCAAAGCAAATGAAACTGACCCGCCCCACGTTTTCGAGCGCAGATATTTCCGACGCGGCTTTCGCTATGGCGATGGAACTAAGGCGCGAACACGCCGTGCCGCTGCGCACCGTCAGCGTAAGCGTGTTCGACCTCTCGCCCGCTACCGGCGCGGTGCAGATATCGATGTTCGACGAAAAGCCGAACAAGCGCGAAAACCTCGAGAAAGCAATCGACGATATAAAACGCAAGTACGGCAGAGATACGATAAAGCGCGCAAACCTTATCGCCCGCGACTTTATCTACGACAAGGACGACGCCGAAGACTTCCTCCCGTTCAAAAGATAACTCCGACATACGAAAAGGCAACTACCCTATTCCCTTGGGTAATTGCCTTTTTGCTCTGAATGACGCGATAAGAATTAAACTGCGCGTTATTTTTTATTTCGCCTTAATCGGCATATAATTTTCTTGTCTTACTTTTCTTTATTCATTGCGGAACGGAGAGAAGCGAGAATAGTTTCGACGGAGGAAGCGACTTCCGAAAGCGCGCCTTTTTCGAACGGCGAACGAAGTCCCGCGAGTTTGACGAGTTTTCCGAACGGATAAAGCCCGCCGCGCTTGCAATGCTCGAGGTAACGGTCGAGGGCTTCGGCGTAGTTCTCTTGCGAGAGTACCAGAAATTCGAGAGCCACGACCTGCGCGAGGCAGTAGTCGATATAATAGAACGGGGTTTCGTAGATGTGCATCTGATACTGCCAGCGAGTGCCTTTCTCGAGGTACGGGATACCGTCGAACGAGAGGTACGGTCTGTACTTTTTCTCGAGTTCGAGGTAAGCCGCGTCGCGCTCGGCGGGAGTCATATCGGGGTTCTCGTAGACGATATGCTGGAACTCGTCGACGATCACGCCGTAAGGAATGAACGACAGCGAGTCGGTAAGGTGTTTATACTTGTACTCGTCGGGGTTACGGAAGAACTTGTCGATAAACTTCCACGCGAGGAACTCCATACTCATACTGTGCGTTTCTGCGGTTTCGCTGGAGCCGATACCCACCGATCTGTCGTCGCGGTTCATGGCATAATCGAACGCGATCGTGTGTCCGAACTCGTGCGTAACGACGTCGACGTCGCCCGACGAGCCGTTGAAGTTGGCGAGGATAAACGCTTGCTTGAAGTTTTCGAACGTGGTAGCGTAGCCGCCGCCCCACTTGCCGTCGCGGGCGGTAGTGTCGAACGCTTCGGTAGCCAGCATCCTGTCGAAGAACTCGCCGGTGTGCGCGTTCATTTCGTGGTACATTTCTTTAGCCGCGAGAAGTATGCCTTTTTCGTCGGGATAGGGCTTGGGCACGCCGCAATCGGTCACGCCGTCGTCATAGAACCTGAAGTCCTTTATGCCGAGGTTTTTCGCGATCTGCGCTTTGAGTTTCGCCACTACCGGCACGATATCTTTGTGAACGTTCTCGCGGAACGCTTTGACCATTTCTTCGTCGTAGTCGATTCTGCCCATGCGCGCGTAGCCGACTTCCACGAAGTTCTTATAGCCGAGGTCTTTGGCAATGCGCGTGCGGACCTTGACCAGACGATCGTAAATATCGTCGAGTTCGGTTTGATGCGCTTCGAGCGCTCTGCCGATCGCTTCGCAAGCCGCTTTTCTCACTTCGCGGTCGCCGTCGTCCATAAAGCCGCGGACGAAACTAAGCGGTTTTTTCTCGCCGCGCCAGTCGACTTCGATCGTCGACATAAGCATAGAATACTCGGTGACGATCGCGTTCTCTTCCTGTTCGCTTGCGACGGTCTTTTCGTTGTGAGCCTTTCTGGCGCACTCGAGGTTTTTGAAGAAAGTTTCGGGAAACAGCGGCTCGAGTTCGGCACGGAACGGGCTGTCGAGCAGCAGATTGCCGATCTCGGTGGAAATCGCCGACGCGACCGGTCCGATCTCGTCGTAATAGTTCTGTTCGCCGATATAGTACTCGTCCTTGGTGTTGAGGGTGTAGCGCGTGTACGCGAGCGAAGCGAACGTTCCGTACTTCTCCTCTTCCGCGAGGTACTTTCTGTAAGCCTCTTCCACCGCTTTCGCGCTCGTTGCCGCAGCGTTTGCCTTTTTGAATTCTTCCGCCGCCGCTTTGAGGTTTTCGATCTCGTAACGGCTGTACGGCAGGTCTTTACATTTTACTACTTTGTCCATAATTTCACGCTCCGAATTTATTTTTCGTTTATATTGTATCACCGACTGCGTGTTTTGTCACCCTTTTGAACGCGTTAGCGACGGCTTATAGGCAAATTTATATGTTTTAATCGTTCAAAATACAATAAAAGCGCCGTCCCGAAACGGAAACAGCGGCTTTTACAATTATAATTTATCGCATTGCGGCGAAAGAAACTCGCCGTTAAGTAAGCGCGAAACCGAACGAAATAAGAAGCGCTTGTTCGACCTTGCGCATTTTGCCGTCGGAGGCTTCCCCGACGCGGGCTTTCAGACGTCGCTTGTCGAGGGTGCGGACTTGCTCCAAAAGCGCGACGGAATCGCGGCTGAGTCCAGCTTCGCCGCGGGCGAACTCGACGTGCGTGGGAAGTTTGGCTTTGGTCATCTGACTGGTAACGGCGCATACTATCACAGTGGGCGAGTACTTGTTACCCACGTCGTTCTGTATAACGAGCACGGGGCGTACTCCGCCCTGCTCGCTTCCCACGACCGGGCTGAGGTCCGCGTAATAGATTTCGCCGCGTTTTACGTCCATATCACTCCTTGAACCCGATATTCGCCCACTTTAAGTTGACGTCGCCCCATTCGTTGTAGCCGCGGGCGGCGTCGCGCGATTCGGCTTCCCCGTACATTGTATGCGCGAGATTAAGCGCGGCGTTCAGAATTTTTACGGCGGCTTGCTCCGGGGACATTCCGTGGCGCTCGGCGTACTCGATAAGCGCGTTTTCGACGTTTGGGTCGGGTTCGATAATATATTTACTCATTATTTATCTCCTCTAAGCCTCGGCTTATACGTTTATTATCGATAAAAAATCGCGCTTATATGTATCACTACACACAAACGCGAAGGTTTCGTCAAAATATTCGGTTTTTCGTAATTTGCTCGTTACTCAGCGTACTTCAAATCGATAATAACGTCGCCGGCAAGCACGCTCGTGACCGAGCCGAGCCTTTTCGCCGCTCTCTCACCCGCTTTTCCGAAGTGAAAACAAGCCGCTTTCAGCGCGGCAATCGGCGGTAAAACGCACGCGAACGCCGCGGTCATGCCTCCGAGAACGTCGCCGCTGCCGCCCTTTGCGAGCGCGGGCGTACCGGTAAGATTGAAAAACACCTCGTTGCCGTCGGTTATGACGGTAGTTGCCGATTTGACCGCGAGCGCCGCGCCGTAACGCCGCGCAAAGTCCGTTATCGTTTCTACGCTCGGTTTTTCTATATCAAACGCGGGACAAAGCCGCTTGAATTCCGCGACGTGCGGGGTGAGAATTACTTTGCCTTTTTTGCCGAGAAGCATGGACGGATTTTCGGTGAGCGCGTTTAGTCCGTCGGCGTCGATAACGAGCACGCCCGAAAAGTTTTCTATCAGCCACACGACGATTTTTCGGATCTCGTCGCTTTTACCCATGCCCGGCCCTACGACGACGGCGTTCGCCCCCTCCGTCGCTTTCTCAAGCGCAAGCGGATCGAACGCCAGTTTCCCGTTCTCGGACGGCAGAAAATCAAGCATAGTTTCGGTAACGCGCGACTGAAAAGCGGCTTTTTCGCTACCAGGCGCGCACAGAGTCACAAGCCCGGCGCCCGACCGTGAAGCCGCAACCGCCGCTTCGAAGCACATAAGCGGCGCTCCCGGCATGGTTTCGCTGCCGCCGATAACGCGCACTCTTCCGAAAGTTCCCTTGTGCGAAACGGGCAGTCTTTTCGGTAAGATAGCGTCGCTGTCTGCGAGGATTCTGCCGACAGAGTCCGCGTATATTCCCACTTTCGCGACCTCGATTTCGCCCGCGTAGTTTCGGCCTTCGCCTAAAATAAGCCCGGCTTTGACCGCCGTGAAAGTCACGGTAAGGTCGGCTTTTACGCACGGCGAATAAGCGTAGCCGCAGTCCGCGTCCAAGCCGCTCGGCACGTCGGCAGCGATTACGTACGCGCCGGAAGCGTTGATTTCGTTTATCGCGCGGGCATACTCGCCCTCGGGCGCGCGGCTAAGCCCTATCCCGAACACGCAGTCTATAACGACCGCGTAAGACCCGGTTTTAATTTTGTCCGCGAACGTAACGCCGCTTGACTTTATCTTAATAAGACGCGCTTCGTTCCCGACGTTTCTCCGCTCGCCCACCGGCATAACGGCAACGTCGTAACCGCTCGCCCGCAGTTTTTCAGCCGCGGTCAAGCCGTCCGAGCCGTTGTTACCGCCACCCGTGACGAAAAGGATTTTATCGGTCTTTGCGGCGCGCGCTTTGACCGCTTCGGCAAGTTCCGTCGCGGCTTTGTCGATAAGTTCGTCCTCGGTCACGCCGCTTGCCATCGCTTTTTCTTCGGCAACGCGGATCGCAAAAACGGACGAAACGCGTTTGCCGTACAACCGCTCGTTCACTTTCTCGCCTCCAGCACGCATACCGCCGTGGCGTTGTCGCCGTCGTGCGAAATGGAAACATGCGGATTAAGCCCCGCGGCGAGCTTTTCCGCTTCGCCGTGAAGTACGGCTTTGGGCGCGCCGTTTTTCGCGTGAGTTATTTCCACGTCGTGAAAGTTGAATTCGGTTATGCCCGCGCCAAGCGCCTTGACTACCGCTTCCTTAGCCGCGTAAATGCCCGCGTACGATTCCGCGCGGTTAACTTTCGCTTCGCAGTACTCGCGCTCGCCCGGCGTAAACACGCGCTCGACAAAGCGGTCGTTTTCTATCGCCCGCGCTATCCTCGAAATAAGACAAACGTCTACTCCTATCATATTATTCCTCCCGTACCTACTGCCCTAATCGAAATTCGCGTCGGGATCGGTAAAATCGTATTCTTCCTCTACTCTCGCCGCAGCTGCGGAAATATCGTCGCCGTTAAACCCGCGGGCGTACAAGTGCGCTTTGAGTTTGCGCATATCGAACTTCGAGTGCGTGCGGATATAGCGTTCGGCGGCGGCAAAAGCCGCTTCTTCCTGTCCGTCGATTTCCTCGAGCGCCGCTTCCATAGCCTCGGCTTCCGCGCCGAGTTTAGTTAGTTCCGCGCGAATCTTGTTCACGCCGTTTTTGCCCTTATAGGCGGCGACGTACTCGCGGCAAAACCGCGTATCGTCGCAAAAACCGTACTCGGTCAGTTTATTCATCACGTCCGCGATCGTGGCGGGCGCGTAACCTTTGTCGTGCAGAAAAGTCCTTAGTTCTTTCTTCGTCCGCGAGCGCACGGAAGCGTACTTAACGGCGCGCTCGAACGCTCTGCCGCCCTCGCTCTCGCGCTGGATCGCGGCGAGTTCGTCCTCGTCGATTTCCGTACCGACGGTAAGGCGGTTTTTGACGACGGTGAGCGCGTCCAAGCCGCACGCGAAACTGCCGTCGATATAGACGTTCACGCGGTCTTTGTTCTTTTTTTGATGCGATAAGTCGGTAATGGTTCCCATATTTATAATTATAGCACGGCGAGGCGCTTTTGTAAAGATTTTTCGGGAAAAGAAGCGCGGCGGGCGCGGGAAAACGGCTAAATTTCGCGCCGCACGTTTAGAAAATTCCGAAATCGTGAATAATGGTATTACAATTCCAAGGAGGATTTTTACAAATGGCATCGAAAATGACGACCAAAACCTTGCAAGAGTTGTCCGAACTGCTGAACAGCGAGGAACTCTGCTACAAGAAATGCTGCAATTACGTGTCCGAGTGCAGCGACCCCGTACTGAAAACCAAACTGGGCAGTTATGCCGATAACTGCAAGTCGCGGTTTCAGACGCTACTGAACTACCTGAACAATAATCAATAACGGAGGAAAACAAAATGCCTAACGCATCTACCGCAAAAAAACAGCCCGCCGCGAAGCCGGTAAGAACTTCTGCGGCAAAGAAACCCGCCGCGACCGCTAAAAAAAACGGCGCGACCAAGCCCAAAACCACAGCGGCTAAGTCAACTGCGGCTAAGTCCGCGGCAAGCAAGTCCGCGAACAAAACCGCCGCGAAAAAGCCCGCGACCGCTACCAAAAAGCCGGGCAACAAGCCGCAGCCGATCAAGACCGCAGCCGCGCTGAAAGCTGGCGAAAAGGTACGCGCGACCGAGTTTGCGCAGGATCAGTGGAAGCTCAGCGACTACGATATTATTTCGGACGTGCTCGGCTCGCACAAGAACCTTATCAAATTGTACGGTACGGCGCTGTGCGAAATCGGTTGCAAGGACCTTCGCAACGTAGTCACGAGCAAGATGACCGAGTGCGCCGAGGATCAACTCGACGCGTTCACGTATATGAATCAACGCGGTATGTACAAGACCGAACCCGCTCCCGTTCAGAAGGTCAAGGAGGCCCGTCAGCGCTTCTGCGGCTGTATCAAGAATATCAAGAAATAATCGCCGCGGCTTTATTAAAGCGCTCGGTTAAACGCGAAAATTGCAAAAAAATATCCGCTCGTATTTCTCGGGCGGATATCTTTTCTTTTGTAGGTTTTTTATAAAGATAATTAGCGGTTCTGTGCCGGGGATTCCGCGCAAATGCTTGTGCATTTGCTCTGAATGACGAAGTAGAACGTGGGCTTTTCGTTATTATTTTAAAATTGAATGTGCAGTTCACGTTTTTAACCGTCAAACCTCGGGCGCGACGCGGCGGTGCGTATCGCCGCAAAAACAATTCAGTGAATTGTTTTTAGAAATCTCGGAAGCAATCTATGGTTGCGACAGGGCTGAGCGGCTTTCCGCGACCGTAAGTATCCCCGACTCAAAACAAATAATTATCCTGATATTCCTTAATCAAGTATTTTAAAACTTACTTCCTTTCTTTTTCGGCGGCTTCGAACAAGCCGTTGAGGTAAGCCGCGCCCATAGCGCGATCGTACAAGCCGTAGCCGGGCTTGCCGCTTTCTCCCCACACGTTTCTGCCGTGGTCGGGGCGAACGTAGCCGTCGAAGCCGTTGTCTACGAGCGCCTTGACGATGCCGTACATATCGAGCGAACCGCCCGCGGACAAGTGACCGGTTTCGGCGAAGTCGCGTTCCCCGGAGTACTTGATATTGCGCAGGTGGGCAAAGTAAATTCTGCCCGCTTTGGCGTACTTCGCGGCAAGACGAACGAGGTCGGGTCTGCCCGCTCCGAGGCTACCTGTACAGAAAGTCAAGCCGTTGCGCTTGCTCGGCACTGCGGCGAACAAACGGTCGAGGTCGGCTTCGGTCGAAACTATGCGCGGAAGCCCGAAAAGATCCCACGGCGGATCGTCCGGGTGAACCGCCATGTTCACGTCGCACTCCTCGAGTACCGGCACGAGCGCCTTTAAGAAATAAACGTAGTTGTCGAAAAGTTGTTCGTGCGTGACGGCCGAGTAAGCGTCGAGAAGCGAGCGCAATTCTTCTTTCGTGTAGCTTTCGTCCCAACCGGGCAACGAAAGGTTCGCGGGGTCGAGTTTAAGAATATCGTCCTCGCGGTAAGCAAGGCTGACCGATCCGTCGGCGTTGACGTGGTTAAGCACGGTGCGCACCCAATCGAACACCGGCATAAAGTTATAGCAAATGCACTTCACGCCCGCGGCGGCAAGACGGCGGATATTCGTCTTGTACGCTTCGATATACTCGTCGCGCTTGCCGCGACCGAGTTTGATATCCTCGTGTACCGGTACGCTCTCGATTACTTCCATCTCAAGCCCTTTTCCGTCGCAAGCCTTCTTAAGCGCGGCGATGGACTCGTTACTCCACACCCCGCCCGGCGCTACGTCGTAAACCGCGGTCACGACGCCCGTCATGCCCGGGATCTGGCGAACGTACTCTAGGGGTATCGAGTCGTTAAGTCCGTACCACCTGAATGTCATTTTCATAGTTTATTCTCCTTGTTTGGCTTGTCTTGGTTATAGTGTGCTAAGGTCGATTTTCACGCGCTCGCCGCAGCTTTCGTACAGCGCGAGTATCACGCTGACCGCGCGGAACGCTTCCGCTACGCCTATCGGGAACTTGCGCCCCGTCTTAAGACAGTCGTAATAATCGCGGACAAGGTGCAAGTGCCCGTTGCCCCAGTAGTCCTTGGCGATAATATCCGTCTTTTCGTTGACGGCCACGGTGTCGCCCGCCTTGTCGAAAACCTTGTTGCCGAACGCCGTGTAACGCCCCGCGTTCGTCGTGAGCGATATGATAACCGGCGTGTCCGATACGGAAGCGGTAGTCGCGTAAAAATTCGCTTTCGCGCCGCTTGCGAACTCGATATAAATCTCTGCCGTGTCCTCTTCGTCGATCGAGCCTTTGAGGTGGTTGTTCGTCACCGTTCCCGTGACCGCGATCGGCTCGCCGAGCATCCAAAGCGTAAGGTCGAGCGTGTGTATCGCCTGATTCATCATTACGCCGCCGCCCTCGGTCGCTTTGCGCCCGCGCCAGTCCGTCGACGAATAGTACTTCTCGTCGCGCGACCAAGGAACCGCCGCAAATATCCCCTTTGCGCCCTCGTCCGCAGCCAGCGCACGCAGTTTCTCGTTGGTTTCGAGATAGCGATTCTGAAAGCACACGCCCATCATAGCCGTGCTACGCGCTTCGGCGGCTTTGACCGCTTCATACTGCTCGCGGCTGATACAAACCGGCTTTTCGCAAAGCACGTTTATGCCGCGGTCGAGCGCCGCTATGCTCATGCTCGCGTGTTCCCAGTGCGGCGTGCAGATATGCACTACGTCCGGCTTCGCTTCGTCGAACATTTTTTCGTAATCGTCGTATATATCCGCCGTCGCGCCGTGCTTATTCAGCAGCGCCTGCGCCTTTTCCTTATTGAGGTCACATATCGCGACGAGGTCCAGTCCGAGATGCTTTATTACGTCTATATGCGTATTGGCGATTGCTCCGCAACCTATTATAGCGGTTTTCATTTTCTCCTCCGGGTACGGTGGTTTGGATAAGGAAATGTGAAATCGGTTCAACTATTTCCTACCGATATTTTACCACGGAACGCGCGGAAAATGCAATTGTAAACGATTGCAAATACCGCTTTATTTTTTACTTTCACCGAATTTTTTGCAATGAGCGTAATCTTACGTTATTCAGTTGCTTGTCGGGGAATCCAGCGAAGCGTAAAATTATAATAACTGCGGCTTCGCCTGGATCTTTCGACTGCGCTTCGCTTCGCTCAAGATGACGTATGGTTTATTACTTCTCTGCTGTGGGGGATCCTCACGCTCGCTTCGCTCCGCCAGAGGTTTGACGTGAGGTTTATTACTTCTCTATTGAATGGGATCCTCACGCGTGGCGTGCGCCCCGCCAGAGGTTTGACGGTGGAAAACGGAAAGTGCGCGTTATTATTTTAAAAAGAAAACATACCCCCGCCTCTATTTTTCCGTATTAAACGACTTAAGCCCGCGGGCGAACCCGCGGACTTAAGCCGAGAAGTATGATTAAGAAGTCGGCAAAGCGAAGTTAGATATTTCTAAGCGCAAGCACGTTTTTGTCGGTCATTGCGCCGGAAATAAGCATTACGTTATCGATAGTGTGGGTATTATCTTCATACCATTTGAACACGCCGTCGGTATAATCGGTACCGGTCGAACCGCTGATTTCTACACCTTTTCCGATGCCGAAATAGCCGTCCTTTTCGGAATTAGCGAGCGAAACGGTATCCGCAAGATCGAACGCGCCGCTGGTCGCCGCAAGAGCGTGGTTGAAGTACACGTTGATCGTGCATTTTCCGTTCTCTCTTACGAAAGCAACGGTAATATTCGTCCACTTTCCGGTGTAGCTGTCGGTGTTGACGGTAAGGAATTGTGTAGCACCGTTAATACGAACTCTGAATTTATTCTTACGAATAGTGACTGCAATACCGCTAGCCGAGCCGGGGTCGGTAGTCGCAAACAGCACTATACCCGAGCCGTTCTCAGTAAGCGCGGTCGAAAAGTCCATTTTGAGATCCATAGAAACCGCGAACGAGCCGGTGGAAACGTCAAAGCCGTTTACGTCGTAGTAAGCCGATTTCGAGTTAATCTTAATAGCCTTATCGGTTCCGCCGTCTTTACCGTCGGCAATCGTTTCGGTAGCATTCTCGTTTTTCGTCATAGTCACGCTGCTGTCCGCAACGGAGTTTGCAGTCGTGCCGTCGGCAAACGTGAATCTAGCCTGAAGCGCGTTCTCGGGAAGCGTCATACCGTCGAGATAGTTTTCAAAGTAGGTCTGAACTGCGCCGATCGGAGCAACGCCACGGTAAATCGTAACGCCTGCAGCCGAGAGGTTATACTGGTTGGTATTTGCCATCGCGCCGGACTCAGCCCACATTTCGCCGTTGATAGAACCGACAACGAAGTTCTTGCTTTCGCCGTAAGTAAACGTTTCGTCGGAAGTCAAGGTTTGAGTGGTAGAACCAACCTTAGCGTAGTTGACGTATGCGGTAATTGTGAGTTTATTTGCAACCGAGCGGTCGAAAGTAAACGCTAGGTGCGTCCAGTCGGTATACTGCGCGAGGTTGTGGGCAATCGGGAAGTTCCCGGACACGCCCGCACACCTGAAACGGAACTTATCCGCATTTGCATAGACGTTGATACCTTTGCTGACATCGGTATTGCCGGTAGATAACAGGATATATCCGCCAGTGCCGGCGCCGATCTTGTTGAGGTTATCAGCCATAAACGCAACGGTGAAACTTCCGTTGCCGAGGTCGATACCCGTGAATACCTGACCGCCCTGTTTACCGCTATCCTTTTTGGACTCAGTGTCGATATTGCTGTAAACTGCGGTGTCTTTCAAGATTGCTTCGTTGTAAGCCATAGTTACGTTGGCGGTTACGCCGTCGTAGGAAGCGGTTACGGTGGAAGCAACGAGTTCGGCGATCTTAGCCGCGGGAACGGTGAGCGTGTACTCGCCCGCTACGCTATCGTTTTCGACGATCGTTACGCCGTCCGGATAACCTGCGAAACTTGCGCCCGCTACGCCGACGGCACCCGCAGCATCTGCGGTAACCTTAATCGTTCTGGTAACGGCAGCGCCCGCGTCGACTTCGTATTCGTAGAAGTTTACGGTATCGACGTAGAGGTTGTCGAGCGGAACATAAGTGATCTTGAACGATCTCTCGACGTCGCCGATCTTAGCGGTAACGGTTACGCCGCCCTTCAGACTTGCGAGTTTGTCGTAGGGAACGGTAAGCACGTACTTGCCTGCCGTTTCGCCCGCGGCAATCGTAACGCCCTCGGGAAGTCCGGTGAACGTAGCGCCGGCGGTATTCGCGCCGCTAACGTATTTCACGAAATTAACGTTTGCGGTGACGTCTTCGCCCGCGGTTACTTCGTCGAACGTGACTGTCACGTCGTCGACGCCCCAACCAGCAATCGCGGAGATTTCACTGTAGTAACTGTCGAGCGCCTCGATCTCTTTTGCGGTAAGTACGCGATTTACCAGCGTGAAGTCGTCAAGTCCTATAACCTTATCGGTATAACCGCCGCCGGTGCCGTCGAGATTGCAACCGGGCGCGCCGATGCCGAGCGTATTATAACCGCTGACGTCGAACGAGCCTGTGACCGCAACGCTCTTCTCTGCAATCTTTTCGTTGTCGATATAGATAGTATATTTGAGCGTACCTTCGGTCGAGCGGTCGAACGTTACCGTCCAACGCTTCCAGCCGCTGTACGAAACCGGCGCGTGATCGGTCTTGGTTGCGCCTGTTTTAACTCTGAGCAAATTGCTTCTGACAAGGACGGAGAAACCGTTGTTTCCGTCGACGTTACCCGTACCGAAGAGTACGAACCCGTAGCCGCCTTCAGTTGCCGACTTAAGATATTTGCTAAGATCGTCGCCGTTGACGAGCATAGACACTGTGAAACTGCCGGTGCCGAGCGTGGTAGCGAGTTTAACGGAAGTAGTTTTCTGATTTGCAGAGAAATACTTGTCGCCATCGTACTTGGTTCCGTCGCCATAAACCACTTCGCCGCGTTCGACAGACGCTTTTCCGCCGATTTCGTCGGTTACGCTGCCGTCAAAGTCGATATACGCTTTGGTCGCTTTCGCAAGGTCGTTGATTTCGTCGTCCGTGAGATACTTGTACTCGAACGTAAACGACGCGGTTTCCGCTTCGTCCTTGCTTGCGGTTATCACTTCCGGAGCGATGAGCGCTTCTACGGTCGCTGCCGGTACGCTGAACGCGTAGATACCGTTGCCGGCGTAGGTTGCGTGTTCGTTCCACTTGTCGAACGTGACGCCGCCGAGTACGAAGGTCTTTTCTTCGTCGGCATAGACGCCGATATTGAAGTTGTAATTACCATTGACTTTCTCGCCCTTCCACATAGAAACGGAAGTCGTGTCAAGGTAGATCTTCTCGAGCGGAACGTACTTGACGGTGAAGGTTCTGGTGGCGTTGCCGATCTTCGCCGTAATAGTCATACCCGCTTTGAACTCGTCGAATTTCTCGTACGGAATGGTGACTCTGTACGAACCGGGAGCGGACTGGCTTTCTTCGTAGGTAACGCCCTCGGGGAAGCCCTCGAACGTTGCACCGGAAATATTCGCGCCGCTGCCGTTGGTGGTAAAGTTGATTAAAGCGTTGTAAGCCTGATTTTCGGTCACGTCGGTGAAGTCGAACGTGAAGTTATCGACGTACCAGCCGACCTTTTTCAGGATATCGCCGTAGTAACTGTCAAGACCCTCTACTTCGTGAGCGGTCAGCGCTTTTCTGACGAGGACGAAGTTATCGAGTCCGATAGACTTGTCGGTATAGCCGTTGCCGTTGCTATCGAGCGCGCAGCCCGGAGCGCCGATACCGAGAGTGCCGAAGCCCTCTACGTCGAACGAGCCGTCATACGCTACGCTGTCGTTGATTACAGCCACGCCGTCAATGTAAACGACGTATTTAACGGTACCTTCGGTCGAGCGGTCGAACGTTACCGTCCAACGCTGCCAGTTATCGGTGATCTTGGAAAGAACGTTAGCGCTGTAACCCTTGCTCGAACTGCCGATCTTGACCTGAACGATATCTTTTCTAACGCGGACGGAGAAGCCGTTTGCGCCGTCTACGTTGCCCGTACCGAAGAGTACGAACGCGTAGCCCGCTTTTGCTCCCGGTACTCCGTTGATATAGTCGTCGAGAGCGTATTTCCTGACATCTGCGCCGTTGACGAGCATGGAAACGGAGAAGCTGTCGGTGCCGAGCGCGGTTGCCAACTTGACGGAAGTCTTTTTCTGGTTAGCCGCGAGGTACTTGTCGCCCTCGTACTTGGCGCCGTCGACGATATTAGCGTCTTCGCGAGTATCGAGCACGTACGCTTTGTTCTGAACTTTGTCGGTTACGTTGCCGTTGTCAAAGTCGATATACGCTTCGGTCGCGTTGGCGAGCGCCGCGAGTTCGTCGCCCGTGAGGTACTTGTACTCGAAGGTGAAGTCAGCGGAAGTTACGTCCGCGCCCTTGCTTGCCATAATGGTGATAGGCTCGGTGAGCGCTTCTACGGTTTCGGCGGGAACGGAGAACGCGTAGGTCGAAGTCGCTTCGTCGTATTCTTGGTGATCGTTCCACTTGTCGAACGTTACACCGTTAAGCGCGATCTTGCATTCGTCGTCAGCGTACACGCCGATATTGAACTTGTAGTTGCCGTCAGCCGCTTTCGCGCCCTTCCACATAGAAACGGAAGTTTCGTCGAGAACGAGTTTCGCGAGCGGGGTGTAAACCACTCTGAACTTCTTCTCTACTTTGCCGATCTTTGCGGTAACGGTTACGCCGCCCTTGAAGGAAGCGATATCCGCCGCGGGAACGTTAAGCGCGTAGGTGCCGGGCGTTTCGGTGCTTTCGGTGATCGTAGCATTGCCGGGAAGTCCCGAGAACGTTGCGCCGGTGATATCCGCCGCGCCGCGGGTCGTGAACGTTACGGGAGCGGTGAACGCTACGCCGTCGGTGACCTGCGTGAAGTTGAATTCTACGTCGTTTACGCTCCAGCCCGCGAGCGCCGCGATCTCGTCGTAGTAACTGTCGAGCGCTTCTACTTCCTTGGCGGTAAGCGCCTTTCTGACGAACGTGAAGTTGTCGATCTCGGATTCCTTACCGGGAGTCCAAGGCGTAACGCCGCCGAAGTACAGCGTGCCGTTGCCGAGGATTGCTTCTTTCGGCATCGTGCGGGTCTTGCCGTCAACCATAACGCCGTCGAGGTAAAGAGCGGTCTTTACGGTTTCGAGCGTTTCGTCGTCGCAGGGCAGTCCGCGTTCTACTACGAACGTGATTCTTACCCAGCCGTCGAGGTTGAGTTTGCCTTTGGAGTTGTTATAATAAGCGCCGCCCTTACCGAAGTTGTCGCCAATCTGGATACGGAGCACTTGGTTGCCGCCGTGAGCGGAGATCTGGAACACGTCGGTTGCCGCGTCAACGCTCGGAGTGCCGGAAGTAACGAACTCGTAGCCCGCGTTGCCGTTGAAGTACTGCGAGTAGATTTTGACGTCGAAAGACATCGTGAAGCTGTCGGCGCCGAGCGCGATCTTTGCGCCCACGGTGTTAGTGTTGGTGCTGACTTTCAACGCGGTGTTCTCGTCGTTGTAGCCTATCGAGCCTTTGACAGCGGCGGTATCCGTGCCGGAAATCTTGTCGTCGACGTTGCCGTTGAAGTCGTAGTACGCCTCCGTAACATTCGCGAGCACCGCGAGTTCGTCGCCCGTGAGGTACTTGTACTCGAAGGTGAAGTCAGCGGAAGTTACGTCCGCGCCCTTGGTGACGGTGATCGTCTTGGGTGCGTCGAGGGCTTCCACTACGCTTGCGGGAACGGTGAAGGTATAGGTGCCGTCGCCGTTGTCATTCTTGTACGAATCCCATTCGCTGAACTCTGCGCCCTTGACGATTGCCGAGAGGTCGCTCTTGCCGTAAACGCCTACGGTGAACACGTAGTTGTCGCCGACCTTGTTCTTCTTCCACGCGGAAACGCCGGTTACGTCGAGGTAGATTCTCTCGAGCGCGTCGTATTTGACGGTGAGTTTTCTGGTTGCGCCATTGTAAGTATAGGTGGTAGCCACGCCGTCTTTGAACTCCCCTACTTTGTTCGCGGGGATCGTAAGCGTGAAGTAGTCGGCGTCGGTCGCTTTGGCGATATACGGAGCGATTTCCGCACCGAAGGTCACGTCGGTTACGTCGGCGGTAGTGCCGTCCTCACGATAAGCCGCTACGCGGATCTGCTGCGTATAGCCGTCGGTCGTGACGTCGTTGTAGTCGAATCTGATATCGTCGGCGTCGAACGCGTACCTGGCGTGCGCTTCGTTCGTCCACGCAACCATATTGAGTATTTCGCCGAACGAGTAAGCGCCGGTAGCGCAGACGAATTCGTCGATGCCTACAGACTTATCGGTGTAGCCGTTGCCGGTGCCGTCGCCGTCAAGCGCGCAACCGGGTGCGCCGATACCGATCGTATTATTATTCTCAATATCGAACGACAGGTCGGAAGCGAGGTCGATCGTGTTGGTCGCGACTTTTTCCGCGTCGATGTACAACGTGTAGGTAAGTTTGTCGGTGGTTTCTCTGTCAACCGAGAGAGTCCAACGCTGCCAGCCGTCGGTGACAAAATCGAGCACTGCGGCGTGCGAGTAACGCTTGCCGTTGGGCAGTCTTATGAAAACGTTATCGCGGCGCGCTTGCAACGAGAAGCCGACGGTGCCGTCGACGTTGCCCGTGCCGAAGAGTACGAACGAATAACCGAACGTAGTTTCGTTCTTGAAGTAGTTCTTAACGTCGGCGCCGTTGACCATAGCGGACATTACGAAGCTGTCGGTGCCGAGGGTCGCGTCGAGTTTGACGGACGATTTTCTCATGTTGGCGGCGTAGTAACCGTTGTTGGCGGAGCCGGTGCCGTACTTGACGAATTCAGCCGTACCGCGGGTTACGGACGAGGCGGCGGAGCCTGCCGTCGTCTTTGCCGTACCGTCGAAGTTGAGGTAAGCGATGAGTTTGTTTACGTCAAATTTCGAGGAGTCGATGTCGATATATTCGATGGTGAAGTCTGCTCCTACGCCTTCTGCAAGCGAGAAATGCGCTTCTTTGCCGCTTTCGAACTTTTTAGCGTTCTCAGCCGAAACGGTCATGGTATAAGTGCCGTCGCCGTTGTCGGTGAAGGAATCGGTCGGGATACCGGTGACGGAGAAAGTTCCGCCGGTAGCGAGTTTAGTGTCGGTGGCGAAGTCCGCAGAAGTCACCGCGTCGACGTATCTCGGCTTAATCGTGGCTTTGTAAGAGCCGTCGTTGCCCTTGAAGAACACTACGTCGGGTACTTCTACTCCGCCGAACACGAAGCCGTCGGCTTTGGTAAAGCGGAAGAAAGATTTCTGCGGGTTGACGTTGCGCGAGCCGTTGCCGTAGACTTTGCTGTCTGCGGGAGCGAGGAATTTCCACTGATCGCCAGTCGGGTTTTCCGCGTCGCTGCGGCTGTAGTAGATGCAGTTGAATACCGCTATCTGCGATTTCTGTTCTTCTGTGGTTGCGCCGAACGCAGTCCACGGAATGAAGATTTCGCCCTGCCAGCCGTCAACACCCGCGTAGTCGTCGGTAACGGACTTGTTGAATTCGCCGCCGTTCTTAACAGAACCCGCGATTTTTGCCGGGAAGTAAGACTGAGTGTACGGATATTCCGCGTTCGGGTTCGCTCTGTAGCGGAGTGATCCCCCTCCTACGGAGAAGCGGATTTGCACGGTGGAGTCGTTCGAAAGTTCGGTCGCGCCGAGAGCGGTAACGAAAATTTCCGCGCCGGTGTTGTATTTTGCCTGACGGTCGGGGTTGTACCAGACTTCGGGATCGTTGCTGTCAAGACCGATATATACGCCGTTGTCGCCGAAGAGCGCGTAGGTCGTGAGCGTAATATCCTTGCCCTTGTGGGTAATGGTTTTGCCCTTGCCCGCAGCGATGAGTTCCTGCCACTTCTCGTCGTCGAGTTTGCCGTCGACGTTCATATACGAGTCGGTCGTGACGTAGTTGCTGTCGAGGAAGTCGTACTTGGCGTCGCCCGCGAGCGTGACGGTTTCGGTTACGCCGATCCAACTGCCGGGAGAAACGTAACTGGTGCCTTTTAAGAACGTATTGTCAAGGCGGTCCTCTTTGTCTGCGGACAGCGCCTGAACGAACGCCGCGGTATACTGAATCGCGTCGGCTTTACCGCCGATAAGGTCGTAAGAGATCGCAAGTTCGACGACGTAGCCGTTTGCGCCGTTACGAACGTTGTACTGACCGTCGACCATAGTAGCCGCCGCGTACTTGCCGCTGGCTTTGGACTGAAACCAGGCCTTGGCGCCGCTGGGTACGTAGTAGCCGATGATCGGCGCGGTGCCGTTTTCCATAGGCGTTATACGAATGGAAACGCAGCCTTTGCCGAACGTGAAGTTGTCGAGCGCGGACATATAAAGTTCCACACCGGTGTTACGCGATTGTCTGCGCGACGGGTTTACGAAAATCGTGTTGTCGGTGACGTCGAACGCAAAATACAGCGCTTTTTCGCCGAAATGCGTGTACACATCCATTTTGAGCGCTTTGTCTTCCGCTCCCACATGTGTATGCGAACTCGTAACGCTCATTTTGTTGCCTACGTTCGCCCACGCTTCTTCGTCCATGATACCGTCGAGTTTCATATCCTCGTCGAGTTCCAACTTGGGCGAGTTGTCGCCGCCGGTAAAGTCGGTGTAGTCGTCTAACTTGTACTTGTTGCCGCCGGCACAAGCAAACGCGACTACCGACATAAGAAGAACGAGCAGAACGACGATTATACTTTTCTTTCTCATTTTTCCCTCCGTTATGCGGTCTTGCCGAGAACGACTATTTCGTTCACGTTAAGTCCGGTCTTGTTGTCACCTTTCTTGATGGTGATTCTTATTTTGTTTACGCTGATCTCGTTGAATTCGGCGATCGCCGCTCCGCCAGGACGAATAGTGTAAAAATCGTCGAGGTTGCCGAGGTCTTTCAGTTCGTCCTCGCTGTAGCTGTACTCGAGGGGAACTACGTTCGCGCTCATATTGAATCCGAGTTTGTTGATTACCGCAACGCCGGTTTTGCCGTCCTTGTCGCGGAACGCCATTTCGATCTTCTCTATCTCGTTGAACGCGTTTTTGTAATCGCGCGCGTTGTAGATCATGATCGCGCGTGCGGTCACGTAATCCGTGAAGTCGAGCGTAATTACCGTTTCTTTTCCGTCGACTACGAATTCGGAAACCCTATCTTGCTGATACGCGTTGTCGTTTTCGCCGTGCATCGAGATAAGGTTGTCATTGAGGTATTTCGCGTCGCTTTCCTTCGCCGCGTGAGTTGCGGAAGCGGTAGCGAGCGGGGCTACGTTCTTGTAGCCGCTGACGACCTCTGGAAGCGCCTGAATGTTCTTCGTGGGGCCGTTGGCGTGAAGCACCTTCTGCCCTTTGTTGTTCTCGTGGAGGAACACTCGGTCAAAGCTTTGTCCGCGGCCGCCGAGCGCGCCGGAAGCGCTCATCGGGTAACTATGGTAAACGATCCAGAGTTCGTCGCCCACTTCGAGGAACGAATGGTGTCCGGACGAGTTGATATCCCAGTCCGTGCCGGGTGTGCAGATAAGTCCGCCGTCCTCGCCCTGAACCTTGGTGAAAGTTCCGAGAGGCGAAGTCGAGAGAGCCTGCCCTACCGGGTAAAGTTTATCGTTGGTCGAGCCGATGGAGAACGTCAGATAGTAGGTGCCGTCCGCGTAGTACATAAACGGACCTTCGTCTATCTTCTGAGTCCAGCCCTTGACGTCGTATTTCTGATTTTTGTCGTTTGCGATCGCGCCGGCTACCGTGGTGTATTCGAAAGCGGTAAGACGCGTTACGGTGGAGTAATCGGGCGTAACCCAGTCTTTCATTTTCACGCCCCATATCTCGTTGGTAGAGTCTACGCAACGGTTACGGCAGAAGTACAGATACTTATCGCCGGTAACGGGGTCGACAAACGGCGCCGGGTCGATAAACGAACGACCGTGGCGGTAGAGTTCCCAACCGTTGGCTGCGTTCTCGTCAAGCGTGGTGCAAAGCGCGTTCGGGTTCTCGGGGTTTATGTACTCGATGTCGAAAAGCGGAACGGAAGCGTTAAGGCGCGTGCCGTTCCGGTTCGTGCCGGTATACTCGGTGTAAGGACCGCCCGGCGTGGTCGAAATCGCCGCAGCCAGATAATTGGTGTTTACCGGGTAATCGGTCGCGGTAGCCGAAGTCGCGGCGCAGTAGAACATAAAAAACAAGCCTTTCTTGTCGGCTTCCTCCGCCGTACCCTTGTTGTAATCGCCCCAGCGAGCGTCTTTATCGTACATAAGTTGGGGCGCCCAGAATTTGGTTGCGCCGAAGTTGTTCTTCGCCGGCGTAAAGCCGTCGCCGCTCGACTCCCAGTCGATAAGGTTTTTAGACGTGCTGACGGAATAGCTCGTACCGGACGTAGTGCCGCTGGTAAGGAAAGTACCCGCGTACTCGCCCTCGTCGATATAAATCGTCGTCGGGTCGCCGTACTTGATGTCAAGGTCGTTACGGTAGAATAACTCGTGATTGTAGTTACCGTCAAGCGCGGTGTTCTCGTAGCTGAAATGCGGCAGTTCGACTTCACCCAAGTCGGACTTGCCCATGCCGTTTCCGCAACCTGTCATAATCCCTCCTACGGAACAGACGCACATAAAGCACGCGAGCAGCCCCTTTAATTTTTTGTTCATCGTTTACCTCCTTAATTTTTTGAGCGCGGTCGATGTCCCCGCTTTTTATCGCCGAGGCATATACCGTATTTAGTATATGCGTTTCGGCGGAATCGCCCCGTCTAAACGGCAACGGAGCGTTATTTCCTTTGTATTATTTCTTGTCGCCGTAACTGCCGGCGGTGTCGAGCACGGCTTCTTTGCCGGTCTTGAGCCGCGAAGTCGCTACGCGCTTACTCAGTTCCTCGAAGTACAGATCGTCGTCGAACGGAAGATCCACGGTCTTGTCGAGCCAGGTCGAGAGGAGCATCGCGTCGGCGAGTTCCACGCCTCTTATGCCCTCTTTGCCGTCGATGAACTGCGGAGCGATTCCGAGTACGGCGTCGGCGACGTTACCAAGCACTCTGACGTGCTGTTCCACGCCGTCGTCCTCGACTTCAACGTCGATTTTTTCCCATTCGGGCGCACCGAAACCTTTCGTCCAGGTTCTGTTGAATTCGCGTTCGTTCTGTTTGAGTTTCTTGTAGACGAGTTTGTCGTTGTCGAAAATGAGTTCGCCGCCGTCGCCCACGATTTCGAAGCGGTTGGAGCCGGGAGCGTCCGCGGTGGTCGTGATGAACACGCCCGTCGCGCCATTCGGGTACTCGAAGTACGCCGTGACGTCGTCCTCAACCTCGATGTCGTGCCATTTGCCGAAGTGGCAGAACGCGCGGACTTTGTTCGGCATCATATTCGGGATCCACTGGAAGAGATCTACGTTGTGCGGAGCCTGATTGAACAGCACGCCGCCGCCCTCGCCCGCCCAGGTAGCGCGCCAACTGCCGCTGTCGTAATAGGACTGCGAACGGTACCAGTCGGTTATGATCCAGTTAAGACGTTTAATGTTGCCCACCGCGCCGTCAAGCACCATCTGGCGCATTTTACGGAAGATCGGGCGGGTACGCTGGTTGAACATAAGCGCGAAGATCTTGTCGGACTTGGCCGCGCGTTCGTTCATTTCCTTGACCTGTTTGGTATAAACGCCCGCGGGCTTTTCGCAGATTACGTTAAGCCCCGCGTCGAGGGCTTTGATGACAAGCCCGGGGTGGTCGTAGTGCGGAATGGCGATGACAGCCACGTCGATAAGTCCGCTGTTGAACATTTTTTCCGCGTCGTCGAAGAACGTGACCGCCGAAGAATCGGTAAGTTGCTTTTTAATGTTCTCGATCTTTTCGGGGTTGATATCGCAAGCCGCGGTAAGCACTCCGTTCTTTACGCTTTTGCCGTCGTTGAGCCATTTGCAATGGCTGCTGCCCATGTTGCCGATGCCTACAACGCCGAACCTTACTTTATCCATATTCCTTTTTCTCCTTCGCGGTAACCGCTTTTAGTCAATACTTCTTTCAGTGCTTTCACCGCCGCGTCAAACGACTGATCGCTGTTTTCGAACGAAAACAAGCCTTTCAGTTCTTTCTTGTCGATGTCGCTGTAACCCACGAACTTGAAAAGGTGCGGTTCGAGCGTAACGGTGGTGTCTTTCTCGAGGTTGGTGAAAATCTTTTCGTACAGCCCGTCGCCGTAACCGAGCGGTACGATCAGTTTGTCGCTGTAACGCGAGTCTTTCGCGTGAATATAATCGGCGCGTTTGATCAGTTTGTCGTAAGCGTATTCGATATTTTCGTCCCACTGAATAAAATTCGACGAATCGAAAACGCTGTAAATGCCGTCCACGTTGTCGTAAATGTCCGTGCAGTTGTCTACAGTCGCGCCGTAGATCGCGGACTCGTTCTCGTGGCAGAGCATATAACCGTCGGCGATTTCCACGAGCGCGCGCAGTCTGTCGATCACTTCGTCGCGGTACTTTTTATAGTCCTCGCGGGCGACGAAATAACTGAACATTCTGATGCGCTTGGTGCCGAAAATATCGGCGAGCGTCATGAGCCTACGCAGCATTTCTTCGTGCTTTTCGCGGGGTTCGGTAATGTCGATCTTGCCCAATGGGCTGCCGAGCGACCAGACGGCGACGTCGTTGTCGCGGAGCGTTTCAGCGTACGCTTTCGCTTCGTCGTCGGTGAGCGCAGAAACGTTCTTGCCGTCCAATCCCCTCAGTTCTATATTATATACGTTATTGCGTTTGAGCGCGGCGATCTGTGCGTTGAAGTCCTTGCTTGCTTCGTCCGCGAACGCGCTTAGCGTTACCTTTATCATTATTTAAGCCAGCCTCCGTCTTTAAGGTAGTTCGCGCTGATAGCCATTTGTCCGAACGGATCGGGATAAGTCACCGCGTCGTCCTGCTCGACGAACGCGTACTTTGCGCCCGCTTTCTTCATTGCGGGGATAACGTCGCGGAAGTTGATAACGCCGACACCCAGCGGCGCATACTTCTGCCCGCCTTCCGCTACGGTCATCATATCTTTAAGATGCACGCAGTCGATTCTGCCCTTCATTTTGTCGACGTATTCGAGTATCGACACGCCGCCGCGCTGTAACCAGTAGGTGTCGACGGTGAACATAAAGTGTTCGGCGCGCTCCGCGATATAGTCGAATATCGTCACGCCGTTCTCGAGTTTTCTGAACTCGAAGTCGTGGTGATGATATGAAAACTTAAGTCCTGCGTCGTTGATTTTCTTCGCGACTTTTTCGAAGTCCGCGATAAACTCGTCCACTTCTTTAAGCACGCCGGTAAACGGGAACGCGTTGGGCATCGCGCCCAAGCCGATATAGTCGCAACCTATAATCTTGTGGTCCTCTATGACCTTGTCCGTTTCCTCCAGCAGTCTTTGCGCGGGAATATGCGTGAGGTTTACCGGCAAATCGTATTTGTCGATAATTTTCTTCAGCGATTCCGCGTTAAAGTCCGCGCCCGAAAACTGCACGTTGTCGTAGCCCATTGCCTTTACTTTGGCAAAAGTGTCGTCTATATCGCTCTCGGTTTTGATAAAATTCCTTAGCGAATAAAGTTGAGCACCGAATTTCATACTTCTCCTCCGGTCGTTAGTGCATAGTACGCCCTTTGCATACTTTGATAGATACAGTATATCACAGTAAATTTATTAAAACAATATCAAAAAAAATCAAAATAGTTTGCAATTTTAGCATTTATGTGTTATACTATCGTTACGGCGCGGTATTCCCGCCCGACCGATTGTCAAGGAGCGAGCAATGGACGAGTTATTGATGCACGTTCAACTGAATAACGGTTGCTTCAGCAGTTATTCGCTGAACGAACAATGCAAGGCTAATCAGTTTTTCAGGCACTTCCACGATTCCGCAGAGATTTTATTTATGTTCGACGTTCAGGGCGAATACGTCGTCGAAAGCCGCAAGTACCAACTCGCGCCGTTCGATCTTCTCCTGATAAAACCGTCGAAATATCACTATATGATACTGAAAGACGATACTCAATACTCGCGTTGCGTTTTCAACGTGTCGGCGGATTATCTCCCGAACGACCTCGTAACCCGCGCTTTTTCCAAGGGCGAGTTCTTTCACGTCGGCGCGGCTTCGCAGATTACCAAGAATTTCCAACGCATTATCGAGTACCGACAGACTCTGGACGAACGCGACTACAAGGTCGTCGAACGCGCGTTGCTTGCCGAAATAATGATGCTTGTTTGCATGACCGACGAGGAACATAATCGCGACGAATTCAAGTACCTCGACGAATTCAACTCGCGCGTCATCAAGTACATTCGCGAAAACTTAACGAGTATTACTTCCCTCGAGCAGATGGCATCCGACCTCTACGTTTCCAAGTCTACCCTCTACCACTCGTTCAAAAAGGCAATGAAAATCAGCATAATGCAGTACGTGCGCAACAAAAAAGTTATGTACGCGCATAATCTTATCCAGAACGGCGTGCGCCCCACCAAGGCATACGTTCTCAGCGGCTTCGAGGACTACACCACTTTCTACCGCAGTTACAAAATGTTCTTCGGTCGTTCCCCCGGCTCGAGCGATAACGACGTAAGCGAAAACCCGCCGAGCGAACTGTGACGAGCGATATTCGGCTTCGCCGAGTAAATATTGCAACGATTAAAATTCAACACACAAAAAGAAACGGAAGCGACTAAATCGTTTCCGTTTCTATATATTTATTCTTAATTATATATTACGAGTTACGAACGAACGGTGTTCGCGATAGCGACCGCTTCGCGGGAGAGACGTTCGATTTCGTCGAAACGACCGTCCGCTACGAGTTTGCCGTCGACCATCCAACTGCCGCCGACCGCAAAAATCTTGTCGCAAGCGAGGTATTCGGCGAGGTTAAGCGCGTTCACGCCGCCGGTCGGTACGAACTTGACGCCCACGAACGGCGCGGCGAGCGCTTTGATCGCTTTCAGTCCGCCGTACACGGAAGCGGGGAAAAACTTGACTACGTTTATGCCGTGGTCGAGCGCGCGGATGATTTCGGTCGGGGTCACGCAGCCGGGAAGATACGGCACGGAAGCGGAAGCGCAGAACTCCGCGACCGAGTCCGACCAACCGGGTCCTACGATAAACTCCGCGCCGGCGTACACTGCCTGCTCGGCTTGCTTGGCGTTGATAACGGTGCCCGCGCCTACAATCATTTCGGGGAAATGCTCGCTCGCGTACTTGATTGCGTCTGCGGCGCAAGCGGTGCGGAACGTGATTTCCGCGGTGGGGATACCGCCCTTCTCGAGCGCGCCCAGCACGCCTTCGGTTTCTTCTACTTTATTCAGTTTGACCACGGGGACGATTTTCGCCGCCGCGATTTTTTCCATATCCGTCATGATTTTATTCTCCTTGTTTGTCGTAGTTTTTTACGTTGGTTATTTTCTTTAAGTATACGAACGCCGCTGTGGTTATATCCGGCGCAATGGCTCTGTAGCATTTCCAGTCGTATTCCCATCCGAGCGCTTGTACTTCGACACGTAAATCTTTTGCGAAATAAATCGGATCGTTTATATGCCAGCGGTACATCGAAAACCGTTGTCCGACAACGTCGAACGCGTCCTCGGGCGTAACCTCGGGCAAACCCTGATACGCCGTGGTAAAGCGCCGATATTTGCCTTTAGGTTGCTCGAACGACCACGCGCCGCCGAAATAGTCTTCCGTCCCCGTGCCGCAAATTGTAGGGAACTCTTCGTCGCCGTCGATGAAAAACTTAAACTCGCCCTCTCCCCAGAACGTATCGTAGTCGGTGGTGAAAGTCATAAAAGTTCCGACGTATACTCCCTTTCCGCGCACTTTTGCCAAAACCGCATGGTTCTTTTCAGGCGTCACGGGCAAAGATTCGTTGTAAAAAACATGAAAATAACACGCCGAACGAGGTATTCTTTTTAACTGATAGTCGATCTGATAATAAACCGTAATATCTTCGTCCGTAATATTTTTGAACGTGATTTTCAGTCCTTTGCGGAACGGAACGCGCCAATATAAGTTCATGCCGCCGCGAGGATTGACGGTTACCGCAAGCGAGTTGACGGCGGACGGGTTGTCACCGCCGATCGCGAACAATTTACCGAGCGGCATACTGACGGACGGAAAATCCGCGCCGTCGTAGAAGAACTCTACGACGATACCTTGAAACCCGACCGGCGCGCAAGTCACCCAAACGTGTCGCACCTCGCCGCTTCCCTTTATGTCGCAAACGGTAAACGTAGACTTTTTCGCAATAATAACGCTGGGGGAAATTTTGAACGTCTGGCCTAAATCTGCGGAAACCGCCTTACCGGTTCCCTCGGTCGCCATACCGCCGCGCCCCTTTTCGCCCGTAAAATTTTCTGCGGTGATCGCGCGGGACTTTATTCGTTTGTAATTAAACTCAAACATACTTTATTTATTACACGCCGCTGTAAGCCGCAAAGCCGCCGTCGACGGCGATTACGCTGCCGGTAACGAAACCCGAGGCTTCATCGCTGGAAAGCCACAAAAGCGTGCCGATAAGGTCGTCTACTTCACCGAATTTCTTCATAGGCGTTGCGTTCAGGATTTTGCCGGTACGCGCGGTAGGCGTGCCGTCGCCGTTAAATAAGAGCGAACGGTTCTGATTGGTTACGAAGAAACCGGGCGCGATCGCGTTGCAACGAATTTTGCAGGGCGCGAAATGCACCGCCAGCCACTGGGTAAAGTTGCTGACGCCCGCTTTTGCCGCGCTGTACGCGGGGATCTTGGTGAGCGGACGGAACGCGTTCATCGACGAAATGTTGATGATGTTGCCGCCGGTCTTTACCATATCCTCGGCGAAAACCTGCGTGACGAGGAACGCCGAAGTAATGTTAAGGTCGAACACGAATTTCAGTCCGCTTTCGTCCAGCGCGAAAAAGTCCTTTACGCCGGTAAGGTCGGGGGTCATCGTTTCGTTGTCGCAGGTAGCCTTCGGGTTGTTCCCGCCCGCGCCGTTTATGAGGAAGTTGACTTTGCCGAACTTCGCGTTGACTTCTGCTTTCGCGCGCGCGATATCGGTCTTGTCGAGGCAGTTGCACTTGACCGCCATTGCGTTCTCGCCCAAACCCTCGACCACTTTCTTCACCGCTTCCTCGTTGATATCGAGAAACGCGACCTTTGCGCCCGAGTTTACGAGCGCTTCGCCGAACGCCGACATAAGTACTCCGCCGCCGCCCGTGACCGCTACCACTTTATCGCTTAAATCTACCTTAAACGGTAATTTCATTGTTATTGCCTCCGTCGTTTTTCTTTATAATACCACTATTCCCGCCAAAAACGCAACGTTTTTACAACCATATAATGCATTTTGCAATATACTTTGCAATTTTAGCAAGAGTTTTAATGGGTTATCCGCTCGTTTCCGCGGGCGAACTTCAGTATTTCGTCATTTTATCGGCATTGAGTTCGAAGATCGTGCAGCCGCCGATTTCGGACTCGAGCGGCACTCCTCCCACGGTTTCGGCATGGTGAACCAATCCGCTCCCGATATTCGCCGTCGAATTGTTCATGCCGATAGCTCGTCTGCCCGCTGTCTTTTTGAGAATTTCTTTGGCGCGCTTCACTCTGTCCTCGGTCGTGCCGATCAGAAGCGTGACGTTCTTTTTCTTCAGGAAGCCGCCCGTCGACCCCATTTCCGTGAGCATAAAACCCTCGCTCGTGAGCGCACGTTCCGCTTCCGCCCTGTCGTCTTTCGCGATAATCGCCATCAGTAGTTTCATTTTCCCTCCGCTAAGGTCAACGGCGTCAGCCGTCCCTTCTCTTTTCTTAATTTATATTATATTACCACGATTTCGCGAATTTTGCAACCGTTTACGCCGCTTTCGCCCTTATATTGCAATTTTGCAAAAACGTCGGTCTGCGCCGCCTAGGGTTAGTTTAGCCATCACTAGTAACCTTAAAAAACATCTTTTCGCGCTTTCGCGTGTTGGATTGCTAGGCGTACGCCCGGTACGCCGTCGCACCCCACCGCACGAAATCATCGAAAAATCCTGGTTATTAAGGCGCGTAGCGTTTTTGCGGCAACAAAGGCGAGATAATTAAAGGCAAACGACCGAACGCGTACTAGATGTACGCGGAGTGGAGTTTAACGCATAATTAGCCGCCATATTGTCCGCAAAAATTATTAGTGATAGTTAAACTAACCCTAAATAATTTTTAAAATTATGAGAAACATAGTCAAAACGGTTGACATATTTGCGTAAAATACATATACTAGTATTGAAAACCAGATTATAAGGAGCGTGACAATGGATAACGAATTTATCAAAAGCCGCTCGGCGATTGCGGACGGAAAAGAAAAAACGGAAAAATCGCCCGAAAGAAAAAACGGCGCGGGCGCGGTAATCGCGAAGATCGTGAGAGTGCTGACCTTGCCGACTTTGTTGTTTTTCGCGCTGATACTGACTTTGTACTGCGTGCGGCGCGAAGCGTTCGCCACTACTGCGAGCGTACTCGTTCCGATACTGGGAATCGGCGTTTTTCCGCTGTTGTCGTACCCGATTTCGATGTTGCTGCCGAAGTCCGTACGCGGGCGCAAATCGCAGAGAATCATGGCGTTCGCGTTCAGCGCGATAGGCTACACCGTCGCGTTCGTGCTGTGCGCCGCGTGGAATCTCGGCGACGTGGTAACCATGATGTGTTCGACCTACTTCTTCTCCGTGTCGCTGCTGATCGTGTTCAATCTGTTCGGAGTGAAAGCCAGCGGACACGCTTGCGGCACCGCGGGACCGCTCGTGTTCCTCTGCTACAACGTGGGATTTATATATATTATCCCCTGCGCCGCGCTGTTTATCTTGTCCGCGTGGGCTTCGGTAAGGCTTTCGCGCCACACTCCGAAAGAATTCTTCTTCGGCACGCTGTGCGCCGTCCTTGCCTTCCTTATGGCTCTCGCTCTCATCTTGCTGTAAAACGATACAAACTTGTTATGATTTTATCGGAACGATTAAGAGTCCGAGCGAAATGCAAAGAAAATCCCCGACCGAAACGCATCGATCGGGGATTTTGGTACTCCCGAGCAGAATCGAACTGCTAACTGCCCCTTAGGAGGGGGCTGTTATATCCGTTTAACTACGGAAGCGCGGAGAATTTACCCGCCGATTGACAGAATAACACAATTACGGAAAAAAGTCAAGCGGCGGCGAGGGGTTCGCTACCGCTTGATCGTTCGTTTTAGATTTTATAAAATGTCCGTTCCCGCTCTGCCCGCCGTTTTTGATTTATAAGAAAATCAATCCGCGCTCTGCCCGCCGTTGAATTTTTCGATAGCGGCGGTAAGGTCGGCGCGAGTAGCTTCGCGCTTGTCCTCATAGGGGTACATTAACCCTAGTTCGGCGTACTTGTTCACGCAAAGCTTTCGGAACGGCAGAAACTCTACTCCGCTCGTAAACGGAAACGCGGTTTTCAGCGCTTTAAGCGCGGCAATCGCCGCTTCTCCGTCGTTGACTTCGGGAATCAGCACGTTTGTAAGCGTGACGGGCGTACCGTGCTTTTCGCACGCGGTAAGAAAGGCGGAATACCGTTCACCGAGCGTTTCTCCGCTCTCGCCGCCGAAGTTCTTCACGTCCAGCCGCACGCCGTCCAGTCGTTCTATAAGCGGTTCGTCCGTGACCGTGCCGTTGGTTTCGGCGATCACGTTCATATCCTCGTCGTGAAGCGCGTCGGTAAGCCGTGCACAGAACTCCGCCTGCATCATGGGTTCACCGCCGGAAAGCGTCACCCCTCCGTCCTTGTAATAGGTCTTATAACGCAAGACTTTCTTCACGACTTCCTCGACTGTGTACTCCGATCCCGAGCCGAACAGCGTTTCGGGATTGTGACAGAACGGACAGCGCAAATTACAACCCGAGAAGAAAATCACGCTCCTCAGCCCCTCGCCGTCCAGCGCCGATCCGTGGTAAAACGAGTCGATCCGCGCCTTACAGACTGTCATGGTATGTCCGCGCAAGCACTTCGAGTTGTTGCGCTTTGGAAAGTTTGTGGAAATTCACGGCGTAGCCCGACACTCTTATCGTAATATTCGGGTAAAGGTCGGGGGTTTCCATAGCCGCGACGAGTTTTTCGCGGTCGAGTACGTTCACGTTAAGGTGATGAGCGCCTTGTCCGAAGTATCCGTCCAGCATATTGACGAGGTTGCGGTCGCGGGTTTCGGGGTCTTTGCCGAGCGCAGACGGCACGATCGAGAACGTGTTGGAAATACCGTCGCGGCAGCACTCGTAAGGCAGTTTCGCCACGGAATTGAGCGAAGCGAGCGCTCCGGAGTGTTCTCTGCCGTGCATCGGGTTTGCACCCGGAGCGAACGGCGCGCCCTTCTTTCTGCCGTCGGGAGTTTCTCCCGTCTTTTTGCCGTAAACCACGTTGGAAGTTATGGTCAGCACGCTGAGCGTATGTTTCGCGCCGCGGTAAGTCGGCGTTTTCTTAAGGTCGTTGTAGAAGTCTTTCAGCACTTCCACGGCAATACCGTCCACTCTGTCGTCGTCGTTGCCGTACTTCGGGTAATCTCCCTCGATCTCGAAGCGCTCGATAAGCCCGTTCTCGCCCGTTACCGGAGTGACGGAAGCGTACTTGATCGCGGACAGCGAATCGGCGATAACACTGAGTCCCGCTACGCCGCAAGCCATAAAACGCTCGACCTCGGTGTCGTGAAGCGCCATCTGGATCTTCTCGTAAGCGTACTTGTCGTGCATAAAGTGGATAACGTTGAGCGTGTTGATATAAAGCCTAGAAAGCCAAGCGCGGTACTTGGCGAACTCTTTCATGACTTCGTCGTAGTCGAGTTTGCCGGCGAAAGTCTTGCCCTCGGGCGCGACCTGCATACCGGTATTCTCGTCCTTACCGCCGTTAAGCGTCAGCAGCAAGAGTTTCGCGAGGTTGCAACGCGCGCCGAAGAACTGCATTTGTTTGCCGATTTTCATTGCGGACACGCAGCAGGCGATACCGTAGTCGTCGCCGTAAATCGGGCGCATAAGGTCGTCGTTTTCGTACTGAATCGAGTCGGTGTCGGCGGACACGCGGGCGCAGAAACGCTTGAACGCGTCGGGAAGTTTTTCCGACCACAGAATCGTAAGGTTGGGTTCGGGCGCGGAGCCGAGCGTATACAGCGTATTGAGCATACGGAACGAACTTTTAGTGACGAGCGTTCTTCCGTCATCGCCCATTCCGCCCACGCTTTCGGTCGTCCAGGTCGGATCGCCGCCGAAAAGATCGTTGTACTCGGGCGTGCGGAGTTGACGGGTGATTCTGAGCTTGATGACGAAATCGTCCATAATCTCTTGCGCGCGTTCCTCGGTGATCGTGCCGTTACGAAGATCGCGTTCGAAATAGATATCGAGGAAAGTACTGACTCTGCCGAGGCTCATCGCCGCGCCGTTCTGTTCCTTGATCGCCGCGAGGTAGCCGAAGTACAGCCACTGCACCGCTTCTTCCGCGTTAGCCGCGGGGCGCGTGATATCCTTGCCGTACGTCGCCGCCATTTTCGTGAGCGCTTCGAGGTGCGAAATCTGCTTGTAGAGTTCCTCGCAAGTACGGATATTTCCTTCGGTCATGTCACGTTCGCCGTAGCGCTTCTTATCGGCTTTTTTCGCTTCGATCAGCGCCGCGGTGCCGTAAAGCGCTACTCTGCGGTAGTCGCCGATAATTCTGCCTCTGCCGTAAGCGTCGGGAAGCCCGGTAATGATGCCGACGTGACGCGCGGCGCGCATTTCGTCGGTGTACACGTGGAAAACGCCGTCGTTATGCGTGGTCTTGTACTTGAACTCCTCTTCGATTTTGTCGGAAAGTTTATAGCCGTAAGCCTCGCACGCGCTTCTCGCCATTCTGATGCCGCCGAACGGATTGACCGCGCGCTTGAGCGGGGCGTCGGTCTGAAGCCCCACGATGATTTCGTTGTCCTTGTCGATATAGCCGGGGTTGAAGCCGAGCAGCGAGGACACGTTCTCCACGTCCACGTCCAGCACGCCGCCCTTTTCGCGTTCGGCTTTAAGCAGCGCGTTGACCTTGTCCATAATGCCTTTAGTGCGCGCGGTCGCTCCCGACAGAAAGTCCGCTTCGCCCTCGTAAGGCGTATAGTTAGCCTTGATAAAATCGGCAACGTTGATTTCGTTTTGGTACGCTCCGGGCTTGAAGCCCTGCCATTCGTCGTAATTCATAATAAGCACCTCGTAAGTAAAATTAGTTTGCCTGTAGTTTGCGTAATTTCCGACCGTAATTATCCGCCGAACGATCAATCGAGCAAAAAAACCTAGGCAGAAAGTGTTAATCTCTGCCCAGGTGGTCGGCTAGTCCTCAAACTCTCCGTTCCTTTGCGGTAAACTCCGCGATATCCACCGGTAGCAGAAAGTCGTTCGATTAGTTCGGCCGCGCCGCCGCGGAAGTTTTTCCCGCTTTGCCGATCGACCGCATATATTGTAACCTATCGCGCGTATTTTGTCAACGATTTATACACACAATATATTGCGTTTTTAGTCGATATTTTTTTACTTTTAGCCGATATATTGCGTTTTACGCTTTTACGTCCTCCGCAATCGCCGCCGCGAGGTCATCGAGTGCGGTTTCATCGAGCACCGTGCCGCGCATCGTCACGGTTTCGCCCACGTAACGCACGGACTTAAGCCCGTCGATCTTCTCTTTCATGAGTTTCGCCGCAGTCGGCGCCCAACTTCCGTTCTCGATCAGCGAAAACGCGCGGTTCTGCACGTTTAGCGCCTTGAGATCGGTGAGAAACGCTTCGGTTTTGGGGTAAAGTCCGCCGTTGTAACTGACGGAAGCGACTACGATGTTCGAATATTCGAAAGCGTCGGCTACCACATAGGACACGTCGGTTTTGCCGAGGTCGCGCACGACCACGTTTTTCACGCCCAGGTCGGCAAGTTTCGCCGCGAGTTCGAACGCCGCGCGCTTCGTGTTGCCGTACATGGAAGCGTACGCGATTGCCGCTCCGCGCTTTTCGGGAACGTAACCGCTCCACTTCGAGTAGAGCTCCACCGCTTCGGCGATATGCGAGCGAAGAATACGACCGTGAATCGGGCAGATTACTTTCACGTCGAGCGCGGCGACTTTTTTAAGCACGGCGGTGACCTGCGCGCCGAACTTACCCACGATGTTGGCGTAATAACGGCGCATGTCCGCGACGTACCGAGCGTCGAAGTCCGCTTCGTCGTCGAACAGACAGCCGTCGACAGAGCCGAACGCTCCGAACGCGTCCTGCGCGAAAAGTATGCCGTCCTCTTTCGAGTACGCGACCATCGATTCGGGCCAGTGCACCATAGGCGTCGTAACAAACGTAAGCGCGCGAGCGCCGAGCGACAGCGTTTCGCCGTCCGCTACGACTCTCATGCCCGCTACACGCTCGGGATCGAGGTAAAGCCCTGCCATCGCTTTGGTTTTGGCGTTGCCGACCAATTCCGCTTCGGGGTGCTTCTTTATAAGGCAACCGAGCGCCGCGCTGTGGTCCGGCTCGAGGTGATTGACTACGATATAATCGAGCGGTCTGCCGCCGAGTACGCACTCCACGCCGTCCATAAACTCGTCCGCGACCGCCGCGTCGGCGCCGTCAAGCACTGCCGTTTTCTCGTCCGCGATAACGTAGGAATTGTACGCCGCGCCCTCGGGCACCGGGAACAGATTTTCAAAGCATTGTATACGTTTGTCGCTGGCGGTAACGGCAAATACTCCGTCCGCTACTTTTCTTACTGCCATTGCTTTTCTCCTTTTTCGGGTCGGAATTCAGCTTTGCCGCCCGTCGTTTTACATAGGTCATTATAGCACTTTTTCGCCGTTTCGTAAAGCGCGGATAAGTGATAATTTAATTAAATGTGCGCGAAGATAACTATATGGTAGTATAATTTTATTGACACATGATTAGTTATATGGTAGTATATTGTAAAAATATTTACCGAAAATTACGGAGGACGATATGCCGAAATACGCCGTTATGCCCGAAAAAGAGGACGCGAGAATCAGAAGAAGCAAACGCGATTTGCGTGCCGCGCTGAACGAACTGCTGAAAACCACGCCGTTCGAAAAAATCACCGTTGTCGAAATCTGCGACAAAGCCATGCTGAACAAGGTCACTTTTTACAAGCACTACGCAGACAAGTACGACCTTTTCGACGACTGTATCAAGGATATCGGGCAGGATATTTACACCCGAATCGCCGCTAACCACCCCAAAAGTCTGTTCAGCGAAAATCCGGTCGAGTTCTGCCTTGCGCTCGTCGAGGAAATCACCGTCGAGTGCGTCAACCGCAGAGAGGCTCTGCTCACGCTTGTTTGCAGCGATAACGCGCTGAATAATCACATAGTCCACAACTGCATCGAAAAAATGATCGTCGCGCAGATTACCGAAATCTCCGCTTCCGTCACGCTCAAAGTGCCCGCAAAAAGCCTTGCCGCGTTCCTTACCGGCGGCTTCGCAATGATGATTTTCGAGCAGATAAACAACCCCGCCGCGTTCGACCGCGCGGAGTTTATGTCATATTGCCGCGAAATTTTCACCGATATCGCCCGCTACCATATCCTCGTCAAAAAGTGATTTGGTACGGTCGGTTGTTCGTTTCCTATCACTATACGTCATTCAGGGGCGTAGCCTCGGGAATCCGGCGAAGCGTAAAATCATAAATAAAAAGCCCCGGGAAAGGTTTTGTCCTTTCTCGGGGCTTTCGTTTAACGTTTTTTAAGCGTTATTCTTTCGCTCTCGCGCGAGGTCTGGTTAGGCGGTCAGTTCTGCTTCCGCGCCGTTGACGATAAGATCAACAACGTGAGCATAGTCATAAGTGCCGTGACCACTGCTGTCTTTTATGTAAGTAAATACCAACGTTTCGCCCGCGTTCAATTTAACGGTGATCGGTCCTTCAACCTTAAGCGTGCTTTCAGTCGTCGAACTACCTTGTTTATATTTAACAATTTCGGTCGTACCCTTTTTAACGATAAGGTAATCCCACCACTGTGAACTACTACCTTCTCCACCGCAAGCGTAACTGAACGTGACTACTATCGGACCGTCGACAGCGGTAATCGTCAGCGTTGCGGAAGAACTATTTACGCCGGCATTATTGCTTACCCAGCAACCTTTTTCGGCGTTATAATCGAAACCTTTCTTGTCGCCGCCGCTAACCATAGTATACGTTCCCGCTTTGACCCATTTAGCATAAACAGTAGTACTTTCGGTAATGCTGGTAGCGGTAAATGCGGTTGCGTAGGTATTGTCGGTGTAGAGTCCTTCGACAAAGAAAGTATCCGCGCCGTCGGCATAAGTTGCCGCTTGCGCTGCGCCGAGATCAAGAGTATCGCCAGAACCTACAACGTACGCTTTATCTGCTACCTTGTTATCCTGATACTTTACGGTAAGCGTAAGACCGGCTTCCATTTTGGCTACTACGGTTGCGGTTTCGCCGTCTGCAACGGTGATAGAGGTAATTGCCGCCATTGCTTCGTCACCCTCTTTGTAGAAGGAACGGAACACGTAATTGCCGCGTTCTTCGTCGGTAGGCTTGTATGCGCTAAGATCAAACGCTCTGTCTACTGCGATTTTTACGGTCTTAGCGGTAATAACTTCGGTTTCGCCGGCAAGATACTTGATCGTAAGCGTTACCTTTTCTTTCCAAACGGCAATGAAAGTAGTATCGTCGGTAACCTTGTAGCTGCCGGTGATAATTTTATTGTTTTCATAGCCTTCAACGTACCAACCGTAGAACGCATAGTCTTCGGTATCTTCCAACTTATCATTGTTAGGATATGCCCACGTGTCCTGTTCCGCATTATACGATTCGGGCACAGTACCGTGCGCCGTAGAGAACGAAACCACGCACAACTTTGCCCATTTTGCGTAGACGGTGACGTTTTCGGCAGGCGTTACGCTGGACACGGAAGTAGTAAGTTCCGCGGTCGTATACCAACCTTTGAACACATAACCTGATTTAGTCGGCTTATACTCGGAAAGGCTTGCGGAAACGTTTTTATTAACCTGTACGGAAGCAAACGTACCCATATCTACTCCGCTGACGGTATTGAGATCAAACGAAACGGTTACCATTTCCTTAACGAGCGTAGCGGTTTTCGCTTCGACATCTATCGTCATAGAATAGTATACTTTTTTGCTGTCGAGATATACGTCATAAGCGGTCTTTTCGGCATTGAGCGCATAAGTACCGGTAAGCGAACCGAACGTCATGCTTATACCGTAATCGTCAAGAACGACTTTATCTTCGGAAACAACTCCGTCAACCGTGGCGGTATATTCGCCGGCAGTACCAAGCGCTTTGTAAAGCGTATACTTTTTGCTGGGAGTACCCATAGTCGCGATAAGCACGCTCTTATCCGCATTGTAGACCTTTACGGTTTTTCAGTAACTTACACCGTAGTAACGATCAATTTGTTTGAATACTGTTTCGCCCTTCTCGGTCGTTTCTTTCTCAACTACTACGTCAAAGCAGAAATCATCGCCGTCGACAAAGATCGTAAGAGGCTTGGTTTCGCCGTTTCTGGTCAACTGCGCCATAATAAACGCATACTTGCCATACTGATAAGCGTATCCGTTTTTAGTAACGGAAGTAAGCGGAACTGCAGTCGAGTCTACAAAATAGAAGTCAACACCGCTACGAGTACCGCTCGACGACCACTTATAAATTACGAAAACGCCAAAATCGGGATAATATTTACCGCTATAGCCGTTAAACGAAACCGCATTGGTTGCAGCATCATAAGTAAATTGCTTGTTCTTATTCGAATAGTAATCAGAATCGGTAATCAAGCCGTCACCGTCTATCGTTAAGTAGTAGTTAGTATTTCCATACAAACTGGACAGTGTGTCCTCATTCGAATTCTTGAACGAAGCCTTTAATCCGTAACTCGTGCCGGTCATCGGCAAACCGACTTTCCAGTTAGCGTAGATGGTGATCTCAAGAGTATCGCCGCTAAGCGCTTCGGGCGTGTAAGCGGTAGTGAACGCCGCGTCGGTATACCAGCCGTCGAATACTTTGCCGTCGGTATAGCCGGGTTTGGTAAGATCGGGAGTTACGTTCTCGAAGTAGGTTTCGGTAGCGTTCGCAAGACCGTTGCCGTAAACTACGGTGATAGTGTATTTTTTCTTCCAGACAGCCGTTACGGTAAGTTCGGTTGCGCCGACGATACTTTCGTTATCAATCGCCTCGCCGCCGATTGCCCAGTAGTTGAATTCCTCGCCGGCCGCGGTGGGAATATACGCTTTCAGGACTTTGCTAAGAATATCTTCGGATCCGGCGTAAATCGTCTGATTTTCACCTTTTTCGTTTACGATATTGATCTTAGTTTTAGACGCCCATACCGCGCTAACGGTGGTATTGCCGGTAAGTACGATCTTCGCGCCTGCCGCGTAAACGGTTTCTTCGTCGTCGCCGACAACCCACCCTTTGAAGATAACTGCGTCGCTGGTGGGCGTAGGCGCCGCGGCGAGCGTATAGGTGATACCTTTGGAGCAAGCGTCTATGCTACCGGTGCCGTAATCGCCGAGGTCATAAGTAACGGTGGCTTCGGGCTGTTCCGCGATGTAAGTGTACGCGGTATTATCTGCGGTAACTTCGTAGTAAGCGACTACGTCGTTATCGGAATTATAAACGCGGACTTCGATATTGTAGGCTTTATCCGCCACTGCGGTATAAACGCCTTCGACGTCATTGGGCAAAGTGATTTTGCCGTTGCCCCAGACGGTCACCGTACCGAGGTCGCCTTGGTACTTGCCTGCCCATTCGTCAAGAGCAATTACTTCCGTTTCGTCATAGCCGTACTTCGCGATAACTTTACCGTCTTTGTCTTTAACGATCATTGCTTTCGCGGTTTTGATAGCGGCGGGAGCAACTTCCGCGCCGTCAAAGTCGGTTACGGTAGCATCCATCGCGACGAAAGAATTACTTGCGTTGTAGTAAACCGTATGACTTTCTGCGCCGGAGTACTTAAAGAAGATAGTACCGTACAGATCGCCTTTGGTATTGAACGCGGAAGCCGCAATCATATCGGAAGTAACCGCCGTATCGGTCGGAACAAGCACGATAGACGAACCGTAGCCTTGCGGAATGAAGATAAAGCCGTTGGTAGCGGTGATATAACCGTCGTAGGTGGTTTCGGTAAGTTTCGGCGTACCGTACTTGCCGTAAGCACTGCTCTTCGTAGCCTTCATATAAGAACTTACGAACTGGATCGTACCTTTCTCTTTGTCGATATAACGGATATAAACAGAGGAATCGGTAATCTTATAATACTCGGTATCGTCCCAACCCTCTTCCTCAAATTCGCCGTTCTTTTTGATAATACCGACGGAACCGGTTACGCCTTCCGCTTTGCCGTTCGCGTCGAAAGTAAGGAGCGCGTTTACGGAAGTATTGACAGTACCGCTTGCGTTTACGGTAAACGCGGAATAGGTCTTGCCGAATACCGCGTTGGGCGTTTTGCCGCAAACGGTGCAAACGCCGTCAGCACCGAGAACGTGTTCTGCGAAGTTACCGTAGGGTTCGTGGCAAACGGTACAAACAGCCTTTTCTTTGCAGGTAGCAGTGCCGCCGACGTGCGCTTCGGTTATTACTTTACCGCACTTTGCGCAAGTTTGTTTGTGGTCGGTTTCGTCTTTCTTTTCCCACTCGCCGAACTCGTGGCGTTCGAGGTGTTCGTAATTGCAAACCGTGCAGTACAAACGATGCTCGTCATCGTTTTTGGGATAGCACTGTCCTCCTTCGTAATCGTGCGGAACCACCTCGGTTTCCGTGCAGCCCTCGTTCTGGCAAGCGCGGGTATGACCGTTCTCGTCACCCTTCTGCCATTCGCCGAAGTTGTGCTGAGTCTTTTCGATTACATAAGACGTGATTTCATTATGATCCGCGTCGAAGTACTTTTTGCAGACGGCGCACTTGTAGTAAGCGACGTTACCTTCGCTGAAGCAAGTAGGCTCGGTTGCTTCGTGAAGCGTGCCGTAGGCGTGCTCTGCGAGGGTCTTGAGTATCTGTTCGGCAGTAAGTTCGGTCGTGCCGTCCTCCGCGAAGTACTTGCCGCAGGCTTCGCACTCGTAGTACGCTACGTTGCCCTGAGTTTTGCAAGTAGATTCGGTCGCAGCCACGAGCGTACCCAGCTTATGAGCCGCGGGAATCGTCACGTCAACCTTGCCGTACACGGACGTGTACTCTTTCTTTCCGTCCACGGTGCAAGTCGCGTCGGTGGTAGTCAACGTCCAGACGGTGCTGTCGGTAAGTTTCGGTACGTCGACGGTCGTAGTTTCTCCGCAACTGCAAGTAGCCGTTGCTTTGCCCGCTTCGGTTTCGGTAGGCATACTGCCCTCGACCAAAGTATAGGCACCGTATTCGTGAACGTGAGGAGTTTCGGTTTCTCCGCACGCCGCGAACGCAAAAGAAAGAACGAAAGTCAATATCGCAACTATTAACAGACTTTTCTTTTTCATGCTTTGTGTCCTCCAAAAAATTTTTATACGATCCGCACTTTTTCGCCGTCGCCGCGGTCGGGATAAAACCGCTTTTTCGGGTACTGCGCTTTTCGCATATTACTGATTTGAGTTCGCCGCGCCTTGCGTATTTTTATGCAATCGTTATGCGACGGGGCTTTCGGGCGGATCTATCCGCGCAGATTCGGCGAATTTTGTCTGAAAGTCGCAATTTTTTTGCAAATATATAACTTTCATTATATCACATTATAAACTCTTACTCAACATTTGTAAAGTGTTTTAACGTAATTTTTCAAAACTTTTATCTTATTTTCTCAATGACTAATATTAAAAAATATACGATTTTTTCGCGTTTACGGACAATTTGCCGCGATTTGTGAAAAGTTGTGTGTATTTTATACGGAATATGCGGAAAATTTTGCATAAATATGCAAAAAGAATAAACTCCGCCTACGGTTCGTCGCCGTTGACGGAGTTATTTCTTATTGAGTTATATGCGGATTGCCTTGCGGCTACCCTACCGAGGTTACTTTACGAACGTTTTGCCCGCGCTGAGTTCCGAGTCGTCGAGATCGGGACATTCGGTAAGTTTGAGTTCGGTGCGTGTCAGCGGATCGGTCACGGTGAACTTGAAGGTGTATTCCGTGCCGTTCTTTGTCGCCGCTACGGTGAGTTCGTCGCCTCTGAGCGTTACTTTGTCCGCGGCGGCGGTTGCGCCGGCGTAAGCGGGAGTCACCGCATACGCGTTGGTTTTATCGCAAACGTAGGTAATCTTGACCGTGCCGTCGGCGTTGAACCCGAACGTAATCGTATCGGTATATATTTCTTCGGCTTCGGAATCGTAGATCGTAATCTTAGCCGTGTAGTTGCCGACGATATCGGTAACCGCGAGCGGCGAGCCTTCGTCGGTGAATCCGCCGTTTGCGGTCACTACAATGCGAGTAATCAAGCCCGCGTTCGCGCCGGAAGTATACTTGAACAGTACGCTGTTATCGTCGATCACGACGTAAGTGCCGGAAATGCCGTCGTAAGTCGCCTTGCCGAAGCCGTCGGGCGTAAATACGTGTTCGCCGGAAGTATACGAGCCGAGCGGACCGTCGGCGAGCGTAAGACCCGCTTTGTAATCGCCGAGTTTGTCTACTCTTACTACCGTATCAACGCCGTTCTTGTCGGTGACTTTGAGAACGGAGCCGGCTTCAAGCGTTGCGGTCCCGGATCCCGCATAGTTGGTTACGGTCACTACGTCGCCGAGGGCTTCGGTAAGCGTGCCGAGAAAGAAGTCGGTGCCTTTCGCCGTTTTGACCGAGCGGACGATAAAGCCGTCGACCCCCGCGTATGTCGCTGTGCCGGTGGTAAGGTACGCATTGACGATATCCGCACCGGTAGCGGTAATTCTGATTACGTTGTCGGAAACCACGCTGCCCTTTACGAGAAGTTTGCGACCGGTTTCGGAGTAAACGTAAGCAATCAGCGTTTCCGTTCCGAGGTCCGCAAGACCAGTATAAGTCGTACCCGCGTAGTTAAGCGTAACCATTTTGCCGCCGTCCATAGCGAACGTGGTGGTATTCTCGGGGATCGCGCCGGTGAATTTGCCGTAGAACGGGCTTGCTTCGGTTTCTTTATCCGCGATAATTACCTGCACGGAGTAAAGGTTGGTAACTTTCTTGCCGTTCACGGTCAATGTGACCGAAACCTGATAGAAACCTTCGGACTTGAACGAAACGTAACTCGTTTTGATAGCGGACGTCTTGTCGCTGCCGGTAAGTTCGCCGTCCTTGGTAATAATCGTGAAGCGCGACAGGAGGTCGGCTTTCGCGGTAGTCTGGTCCAAAGTACCGTCGGCTTTGACGGGAACGACGATCCTGAGGTCGCCCACCCTGACGATCGCGCCGCTTTCGATATTGACGTTCTCGAGCGATACGCCCACGTCGATACCGCCGTCGGAGCGTTTCACGGTGACGATATTCTTCCACACGTCGATATAGAATTCCGCGCCGTTGCCGTACTTGAACGAGCCGTCCGTGCCGACGTAGGTAATCGCGACGTCGCTGTTGACGACTTCGTATTCGAACGCGGTGACGACGTAACTATTAGTGTCGAACGAGATCAAGCCGTTGCCGTAACCGTCGAAGAAAACGTAACTTCCGTCGGTCTTGTAAAGTCCGAACACGTCGTCTTTTTTGACGTAAGTGAATTTTTTGTTCGTAATATCGAGTTTGAACTTGTACGAGAACGGAATGAACGCGACGTTATGATCGTTGATCTTCGAGAAGTTGCTGTAATAATCGCATCTGCCGCCCGCGGTGTCCTGAACGATACTGCCGTAAACGGTGTAAGTGCCGTCGGAGAAATCGTAGCCGCCGAATTTGATTCCGGTCATATTGCTCGAATTGAACGCGAACACGGTTTCGGTGCCTTTCTTGAGCGACGGCCAACCGCCGGAAGTGAACGCAAGCGTGTAATTCAAGCCGTCGATACTGCCGGTAAACGTCGTGCCGTAGTACGAAGTATCCGTGTAATCCGTGTCGATCTTGCCCGCGGTAAGCGCAGTGACCGAGAACGACAAGCGCTGTCCGTCGAACGTCGCTTTCTGCACGGTACCGATATCGTTTACGCCGTGCGCGAGGCTTCCGCCGTCGTTGAAGTCGATCCAGCCCCAGGTTACGTCGTAGAAGTAATCGGAGGTATAAACGCCCGTACCCTTGGTCATCTGAGTTTTAAGCGCGTACCACTGTCTGGTCTTTTCGCCTTTTCTTATAACCGCGGTGCAGTCGATCGAATAGCCTGCGTAATCGCTTTCGACGATATGCGAAGTTCTCGAGTTGAGCGCGAAGTACGAGTTCGTGGGGATAGTCCAGACGTTGGTGTTGAAGTAGATAAGCGAACGTTTATCGTCCGAATACCGCATTCTCACTTCGTTCTCGGGAACGATAACCGCAATGCCGTCGTTGAAATACAGCGTGTGCTTGTTGTTTCTGAGATAGAACGTGAACGTGTTCGCGTCGATGCCCACTATGTCGGTAGCGGTCAAACCGTGAACGGTTATGTTCATGTTCTCGTCGATAGTGAGATCGCCGATAGTTTCGGAATCAACGCCGGGAGTGACGTATCCCTCATCGTCCTCGTTGCTCGCAACCGCTATGGTTTTCAGTTTGGTCTTATAAGTGCCGATAAACTTGTCGTCGAATACGGTGACGGTAGCGTGGCCCTTAAAGCCGTTGTAAGTCACGGTGACGGTATACACGCCCGGCGTGAAGAAATCGACTTCGCCGACGATCATGTCTACGGTAACGGCAACTTCTTCGCCGCCGTCGGTAATCTTGAACAGATTCGGCAGATACACGCTCTTGCCGACGACTGCGGAGCCTGCAGTACCGGTAATCACCACGTCGGAATTGATGATAAGCGTATAGGAAAGCGTATGATAAGTAGAGTTAGCGCCGTCGAGGTACACATTGATTTCGACTTCGTATACGCCGGGGACGTTAAAATCGATGTCCTTGCCTTTCACGATTTCTGCATAACAGGTAAGCGCGCCGACGTGTGAGGGATCCTCGTCGAAGTTCTGCTCGTAACCGTTGATATACACGGAAAGATTTTTGAACAGATTGTAACTCTCACCCTTCTTGATCGTGACTTCACTGTCGATAACCGAGCCCGAGTATTCCTTGTCGACTACGGTATAGGTCACGGTCTTTTCGACGTAATCGAACGGCACGTCGCCGACCGCGGGAATACCCTTTGAGTTATACGGCACTTTGACCGTTACTTCGTAATTGCCTGCGGTCGTAAAGTCGACCGAGGTAACGTCTATATACTGCTTGATCTCGCGATAACGCTTGCCGTTGATTATAACGATAAAGTCGGAAGCGAAGTCGTAAGCGTTCTTATCCGTGCCGCGTCTTATGGTGACGGACTCGCCTTTCGCGAGTTTGACGATAGCGCCGACGCGCACGGTCACGGTCGCGGTGTACTGCTTGCCCTTATAGGTAAGCGTAATCGTGTTCTTACCCTCGTTCGTATAGTTGACGGAGCCGCTGACCATATCGCTAGTGACGGGAACGCTCGCGCCGCCGTCGGTAATCGTGAACAGCGAAGTAAGATCGATATAGTCGCTGTTAGGATAAGTTTCCTCGTTGCGCGCGTTGACGATTACTTCGCCCGCGGGAATGATTCTGACGGTCAGAATTTTGGTAACGTCCGTGCCGGCGTTGTCGTAAGTAAGCGTAACATTGTAGAGAGCGTTCTCTTCGAGCGAGCCGCCGAGTTTACTCGTATCGATCCATTCGGCTTGGACTTCGACCGCTTCCTCGTCGACGTACACCCAGAAGTCCTTGGTGAAGTCGTGGGTCGCGACTTCGTCTTTCGTAAGACGGAGTTCGTCGTATGCCTTGCCGATCTCCACGTCGTGAGCGTCGGTAACGTGAACGGTAAGCGTAGCGAAGAACGCGTTCTTTCTGCAAACGACGGTATAATCGCCGGGCGTAGCCTGAACGTTGCTCTCGAGCATGTCTGCGGCGATCGCGTATTCCTTGCCCTCGCGAGTTACGGTAAAGTAATCGGCGAAGTTAATCTTCTCTACTCTCGAAACGTTGATCGTGATCTCGGGCTGTTTTACGGTGATAGAGTACTGAACGTTGGTGATGACGATATAAATGAACTTCGTCGTTTCGCCCTTGATCGCGCTGTCCTCGCTGTAGTCGCTGTAAGTGCAGTAAACCTTGTAAGTACCCGCGACGGACGGATTGACTTCCGAGTAGTCGATCATGTCATCGGTGACTTTGATTATATCGCCGTCCTTATTGGTTCTGTAGTCCTTGATCGTGAAGCGGTTCTTAAGTCTGGGCTTGAGAACCTCCTCCCACGTCTCGTCCGTACAAGTGTCCGTATCGTTTTTAAGGTAAGACGTAATCACGACTTTTTCTTCGAACATCGAACGGTTTACGCGCACGGTAAGTTCCGCACTCTTGTCTTTGAACGTGCAGGTGACTTTGTAAGTGCCGATCACGGGCTTGACTTGGCTCTTATCTATGTATTCGTCCTTGACTTCGAGCAAGTTGCCGTCGGCGTTTATCGCGAAGTACTGTTTATAATCGATTTCGTCTACTTTATCGCGCGGTACGGAAATTCCCTCTGCTTCGCTGACGCCGTTAAGATAAACGTCGACAACTTTATAGTCCTCGGAGGACCCGGGATCTTTTCCCGGATCCTCCGTAGGACCGCAAGAAGCAAGAGAAAAAACCGATATCAAAGCGATAACAAGTATGAATATTGTAGTTATCCGTTTTTTCATGACTTCCTCTCTGTTTTTCGTTCGTAAATTACTTTTTTACCTTGTAGTCGCCGAAGTTGTAAATCGTGATCCAGAAGTTACCGGTGTTGTTGTTTTCGATTCTGATCTGGAGTCCGAGGCTTTCGCTGGCGTACGCTACGTAATAGTTATTGCTGTGAGCCACGCCGTAATCGTTGCCGTAATCGCGCTCGAAGCCGAGTTGCGTAAACGCGAGAGTGAGCGCGTCGATCTTCTCTTCAAGGTCGGTGATCTTGCCGTTCTCGTCGACGTTGTCGCTTACCGCGGCAAGCGTCATTTTGTATATGAGTTTCTCGTTGCCGTCGGCGCCCGTGCCTACTCTGTTCACGTCGCCCCACGGTCCGTAGAGGTTATCGTCGAAAATCTTGCTGAACACGGTGGGCGCGGGTACGTTAGCGGCGTTTTCGCCGAACAGTCCTTCGAGCGCCGCCGCGCCGTTGAGATACACTTCTTTGAACTTGGTAGTGCCGTCGTCGTAAGTGCCGTCCGCAACGTAGGTCTGTACGCTGGCGTAATCGCTCCACTTCTGCGGGATCACGCGGGCTTCGTACGTGTCGAAAGTGCCTTCGGGAAGCGCGGAAGTACCGACGTTCGCGAACACGGTTTCGTATGCGCCGCCGTAAATGCCCTGAATGTCGTAAGCGAATCTTACGTTGGTGATGTTAGCGTCCTCGTCGACGGTGATCGTGAACGAAGTGCCGGTACTGCCTACCGCGTAGCGAGCGAAGTCGCTGAGGCACAGCGCGCGGGCTACGTCCTCGGTGATCGCGGAGTCGCGAAGCGCGAACGTGTACACGAATTCGTCCTCGGAGCCTTCTACTACCTGCATGCCGCTCAACTTGAATATAGCGGGCGATACGTCGAAGTCGGGAATGAGCGACGAGATATTGCCGGTCTTTTTCTTCTTGCCCTTAAGTCCGCGGTTGTCGAAACTGTATTCGAACACGTCGTAAGTGCCGTCGGTATTCTGCTTGTAACCGTACGGATCGGTTCTGTAAAGGTAATCGTCGAGCGACGCGTCGTACTTCATCGTCTTGTTGATAAGTATTGCGTCCGGGGTAACTACGCCGAGGTAACCAACCGTGCCGGTAGTGGATCTGTAGTAGTAAGGCTTGATTTTGCCGTCGTATACGCCCTGACCGCTCGTGCTGCCGGTGCTGCCGGTATCTCCGCCGGTCGTGCCGCTGATGTCGTAATCGTCGGGGTTAAGTACGGGAGCGTACATAGAGGTTTCCACGGTCGCGAACGAATAGTTCGTCATTTTCTGAGCCTTTTCGATCGCGGAAGTAAGTTTCTTATAGTAATCCTGCGTGACGTCGATCGTGTACGGCTTAGGATCTTCGACTACGGTCGAGCCGATCTCGGTGAAGTACATCGTAGCGGTGGTATAGTAGTAACCGGTGATCGTTTCGGTCGCGTTACCGTCGCTGTCGGTCGCGTAGATCGGGTTCGGGTAAGTATTGCCGACGATCTTCTCGATAGCGGTTTCGTCCGCATTGAGGTATACGTAGAAGTCGTAGAACTGCTCTTCGATCGCCGGGTTCATGGACCAGGAGATATACTTTAAGAGGTAATCGTCCTCGCTCGGAATATAAACGTTAGTCCAAGTGTTGGTATCGAGTTCGTAACGACCGTACTCGGCGTTGTATCTGTACGCGCCCATTTCGTCGTCGTACACAAACTTCTTATAGTTGTTCGCGATGTCTTCGAGGTGGTTCCAGTAATGCTGATTGCTCCAGGTGAGCGGGTTGCTGTTGCTATCTCTTACGACTTTGCCGGTAGCAACGTTGTTCTTGTTGACATAAACTTCGTTGAGATAACCGTTCTCGCCGAGTTTGTAGTTGACCGATTGAACGTTCTTACTACCCTGCTTGTTCCATTCGCCGTACCATGCGCCTGCGGTGACGGTTTCGTCCTCGCCATCGGTGGTCTGCGTCATTTTGATCTTGTAGTCGTAGGTCGTCTTGGTCGTGCCGTAAACGTCGGTGAACGAGCCGCTTACCGTGATATTCGGGTTAGCGATTTCGCGGAGCATTGCGGTGGTCAGGCTTCCCACTTCGCCGTCGGAGGACGCGGGCTTTACTTTAACGTCAACGCTGTCTTTAGCTGCGGGATTTGCGGTAGAGGTAACGGTAATCGTAACGTCCTGTCTCGAACTGAGCGCTTTCTTCTCGGTAGTGCCGTCGGTAGCAACCGCAGTGTAAGTGCCGTCGGTAGTGATCGTAGCGGTCGCTTCGTCGTATGTAACGAGGTCTTTTGCAAAGTCCGGGTTTCCGACTTCAACAGTATAACCGTTGTCGTCGCCGGCGGAGTTGGTAACCTCGATTACGAGTTTAATGCTTTCGTTCGGGCGAAGCGTGGTTTTAGGCGCTCCGTTTTCCGCGTTGACCGTATTTACGGTGACCTTAACGTCCGGCGCGGTTTCGGCCACGTTGGCTTTTACCGTAATTACCTTGCTTGCCTTGACGTTTTCGTCGGCTTTGGAAGTCGCGGTAACGGTTACGCTGACGTTCTTGGTCGTGTCGTCGATAACGTAAAGTCTGTTCCCTTCGATCTTGACGAGTTCTTCGTGATCCGCAGTAAGCGTGTATTCCTTGTTTTCCGAGTTGGTTACGGAAACCGCAAACTGAATATACTCGTCGCTCACCCCGCCGCTTATCGAATAAGCGCTGGGGGCTAAATCGATCGAGATTTGCGTGTTCGTCTGCTCGGGTCCGCAAGCGACGATGCTTGCCGACAACGCGCATACGAGAAGAAGCGCAAGCATTGTTCTTATCGATTTTGGAATGTTCTTCATTTTGTCTACCGTCCTTTTAATATTTCAAAAAAATTTTTGATACGAGTTTGCTTTCGCGTTTTTTTACGGCGGTCGCGTTCCGCTCTTCCTCTAATTAAAACCTTATCGGGTTTAATCTCGGGCTGTTAAATACGTTCAATGCGCTTTAACTTAGTAAATCAATCGGGTTATAACTCGCCGAAAACATATTTAATATGTAGGCAATTATAACCTAATTTCAGTGCAAAATCAATCGATTTCGGGAATTTGAAACAATTTTCACTTTCTTTCACAAAAGTGTATCACTTTGTTTAACAAAAGTGGATTCTCGGGTGGATAAAGACCTATTGCGGCGGTCTGCGACGTGGATACTCACGCGCTTTATTGCCTTCCCCGCTTGGGGGAAAGCAATCGTAATTGCGCGTATTTTATCCTTATTACTTCCCCTCTCTACTGTTTGTCGACGTAAAGGTAAATGATAAGGTCGAGGGAGTTATCGGTGGGTACGATGACGAGGTTGTTGTCTTCGCATCTGTACTCGCCGTGAACGTTCGAGGTATAGCCCAAGCCTTTCAGGAACGTATCCATCTTGTCGAGCGAGGACTGAATCGAAGCGTCGATATCGAGCTGCACGTCGTAGTAGAACAGTATCGCGCGCTTTGCGGTCTGACCGCTCGGCGTGTAATAGGTGGGCATACCGAAGCCGTAGGTATCGCCGAGGCAATCCGCCGAGCCGAAGAACGGAAGTACCGCTCCCTCGCTCATAGGCGTGCCCGCTTTCGTGAAGTACGTCGGCAAGTAGGCAGTGACCGCATAGGCGGTTTCCACGTTGTTGACGGTTTCGGAGATAGTAAGTTGTTCCCACGAAGTCGGGAGCTGACGGACGGCGGTCGCGTCGATAGCGGCTTCGATCGCGGGATCGATCACCGCATTTTCGGCGTCGTTGAAGTCCGTGTACTCGACGAGCATTACGCCGTACATATAACTCATGCTGTAGAAGAAGCCAGCTCCCGCGATCTTGCCGTCGGCATCGACGGTCACGAACGGTTTGAATTCGACGTTGTTGACGTAACCCTTGGTGGCGAAAATACCGTAAAGCGCGATGTCGTTGCCTAGTCCCTTATAGAACGTGGTCGCGACGGAATACATATTTTCGTCTACGTAATAGGTGATCGAGCCGTCATCGCTGATGGCGTAACTCGTGAAGATCGCTTCGCTGAACCCGAACGAGGGTTTCGCTTCCTTGAAGTCCGCGTTGAACGCGCGACTGGCGGTGAAGGTAACTTCGTCGCCGGCGGCAGCCTCCCCTTCGCTCGACGACTTAACGTTGTAGTACGAGTTGTAGAGGTTGTCGTTTATTTTGCGGTAACCGTACCGGTCGTCGCGGTAAACGTGTTCTTCGGTTGCGGTACCCTGACGGAGAATATTGTACTCGCGGAAGTAGCACTTGTCGGGCGTGACGGTTTCTTCGTAGCCCTCGGAAACGCTGACGGCGCTGGTAAGGCTGGACTGCTGAACGTGCGTAATGCGAACGTTGTAACGCTCTGCGGCGCGTGCGTCCGCTACCGCGTCGTGCAGTTTCTTAAGCACTTTGTACTCGTCGGAGTCGACTGCGTATTCGTCGTAAGCCTTGTATTTGCCGATCGTGGGAACGTTGACGTTCTCGCCCGCGTCGATGACCGCGTACAATCTCGGTTCGGTAATGTAGCCCGGCGCCATATTGTAATCGTCTTCGGCGAGCGCGTAGATACCCATGACTTCGCCGTCGTCGATTATGAGTTCCAGCGTTTTCGCTTCCACTTCGTACGGATTAGCCGCTGCGCACATTCTCTGTACGGTGCTGTCGTTCTCGCCTTTGGAAACGTATTCGTAACGCCAGTTGGTTTCGTTGAAACGGAAGTCGCTGACTTTCAACCCGACGAAACTGTTGTAAAGCCCGGAGTCTTCCCACGAAAGCGGGTTGTCGTTGGCGTCTTTCATAGTGTAGTTCTGTTCCTCGTTCATGAGGTTGACTCCGACTTGCGTAGCCGTGCCGTTCACGTTGCGGCAGAAAATACGCTGATTTACGCCCGCGGACGAATTGAGGTATTCGGAGAACCAGTCCGTGCCGTTCATAGCCGTTCTGATCTGCGACATATGTGTGGAATTGAATTTGCCCTTGGCGCCCAGTCTTATGTTGTAAACGTCAAGACGGAGGAAGCCTTCGAACGCGACTTTCTGTTTCGCGACCGCGTCGAGCATGCTCTGCGTAAGCGCGGGCTTTGCCGCAACGATGAGTTCCGTTTCGGCAAAGGCGCGTCTGTCTATCTTCGCGGCGGCAAAGATCTTGACGATCTTATCGCCGGTAACGTCCTTGAGCACGGTGAGTTTGCCGTCGGCGTCTACGGAAACGTACTCGTCGCCCGAAGTCACCTTCCACTCTACGTTATCGGTCGCTTCGCCGTCAACGTAGGCCCTGAGAAGAACGACGTTGCCCTCATAGCCTTTCACGTTGTCGGGGGCTTTGATAGCCACGGTATGCTCGGAGGCCGCGGTGTAGGTCGTTTCGGCAGCCGCGGAGTTTTTGTAGCCTTTTGCGGTGGCGCTGACGGAAATCGTAGCGCTCGTGATCGCGTCGGCGAGCCGGTACTGCGTTTCGGTAACCGTGTACTCGTCGTCGTTGACTTTCACGACGTAACCGGTCGCGTTTTCAACAGCGCTCCAGGTAACCAGCCCCTCGGCGGAAACCGCAAGATTTTCGGGAGTCGCGAGTTGCTTGTCTTCGCCGCAGGAAACCGCGAGCGAAAGCGTAAGCACCGCGACGAGCAAAACGCTGATAATTTTTCTGAGTTTCATTTGCGTTCTCTCCTCAATATGCGTAAACGTAAGTTACTTCCGCGTTTTTCTGCGTTTCGGTAACGAACGAGTATTTAACAAGGCTGATCTTGCCGCTCTCGAACTTGACGGTGAAGGTCACCGCGCCGAATACGGGCAAGTCGCCGCCGATAAATTCTTTGACGTTCTCCGCGCCGCTGACCTCGCCGGTGAGTTCGCCGTCCGCGAGTTTGTAGCCGGAGTTGATGAGTCTGCTCTCGAGTTTCACCGCGACCATGTCCGTCTTTTTGACGTTGCGGGTTTCGGTGGTCACGGTTTCCTTGTTCTCGAATGTCGCCGTATCGATAGCCGTCACTTTTTCGGTGACTTCGGCGGACGAATCGGACGAGAACGCGTAAACCGTTTCGGACGAGTAAACCGTGTTTTCGCCGTCCTTGTAGGCAACCGTCGCGGTGACGGTCTTGACCTTTTCGATCGACGAAGCGTAGGTCTTGTTCATACTCTCGACCGAGCCGACGTTGCCGCACGCGAACGCCGCGAAAGCAACTGCGAGCACGACCAGCGCGATCGCCGTTTTCTTTATAATACTGCCGCGTAAATTCTTGGTTTTCACTTTACGCCTCCTTAAAACAGAACTCTTTTGAGCGTAGCGACGATCGCCGCCGCAACGCCGGTTACAGCCGCCGCAACGGCTGCAGCCGAAGCGACGCCTTTGTTCGCAACGTCTTTGATCGTGCCCGCTTCGTTATTGACGGACGCGACGTAATCGCCGAACGACTCGACGAGCGCATTGTACTTGGTAAGGTCCAAAAGCGCTCTGTCCGCCGCTTCGAGTTCGTCGATCTCGGCGGAAATTCCCTTTAAGAATTCGAGTTTATCCATAGTGAATACGGTCGGGAAATCGTCTGCAATGAGCTTAGCCGCGAGCGTACGGACTTTTTCGGTCGCTTGCGAAAGTCTGATCGCGTTGATCTTTGCTTTCGCTTCGAACACGGCGGAGTACAGTTTGTTCCATGCCGCGGTCGTGTAACCGAACTGCACGGGATCCTGTTTGACCGCGTTGTAGGCGGCTACGGCTTTGTTGACGAGCGTTTCGTCGTTTATCGTAACGTTGTCGACGCCGCCGAGTTTGACGACTTCGTTAGCGTACTCGATGAACTGCGACATACTCTTGTCCATCGCTTCGTAGTTGCTTCTCTTTGCGTTTGCGACCTTGCCGAAGTACGCTTCGTATACGAGCGAATCGTACCCCTCGAGCGTTTCGTTTTTCGGCAATCTCATACGGATCGCTTTCTGTTTGCCGACGAGGTCGACGAAGTTCGTGTAATTGAGTTGTTTGCCGAAGAGGTCGTAAATCGATTTCAGCAGTTCGTACTGTGGGTCGGATTCGGCAAGCTTCAAAGCGTTAGCCGCGTCCTCGAGCGCGGGAGCCGCGTAGGAACGGAACTCCACTTCTCCGTCGAGAAGTCCGTCATAACCGTAGAACGCGAACGCGCCGATAAGTTTAAGCGACGTGGGCAGCACGATTACTTCGATATACTTGTTTTCGTTGCCTGCGTAAGTTGCGATGCGGGTCGTACCCTCCAGCACTTCTAGCGTGTCGATATTCATTGCGGCCGGAACCGCGGTGAGCTGCCAATCACCCGATTTCATTCTGGTGTACAGCACGCCGTCTACTATCTTAAGATACGAGTTGACGTCTGCGGTCGTTCTGCCGCTGTAGTCGGTGAACTTCGAAAGCGAGGTTGCGCCTACGAAAGCCGCTTCGCCGACGGATTGAACGTTGGAACGGAACGCAAACGAGGAAAGGCGGGTTGCGTTGTTGAACGCGAACGTGCCGATCTTTTCGAGCGCGGGCGCATTGAAGTCGGTTATGCCGGTATTCATGAACGCGTACGCTCCCACTTCTTTCAGTTCGGGCGCGACGATGTCGATTCTGAGCACGCTGTTCCTTGCAAACGCCGCTTCGCCGATGGTCACGACGCTAGAGAGGTCTACGCTTCTCAGCGACGGGCCGTTATCGGGTTTGGCAACCTGAGTGAACGCGTACTCGTCGATTTCGGTGATTTTGCCGAGGTTGATATCGTTCAGCGCTTCACAGGTGGCGAACATATACTTACCGATGCGGGTTACGCTGTCGGGCAAAGTCACGCTGGTCAGTGCGGTACAGCCGTAGAACACGAAGTTGCCGTTGAGGTGGATCATGGACGGGTCGTCGGCGTCTTTTGCCTCGCCCGCCACGAACGTTACGCCCTCGGGAATCGTCACGGTCGTGAGTTTCTTGCAGTTCATGAACGCGTTGTTACCGATCTCTCTGACCGTGGACGGAATAACGATTTCGGTGAACACGGGCGAAGAACCGGAACTGCTATAATTGCCGAACGCGCCGTCGCCGATGGTGGTTAAGCCTTCGGAAAGCGTGACTGCGCCGATATTCGAGCAGTCGGCGAACGCGGCGTTGCCGATCGCGACTACGCCGGTAAGGTCGATCGCTCTCAGCGCGGTGCAGCCGTAGAACGCCTGCGTGGGCACTTCGTTAGTGATATTTTTAAGACTGAAACTGTCGCCGTTGCCGGTAGCGTAAAGCGCCGTGTCGTTGGCAAAGCAAGCGATACCGAGCGTTACGTTCGCGCTCTCGCCCTCGCCGAGCGTCGGGAAATTGACTCTCTGAAGGCTCGTGCAGTTCTGGAACGCTCCAAGACCGAATTCGGTGTTTCTGCCGATATTCAGCGTGATTACGCCCGATTCGAAGAACGCGCCTTCGCTTACCGTAGCGTCGTCGCCGATAGCGACTTTGGTTACGCCGGTGCTTCTGAACGCGTACTGCGCGATCGTCTTAGCCGATTCGAGGTTCTGCACTTCTTTGAGGTTCGCAGCGTAAGCGAACGCGAATTCGTCGATTCCGACGTTGCCGTTCTCGGGCAGAATCAGCGTCTGAATACTCGAGTTGTTGGCGAACGCGTACTTGCCGATCCTCATATTCGGGTTCTTGATCTCGACGGATTTGACGTTCACGCCGACGAACGCGCCGGGCGCGATTTCGTCGTATTCCTCGCCGATCACGAGCGTGTCGTAATCGATAAGGCTTTGGGTTGCGGTGTTGCTCTCGCCGAGCGCGACGAACACGATCGTCTTGCCGTCCTTGGAAAGCAGGAATCTGCCGTCCGCGGACACGCTGTACTTCTGATTTTCGGACGAAACGGTGAACTTCGAAAGGTTGGTATCCTGGAAGATCGTGCCGCCGATATCGGTTATATCGCTGTTTACGTCGAACACGAGTTCTTCGAGGTTGTCGCACTTGTAGAAGCAGTAGCCGCCCAACGTAACGCCGTTGTTCGGGAGTTTGAAAGTTTTCAGCGCGGTGTCGTTGTAGAACGCCTGAGCGCCGAACTCGCCTACCGTAGCGCCTGCGGCGTAATTAAAATCGGTGAGCGCCGTGCAGCCGCTGAATGCGCCCATGCCTACGGTAAGCAAGGGGTTCCTGACGGTGACGGTAGTGAGTTTGTCGCAGTTGGCAAAGCAGAATTGCGGCACTTCTATTCTCTCGTAAAGGTCGAGCGTTTCGATAGCCGTACCCGCGAACATCGCGTACGCGAGTCTGGTATGCTCTGTCATGGTGATATTCTTGAGGTTGGAAGCACCCGAGAAAATCTGACTGCCGGAGTTACGAAGCGTGGTGAGGTCGACCGAAGTAAGCGAGGTGCAGCCGCGGAAAGCGCTGTCGCCGATCGCGTAGACTTTGCTGAGGTCGATGCTCTCGAGCGAAGTACAGCCGCGGAAGGCGTTCGCGCCGATTACGATCGTGTCCTTTTTAAGGTCGACTGTCTTGATTTTTTTGTCGCCGTAGAACGCGTATTCTCTGATATACTTCAAAGATTCGGGGAGCGTTACCTTTTCGAGTTTCTCGCAGTTGTAGAACGCGTACTTGCGGATTTCCTGCACGCCCTCGGGGATCGTGACGCTGGTGATCGTCTTGTTGCTCTCGGGGATCTTGTTCGCGTCGTAGTCGTCCTCGGTAAGCTGAACGTTGCGGTCGGTGGTGTACAGACAGAACGCGAACGAATCGATATACAGAATACCCTCGTCGTCCGGGATCACGACGTCGCCGCCGAGTCCCTTGTACGCGACGAGCGTACGGTTTTCGATGATGAACGGGTTCTTGACGGTTACGGTTAGAGTTGCGCGGATATTCGAAGCTCTGCCGGTAGCCTTGTCGGTAGCGACGAGCGTTACGGTAGCCGAGCCTTCCGCAAGCGCCGCGACGTTGCCTTCGTTATCGACTTTGAGAATTCCTTCGTTGCTGGACTCGTAGTTAAGGTCGTATTTCGACTCGGCGTACCACGGGTTGAAGTCGTAACTGAGTTGGAATTTCTCGCCCGGGTACAGGCTGACTCCGTTCATCGCGAGCAGCGAATTGTAGTCGCCGGTCTTGCCGATCTCGCTGGTCTGCGCCGCGCGTGCGAACGCGTAAGTCGTGGTAAAGCCGGTGAATTTCAGACTTTCGAGTTTCGCTTTCGAAGCGTCGGTAATCTTGTTGTCCTCGCTCGAGCCTTGCCCTCGCGCTTTGACGTTGATTATCATAACCGCTTGCTTGAGTTCCATTCGTTCCAGAACGGAAACGGTCGCTCTGCCGACGGCTTTGGCTTTTACGATGCCCTCCTCCACTTCGATGATGTCGGTGTTGGAAGCCGTCCATACGAGGTGACCGAGATAGTCCTTGTTCTCGTCGACGGTTTTGTCGGCGGTATAAAGGTACTTGGTGAGGTCGATCACTTCGTCCTCGTAGCAAGACAGAATGATAAGGTCGCTGCCGTCCTCGGTGCCGTCGCCGGTGAACTTGAATTCGCCTTGGGTGCCGGGGAGCTGGCAAAGAAATATGTTGGAGTTGAGCGCGTAATCGTCCACGGAGAACGCGAGCGCGCTGGTGATGAGCCGATCTTCGTAGATCGCGTCGAGGTAATCGGTGATCTCGAAACGCACCACGGTGTTACTGCCTTTCTGACTGTAAATCGGGATCGGGTTTTTGGACAGAATGGTATAACTGCTGGACGAAGTGAACAGAATAGGCGTTATCGACATTGCGTACTGGTTGTCGTAAACGGTGAGGTTAATGTAGTAACGATCCTTTTTCTGAGTCTTGTCGTAGGTCTTTTCGTAGGTTGCGCCTCGGATGATCGGCGCTTCTTCGTCGTAGGCGAAGTCGAACGAGAACGAGTTGCGTTTGTTCGTGTTCACTCCGCCGTCGCCGTAGTCGAGTTTGCCGTTCATGGAGAACGTATACTCGCGGTTGTTGACGAAGTTCTGATTCTTGGACGCGAGCTTGAGACTCTCGTGGTACGGCATAGGCGTGTTGCCGTAGCCGTATGACTTGGTCGCGTTGTAGTCGGTGTGCGACCACACGGTTTCGCCCGTCACTTTGTCGGTAATGGCGAAGTCCATTTGTTTTGCGCCGCGCAATAGTCCGGCGTAAACGTTGGAGATGCCGTCGATCGCGCCGAGGTCCTTGCCGATGGCGATATGCTCTTCGGAAGCGGGGATCTCGTCGTACTTCGCGGTGTTGATATCGTAGAGGTAAGTGCCGAGCGGGATAAGGTAGTTATACATGTACGAGCCGTAAGGCGTGGTCGCGTAGTAATCGGCTTTGATTTTGTCCTCGTCGTCGATAGCCGCGTCGTGCGCTTCGCTCTCCACTTCGTAGTAAGTCTTATCGAACATAGGCGCCACAGTCCAGTCGCCGTAGAACGCGAGGAACGGAACGTTAAGGTCGATGTCCTTCTCTCCTTCCGCTTTCTCGTTCACGTCGTCGAGCTTGACAAAACCCTCGACGTACATACCGTTTTCGAAGTGCGAGTTGATGTAGTTCTTATCGGCTTCGGTCACTGTGTAGACGAGTTCGAGTTTGACGGTGCCGTTCGGCTGGACGGTGATCGCGTTGCCGGTTGCCGAGCCTTCGCCGGTTGCGGTAAGCGTGAAGTTAGTGCCGTCAAGCATGGTCGGGGTTTCGGCAACGTGCTTGGGATCGGACGACGAAACGCTTTCGGTCATCGCGTCAAGCGAAAGATTGTAGGTAAGCGTGTCGTTCGAAAGGTTAACAATGTTGAAGTTCATCGTATAAACGCCGGTGCGGTTCTTGTCGTCGCCCAGTTCGAGTTTGGTACGGTCGATGCCGTCGACGGTTATGTACGCTTTGGTGTTTACGGTGTTATAGAGGTCGGCAAGTCCCGCGCCCTGTTTCCTCGGGGAGTACGGGTTGTTTTCCTCGTTCTTGACAATCTTCGCCGACGACATCATAAGTTGGTTAGCCATATTCTTGATTTCGTTGGCGGTCTTGTCGGGATAAGTGTCTTTGAGATACTGACGGATAAGCACGACTATGCCGCAGAGGTTAGGCGTTGCCATCGAGGTTCCGGAGAGTTCGTCGTAGCGGTAAACGGTTTTGCCGTTCTCGTCGGTGTAACTGCCGGGGATAGCGGACTTGATGTTGCCGCCGTGAGCGGTGATCTCGGGCTTGAGTTCGAGCGAAGGCGTCGGGCCCCAGCTGGAGAAGTCGGACATAAACGGACCCGCGGCGTAATTCGCGCTGATCGTGATAGTGCCTTTAGACTTCTGCGCGAGGATTTCGCCGTCGTCTTTGGAAATGGAAATGGTCGGAACGTGGTCGGTCTTGCCCATCGACATAAGAATGTCGCCGTCTATATTATTATAGATAATGCACGCAGCCGCACCGTAATCTCTGGCAAGCGCCGCTTTTTCTTCGAACGTGTTCGTACCTCTTCTGACGAGCGCGATCTTGCCGGTAAGCGGCTTACTTTCTTTCGAGCCGAACTGCGCGAAACTTACTTTAAGACCTACGCCCGGAACGGTGACGTACTCGAACGTTTTGGTTTCGTTCGCCCCGAGCTCCCCGCGGTCGATAAGTTCCTGAATGAAGTTGTTTTCTTCTGCGGTGATGGAGTTGGATTCCTTGTAGAAGAAAATCTGTCCGTCGTTGCCGTCGGCGCTGACGTTGCCGACGAGGAAATGGCTAAGCGTACCCGAAATGGACGCGACGGAAAGCGAAGCCGCGTAGGTGGACGGCGAGCCGACCGTGCCGGAATCGGGGTTGGTTACGAAGTTGGTGTCGCCCTGAGCGCCGCCGAAACTCGAACTGTAACTGTTGCTTGCTGCGGTGATAAGGCTGATGCCGCTCTCGGCGATCGCGTCGTAAACTCTATTGATCGCTTCTTCGTCCACTTCTCTCGTAAAGCCGCAGGATGAACCGAGCGACATATTGATCGCGTCGACGTTAAGGCGCACCGCGTCTTCGAGCGCCGCGAGGATATCTTCGGTCTTGCCGCCCTCGTCGAGGTCGGGGAATACTTTCATAAGGACAAGCTGGGTGTCGGGTGCGATGCCCCGGATTACGTCGTCGCTGCCGCCGATGATGCCGGCGACGTGAGTGCCGTGCTCGGAATCGTACGGGAATACATCGTAGTCCTTGTCCGCGTAGTCGTAAGAGAACGGAATTTTTGTCGAGTACCACACGTCGGAGGTTTTAAGTCCCGCCGTAAGTCTTGCCGCATTGAGTTTGTCCTTGTCGGAAGTCGCGGCGATGGCTTTGGTGACGGTTTCCTGACGGATCACGAGTTCGTTCTCGGGAACGTCGGGCTGATATGCGAAAACGGAGTGCGTTTTGTCGAAGCCCGAGTCGAGGATCGCGACGGAAGTACGCTTGCCGGTGTAACTCACGCTGTCCGCTTTGTAAATACCGGTGGAGTAAATGTCGACGGGGTTGTAGGAAACGTTGTCCTCTACGCTCTGCGCTTCTACCTTATTATAAGTATCGGAAAGCATGGCGCCGGTAACGCCAGCGACTTTTTCGATAGCGGAAAGATTGCCGTACACGGTCTTGACCGCCACGCCGTTCATAACCGTGGTATATCTGTATTCGACGCCGCTGATAAGCCCTTTTTCGTAAAGAGACGAAACCACGCGCGATTGCTTGCGCTCGATTTCGCCCGATTTGGCTTTGCCCGCGGCGGACGCGGCATACTCGCCCACGCTGTACGCGTCGGTTGCGCCGTCGTTATAAACGTCGAGCAACGAGTCGCCCGCTACCTGAACGATAGCAACCACTTCGTCGTCGTCGCTGTAGCCGTTGTTCTCGATAAGGTACTCAGCCTTGATCTGAGAAGCGACCTGCTCTTGCGTAAGTTTGTCGTCGCACTTAATGATGCGGAGTTGGTTATCCCCGCTACCCGCGACGGCAGATTCCGTTCCGGGCTTGGATACGGATCCTCCGCCCACGGCGGCAATGCCGAAGGTCGCGCCGGTGATTACTCCGGCAAGCAGGACCATTACCATCAATGCGGATACTATTTTTGTACGCATCTGTTCTCCTTTGCGCAGTCGTTATTCGGTGAATATTTTAGTTTTACACCGTCTAGTTTATGTACTGTAAATGAATTTTGGTGTCTGCGCTTCATTTTGGTATATTATATCATAACGATTACGCGGCTGTCAATCGGATAAATTTTCGCGAAAAAACACGAATTTTTAATCACTGTGTGAAATTCGCGATTTTTTCGCAAAAAAAGCCGTTTTTTGCAGTTTATTTGAAAAAAGTGCCGATATGTTCGAAAATGAAAGTTTAGTGAAAAACTCGCGTAATCGCTCAATCGGGGCTTTTTTACGGTAAAGTGACGCCTTTGTATAATTAAACGTAATTTAT
>ENA-UEYI01000140-UEYI01000140.1-human-gut-metagenome-genome-assembly--contig:-NODE-140-length-70713-cov-17.078671_pt1 | contig 70713 bp, 45 predicted proteins | sample MGYA00242900_ERZ507916 | MGnify/ENA primary metagenome ERZ507916 (study PRJEB26167, sample SAMN06115521) | human gut metagenome | host: Homo sapiens | place: China:Chongqing | collected 2015-09-02...
TCCCGAACGCGCGTAACTAGATATTCATGTATTTGTTACTCAAGGCATCGAGCCTTGACTAACAAATGCCGACGCGGGGACGCGTCGCCCCCAGGTGAGGGTGCGCCCCCCAATTAGGCAGATAAATTGCAGTTTATATTCACTCCTTAGTTATCATATAATTTGCCGTTAATTATTTCATTAATTATTTTTCGTTAATTGTTCATTAATTTTTTTCGTACCTTTGTCGCCAAAACGAAATAATAAAAGCGAAACAATGGCTCAGAAACCTAGTATACCTAAAGGCACACGCGATTTCGGTGCAGTCGAAATGGCGCGTCGCAATTACATCTTCAACACCATTCGTGAGGTATATGCCCTCTATGGCTTCCGTCAGATCGAAACGCCAGCAATGGAAAACCTCTCTACCCTTATGGGCAAGTATGGCGAAGAGGGTGACAAGCTACTATTTAAAGTACTCAATTCAGGCAACTTCCGTGGTGAAGTATCAGCTGAAGAGTATAGCGAGAAGAATGCGGCACAATTGGCAGCTCGCTTCTGCGAGAAAGGATTGCGTTACGACCTCACCGTACCTTTTGCACGTTATGTGGTACAACATCGTGATGAGTTGCAGATGCCCTTCAAGCGTTATCAGATACAACCCGTGTGGCGTGCTGACCGTCCACAGAAAGGTCGCTATCGTGAGTTCTATCAGTGCGATGCCGATGTAGTAGGTTCCGACTCCTTGCTCAATGAGGTGGAATTAATGCAGATTGTAGACGAAGTGTTCACTCGCTTTGACATTCGCGTTTGCATTAAGATTAATAATCGTAAGATACTGAGCGGTATCGCTGAGATTATTGGTGCTGCTGATAAGATTGTAGACATCACAGTAGCCATTGACAAACTCGATAAGATAGGTCTTGATAAGGTAAACGAAGAACTGCGTGCTGTAGGTCTGAGTGATGAGGCCGTAGAAAAGTTGCAGCCCATTATATCCCTTTCTGGCACCAATGAGCAGAAGCTCGACACGATGCGTCAAGTCTTAGCACAGAGTGAGACGGGCTTGAAGGGCGTAGATGAAGTAGCTTTCGTGCTCGATACGCTCAAGGCAAGCCACTTGCGTAATGAGTTAGAACTTGACCTTACCTTGGCACGTGGCTTGAACTATTATACAGGTTGCATCTTTGAAGTAAAGGCACTTGACGTGCAGATAGGTTCTATCACAGGCGGTGGCCGTTATGACAACTTGACTGGCATCTTTGGTCTGCCAGGATTGAGTGGCGTAGGTATCTCGTTTGGTGCAGACCGCATCTATGACGTACTGACACAACTCGACCTCTATCCAGCCGAGACCAATTCTGGTGCGCGTATTCTCTTCATCAACTTTGGCGCAAAAGAGGCCGCACACTGCTTGCAGTTGGCTGCTGCCATTCGCAAAGCAGGCATCTCAGCCGAAGTCTATCCCGACTCTGTGAAGATGAAGAAGCAAATGAGCTATGCCAATGCTCACCATGTTCCTTTTGTAGCCCTTGTTGGCGAAACAGAAATGGCTGAAGGCAAGGTTGCTCTCAAAAATATGGAAACGGGCGAACAACAAAACCTCACGATTGATGAGGTGATTGAGACAATAAAGTAATTTTTTAGTTGGCGAGTTGACGAGTTAACAAGTTGACAAGTTAACAAGTTGACGGGTAAGTTTGTTTTTTTGTAGTTGATGCGTAATCGTAGCTGTCAACAAGCGAACAAACTTACCCGTCAACTTGTTAACTCGTCCACTTGCCAACCAAAAAACGTGTCACCTCAAAAAGATGTCAACCAAAAGAACGTGCAATTTTAAGAAGAATGGAAAGCAACAACATACAACCTATGCAGCAAAGTGCGCATAGCACCTATTTTGAAGAAGTAAATCGCATGTATACCACGCGTGAGGCCATAGAAGAGGCCAAGCGTTGCTTACATTGTAAAGTGCCCCAATGTCGCAAAGGGTGTCCGATTGAAAATAATATACCCGACTTTATACACGAACTCTCTAAGGGTAACATGGGTGAGGCCATGACCATCTTACACGAGAAGACCAACCTACCCGCTATATGTGGCCGTGTGTGTCCACACGAGAAACAGTGCGAAGGCCACTGTGTGTTAGGCCGCAAGGGCAATCCCGTGCGAGTAGGTAAACTAGAGAGCTTTATCGCTCAGTTTGATGCCGAAATGAACCTAACGCATGAGCGCATACCTGAAAAGACCCGTGGTAAGGTAGCCGTTATCGGTTCAGGTCCGGCAGGTCTTACCGTCGCAGGCGACTTGGCGCGTCAAGGCTTCAACGTAACCATCTTTGAGGGACAACCCGAGTTGGGGGGCGTATTGATGTATGGCATACCAGAATATCGATTACCCAAAGCCGTCGTACGCAATGAGGTGAAGCGCATAGAAGCCTTAGGCGTACACTTCGTGACCAATTGTTTGGTAGGTTCACCCGAAAGCAAAGTCACCATTGATAGCCTCTTTGCCCAAGGCTTTGATGCCATATTTATGGGCACAGGTACGGCCTTGCCTCAGAACCTCAATATTCCGGGTGCCAACCTACGCCGCGTAACTCAATCAACCGACTTCCTACACAATGTCAATGCCTACGTAGAAGGAGCAATGCCCTACGAAATGGTGCCCCTTCGCAAAGGCGATCGCGTAGCTGTGATTGGTGGTGGCAATGTGGCCATGGACGCAGCTCGTACGGCTCGTCGATTAGGAGCAGACGTGACCGTTATCTATCGTCGTACGCAAGAAGAGATGCCCGCTATCAAGAGCGAGTACGATGATGCAGTAAAAGAAGGCGTAAAGTTTATGTGGAAGACCAACTCTATTGAGTTCTTGGGCAATGACAAAGGCCGTGTGCGTGCCATTCGCCTTTCTACTCCAGAGGGAGAACACACCGTAGAGTTCGACCGCGTGTTCTTAGCCATTGGTTCGCGTCCTGCCAACCGTATCGTCAGTACCACAACGGGTATAGAGGTAGACGAGAAGGGCTACGTAATCGTAGGTCAACGTCCTATGGGCATGACAACACGTCGTGGCGTCTTTGCGGGGGGCGACGTTGTACACCGTCCGCAAACGGTCGTTCTCGCCATGAAGGCAGCCAAAGAAGTAGCCCTTGGTATCGCTCAATACGTAGATGCCATTAAGCTATTAGAGGACTGCGGAGAGTAATGCAAACTGCAATTTGGCGAACAGAACAAGAATAAAACATTAACGAAACAATTAATGAAATAATTAATGTTCAATTAATGATAATTAATGTTCAAAACAAATCGCGAAGCGCATAACATAAATAGTTAACGTTTAAGTTTAGGCGCGCTTCGCGCGTTGTTTTGAACATTAATTATCATTAATTGAACATTAATTATTTCGTTAATTTTTTTGTTAATGTTCATTCATGTTAAGTTCTCAAATTTCAATTTGAACGTATCTCCCCCTTACAGAGGCGATTGACATCCTCGTCAAACGTGTCGCGCTGCTTGGCGCGGTTCTTAATCGCCGTCTTGTAGTTATAGATAGTTTGGGTAGAGTAGAAGAGTAGGGTAGCAATCTCTTGACTATTCGTCACGCCGAGGCGCATCAAGGCATAGATGCGTAAGTCAGTGGTTAGCGCATGCTCTGAAGGAGGCGTAATCTGCGCATCATCGCGCAGTAAAGCATTGAGTTGGTTCACAAAGTCGGGGTAGAGCAACGTAAAGGCACGGTCGAAGCGGTCGTAAAAAGTGTTCGCTTCTTCCTCTTGAATGCGTACACGGTTGATTTTTGACACTAAATCGTCCGTCTTGCCCGCCTTAATGCTGCGCATGACCAGTTTGCGCAAGTTGTCCAACTTACTAATATAGATAGCACTGAGGTCGAGAAAGAGGCGTAGATAGGTTTCTCGTCGTTGGTTAGTTTCATTAAGCTGTTGGTTGAGTTCAGCCAACAGCTTATTTTGTGCATGCAGTTGTAGACGGCGGTGATTTAACTTCTTGTTCTGTTTGAGTGCAAACACAATCATGCCCCCAAGTAGTAAAGCCAAAATGCTTACCCCACCTAAGCCCCAATAAAGTAACGTGGTGCGGCGATTTATCTGCGATTGATAGGCCGCTACGATTTTAGGCAATATATGAGAAATCTCAAGCATGCGCAAGCGATTGTTGTAGAACTGTGCGTCCTCCATCGAGCAGTAGATGTACTTCACAGCGCGGCTGGAGTATCGTTCGTCCTTTTCATACAAGTAGAGCGAAAGCTCTTGCAAGGCTAAGTTCTCTTTAAGTGGACATACCTGGTCAGAAATGCCCGCTTCCACCATGTAATGTTCGTATAAGTCCCAACGGTGGAGCATCTTATAGCCGCGCGCCAAGGCATAGGCCGATGAGGCATAAAGGCGATTGTTTACCCCTACTTGGCGCAGCACGCGGTGGTAGTAGCGCATAGCCAATTCGTGCTGATTTTCGTAGAAAGCCGCTTCGCCATGAAGATAGTGATACATAGCACTGCCGCGTGGCGTATGTGCTATGGCTTGCAAGAGATACCGCAAGCGCAATGCGTTCATCTGTGGGGCAAACTCACGGTCGTTGCAATAAGCTGACCAAAAGTTGTAGAGCCACGACATGGAGTAGTAATAGTTAAACTTCACCTGATCGGGCAGTGAGTCGGGACGTATGCTCTTGAGTATGGCTTCTGCTTGACTGTAATAGCCACTTGTGGCTAAGAGCAGTCCGCGATGAATGCGGAATTTGTCGATGAAAATGCTATTTTTTGTTTTATAAGCCAAGTCTAATCCCCGTTTTACATACACCATAGCCGAATCAAATCGAAAGGTATAGTATTCTTCAAAGATGCAATTGTAAACGTTCAGTCGCTCCTCAGCCGTGATGGGTCGTTGCAATTGCTGCTTGATGCTGTCAATGCGGTGTTGCTTAGCGCTGACGAAGGTAGCGCGCTGCTCAACGTAGTGGTCGAGTCGCGTTAAGTCGTCGAGCGTAGAGGCTTGCAGTGATAGTCCGCAGAGCCATACGAGTAGTAAAACAATGCGATGTAAGGTCATGGTATTCACTAATTGGGTTTAAGTAGGTATTCAAAATTAGTTTATATAATCATGGTCATATCAACTAATTTTGAATACCTACTTGGAACAAAAGGTTAATACTTGTTAATGCTTCTTTTCTATTTGATTTTGCAAATGTAGTGATTTACTTTTAATTCAGATATATCTACTTTACGCTTTTTTGTTCATTCGATTTAAAGCATTGATATTCAATGAGATAATAGTGTTGTACTGCATAAAATAATCTACTTACCATTTACTTACTATAGCGTTCTGATGTGTCGAGCCGTAATTTTGTCGTCGAAAACGCAAATACGGCGTTTTGCAATAAATGGTTTGCAAATGGCCGTTTCGACTGAAAACTCAACCAAACAAAATGTTATCCATGAAATCAGTTACCTTTAAAGCGCTTACCTCCTGTGTGTTGCTCGCCTCAACCTTACAAGCACACGCACAACAAGAGGCAGCAGGCCAAGACGGCAAAGGCGAAGAGCGCAACGTAATGTTAAATGCTGCAGATGCAAACAAGCCACGTGAGATACAGATAGGTTTGCCCAGCGAAGATGTCAATGTATATGAAAATGGCTTACCCGCCGTTTATTCATCGTCTGTTCACAAACTCTCGGCCCATTGGCGCAACGATGCCAGTCTGGGCAGTACAGGCCTACTTTCCCCTTCAGAGTCGGCTATTACAACGGGCAATATCGCTTATGCCGTTACAGGCTTTACCGACTTTGGTCAACAACAGTTCCATGGCAAGCTTAACTACCGCATGAACCACTTCGGTATGCAGAACTTCGACCTCAACTTTAACGGTGGAATCGGCAAAAATTGGCTCTATAATGCAGGAACGTATCAAAACTTCGACCCTGGTTCATTCAAACTCCAATTTACTGATTATGCCGACCGCACGCAGATCTATCATGCAGGTCTTACACGCATATTGGGCGAGGGCAAGGGCTACATCTCATTACAGTATAAGCATGCCAATAGCAAGAACCCTGGCAACTTTGCCAATGCAGCTCCATTCATTTACGTAGGTGATGGATCTATCAAGAAGGTGAATGGCTTCGACCCAGGGCGCGACTCTTACGTGCCACGTAATGGGGCTTATACCTACACCGACATTATGAATGGCCAACAGAAGACGTGGAACTTCAATAAGGGCAGTGAAAACCGCTCACATGAGGTGGCTCTCCTCTCTAACTATCGTTTCGATAACGGACTGCAGTGGAAGTTTGATGCCAAGTTTATGTACGTGCCCGTAGCCAATTTCGTCGATTTCGGTGGTAGCACCATTAGTGAAGTAACGGCGGCTGATGGCTATACCCTCGATGAAAACGGCCAAAATCCGTATGAAGGACTCATTGAAGGCCGTCGCACGTGGTTACACTTCGGCAAGGTGACAAGTGGTATGTTCACCACTGAACTCAATAAGCAGTTTGGCCGTCATGCCGTTCGTCTCGGCCTTAATGAATGGTATTATCACTTGAATTATCATTCATCGTCATTGCAGTGGACAGGTACTGTTGAACGCTATCCGCAGGTGCTTTATGGTATGGCAACCGATCCAACAGACCCCACACAGACGGCTAAGCGCACACAATTCTATGGCTTTAACGAACTCAGTCCAGAGTACACGGTAGGTTCGGAAAATAAGTTGGCCGTATACTTGACGGATAATTGGAAGATCAACAAGAAGCTAAACCTCTACTATGGTGGTCGCTTAGAGTACTATCGTATGTCGGCCGACCAAATCGCTCAGTCGCGTTTTGCTGGGTTCCATATTGGCGACTTCAATACTTATAATCGCGATGAAAACGGCCAAATCGTAAGCACAGCACATAGTATCCACCCTGCTAATGTTACAAAGAATAAGTTGAACTATGCAGCTACTGCCCAACTTACTTACGATGTGGTAGGTGGCTTTGGTGTCATGGCCGACGGAACGATCGCAACGCGTTTTCCACGTATTAGCGACTATGCAGGCACTGGTCCAACGGCTGAGCAGTACAAGCGCGTGACGATACCTTTGGTACGCGGTGGTATCTATTACAAAAACAAATGGTTAGACCTCTCGTCAATGGTCACTTACATTGCGAAGTCGAACAATATCGACCAGCAAAACCTGACCAAACCTGGTACGAGTGAGGGTAAGACCGTATTGCTTATCTACAATATTCAGACTTTAGGTTGGACCACTACGGCCGAGATTAAGCCTTTCAAGAACTTCTCATTGCACGCGCTCTTCACTTATCAGAAGCCAGTGTATAAGAACTACAATGCCAGTGTAACGTTTAGCGACGGTCAACAGATGTCGGTGAATGCGAACAATATGATTGTAAAGGAAATCCCACAGATCCTTATCGAACTCGATCCGAAGTATAACATCACGAAGGACTTGAACGTTTGGCTCTCATTCCGCTACTTTGGTAAGACTTACGCCAACCTCCAAGAGGCGCTCTACTTTAATGGCCACTGGGAAACGTTCGGTGGTATCAATTGGAACGTCAACAAGCGTCTCTCACTCGGAGCCAGCGTAGTTAACTTCCTAAACCAAAAGGGAGCGAAGGGTACAATCAGTGGCTCTGAACTCATTAAGAAGGAAGATGCTGGACAATACGCAGGTAAGTATATGAGCGGTAGTTACCTCCGTCCCTTAACCTTTGAGTTTAGCGCAAGCTTTAAGTTTTAGTTCTTTAGTTGACGAGTAATTGAGTTAACGAGTTGACAAGTTGACGGGTAAGTTTGCTTTGCTTACCCCTATAAAGGAACAAGAGTAACTTACCTGTTAACTCGTCAACTTGTCAACTTGTCAACAAAAAAATATAAAAAAGCTATGAACATCATACAGCAACTCGGCCGTCCAGCTATCGCATTGATGGCTATGGCTATGGCCACAACGGCCGTTGACGCACAAACTGTGCGCGTAAGTACGAACAATACTGACCTCGTGTTGAAGGTTTCGCCCAAAGGTCGTCTTTATCAAGTATACTTTGGCGATAAACTGAAGAACGCCGCCGATTACGACAACCTCACTTGGAACACCTATGCTGCCTCAGACGGCGCAGTAAGTACGCGCGGCCATGAAGTCTATGCAGGGTCGGGCAACGAAGACTATTTTGAACCCGCTGTGGCTATTACCCATGCTGACGGCAACATGACCACTTACCTTTACTATAAAGGCGTAGAGACAAAGGCCATTGACGGTGGAACGGAAACGATCATCACCTTGCAGGACAATAAATACCCTGACACCGTAAAGTTGCACTATGCCGCTTACGACAAGGAGAACGTGATCAAGGCTTGGACGGAGATAAGCCATAACGAGAAGAATCCTGTAACCTTGTGGCGCTATAGTAGCACGATGCTTTACTTTGACGCATCCAAGTACTTCTTGACCTCTTACCATAGCGATTGGGCAAAGGAAGGACAACCCGAAACGGTACAACTCACCGCAGGAAAAAAGATAATTGACACGAAGTTGGGCACACGTGCAGCCATGCACACGGAACCCTTCTTTGAACTCGGACTGAATGAACCCGCCAAGGAGAATGAAGGCAACGTTGTGCTCGGTACGATTGGTTGGACGGGTAACTTCCGTTTCACCTTTGAGGTGGACAACGTTGGCGGATTGCGCGTCATTCCAGCTATCAATCCGTATGCCAGCGACTATAAACTCCGTGCTGGTGAGACATTCACTACCCCAGAGTTTATCTTCACCACCAGCAGCACTGGCGTAGGGCAAGCCAGCCGCAACCTTCACGACTGGGCACGCCGTTATCAAGTCAACATGGGTATGGGCGACCGCTTGAGCTTGCTCAACAACTGGGAGAATACAGGTTTCGACTTCGATCAAAAGAGCTTGGCAGAACTGATGAAAGATGCCAAGGACTTAGGCGTTGACATGTTCTTGCTCGACGATGGTTGGTTCGCGAATAAATATCCGCGTAAGGACGACCATGCCGGCTTAGGCGACTGGGACGTAACGCATAGCAAACTGCCTGAGGGTATTCCCGGTCTCGTACGCGATGCCAAGGCAGCAGGCGTGAAGTTTGGTATTTGGGTAGAACCCGAAATGGTCAATCCCAAGAGCGAACTCTTTGAGAAGCACCCCGACTGGGTCATTCAGCAGCCCAACCGCGAGACGTATTACTATCGCAACCAATTGGTGTTGGACATTTCCAACCCCAAGGTGCAAGACTACGTGTTTGGCGTAGTAGACCGCATCATGACCGAAAATCCCGATGTAGCTTACTTTAAGTGGGACTGCAATAGCCCTATCACCAACATCTACTCGCCCTATCACAAGGCCAACCAAGGCAATACCTACATTGACCACGTGCGCGGTGTCTACAACGTAATGAGTCGCATTAAGGCCAAATATCCTAACTTGCCCATGATGCTCTGTTCGGGTGGTGGCGGCCGTATGGACTACGAAGCGCTGAAGTACTTTACCGAGTTCTGGTGCTCAGACGATACGGATCCCTACGAACGTCTCTACATTCAATGGAGCTTGTCAAAGTTCTTCCCTGCCAAAACGATGGGCTCGCACGTAACGAACTGGAACAAAAAGACTTCTGTAAAGTTCCGTACCGACGTATGCAGTTCTTGCAAGTTGGGCTTCGACATCGACCTCAAGCCTTTGAAGGGAACAGATGATTACACCTTCGTACAACAAGCAGTGAAGAATTGGTCACGCTTGAAACCCGTCATTCTTGACGGCGACCAATATCGCCTTGTTTCGCCTTACGAAACGGACCATAGTGCTTTGAACTACGTGTCGAAGGATAAGAGCCACGCTGTACTCTTTGCCTACAATCTCCACCCCCGCTACAAGGAGCCACGCCTCTTGAAGGTGCGCATGCAAGGTCTTGACCCCCAACGTCAATATACAGTAGAGGAGATCAACCTTATGCCCGGCACACAGTCGACTTTCGACTTTAATGGCAAGCGCTTTAGTGGCGACTACTTGATGAAGGTAGGATTAGACGTGCTTACTCCCGATGAGGGCACAAGCCACGTATTCGAATTGAAATAGTGATTTTAAGGTAACATAGAAAGATTGTCGTGCATTAGGGTAACAAAATATAGACAATCGTGTAAGAAATGAGTGTGAACGATGAATACAAGCATTTTTCTCAAAAATGTACGTATTCATCGTTCTTTTTTAGTTCGTCTCTACAAAAAACTCTACAAGCGAATCAGCGGATTACACTATAAACCCCTTACGCGTTTTTACCGCCGAAGATTTTTGTTTCATGTTTCATTTTTAGTGTCTAAACTATTGATAATCAATGTGTTAATCCGCTGAAACATAGCAGTCCGATGTTTCATTTTTAGTTTCATAGTTTCATTTTTCATTAGGAGGGGAAAATAGCGCATTGACTACAAAGAAAAAAACACTGTGGGAGCGCTTTAAAAACACTGTGGGAGCGATTCAAAAACACTGAGGGAGCGCTTTAAAAACACTGTGGGAGCGATTCAAAAACACTGAGGGAGCGATTTAAAAACACTGTGGGAGCGATTCAAAAACACTGAGGGAGCGTGATTGCGCTCCCTCAGTGTTTTTTTTATCTGTTCCAGTACGTTGCATAAGTGAAACATAAATGAAACATTCAACGTATATGTTTCATATTATCAACACCTTGATATTCAAAATGTTACGAACATAAATGAAACATGAAAGTTAAAATACCCCTTTTAATTACGTATATATAGAAAAATCGGTATACCGCATTTTAACGCCCTTTTTTGTTTGTGGGCGACGCTTCCCATCCTGTGGGCGATGCGTCCTCACTTAGGTGCGACGCGTCCTCGCGTCGGCATACTTGTTGGCCGCCGTCTTTTGAATGTTATTCGGTGCATAGAAATTCAAACTTTCAACTTGCGTAAACTGACAATGTTTGTTTACGCAAATAACGCGAGTTCGGGATAAGGATTGCGTAAAAAAATAGGGTAAAACGAGCTAAAATAGTTCGTTTTACCCTTTGCTAATTCATTGATTATTAGTAACTTTATAGTAAAACAAAAAACAAATTACTAATGATTAGCAAGGACAAAATTACTGAATTTTTCTGCATCGCAGACGACTTTTGCAAAGAACTTGAGAAAGAATTCGCAAAAAAAAAGTACTTCCAGATAGTGATAATGCGCCCAAAAGGCACCGCAAACGTATGATGTCTGATGCAGAAGTCATCACTATACTGATTTGTTTCCACTTTAATTTTTACCGCAATTTTAAGCACTATTATCTGTATTGTGTACGAACAGTATGGAAGGATTTATTTCCTAAAATCTTTTCATACAATCGTTTTATAGAACCTCAGTTCGAGATAATAAATATCTGACCAAAGTCCATGTCCTTGTTGACATAGAACGTATCAGAAAACACTCCGTTGCCTATGTGGAACGACGACGAGTACCCTTGACACTCTACGCCTTTGCCCTGTACGGAGTGTTCTTCATCGTTTTGCCTTCAATGGCTGCATCATCTGCAAGGTACGGGAGGATAGACTTATTCAGGATGCAGTTTGCCGAACCAGTGTCAATCATCATAACACCAATGAATATTTGGTCACCCTTTCCCTTGAATGCTGCTTTGACAATAGGGAACTTTGTTTCTTATATGTCTCTCTGTTTTGCTGTAAAATTCTCCATATTTCTTTTGCGTTTGAGAAGAGCCTCCCATTATTCATTGATGGGTTGCTTTTCATTGAACTCCTGCTTCTTGATTCTGCGGATAAGGTAAGCAATTGCTTTTGGCGCTTTCTCGCGACACACCTTCAGTTGAGCAAGGAATTCTTCATTTGTGGCAACAGAGTTGAAGATATCCACCAACTCACAGTTGTTGTCCGACAACTTGTCAAGCTGCAAGCCATGCTTCTTCATCAACGTGCGCAAGGCAAGGATACCAAGGTCGTACTTTGGTCGTGCCTCCACCAGCTTACGCATGAGGTCAAGCCCCGGATCTCCAATGTGCAACTCGTTGAGCATTGCTATCATGAAGAGAACCTTTGCGTCAGGTGTTGCCATATCGAACACATTCGCCAACTGACAGTTCGTTTCGTCAGCTTCTGTGTAGCGTTCAAGCTTTGCCAATGCACGTGACTTGATGTACAGAGCCTCTGCACATTGATGTCCTTCCAACACCTCTCCAATGAGAGCCAACGCCTCCTCATACTTCTGAGCGTAGAGACTCAGCAAGGCTGTAATGAACTTCGGAGCCCAATGGCTTGAACGGTGAAGACTTTCTGGCACATCCTCTATGGCTCCATAAAGGTGCTCGTCACACACCAAAATGTCTAGAAATCGCTTTGCTTGCTGTATCGCCTCCTTGAAGTCGCTATCCTCAGCCTTCTTTGCTACAAGCATCAAGTACTGTTTAGCAGCCTCATCGTAGTCGTTCTGCTTAATCGCACCATAGACAGCCTTGCCACTCTCGATCTCGTTGTCAATCTGCTGTTCGTTGTTGTACTCGCTTGCGTAAGTTAGCACTTCACGACTTGTATGGGCATACTGAGGAATGACGTTCTTCGAGAGGTAAAGACCATCCAAAGTACGCACACGGCTGAGTGCCACATAGAGCTGTCCCGCTGCAAACATACCTCGACTCAGATCAAGTGAGAGCTTGTCGAAGGTCATGCCCTGGCTTTTGTGTACCGTTATCGCCCATGCCAACTTCAGAGGGTACTGAGTGAAGGTGCCAGTCAGTTCCTTCTTCATCTTGCGCTCTTCCTTGTTGTAGTCGTAGCTGTACGATTCCCATGAACAGCAAGGCACAACGTAGGTCTCACCATTGTTGAGTGTGACGCTAATTTCGTCCTTGGTGAGCTTGGCCACCTTTCCGAGCGTACCATTTGCCCATCGTTTCTGCTGGTCGTTGCGTGTGAACATCACCTGAGCACCTACCTTCAGACGAAGCTTCAATTCTACCGGGAAACGCTTCTCCTCAAAGTTGCCGTCAACTGTACCTTCGTACACGAACTCCTCTGCTTCAATTTCTTCCAGTCGCTGAATGTTGATCTTGTCGGCAGTCTTGTTGATTGAAGCCAGAGTGATGACCGCACCATCTTCTTCGCTTGGTATACGTACGCGACTATTAAGGTGCATTATGTCCTCTGGAGTCACTTTGTTCATGCGCACATTCTCTAGGATGTGAAGAAAGTGCTCATCATCCTGACGATACACTTTCTGGAACTCTATCTTCACAAGTCGCATGCGCTTGATGGCATCCGACTTGTAGAAGAAAAAGTCGTCAGTGTGGTACAGATCCTTCAGCAGGTCTTTCTCTGGTCCTTGCTTCACCACAGGAGGCAACTGGAACATGTCACCAACGAAGATCATCTGCTTGCCTCCGAATGGCATGTTGTTCCTAAGAGCCTTGCGCATGGTGTAGTCGATGACATCCATCACATCGCATCTTACCATTGACACCTCATCGATGATGATGGTATCTGCATGGAGGAGGGTGAGGATTCTTGCCTCGTTCATCTTTCCGCAGGTGCCAGGAGTGCAAACCTCCATCGGAAGACCGAAGAAAGAGTGGATAGTGTCACCACCGGCAAGGATGGCTGCCACACCTGTTGGCGCAAGGGTGATGAACTGCTTTCCCACCAACTTCTGCACGTTGTGGAGGAAGGTTGTCTTACCTGTACCAGCACGACCAGTGAGGAAGAAGCTGGAGTTTGTGTTGGCAACAAGCTCGTATGCAAGCTGCTGCTCGTGGTTCTGTGTGTCTATCTGTGTGTTCTGCATGTCCTACTTCTGTTCGATTTGTGGGAGGATTTGGGTGAGATGTGTGTTGAAGTCGCTGTCGAGGAAACTCTTGTAGCAGCCTTCGATGATGCCTTTGGCGTGTGCTTCGAGTTGTTCCTTTAGCATGGATGCCCCCTGTGTCTTCAGAACACCTTCGAAGTAGTTGCGCACCATAGTCTCCGACTCCTGACGAATGAACTCTTCATTGCGGAACGTCTTGTCGTAGTCGCGCTTTTGAACGAGCTCAAGCTTTTTTCCGTTGAAAGCATAGACCTCGATGCCGTCGATGTAAGTCCAAGTGTGGTAGAGTCCCACTTTTTCCACTATGACAATGCGGTCGCAGAATCGCACGCCTTTATAGTATCGGTGTCCGTTGCTACTGTCGTATTCCTCACAGAGGAACATCTTCTGACCTTCGTCCCACACAGGAACGTGAACTCTTGGGTTGCCGAACGTTGGCAGAATCTTGTCGAACAAGTCTTTGTTGATCGCTTTTGTAAGTGACGCCATCTTCTTGTCTGTTTTCTTGGTTTGCAACTTTGGTTGTCATTTCTCTCTATCTTCCCGAGTCATCGGATCAACTTCTGCCGAGTTTCCTCGATCATGTTTCTGGAGAAGGCGAGCAGTTGGCTATCAGCAATGACGCTTCCCATAGCCTTTGCCTGTCCAGCGAGAAAGTCCTTCAGCATGATGATGCTCTCCTCTTTGGCTGTGCGCTCGTTGAAGCATCTCCAGTTACAGCCGCCCCAGAACTTTTGGGCGATGATGTTCGTCTTTTGCCCGTTCCATGCGAAAAGCGTGATGCCATTCAGGAAGGTGTGAGCGTAGCCCTCACCTATGTGGTAGTACACGGCCAGACGATCAGAGAGGCGTATTGCCTTGTAGTAGGTATTGCCAGCTGCGCTGGTGTAACCAAGAGTGAGATACACGTTCTTCTCTGGATTGTAGGTGAGAGAACTGCCCGAGAGGGCTGGGAGTGCCTTTGCGGCAACGAGTGCGAGTGATGTGCTCATAGTTGTTCGATTTTTGTTTTACTGTTTAGCGGAATAGTCCGCCACCTCTGTTGTGATAAAGAAATAATGTGTAAACAAAACCAACTCTCTCGGAATTGCGATGCAAAATTATAGAGTTTTTGTTATCCTGCCTAAGACTTTCCAAAGAGTATTGGTTCCTCAGTATTTGGAACCAATACGTGGCCCTCTGTTAGCCTATGCTGCAAACCTTTTTTTGCGGATAGTTTCCATGCAACGGCTGGTGCTTGTTATGCTGACGTGTACTGATGTAAGATCTTCTGTACGGCCGTACTTCTTGTGGTTTGCCTGTGCCTGACGCTTCTCAACGATACGTCTCAGTATGCGGTTCTGAACGCTTGCAGGCTTCGCCTGGCTCTTGATGCTGAGATTTAGGAGAATCCCATCCAGCACCTCTATCTCAATTTTTCTGGTGATGGTATCACATACATATTTTACTGATGCTGAGCGATATCGTGGACTGTGTTCTACCTTCTCCCAACTCTTGTTTACCTTACGGCGAGCATTGGCTTCTGCCTTCTTGCTTTTCTTGACCTGCTTCTGGTTAGCTTTCTTGTTCATGGTGTTCTTGCTGTTGTTTGTTGTCTGTTTCATAGTATGCAGATTTTGTTGATTCCACCAAACGATTTGCAGCGTCAACTCCGAGGTGGTGTCGAAGTTTGACGCTGCAAAGGTAATACGCTTTTCGCTAATAAAATCAAGAGGTCAAGAGTATAATGGTTCCTTCTAATTTGGAACCATTCCACTATCCTTTCTTAGGGTATAAGTCGGATAAAGCACGCACTCGTTGTGCCATTTTATCTCGAACATTCTCTGGGGAGATAACCTCCAATCCTGCTCCCATTTGTAGTATGCGTCCGTAGAACTCGTTGTTCGGTTCTACATCCACAGAGAACTCTGCATACTCTCCATCGTCATATATGCCAAATGGCTTAACAATGGCATAACTCTGATGAAGAGGCTTTGTGTCCATCAGTTTATAAATATATAATGAGCGCGCGCGAATGATTACATGCTCTTTCTTGACATCTATTTTATGGCTTACGCCCACAATGTCCTTGAAGAACTCGTCATAGAAATGCTTTGGTGCTGGCACGTATTCGACCTTAGCCCTCTCGCGAGGTCTTGATTGAATTCTATCAAGAGCTATATTGTAGCCATATTCCGGTTCTCTTCCCTCTACATGACCAAACAAATGCCATCTGCCATTATATTCCTTCAGGTAGTGAGGATGGAACATAAGTGTGACTTCTTCCTCGTCAAATGGCTTGTAGTCAATCTCCAACACCATTTTGTTCGTGATGGCTTCATACAACGATGGCAGATACTCTATGTTGGCTAGAATACGATCAAGGCTTGCACTTATTACCTGTTCTCCCTTTTGTCGCTTCGCTTTCATGTCCAACAGGTCTTGGCAATCCTTAAAGAAGTACTCTAACCATGACTTCGGGAAGAAACCAGCGGAATCCTGACAGAATTTCCAGTACTGCCGAAGGTTGTTGATTACCTTAGCATTACGCATATCGGCAAGAGGGTCATTGTCCTTGCCTATGTAACGGAATCGTCTGTTTTTATTATTGCCGTCTTCCTCAAAGCAATCGTCAACATTCTTATTGTGAACACCCAGTTTCTCGCGGATGGCTTTCTTTACGATACAAACGATCTTCTTTAGTTCGCCATAACCATCACAATTGGATAAGTTTGCGGGTAGCTCTTCTATAGTGCACCCTAACCTTTCAGCCATAATATCAGCATTGGTAACCCATCGGCGACTCATCAGCCACCGATAGGTTATTATAGCGAATTCAGCTTTATAGCCCACGCCAAAAAAGAGGTTTTTGCATTGCATTATGACTATTTAACTTGAATGTTGGTTGCATACCAGAATGATTTACTAGAATCTCTTCTGTTTGCTTCTTTCTTGGCGGTAAATGTAACAACATCGTCTTCATAATAGTCGCTTAAGAATTCATCTCTTATTTCTAAAGGGTGAGGATGATTCGCACATTTAACCTTTTTACGAATACGACCATAATAATCCTTTACTTCTATTATCTGACCTGTGTAAGTTTGTCCTTCTTCAAGTGCTTTCGTAGACACTACCTTTGAAGCTTTTTTCTTTTCTTCTTTTTCTAAAGCCGAGTTCACTAAGCCCCAAGAATACCAATATATTGGCGCAAATCTGTAGTATCTTCCTTTTGTCGTAATCTTTTCAGCCATGATACCATTTGCAAATATGAGACGCTTTAAGTCATCTGGAGACTTTACAACAGGACTTTCAACTATTCTGTCAAATGTTATTGAAATCAATTCTTCGAATTGGGCTTCTGTGAGTGCTTTATATCTATATTTTTCACCAACAGAAGTACGTATCACTTCTTTGAAGCGTAACAGATCTTTACTGAATGCATCTTGAGTTAAATCTGCAAAGTATTTCTCTGTTGTATCTTCACGCACAGATTTTGAGGCATATATTTCAGGTGAAATAATGCCATTCTGTACATACCTCTCAGTCTTTGCTAATGCTTTATCAACAGCATTTGAATTAAGCGTGTTAATAAATGGACGCAAACTAATAGCGGTGTTGTCTGCATTAGAAAGTTCCTTCTCAAAATATTCCCATGGACTTCCAAGTGTAATAACTCCAACCTTGACAATTTTACCAAAAAATACCTCGATAATCAGTTTCATTTGGGCTATGCTTAAATCCTTAAATTGGTTTTGAGGGAATTTGGCAAAAGAGGCTTTTGTATTCTTTATATAATTAGGGTCTATTCCAACTTTTTCTGCAATTGCCCAATATGCCTTACTTGCATTCTCGCTTGAAAAAATCAGTTTGAAAAAGAAACCAAAGACCTCGCCTATTGACCATTCTATGTGAATGATACTGTTTTCAAGTCTTGCCGTATTTGTTCCTTCAATCTGTTTGAACAAGTCTGTTCTAACAAAAACTTTAGGCGTTATGTTAGAGAATGACTCGCAATTATTTCTCCAATAATTAATTAAAGGCGAAACGGCTTTATTCCATCTTAAAGGATTGATGCATGTGTCCAGACGGTCGTACAAGACAAAAAGACGCTTTTGATGCTTTTGAAGGTATTCATTAAGATGCAACATGTCTTTCTCTATAGCGACTAAAGCATTTACACCAAGATTTATAAGCTTGTCAATTCTTAACAAAGCCTCCTTCGCAAATCCCGCTCCATCTAATGGCTCTATGTATTCAGAGAGTTCACTTTGCTCTTTAATTGAAGAAAACTCTGAACGCAGTAATAATGCGTTCCAAGTATAAATCTGCCAGAAGGTGTTAAAGTAGTATTCTGGTTCATCGATAGCTCCATATCGGATATTATCAAACACAAGAGAAGCCTCATTTGTCGGCAATATATTAACGAAGATGGGTTCTAGTAGATCCTGATTCTGAGTTCCCGACCATTTCTGAATGTTAGCAGAAATCTCTTTGTCTGCTAAAGCTTTATATAGATAAGTCTTGCCTGTACCCTTATATCCTTGGATTAAAAATTTTTTAGGGTCAAAGAGTTCCTTCATACAATTTCTGTAGAAGAAATGTTCTTCTTTGATTTGTGTGTCTTCTGCAAAGTTTGAAACGTTTACCAAAGCATTTTTTAGATGTTTCAATACGACATTTCTTAACTGGATAGCAGGAGTGTTGCTTGTATATGTAAGCGTTGGAATCTCTTTGAAGAATTGATTGCTTATTTTTTCAAACAAGGCATTATAATCATCAAACTTTTTCCCTTTTACAAGCTCTACAAAAGCAGAATCCGACAAATCGTCGCCTGTACCAATCTTTTCTAGAAGAGAATTTCGATGAAGATACAGGAAAGATGGATAGTTTTTGTTTTCACTTCCAACATAACTAATATATTGTTGTACTTCTTTTTTGTGATTTTCAACCCATGCGTCATCTGCTTTGTCAGGAAGTATAGAAAACACTAATTGCAAACTAAAAGAATTTCCTTCTTTATAATATTCTCTCAAAAGATTCATCAATCCAGGTTGTGTTTGGCGACTAAATCCAAAGAAACCAACCACACTAGATGATAAGTATAATGCTGCAGTTCCAAAAATATCGTTAAAGCCAGTTCTCGAATCTAACAATATGATATCTGGTTCTATGGTCTCATTAATTCTATCCAATAGAATGTTGAAATATTTAACCACAGAGTTAACACTTGACAAGTTAATTTTTGCCAATCCTTCAAGATAATCATTTCTGTCGCCCCCTCCACTTAAATCAGAATATCCTTCATTAAGATTGCCTGCAGGAATAAGCCAAATGTTATCTAAATTGTTATATGCAAAATTATTCTCATTGTCATCGCCGACGTTAATTATATAATCGTTGATGTCTAAGTCTTCTGGATGAGAAGTCAATTGTGCGTCACTCAGGAATTCTACTAACCCGTTTTTCTTTCCGCTTTGTAAACCATTATGTTCGGACAAGTCAAAAAAGTTGAGATAACCAGGAGCTTCCAAGTCACAATCAATAATAACGACGCGCTTCTTTTTTATGTCATTGTCATTAACCGCAAGGCTAATTGCATAGGCTATCATTGTCGTGGTTCGCCCCATACCTCCTTTGTAACTATAAAATGTCACAACTGGTGCTTTGCTCTCCCCTTTTACAGATGATGTATTTTTAGGCTTAAGCAGAGAGTCAAAGCGGTAACGTGGTCCCCAATCAATGACATCCTTTTCATTTGCAAACATGTTTGCATAGAAAGGATCATCTGCAGCATCATCTCTATTGACAAGATTAAAAGTAATTTTAAGATTGTCCTTGTGCCTGTTGTAGAACTCTCCATCTTCATCTGATAAAGAACAAAGTTCCATATAGAAATCACTCTCGTACTTACTTGCAATTGGAAGATTAGAAGTCAGTACGTACACATCAATACTACAATTGACTCTAATGAAGATCTTGAATTTGTCTTCGCCTTTTTGAATAAGGAATTTCTTCAATCTATTTGCGATGTCTGATATTCTTATCATAATATTATATGTGATTAATATATATTGTTTGACAAGTATTTATAAGCCTATTTATAATATCACAGTTAAGATTCGGGAGCGGATTGGATTGCCCTTGATGATAATACCTAACACTTGGTGACCAATTATTAATTAGGGTTTCTACGTCCCTGTCTATTACGCCATTTCCAAGATATGGGATATCGTTAAACGAGGGATCAAGTTTTAATAGGTTCATAACAATGCTTTGAAATTTATGCCCCTGAACACTCATAGCTCCGCTTGGGCGGTTTTGAAAAAATGACGGAACTTTTTCTTCACCCGTTTTTCTATCCTTATAGCTTCTTGCATAATAGAAATCTAAATTGGTTCTTTGTGAGAAAGCTAAATTGTAATGTTTTTGAATATCGTCGGAAGAATTCCAATGATTCAATTTGTAAGCAGAGTAAACAGTTATTCCTTCCAAAATGTAACCTGCAATATAATATAATTCCAGCCAGACGTGTGTATCAGATCTTCCTCCTGTATTATATGATTCAAGTAGTGATTTACATCCTTTTAGATGTTTCTCTGCGCATGAAAGATATTCATTATAAGTCATATTGGATACATACTTTACGTTTAACGAGGAGTTCTCTTATGTCAATGTTTAGTAATTCCGAAATCTTTGCCAGCGTTTGCAAATCGGGTTGTGTGGTGTTTGTACACCACTTGGAAACTGTTACGGGATCCTTCCCTAACTGACCGGCAAGCCAGACGCCTGTTTTACCAGCATCAGCCAATGCTCCTTTAATTCTGTTTAGGTTTTCCATGCAAATTTCTTAATGTTTGATGCAAACATACTGAAATCCATTGAGAATATTGCCAAATTCTCTACAAATCATACGTTACGGACTGGGTTTTAACAAGATTTTATGTTACTAATGTCATTAGAGCCTCATATTTGATGATTGTATTACTCGGTTACTATTTGTTTTGTCATCTCTTATGCTTGGACTTGGCCATAAGTTAAGCCTCGGGGTGGTCTTTAGTGAAGACTGGATACAGGATAAAATATGAGTTTGAGAGAGTGAGCTGATTGCCATGTGGATACTGAGGACTATGATAAGTCAAGGTGGTCAGAAGGGTGACTTTAGTTTGTGGAGACCATCCTTGTTATGGCACCGAGTATCATGGCTCCTTTACAGAAAAAGGTGTAAACGGTATTTTTGCCTGGAATTGAAACGTCACATAATCACCCAGTATTCCACGAAATTTCAGAAGGGCACGAAAGATGAGTTTTGACTCAAAAAGGTCACCTAAAGGTCACCAACAAAAGAAAAAAGCACTTGCGATTACTCGTAAGTGCTTGATTTCCAATGTGGACCAGCTAGGGCTTGAACCTAGGACCTCCAGATTATGAGTCTGTTGCTCTAACCAACTGAGCTACAAGTCCGATGCAAAATGCTATGGCATGACACGTATTGTGCCTCTTTTGCGATTGCAAATGTACAAGTATTTTTTGAATTGTGCAATATTTGTACGAAAAAATATGAGAGTTGACGGGTTGACAAGTTCTTGAGTTGATGAGTAAATGGGTAAACGAGTAAACGAGTAAACGAGTTGACGGGTAAGTTACCTTTTGGGCTATAAACAAACTTACTTGTCAACTCGTTTACTCGTTTACTCAAAAAAAATCTATCGAATTACCTTCTTTGTACCAATGATGTAGATGCCCTTGCCAGGAATGCTGACGCGGCGACCGCTGAGGTCGTAAATGGCGGGGCCAGCGTTGAGGCTTGCAGGGGTATCAATGGGGGCGGTGTTAATGCCACTCGTTAAGCCCTCCATGGGAGAGAGCTTATAGTGCGTCAAGGTGAATGACTGGATGCTTAAGCATTGTTGACCGCTCATGTTGGCTAAGAGACCAAGACTGAGTGTGGTCGGTTCGGAGAGAATGAAGAAGAGACGGTTTTGACTCACTTCACCCTTGCTCGCCATGGCTTTGTAGGCAATAGACGACGCGTCGAGTGCTTTGGTGTCGGGTAGGGTAGTACCCTCGGCTGCTACGAGGTAGCAGTTGTCGGCTTGGCCTTCATAATTGCCATAGTTGGCGGCAAAGACGTAGGCACCTGCAGGCAGGGTGATGGTCTGGTAGACTTTGTGATTCTCTAATAGACTTTCAAAACCGTCGTTGCCAGTGGTGATCGTAAAGCATTTGTCGCGCTGCGTATCAATGTGGGCACCAGTGTTGTACTTCTCCGCATTGATGTTCTCTAACTGCCATGCTTTCAGTGTCATGAAGCGACCTGAGTAAGCCTCGCTAAACTCTTTGCCCGTCGTCTCGAACGGTGCGCGTGTGTTGCTTAAATGCTCTGCCGTAACGTCGGTGGCACCGCCGTCAAAGTTGAGCGCAAACACGCCCTTTGACTCGCCCCAAGCATCGCCGTCGGGACCAAAGCCTACGCGAAGGCCTGTATTGTGGTTAGAGGTGAGGTCTTTGACGTTGCCTCCGTTCTGATTGAACTGATAGTACACCTTCAAGCCTGTCGTTTCGGCTGACTTCACGTCCTCGGCCGATAAGGGAGCGATGCTATTGTCGTGCATAGGCTTCAGATCGTACTCGTTATAGGCGAAGCCGTTCCAAACGCGGAATTCGTCAATCGTACCACACATCGGAGCGTCTGTGCTACCTAAGCTAAAGCTACTAAGAGAGGGGAATGTACCGTTGACAGAACTGCGGCTGATCTGTATACCGTCGCGATAGAAGCAGACGTAGCCTCTGTAGTAAGTGACGGCATAGTGGTGCCACTCGTTGGGAACAACGTAGCCGTTGGCTGACTTGGCATATTTGCCGTTGATGTAAAGGCGCATTTGTCCTGTCGAAACCGTTTGCAATTGGAAGGTAGAAGTGCTTTCGCCAATGCCGTTGCATACGGCGGGTAGCGAGTTGGGCTTCATCCAATATTCAATGGTGAAGATGTCCTGTCCAGTAGTAAGCGGTACGCTTGTGAGGTTAACGCGAGCAGAACCTGCGGGCATGAAGCTGAGGCCCGACTTGCTATCGGCATTGCATACGACTAAGGCATGGCTCTGCGTTGTTTCACTGCTGCCAGCAGTGTTGGAGGCTCGCAGCGTAACGTCGTAGATGCCGGGGACGGAAGGACGGAAACTGATACGTGCGCCTTCGCCCTGCATGGCCGTCTGTGGACTAACGAGCGTCCAGCGGCTATGGTCAGCACCGTAGAGCGATTGGTCGGTCAAGAATACTTCGTCGCCCTTCATTACTACGGCAGGTTCGATGTCGAAGGCGGCTTGGGGAGCAACGGGCGTTACGTTGACGGTCTGTGTGGTCGTAGCCTTTTGGCCCTCAGCGTTCGTTACGGTAAGCTGCACTTGATAGCTGCCGCTCTCGGCATACGACACGGTGACGCAAGGTTGGTCAGACGAGGTGGTAGAAGCTCCTTGCAACGTCCAATGGTAGCGATAGCCGTCCTTCATCTGGGTAGGCATGAAAGTGACGCGGTCGCCCGTGGGTACGTTCGTTTTGCTTGACTTAAACTCGGCCGATGGGGCAGTAGCGGCAGTCACGTTGAGCGTGATAGTAGCTTCTGTCTCAGCACCAGTAACATCGGTAGCAACGACCTTCACTTGTTGCTCGCCAGCTTGGTTGAAAGTGAGCGTTGGGGCGGTGCATACGAGGTCTTTTACGTCTGCGCCTTCGGCCGTCCAACGCAGTGACTGAATGTTGGTAGAACCCGTGGCCTGAAGTGTGACGGACTGGCCTGTCGTAATGGGTACGGAGGGTTGCTCAATGGCCACCTGAGTAGTGGTGGCATATTTCAGCGTCTGAGCGTAACCACTATTGAGTGAAAAGTTAGCATTCGCAAAGGTGCCGTGGTGGCCGTTGGACGTGAGGTCGCGCAGCAGGCGGTTGCCGTCTTGTTCAATCAGGTCGCCACGATAGTAAGCGATGAGTTGGGAGGGTAGTAAGCCTGTAGCATATTGTTGCTTGTAGTCGGCCTTAATCTCGGCTGCGGTGCGTGCCTTTTTCCAAATGCGGATTTCATCGTAGAAGGCGTGCTGGTCGTTCTTCGTGCCATTGCTTGAGAATACGAGGTCGCCAAAGCCTCCTATGCCACTGTAAGACTTTGAGGTGACCGTTCCTTTCTGTGAACCATTGACATAAGCCGTCATCTTGCTGCCGTCAACGACTAAGGCAATGTGTGTCCAGCGGCCTGCAGTTAAGACACCCGTTGCGTTCAGACGGTCAGAGATGTCCCAACCTGCCGTGAAAGTGCCGTTGGCATTGGCGTGGAACATAAAGGTACCCCAACCAGGACCAGCACTTTGATTCCAATTGGCGAGAGATTGTGGACGAATCCAAAACTCAATCGTGGCTTTGTCGTACTTAGACGTGAATACATTGGGCAGTGTAAGTCCGTTGTGCTCCATCTTGATGCATTGATTGTAGTCGAGTGAGGGCACTGGTACGCTGGCCGTGATGAGACTCGACTCCTTGTCGCCATAAACGGCCATAACACCATAGTTGCCTGTGGCATCGGTGGGGAGGTCGTAGTGGGTAGTGGCTTTGTCGAGCGTGGCAAGGGTAGTTCCGTTCTTTACTACCTTATAGCCCGTGAGCGTATAGTTCGAAAGCTTGGGAGCACTCCATGATAAGCGGTTGTTGGCAATGTTGACATTGAGCGGTGCTTTGATGCCACGCCCTGGAACGACAACACTCAGTACCGTTTGGTCGCCTTGGCTTAGCACGTTGACAGTCTGGGCGTTGAGAGGAATTTCAAGTCCTTCAGGGTCATTAGCATAGTCGATGATAGAGGCATTATAAATGTGTCCCTCGCCAATGGCCGAACTTTTGGTCTTAATAATAAAGAAGTATTTAAGGTCTTCGTTCTGGTCGAACTCTGCGCTTAAGTCTGTCAAGTCGTAACCAAACTCCATAGGTTCGCTGTGCAACTTATTGTCGGCCCAACGACCTAACATAGGCACTTCGGGGGCGGGGTCGGTATTGCCATAATTGCCGTCGCCAGCGTACTTAAAGTGGTCGAAGGCTTGTGACTTTTCGGGCGAGGTGGCATTGACATCGCTCGAAACGCCTGCCATTAAGTAAAGTTCGGAGCGGCGGTTGTAGTCCATATTTACCTTAATCGTTCGCAGCGGACGATAGTTCTTGCGTACGCGGTATACTTCGGGGGTCCACCAATTTCCCGTAAAATTTCCATTTGCATTAAAAGTGGCACCTGCATAAGCGTATGGCACGTAAACAAAGCCATCGTTGCCCCATTCCTTGCCCCAAGAGTTGACCAAAATCCAAGCACCGCGTTCGTCGGCTGAGGTTTCGCCATAGATGCCGTTTCCATTGATGTCGAACTCAATGCGGTCGTCGTAGCCTACGATGGTCATGGCGTGGTCGGTTGTGGTGCCCCACTTCTTGAGGTAATACTTACCCGTCACGCCCAATTCGTCGTTCGTAGGAGTCTTACCTATTGTCGTATTCTCAAGTCCTTTCGATGCGCACCCGATGCCCGCAATGCCACCCGAGTGGAAGTCGGTGTCGCCATTATGATTCCAAAGCCAATTCTTTAAGGCTTCGCGGCCTTCCTCTGTGCCCAAGTTCTCGGTGAAGTGAACGGGTTTGAGCATACGATTGAACATAGCTTCATACCATTTCTTATAGCCTGTCATCCAACCGAAACAATCAGACGAAGTATCTTGGCTACCAAAAATCTTTGAATAGGTCTGTCCGCCATAGGTCTCGGCCGAAGGTACACCTACAAACTGCACAAACGCGTCCTTACCAGAGTTGCCATTGGTTAGGAGCCAAACGAAGTGAGAGGGGTAATAGTTTTTAGCGTTCTTCCCGTCTAAGTCGCGGAACGAGTTCAACTCGTGTGAGAACATATAGCAAATGCGCGAGGCAGAGCCGCACGAACCGCCTGCTTGGTAGATGACGGGAGGAAAGTACTTTGTGTCGGCATTATTCACGTGGTCGGGACGTGTCGTTGTGGCACGAGTGCTGCTCCTTTTCACTTGCATGAGTGAAGGGTCAGGATTAACCTTGTCAGAATAGTCGGGATATTTGCTGCGGTCGACAGCCACCTGCGCACAGAGTGCGGTAGGTAATAGTGCTGAGGCCAGCAACCATTGTTTTAGATAAGGTGTCATTAGCGTGTATTAGATAATGTATTAGTGTTGTGAGGGCAAATTTACAGAAAAGTATGTAAATGAAGCTTTTTGAGGGAAATAATCTATTTTGGACGAGTCAACGATGATTAAGAATAAGTTTGAAAAGAGTCAACTTGCCTTACAAATAAAGATTGGAGAGGTTAAAACAAAATCGTTCAATCACAAAGAACAGTCGTCCACTTGGAGGTGGACGACAAGTTTCTATAGTTTAACGATTTTAGTTGACTGCTTTTACCTTTATTTGTAAGGTAGGTTGACTTGTTTTTTGCTCACTTATAAAGTATATGTATTAGATAAATTGCAATTTGTTGCAGTGCATGGTTTATTCTCCCCAGTCTCCACGGTCGAGACTTCGGTAGCCAATGGCTTCCTTAATGTGGCGTGCAGCAATTTGGGGCGATGCATCGAGGTCGGCAATGGTACGTGCCACTTTGAGTATGCGGTCGTAGGCACGCGCTGAGAGGTCGAGGCGTCGCATGGCCTTTTGTAGGGATTGGGCTGCTTCAGCGTCTAATTGTGCAAATTGTTCAATCATGGCACGTGACATTTGGGCGTTGCAGTGTACGCCGTGTTCGTTTTTATAACGTTCGGTCTGTATGGCACGCGCAGCGATTACTCGCTCTCGAATAGAGGCACTTGGTTCGCCCTTAGGGGCACGTGCCAATTCGGTAACGGAGACGGGAGCTACCTCTATCTGTATGTCAATGCGGTCGAGTAGCGGTCCTGATATTTTGCTCTTATAGCGTTGTACTTGGGTAGGGGTACATGTGCAGTGGTGGTTGGGGTCGTTGTAATAGCCACACGGACAAGGATTCATGGAGGCTACTAACATGAAGGAGCAGGGGAGAGTTGTGGAGTATTTGGCCCGTGAGATAGTTATCTCGCGGTCTTCAAGTGGTTGACGCAGCGTCTCGAGGGCTGTGCGTGAAAATTCGGGTAACTCATCTAAAAAGAGTACACCGTTGTGAGCCAAACTAATCTCGCCTGGCTTATATACCGTTCCGCCTCCAATCAGTGCTACATCGCTAATGGTGTGGTGAGGTGCTCTGAAGGGACGTTGCGCAATAAGGGAAGTCTGACTGCCGAGCTTACCCGCCACGGAATGAATTTGTGTGGTTTCAAGGCTTTCGGCTAATGTAAGTTGAGGTAAAATAGAAGGAAGACGCTTGGCCATCATACTCTTGCCACAACCAGGGGAACCAATGAGTATGATGTTGTGTCCGCCTGCGGCTGCCACTTCAAAGGCTCGCTTTACGGCCTCTTGTCCTTTTACGTCAGCAAAGTCGGGGCCTGCTTGGGCTTGGGCAGCATAGAATTCTTCGCGTGTGTTGACTACTACGGGCTGAAGTTGTAGGCCTCCTTGTAGGAAGGCAACTACTTCAATCAGACTGCTCACACCATATACTTTGAGCTTGTTGACGACAGCAGCTTCACGCTCGTTTTCCTTAGGCACAAATAGGGCTTCAAAGCCTTGTTCGCGTGCTTTGATAGCAATAGATAGTGCGCCCTTTACGGGACGTATTGAACCATCAAGTCCTAATTCGCCCACAAAAACGTAACGGCTTAAAGCATCGCATTGCAACTTTTTAGCAGCTACTAACAAACCAATGGCTAAGGGAAGGTCGTAGCCTGACCCTTCTTTGCGCACATCAGCAGGAGCAAAGTTGATCGTATATTTTTTTTGGTGCGGAATTGTTAGGCGGCTTGTCTCTAAGGCTGCTTCAACACGTAGGCGACTTTCGCGTACTGCGTTGTCGGGCAATCCCACCATCATAAAAATAGGCTTGCTTTCCTGTCGTTCGGGCAAAGTGGTAGCATTCACCTCTAAAAAGACGGGCATTGCCGTGAGTCCGTTAACTGCTGATGTATGAATGGTGGAGAGCATAGCGTATATGTTTTTGTTAGTTTGACGAGGGCTTTCTTTGGGCTGATGAGTTGAGGAGTAAGTTTTTCCTTTTTGTTGATGGGTTGATGAAATGGAGAAAGAGAAACTTACCCGTCAACTGGTTATCCCATCAACTCGTCAACAAAAGAATTAAAATCTTGCGTCTGGTACTTGAGTTACATCGCGCTGTATGATGCGCCCTTGGGCGTTAATCAGCATCAATGAAGGCACATAGTGTACGCCTAATTGATTGATCAAAGGTGAGTCGAAGGCTTTACGGTCGCAAATGACGGGATAGGTAATAGAGTCGTTACGCAAATTGGAGCGTAATAAGTTGCGGTCGACATCAAGTGAAACAATAAGGCAAGACCATTTGCCATTGAGCGTCTGTAGTTTGCGACGTAGTTGTACTAAAAGTGAACGAGAATCGCTTTGCCAAGCTCCTGTAAAGGCAATGATAAGATTTTTGCCGCGATAGTCGGCAGATGAAACTTTGCGACCGTCGAGCGTTTGTCCTGTAAACGCAGGCAAGAGTTGTCCTTCACCATTCTGAAAAATGGGTCGGAAGAATTGGTCAAGGCTTATAACTGCACTTTCCTTGGGCTGTGCTTGTTTCAATAGTTTAAGCAGTTGTAGTGCCGTTTGTGGGTCGGTGGATTGTTGGTTAGCAAAGTACATGCGAAAGACTGCCACTGCGGCCAAGGACTTGGCATTGTCACGCACAAACTGTGCTGCGGCTAAGCGTTGATTGGTGGCTACGTCGTTGGCATGCTTCTTACGAAAGTCGGATAATTTTTCATTCTGTTCTGTGCCGCTAAGGGTGGCCTCGCTAATGGTTGAGGCATCGCCTTTTAATTTGATAGTCTTGCCTGGTTCGGCAATGATATAGCTTTGTGAGAAGTTGGGGTAGAGTAGGGTAAAGATAGCAGCATGAGTGAGTTGACGTTCATAGGTAAATTTGCCGTCGGTTATGCGTACCGTGTCAATGCCTTCAAAGGCTCCGTCTTCGCTATATACGTAAAATTCGGCATCGCTAATGCCGTTGAGCGTTCCCTCAAAACGCATGTGTGACTTATCAGGGCCACAAGAGGTAAATAATGTAAAAACGGATAATAGAAAGGTGACGATTTTTCCTACTCCCTGTTCCTCACGTAGAATAGAGGATAAGCTGCTTTTTATGAAGAAGGGAAGTCTTGAAAGGATTGGCTTCAATGTGTAAAAGAGACTTTTGTACATATATATATGCTAATATGTGGGGTAGGGATATTTAAGGTATAACTTATCCCCCTCTCTGTTTAAGGAGAGGGGGATAAATAGGAAATGTGATAGAGCTTATAAAACTTTTGTCTTACTTCACGATGCTTTGGAAAGCAGCGTCGTTGAAGAGTGATACGAATTCAAGGTCGTTAGCTGCGCGCTTCTTTAGAGAACTATCCTTAGCAAAAGCGTCTTTGAGGTTGCTTACTACGGCAGCATCTTGATTAGTGCGTGCTGCAACAATGGCCTTGAGATAGCTTGTTGTTGCATCTGGACGAGCTATGGCCTTTAATGTGTTGGCAGCCGACGTATAGTCCTTATTCAGAATTTGAGCCAAAGCGGCAGTATTCGTTTTAACGCCCTTGAGGCAATTGGCAGCCTTGGCATAGTTGCCAGCAGCTACTTGCAGATTACCTAAAACTTCGTTGTAGTTCTCAGTAGAGGTAGCCTTCATCAAGTAGTTGTTTGCAGCTTCATTGTTGCCTTCGGCCATGGCGATGAGCGCTAAGTTGGCATTTACTTCGGGAGCATCGGCCTGTGATGCAGGAACTTGTGCTAAATAGTTCTTCGCTGTTGTCAAGTCACCTTGTTGGTAGGCTAATGTTGCCAAGTTGTTGTAGGCACGATAATCGTCTGGGTAGAGTGTAGACGTTTTGGTGTAAATGTCCTTTTGCTCGGCTATGTCCTCAGTCAGCGTTGCTGCATAGAGTAGCTCTTCAACAGATAGTTTAGAGGCATCAGCTTTGTATTGTTCTTCGATTTCATCGTCGCTGCGGCCAATTAAGTTGTAGTTGATGGTCAAGCGGGCACGACGCAATTCGGGGAGGATCTCGTCTGCTAACTCTTTGTAACCAGCTGAGAGATTGCGTATCTGTTGCTCGCGTTCTTCAGGGTCTTCATACATATAGAGTACGCGAAGAATGATGTCCTTGTCTTGAATGTTTGATTGGCTTACCAACTCTTTAAAGCCTTCCCAGTCTTCGGCAGTGTATTTTGAGTCAACATCAGCGTCGAGTTTAGCGGCTTTGAGTTGCTTACCTACGTAGCCTTTAGAGGTCTTTTCACGATTTTTAGCTAAAGCTGTATTGAGCTTCATGCCACCATCGGGTGATGCATAAGCAGACACTTCGATGTTGTCGAGCATATAGCCCTTTTGGTCGGCCTTAATCTCTCTCAGTGTTTTGATAAAGTCTTGCACAGAGGTGCTCTTTAACTCACTGTTGCGAATGTTGGCTTGATTAATTAGATATTTAATCTGTGCTTGTTTGGTTTGCTTGATAGCATATTGGTATTTGTCGGCAGCAATTTGTGTGTGAGCAGAGGTTACGGTACTCTTCAGCAATTCTGAAGTAGCCAATACACCATCGGCAATCTTCACTGCAGGCACGTTGGCTTTCTTTTTGCCTACTTGACCATCAAATTCAAGCCAGAGTTCGCTCTTTTCCATACCAGGCTCGAAGGTGAAGTTGTAGCGGTTGCTAAAGTTTCCACCTAACTTGTATGAAATTTCTTGATCGTTTCCTTGTACTTTTTCGCCCTGGAAAGCTGCATATTGTGCTTGGTCTGCGACTTTGCCTGCATAACGAATGACAGGCTTGAGTTTCAATACCGCTTTCTTTTTCATGTACTTTTCGGGAAAGCGGCCGTTAATATCGAAAGGTACTTTACCACTTACAGCTTCAAGTGGAGAAGGCGTAACGGTAAAGTTGTCGGCTGAGAGCGATCCTAATTTATTATTACACGAAGTGAGTGCTAACGTTCCGGCCAACACTCCAAATAATAATTTGTTTTGCATTTTTATAATGATAGTGTATGATTTCTTAACAAGACTATGAGCAAAGGTAAGCATTTTATACTTATACACTTACCTTATTAGTCATCTTTTGTTAGCTGATTAAGTATATTTTAAGAATGGGACATAATCTGAGGTGGCTTGTTAAGACTTTAATAGGTCTTTTACATCATCAGCACTTTTATTGATGGTATTTGCAATAGTTTCTACACTCATGCCATTCTGTAGCATGACTTCGACAACAGCTTTTAATTGAGCTGTCGTTTCATTCAGCTGTGAAGTCGTCTCATTCAGTTGTGAAGTCGCTTCATTCAGCTGTGAAGTCGTTTCATTCAGCTGTGAAGTCGTTTCATTCAGCTGTGAAGTCGTTTCATTCAGTTGCGAAGTCGTCTCATTCAGTTGCGAAGTCGTTTCAGAAAGTCTTTTATTCATCTGCATTAGTTGCGTATCACGAGATTCTATGGCAGAAAAGAATTCGTCTTCATCATCCATTTCTTGTCTTACGCTTGCGTTCATAGCAGCAAGTCCTAATCGATGAACAAGATGCATGAGTTCAGAATCGCCTTCGTAGTTGTTTATGTCAAGGCGAACGATGTGTTGATTGCTATCATCTCGTTGTGATTGGTCGAACACACTGAGTACACGATCAAGTTTGTTGTTAATCTTTCCATGTAGCAAAGGTATCTGTACGATGATGCTATCGTGTGTAAGGCTATTGATAAAGGGATCGTTCTCTCCGTTTTCAATTTCTTTTCCGTCGTAGTCGAGGGCTTTATGATTTACATACACAACGGCTTTGTCAATGTCGCCAATGCGGTGACCTAACAGGTAGATTGCAATCATGGGGATAGCATAAGGGCCTGCTTCGGAATTGCTCTCTTTCAGCATGTTTTCTTCTGCATTATATTGTGCTGCGAGATAGCGGCGGAAACGAAGCGTTTCGGTACTCAACCAGGTCTTTTGCAATTCAATAAGTATTAAGCGTGTCGATCCATCATCTTGCATCACTCTTGCGGCAAAGTCTATACGGAACATTGAAATATTGTCGCGTGTTATGTTGGGGTGTTCATGTCGACGCATTTCAACGCTTACGACCTCTTTCTTAAGTAAGGCTGATAGTACGGTTTTAGCTATACGTTCGTCTTCCATTAAGAATTTGAATACAGAATCGTATATAGGATTGGCTACTGAATATTTCATGGCTCTTTTTATTTATTCTGTTGCTATATGGTGCAAATATATGGTATTGTTTCCAAAACACCAAAACATTAAAGGGCGTTCTATGCATTTGCTATAGAACACCCTTTAATCAATTTATTTTGCTCTTTTATAATAGTTACTTTTTCTTTCGCAGCATGCAATACAGGCCTAATACCACGAAAGGAATGCTAAGTAGTTGACCCTGATCTATACCAATGAGTTGTTGCATGTGCAGTTCCCATGGTTCTTGCACTTCCTTAAGGTATTCAACGAAGAAGCGGAATACAAAGATAGTGGTTAAGCAATAACCAAAGAAAAAGCCAGTTCCGACCTTATTCTTCATACGGAAGTAAAGCGCTACACCTATTACAAAAAATAGGAAGTATGCAATGGCTTCGTATAGTTGGGCAGGGTAACGTGGTTGCGTTTCGTTAAGGTGAACAAATACGAATCCCACGTCCGATCCCGTGAATTTACCTACAATCTCGGAGTTCATCAGGTTGCCTAATCGAATGAAGCAGGCGGTGATGGGGGTAGCAATGGCTATGTTGTCAAGTACGGTGAGAAGTTTAACTCCCGTCTTGCGCACGTAAAGCCAAAGGGCTATCATAAGTCCGAGCGTTCCACCATGTGATGCAAGGCCAGCATAGCCCGTAAACTTCCACGTTCCGTCGGCCAGCTTGTGTATGGGTAACACCATTTCAAGTGGGTGGCTTAGGAAATAGGCAGGTTCGTATAGTAGGCAGTGTCCCAAGCGCGCACCTACTAATATGCCAACAAAGCAGAAGAGAAAGAGTGGGTCGAATTTCTCTTGCGGTATGCGTTGCTGCTTGTAAAGTTTATACACAACAATATAGGCCAAAGCCAGTCCAATACACCAACATAGTGAGTACCAACGCACTTCGAGCGGACCTATGCTAAAAGCTACGATTGAAGGATTCCAAATGGTCATTTCCCTTTAAACTGATTTTTTGTCAACGAGTTTACAGGTTGACGAGTTAACAAGTAAGCTTGTTCTTTTGTTGACGAGCTTGGTTATTTGCTCGTTAACTTGTCAACTCGTCAACAAAAAAGAGTTACACATTAAATCTGAAGTGCATAATGTCGCCGTCTTGCACTTCATATTCTTTACCCTCTACGTGTAAAAGGCCTGCTTCGCGAACAGCGGATTCTGAACCTAAACGAATGTAGTCGTCGTACTTGATTACTTCAGCGCGAATGAAACCTTTCTCAAAGTCTGTGTGGATAACGCCAGCACATTGTGGTGCTTTCCAACCCTTGTGGAATGTCCATGCCTTCACTTCCATTTCACCTGCGGTGATGAATGTCTGTAAGTTGAGCATATGGTAGGCGGCCTTAATCAAGCGGTTGCAGCCACTTTCTTCAAGTCCTACGTCTTGTAGGAACATTTGGCGTTCCTCGTAGGTCTCGAGTTCTGCAATGTCAGCCTCGGTTTGTGCGGCAAGTACTAATACTTCAGCCCCCTCTTCTTTAACAGCTTCGCGTACTTCGTCAACGTAGTGATTGCCTTTAGCTGCTGAGGCTTCGTCTACGTTGCAAACGTAGAGTACAGGTTTAGAGGTAAGCAAGAAAAGTCCTTTAGCTGCCTTTTGCTCTTCTAACGATTCGAATGAGACGCTACGTGCACTCTTTCCCTCTTCGAGGGCTGCTTTATAGGCCAATAGTACTTCGTATTCTACTTTAGCATTTTTATCACCACCAACTTTGGCTATTTTTTCAACGCGCTTGATACGGTTCTCAACTGTCTCAAGATCTTTGAGCTGTAACTCTGTGTCAATAATTTCTTTATCACGTACAGGGTCTACGCTGCCGTCTACGTGTACCACGTTGCCATCGTCAAAGCAACGTAACACGTGGATAATAGCATCAGTCTCACGAATGTTGCCCAAGAATTGGTTGCCCAATCCTTCGCCTTTTGAAGCACCTTTGACAAGGCCTGCTATGTCAACAATCTCGACAGTTGTAGGTACGATGCGTCCTGGGTGAACTAATTCGGCTAATTTTGTCAATCGTTCGTCAGGAACGGTGATAACGCCGACATTTGGCTCAATGGTACAAAATGGGAAATTCGCTGATTGTGCCTTGGCATTACTTAGGCAGTTGAACAAGGTTGACTTACCTACGTTGGGCAAGCCTACAATGCCACATTGTAAACTCATATTTTATATTTTCTCTTTTTTTGTTTCTTTTAATGCGCAAAGTTACAAGAAAAAGATGATTCTTAAATGAATCGGGTTGATAAACTGCAATTTGTCGAATAGACAGGAATGAACATTAACGAATAATTAACAAAAAAATTAATGAAATAATTAATGTTCAATTAATGATAATTAATGTTCAAAACAACGCGCGAAGCGCGCCTAAACTTAAACTATTTATGTTATGCGCTTTGCGCTTTGTTTTGAACATTAATTATCATTAATTGAACATTAATTATTTCATTAATGTTTATTCTTGTTCTATTCGACAAATTGCAGTTTATCAGTTACTCTCCACCACTCCTCCATCTTGGCTCACACCACGCACACTGATATCGAGCCACTGCTCGGGGCGTGAATTGGTGAAGAAGAGTACGTGTGCCTTGCCGTCCTTGTCAGTCTTTACCGCAGGATTCCAATAAAGCGTGCGACGCACATCATTGTCTGACGGTAAATCGAAGCGACGATAGTCGGGAGAGTAGAATTGAGGGTGTGAAGCAAAGCCTTGTAAGATGCGTTGATCTTGGCCGCGTGTGCAATGCTGCCGATAGAGGTCGGGCTGTTCGTATACATAGAGTAAATCTTTATCGCTATGCCCTAAACGCTTATCTTTACCTGTCACCGCATTTTCGTTTACAATGCTTGGCACGAAAGTGATGCTCTTATACCCCTCGGCCGATTGTATGAATACGTTATCTTGATAACGAAGGTAATAATTCTCATACCAAGGTAAGTTGTTGATAAACATCGTTACGTAGTTGGCATTGTAATTAACGTGAGGCGCTTCATACATTTTCTTCATCATGACTTTTTGCGCCTTCTTTTTGTCTACTTCTAAATGGATGTCATTTCTTTGCCGCGCTGTTGGTTGTGCTTCAGAGTTGAGCCCACCGAAATGATCACCGCCAGTAGTAAATTCAGGTTTTTCGTCACCATCTTTTTCGTTATCAGCTTCGTCTTCTTCAAATGAGCCATTTTTTCGATACAAACCATACAATTGTACCGAGAAGTGATTGTCGAGCATAGGCAGCAATTCGCCCAAGTCGGGCAGCGGCTTTCCTTCGTCCTTGAGGCGTTGCATGATTTGGGCAACGTTATAATATACTGTGCTGCGATCCAAACCTTTGTTTTCGTCTCCTAACCAAGTGTAACGCGTACCTGTAAGGCCATGATATTTACCTCTGATTGTTACCTTTGCTTCGTTGAGCTTTGAAGGCAAAGTGCGTGGAATGGTATCGCGCCACGCAAAGGTTTCGGGTTCTTCTAAGCGTTGATAAGTGACCAAACTATCTTGGACGAGTGGAATGTTTAAGGCTAAACTCTGAGTCGTAAAGGCACGCGGCTGAGGTGCAAACCATTGGTCTATCGAGAGGCGACTCCATGACTTCTTGCCTGTATCAGAGGATTGTGAGAATTGGGCATAGAAGTTGCCCTTAAAGGGAGCATTATTCTCAAATGCGAAGCGGCCGTCCTTATCGGTACGCGTCTTGCCCTGCATGGTCTGTCCATCGAGCGAGTAGGCCAACATGTTAAGTTGATAGTTAGCACGTGGCTTTTGGCGAGCATTGTCGGCAAATAGGCGGCCGCGCAATATGGGGTGTTCCTCTATAGGTTGCTGCAGAGTGAAAGGCTCAGCTCCACACATTACACTAAATTGATTCGCTTGCCAACCTTGCACCATGAGCAAGAGGTCGAGCATTTGGCGGTGGGCGGCATCGTCTTTTTCAAAATAAAGGTCGGGACGTGCCACATAGCCGCGCAACTCTGATGTTAATAATAGGTTGGCCTCCAGTCCTCCGTCATGCGTGTCGGTTATGTTGCTACCACCGTCGCGTACGGCTACTGAGAGCGTAGTTGACACGGGTCGATTGGCCTTGTCATGCAAGTCGATAGTTACGATGGCTGGACTAAAGGGAGCATATATCTTCTCGTTTTGTTCAAGGTGTACGTTTAGGCAGCGGTTCTCCTCCTGATTGGGCGCAACCCATACCAAGCGCGTGGCTTGACTATGGCCGCTCACATCGTATACTTCAACGCGATTGACTCCTCCGCGCAAGGCTTTGCGAGGAATGAAGAGTTCCGTTTCATTCTCGTTGACCGTCAATGTGTCAAAATAACAGACCTTCTCGCGTGAGAGTACGGCCACCCCTAATAGGTTACTCTGTTGGCATACAGAATCGTTAGCCAATATAATTAATGAAAGTCCGTCCTCTGCTTGTTGCGCACGCAAGCCGTAGTTGGTTGTAGCTGTGGGTAGGGTAAATTGTTTTTTCTCTCCTTTAATACTAACGTAACCTCCATTTAAATTATCTGGTAGTATAAAATATCCTCGCCCAGCATATAAGGGCGCAAAGGTAGCTAATAGTTGTCTCTGTTGGTTATAAAGTTGTAGTGTATCGTCAGCAGGCGTTCCGCGTCCGTCCGTTAGTTCGTAAGCAATGCGTTGTGCAATGCCTTTTGCTCGTGCGCCCCCTTCGGGGTAGAACGTGAGCACTCGCTCGCTCTTATTCCCCATGATGTAAGGGCGCGGAGCGCCTAACGTCACCTTATCGTGACGGCGCGGACTGGGTAGGGTGAGTTGTGAAGCATCGCCAGAGGCAAGTGTGTGTTCAGCCTTTTGTGGATTATGGCTTTCAAATATAGGCACAATGCGTGAAAAATATCCCTCCCAATTAGTCATGGCACGGGTGTAGGCGCGCACTTCATAGTAGCCAGCGCGAATGGGCTGTTTTAGTACAAAAGCGCCATCAGCCTGTCCTAAAGAGTCAATGTGCAACATTTGGCGCTCCATCTCTTGTCCGTCGGCATTCAATAGGTCAACATAGAGCACCCTACTCACATCGGTAGGAAGTAGACTGGAGGCGCGTACCACATAAGCCTTATACCACAGTGTATCGTTTGCCATATACGATGTATTGTCCATGTGTAGATATACCTTTTCACGTGGATAGTTGCGGTCAAAACCCGATGCCTTCTTAAACCATTCAAAAAGTGTTTCAACGTCTTTTTGTCTACTTTCATCTTGTGCTTGTATGCTTAGCACCGAAAGTAAACAACACAATACAGCGATATATTTTTTCATAGTATCAGATTTTGTTAGACTAATAGGAAGTCAGATTTCTCCCATTTTTGGAATGTTTAATTGTACCTATCTATTTGAAAATACAAATTTGTAGGACACAATGTTAACCTCTAATGATTGGATTTACCCATAACAACAAGAGTTACAATATCAAGGGGGTGAAAGTAGGGTTAGGGGTGAGGCCCAATTGCAGCTTATCGGTAATGTTCGTTTTTTTGTAAGAAAGAAATCCCCTTGTCACCCCGTGTGGGGTGCAAGGGGATTTCAAGCAACTATGGCTTTCTTTCATTCAATATTTTCAGAAAGGGAAAGTTTCGCGATGATTAATCGCGACGAGTACGACGAGGAGCGTGACCGCCTTCAGCGCCACCTTCGCGGCGTGGACGACGTGCGGGACGTTCTTCCCAGCCTTCGGGCTTCTCCTCCAATACGCGGTGTGAGAGTCGGAACTTACCCGTCTTCTCATCAATCTCGAGGAGCTTCACTTGAATGGTATCGCCTTCCTTAATGCCAGCTTCTTCAACTGACTCAAGACGCTTCCAAGCAATCTCTGAGATGTGGAGCAAACCTTCCTTACCTGGCATGAACTCTACGAAGCAGCCGTAAGGCATAATGCTTACTACCTTAGCGTCGTAAACTTCGCCTACTTCAGGAATGGCTACGATTGCACGAATCTTAGCTACAGCAGCGTCGATGCTATCTTTGTTAGGACCTGATACTTGAATCTTGCCTACGCCGTCAGCCTCTTCGATTGTGATAGTTGCACCCGTATCTTCTTGCATTCCCTGGATGATCTTACCGCCCGGGCCAATAACGGCTCCGATAAATTCTTTAGGAATATCGAAGGCTTCAATGCGGGGTACGTGAGGTTTGAGTTCTGCACGGGGAGCGGGCATCGTTTCAAGTATCTTGCCCAAGATGTGTTCACGTGCTTGTTTAGCTTGTGCAAGGGCCTTTTCAAGGATTTCGTATGAAAGACCATCGCACTTAATATCCATTTGAGTGGCAGTAAGACCCTTAGCAGTACCCGTAGTCTTAAAGTCCATATCGCCTAAGTGGTCTTCATCACCAAGAATGTCGCTCAATACAGCGTACTTCTCTTCGCCAGGATTCTTAATTAGTCCCATTGCGATACCACTTACAGGAGCCTTGATGGGCACACCAGCGTCCATAAGAGCGAGCGTACCAGCGCAAACGGTAGCCATTGATGAAGAACCATTTGACTCAAGAATGTCACTTACTACGCGTACAGTGTAGGGATAGTCTGCAGGAATTTGGCCCTTGAGGGCGCGCCATGCTAAGTGGCCGTGACCGATTTCACGACGACCTACACCGCGTTGTGCCTTAGCTTCGCCTGTAGAGAAGGGAGGGAAATTGTAGTGTAACAAGAAGCGCATGTAGCTCTTGTCAAGCACGTCGTCCACCATCTTCTCGTCTAACTTCGTACCGAGTGTAGCAGTGGCCAAAGCTTGTGTTTCACCACGGGTGAAGATAGCTGAGCCGTGAGGCATGGGGAGGGGTGATACTTCACACCAGATAGGACGAATGTCGGTAGTCTTACGACCGTCGAGACGCTTGCCCTCGTCTAAGATGCAACGGCGCATAGCGTCGCGCTCTACGTCATGGTAGTAGCGGTCAACCATGGCATTCTTCTCTTCCAACTCATCGGCAGAAAGTTCGGGGTGAGCTGCAGCGTAACGTTCCTTGAAGTCTTCACGAATTTGTGTGAAGGCATCTTCGCGTTGGTGCTTATCGTGGTCGCCAGCTTCGGCAATGGCGTAAGCGGGCTGGTAGCATTCGTCTTTAACTTGCTGACGGAGTTCTTCATCATTTACCTCGTCATCATATTCGCGCTTAACGTCCGTGCCGAGTTCCTTAGAGAGTTCCTTTTGCAATTGACACATAGGCTTAATGGCCTCGTGAGCAACCTTGAGAGCTTCGAGCAGTGCGCTTTCGGGCACTTCGTCCATTTCGCCTTCTACCATCATGATGTTCTCTTCCGTAGCACCTACCATGATGTCCATGTCAGCGTGCTTGAGTTGTTCGTAGGTAGGGTTAACTACGTATTCACCATTGATGCGAGCTACGCGAACCTCAGAGATTGGGCCTTCGAAGGGAATGTCGCTGGCAGCCAAGGCAGCTGAAGCAGCGAAACCGGCCAATGCGTCAGGCATGTCAACGCCATCAGCAGAGAAGAGCGTGATGTTAACGTATACCTCGCAGTGGTAGTCAGAAGGGAAGAGGGGACGCAATGCACGGTCAACAAGACGAGAAGTCAAGATTTCGTAATCGCCTGCACGGCCTTCGCGCTTAGTGAAGCCACCAGGGAAACGACCTGCTGCACTATATTTTTCTTTGTAATCGCACTGTAAGGGCATAAAGTCTGTGCCGGGCTGAGCTGTCTTTGCAGCACAAACGGTGGCCAAAAGCATAGTGTTGTTCATGCGCAACATTACTGCGCCGTCAGCTTGCTTGGCCAACTTTCCTGTTTCGATGCTGATGGTGCGTCCGTCAGGCAGCGAAACGGTTTTCGTTATCACGTTCATCTGATTGTTATTATGATTGTTGTTTTTTATTATCTTATAAGAAACGTGCAAAAATAGTAATTATTTTTCATGTGGTATTAAACTCTGCACCTTTTTTATTCACATACAACGATTTATGCTTCAAAAAAAAGACTTGCCAAGTCCCCATTGCTTTTGTTAGAGCAATGAGGGCTTGACAAGTCTTTGAAGTTTAGTTTATGTTGTAAGGTATAATAAAAGAGAGGATTACTTACCTTTTTTAGCAGTTAGCTTTGTGTTGAGAATTTTGTAGCGCGGTTGTTGCTTCTTGCGAAGTTCAGCCATGTGTTGCTGACGCACGCTTTCGCCACGCGTCTTCCATTCTTCCATGGTGTAGAAGCGACCGGTGGCGGGGTCGAGATATTTAACTTCGGGAATGTAGGGCGCGGCTTTTGTATCCTGTCCGCCGGCATTGCCAATGGGCTCAAGTTTGACAGCTGCGATGCCTTGGTTGACCATTCCCAATTCGCGAGCGGCAGCCATTGAGAGGTCTACCACGCGACCAGCAGCGTAGGGGCCACGGTCGGTTACGCGAACGATCACTTCCTTTCCGTTTGTCTTGTTTGTTACCTTAATCAAGGTGCCAAAGGGAAGGGTGCGGTGGGCGCAAGTTAAACTGTCTTTGTGATAGCGCGAGCCATCGCTAGTGCGATGTCCGTGAGCGCGGTTGCTGTAGAAAGATGCCTTGCCGTGCTGTTGGGCATGGGCGTTAGTGGTGAATGCGAATGTTACGAGTGATGCTAATAATACTTGTTTAATAGTCATTTGTTTTGTTTTGCCACGAGGATTGCCGACGATGCTTGTGCTGTGGCAGCTTAGCCATACTGCCTGTGCCGCACCATGGTTTGAACGGGAGGGGTGAACTTATAACAAGTCGAAAAGAACAGGAGGTAAAGAGTTTCATTATGCAATCACTATCGGCCTCAAATCTGCCTCAACTTGTCTAACTCCACGCGCCGTAAATTCGGCAAATGCACGAGGGACAATTTGTGTCTAAAATAGACCTTATAAGTGTCCGCCCCGTGAGGTTTACGGCTGCAAATATACGCATTTTTCTTGGTTTGGCGAAACAATAAGTGCTGATAATCACTACTTTAACATTTTTGGCCGTTGATTTTAAGACATTCGTTTACAAGCGTCTCTTAGATGGCGCAAGGCTTACAAACTGTGTGAGAATAGGCTTTTGGGCGTCCTGTCGCTTTGTTAAAAAGTATTGAATAGGCAAGAATATGCAGCATGTAACGAATAGAAGTGTTAAATGCTTTTTTAACAACTCTAAAAGGCTTGTTTTGGTGTAAAAAAGCATAGTTTTCAATTGCCTTTGCTTACACTTTGCGCTTTTATTGTTACCTTTGTGGCCAATGAAAGCAGATAAATTCATGACACGAATATACACATTACTCATTGCGCTTTGTTGTACACTTGTCGTTGCAGCGCAAGATGCGTTGCCAACGGCCAATCCAACGATGACCTACGTAGACGCTGACGGACAGGAGGTGAGCGAGAGTCAGTACGACGGTTCGGCCCCCTTCCGCGCCACCTTTAAGGCTTGTCCTGAGAATGTGGGCGACTACACGCCACTTTATGAATGGCGCTTTACGCGGAGTGGCGAAAGCACCCCTTTTTTGGTGCGCTATGATGAAGACACAGAGTATGCCTTCAATCAATCGGGTACGTTCAATGTTGAAGTACGCATCAGTTTTGTGCAAGGCACCGACACGATAGCATACGAAATGGACCAACCCTTCGCAGTGACCATCAGCGAGTCCAAACTTGAAGTTCCCAATGCCTTCACGCCCAATGGCGACGGTGTGAACGACGTGTTTAAGGTGAAGGACGGCTATCAGAGCATTGTATCGTTTAAGGCGATGGTCTTCGACCGCTGGGGTAAGAAACTCTATGAATGGACTGACCTATCGGGAGGTTGGGACGGCCGAAGCAACGGACACGATGTGCCCGACGGCGCTTACTACCTCAACATTCAGGCGCGAGGCGCTGACGGACGAAAGTATAACATAAAAAAGGTAATCAACCTGTTGCGTGGCTATAGCGAAAACGGCACGTCAACAAACTAAAGGTCAATGTCAGAACAAAAGATTGAAATATTAGGAGCACGCGTTCATAATCTTAAGAACGTCGACGTAACCCTGCCCCGTTACAGCCTCTGCGTTGTAACGGGGCTCAGCGGTTCGGGCAAAAGTTCGTTGGCCTTCGACACGCTTTATGCCGAAGGGCAACGTCGTTATATCGAAACCTTCTCGGCTTATGCTCGCAACTTTTTAGATAACTTGGAGCGCCCCGATGTTGATAAAATTACAGGCCTTAGTCCCGTAATCAGCATTGAACAGAAGACTACGAATAAAAATCCTCGTTCGACGGTAGGCACCGTGACCGAGATATACGATTTCCTACGTCTGCTCTACGCGCGTGCTGGCGAAGCTTACTCCTATGTGTCGGGCGAACCGATGGTGAAATATACCGAAGAGAAGATAGTCAACATGATACTTGACGATTACGAAGGCCATAAAGTCTACCTCCTTGCTCCCCTCATTCGCAATCGTAAGGGACATTATAAGGAACTCTTCGAAAGTACCCGTCGCAAAGGATTCTTGACTGTACGCGTTGACGGTGAATTGCGTGAGATTACTTCGGGCATGAAGCTCGACCGCTATAAGAACCACGACATTGAAGTAGTGGTTGATAAGTTAGCCGTACAAGCCAAAGACGGCGAACGATTGACCAAAAGCGTGGCCGAAACGTTGCGTCAAGGTCATGGTATGATGATGCTGCTCGATGCTGCCGACCACCAAGTGCGTTTTTATTCTAAGCAGTTGATGGACCCCGTATCAGGCATTGCGTATCGCGACCCCGCTCCTCACAACTTCTCGTTCAATTCTACGCAGGGAGCTTGCCCCAAGTGCAAGGGGTTAGGCTTTGTAAGCGTAATGGATCGCGACAAGGTAGTGCCCGACCCCAAGCTTTCTATCAAAGAAGGAGGACTCGCCCCTTTAGGTAAATATCGCAACGCTTTGATATTCTGGGAGATACAGACCGTATTAGCCGATTACGACTGCGATCTCAAAACACCCATCTGCGACATTCCTGAAGAGGCTATGGACGAAGTGTTCAACGGTCGTGCCGACCGTCTACGCATTCCCGCCTCGACAGCTCATACTACTGACGATTATTATGTAGAGTTTGACGGCCTTGTAAAGTACATTCAGCAAATGGCCGACTCTGAGATGAGTGCCGCCTCGCAGCGGTGGGCAGAACAGTTCTCAAAGACGGCCCTCTGCCCAGCGTGTCACGGAGCACGACTCAACAAGGAAGCCTTGGCCTATCGCTTTGCAGGCAAGACCATTGCCGAACTGAGCAATATGGACATTGCCGAACTCTATGACTTCTTGCAACACGTTGAGGCTGAACTCAGCACCAAACAGCGCGCTATCGCCCACGAGATATTAAAGGAATTGCTCTCACGCCTAAAGTTCTTGCTTGATGTAGGACTTGACTACCTCTCGTTGGCTCGTTCGTCAATGACGCTATCAGGTGGCGAAAGTCAGCGCATACGTTTGGCCACACAGATTGGTTCGCAGTTGGTCAACGTTCTTTATATATTAGACGAACCGAGCATCGGACTTCATCAGCGCGACAACGTGCGCTTGATTAATTCACTTAAAGAATTGCGTGATTTGGGCAACACGGTCGTAGTCGTAGAGCATGACAAAGACATGATGTTGGCTGCCGACTACATCGTCGACATGGGGCCCAAGGCAGGCCGTTTGGGCGGTGAGGTCGTATTTGAAGGTACGCCCCAACAGATGCTCCAAACGCAAACGCTCACCTCACAATACTTAAATGGCAAGCGCGAAATCAGCGTTCCTACAGTGCGACGCACAGGTAATGGCAAGACGTTGCGCCTCATTGGTGCGCGAGGCAACAATCTTAAAGGTGTGACGGTTGACATTCCGCTTGGCACACTCATCTGCGTAACGGGTGTTTCGGGCAGTGGCAAGAGTACACTTATTAACGATACGCTGTTGCCCATTCTTTCACAACACTTCTATCGCTCTCTACGCGAGCCTTTAGTTTACGATAGCATCGAGGGCATTGACTTGATAGATAAGGTAGTGGCCGTCGACCAAAGTCCGTTAGGCCGCACCCCACGCTCCAATCCCGCCACCTATACGGGTGTGTTTGCTGACATTCGTTCGCTCTATGTCAACCTTCCTGAAGCTAAGATACGTGGTTACAAGCCTGGTCGCTTTAGTTTCAACGTACGAGGGGGCCGCTGTGAAGTGTGCAAGGGCAATGGTTACAAGACCATTGAAATGAACTTCTTGCCCGACGTATATGTGCCTTGCGAGGCTTGTCATGGCAAACGTTACAATCACGAAACGCTCGAAGTGCGCTTTAAGGGCAAAAGCATCGCCGATGTGCTTGACATGACGATTAATCAAGCCGTAGAGTTCTTCGAAAACGTGCCCAACATTCTGCACAAGATTAAGACGCTGCAGGACGTTGGCCTTGGCTATATTAAGTTAGGCCAAAGCAGCACCACGCTTTCGGGAGGTGAAAGTCAGCGCGTCAAGTTGGCTACCGAACTCTCAAAGCGTGACACTGGACAGACGCTTTACATACTTGACGAGCCGACTACAGGACTTCACTTTGAGGACATTCGCGTACTAATGGACGTACTGCAAAAGTTAGTAGAACGTGGCAATACGGTTGTCGTAATAGAGCACAACCTCGATGTGATCAAAGTGGCCGACTACCTTATCGAAATGGGTCCCGAAGGCGGTCGAGGTGGTGGCCAACTCCTCTACGAAGGCACCCCCGAAGGCCTTGTCGAAAGCGGCGTAGGCTATACGGGCAAGTTCTTGAAGGACGAACTTGCGCGTAGCGAATGTGCAAATGAGTAAATGTGCAAATGAGTAAATGTGCAAATGTGCAAATGGTTGCCTTTGTACGCGCAGATATTCAAACATTATTCAAACATTCTCACATCTGCACATTTGCACATTTGCACATTCCCCTCACATTCTCACATTTAAAAAAATTATTCACTCTTAATAAATTCAATTTCTATGTTCGAAGGACAACCGAAAGGCTTGTATGCCCTTGCCCTTGCCAACACAGGCGAGCGCTTTGGTTATTACACCATGTTGGCCGTATTCGTACTCTTCCTCAAAGCCAACTTTGGTTGGGAGGCAGGTACAGCAGGCGCCGTATATGCTTGCTTCTTGGCCTTAGTTTATTTATTGCCCTTGTTTGGCGGTATGATAGCCGACAAGATTGGTTACAGTAAGTGCGTAACTACGGGTATCATCGTAATGTTCTTGGGCTATGCTCTGCTCTCTATTCCAGCAGGAGCTGGCACAATCGCTGCAGCCCTTATGTTTGGTGCACTCATTATGATTAGCGTCGGCACCAGTTTGTTTAAGGGTAACCTCCAAGTAATGGTGGGCGACCTTTACAATTCGCCCGAGATGCAAGGCAAGCGCGACTCAGCCTTCTCTATCTTCTACATGGCCATTAACATTGGTGCCCTCTTTGCGCCCACTGCAGCCGTTAAGATTATGGAGTATGCACAGCACAGTTTAGGTGTAAGTGCTGCCGACTCTTACCACTATGCCTTTGGTGTAGCTTGCGTATCATTGATTGTGTCAATCGCCATTTATTATGGTTTCCAAGGCACATTCAAGCAAGTAATCGTTGCGCCCACTCGAAAGGACGCTGTCAAGACCACCGATGCTGCTGCCGCTGAACCCGAACTCAGCAAGAGCGAAACGAAGGACCGCATTGTAGCCCTCTGTCTCGTGTTTGCCGTTGTTATCTTCTTCTGGATGGCTTTCCACCAGAATGGTTTGACGCTTACTTACTTCGCCGATGAATACACCCAGAAGCACGCTGTGGGCGTTGAAAGCATGCTGTTCGACGTTACCAACCTCTTGCTTTGCATTGTAATCATCTACGGTCTCTTCTCACTCTTCCAAAGCAAGACGGGTAAGGGTAAGATGATTTCAGCCCTTGTTATATTAGCTTGCTTGTGCGGTTTAGGTTATAAGTACGTCACACTCGATCCCAATGGTATTGGCATCGAAGCACCTATCTTCCAACAGTTCAACCCCTGCTTCGTAGTAGGTCTTACCCCCATTAGTATGGCTATCTTCGCATGGTTGGCCAAGAAAGGTAAAGAACCTTCAGCACCTCGCAAGATTGGTTATGGTATGTTGGTGGCTGGTATCGGTTACGTAATCATGATATTGGCTTCAATCGGTGTAACTTCAGCTGATCAAAACACCGTTTCGCCCAACTGGCTCATCACTACTTATCTTGTCCTCACGTTTGGTGAATTGTTGCTCTCGCCGATGGGTATCTCATTCGTGTCAAAGGTAGCACCTCCCAAACTCAAGGGTACGATGATGGGTGGTTGGTTTGTAGCCACTGCCGCTGGTAATATGTTGGTATCTATCCCCGGCTTCCTCTGGGGCAAAGTGCCTTTGGTAGTTGTATGGGGCGTATTAGTTGCCCTTTGTCTAATCTCATTCATCTTCATCTTCAGCGTGATGAAGAAGTTAGAAAAGGTTTGCTAATTCTGAACAAGATTATGAAGTCGTCTAAACTTTTCTGACGAAGATATATTTAAACTTTTATCTCTTCTAAATTCAATCTTTACCTTTCTTTTTGACCGCTTTTTGACCTTTCATCGGTCGTGTAGCTCGCTACACTCCCTCTTCAAGGCCAAAAATCGCTTCAAAAATAAAGGCAAATCTTGAACTTCATAAAAGTTTAGACGACTTCATAAACACATAATTACGGCCTCAGTCCTCTTTTAGGGCTGAGGCCGTAATTACTTTTACAGTTTGTCGAAGAGGAAATAAATATTAATGTCTGTTCGTTAAATTCAAGTTACAATTTTCTTGAAAATTTTGTAATGCGCAGAGTTTGCATTACTTTTGCATATATAATAAATAGACTCAATATGCGTAAACTACTCTTTACCTTCGCGCTCTTTGTTTTAGCGCTCACAACGCTCACCTCATTCACAACACGAGGCACAGCAGTTGACCAAAAGCGTTATGCCCTTTATGGCGTAGCCTTTTATAATCTCGAAAACCTCTTCGATACCTTACACGATGCGGGTAAAAATGACTACGAATTCTTGCCTAATGGCACGATGAAGTGGGGCAAGATGAAGTATGAGGCAAAGTTGCATAATATGAGCCGTGTACTCAGTGAACTCTGCACCGAGAAGCTGCGTAGCACGGGGGCGGCCGTTATCGGTGTGTCAGAGATTGAAAACTCTAACGTACTCGATGATCTCTTGAAGCAACCTTCACTCGCAGGACGTGGTTATAAGTACGTCAACGTTTCCAGCTACGACCGTCGTGGTATAGAGTGTGCCTTCTTCTATAATCCCAAACTCTTCGATATGGAACGCTTCTTCTGTGTACAATACAACTATGGCCCCACCAATAAGGTAGACGACCCCATGGTAGGTTTCTATATCGACGACAAAGGCAAAGTGCAAGCCTATGACCACCTACAGGGTGACACGACCTACATCACTCGTGGATTCCTCGTTATGGAAGGAAAGTTGGCAGGTGAAAAGATGTTCTTCATCGTCAATCACTGGCCCTCACGTGCAGCAGGCGACGAGGTGCGTCAGCGTGCTGGTTGGCAAGTACGTCAGTTGAAGAATGCATTGCAAAAGAGCGAACCTGGTGCCAAAGTTATCATCATGGGTGATATGAACGACGACCCAGGCAACAAGAGTATGACGACTCAGTTGGGCTGTAAGAGCGAAACGAAGGATGTGAAGGAGGGTGATATGTACAACCCGTGGTATAACACCCTTTATAAGGTAGGACAAGGCACGTTGATGTACAATGGTAAGTGGAACCTCTTCGATCAAATTGTAGTGAGTGGCAACCTAATTGGCACAGATCGCAGCACCTTAAAGTATTATCAACACGCCATCTTTATGCCTCCCTACCTCTTCCAACAAGAGGGCAAGTATAAAGGCAACCCCTTGCGCACGCATGCAGGTGGTGTATGGCTCAATGGCTATTCTGACCACCTTCCCACCCAAATCTATTTGGTAAAGGAAGTTAAGTAACCCTAAACGTTCGATACAAGTATTATAGGGGCGAGTCTCATAGGCTCGCCCCTTTTTGTTGGGAAAATGTGCAAAGAATACATTCGCTTTCGCGCACCTTTTCTCGCCATGGTAAAATGAAAGCAAGCTTTCTTTTGCTCATTTGGCTTAACGAAAAGGTTTTCTTAAAATTGCACATCGAAAAACGTGTGCAGAACAATAGAAAAGCCTTATATTTGCAACGCGAAGAATAATCCTCTCTTTATCCTATTATGATTATAGAACAACCCGCTTGTTTCTTGCGCTGGCTCTATCCGCGAGCCCTATGGCGCATGAATCCCAACGAGCATGCTGTATATTTAACGTTTGACGATGGACCGATACCCGAGGTGACACCTTGGGTACTCGACGTACTCGACCATTATGGCATTAAGGCCACATTCTTTATGGTAGGCGATAACATACGCAAACACCCCGAAGTCTTTGAAATGGTGAAGAGTAGGGGACATCGTTTGGGTAATCATACCTATAATCATATAGGCGGTTTGCGCCATGGCATACGTTCTTATATGCGTAATGTCGAAAAGGCCAATGAATATTTACAGACCGACCTATTCCGTCCGCCTCATGGCTGGCTGAAGTGGGAACAGTATATACGTGTGATGATGAAGTACCGTGTGGTGATGTGGGACCTCGTCACGCGTGATTATTCCATGCGTTTGAACGGTCGTGATGTGCTGCGCAATGTGAGACATTATGCCCGCAATGGCAGTATTATAACCTTCCATGATTCCTTGCGTAGCCAAGACAAACTGCTTTATGCCTTGCCGCGTTCTATTGAATGGTTGCAGAAGCAAGGCTATGAATTTAAGGTTTTGCCGTAAAAGCTGCAATTGGGCCTCACCCCCTAACCCCCTCTCCTTGAGGAGAGGGGGGACAAGTCACCTTTTTTGCTCATTTTTAGGAAATATCTCAAGCAAGAAACTGGGGAGAAAAAGGTAACTTCAGTCCCCCTCTCCTCAAGGAGAGGGGGTTAGGGGGTGAGGCCCAATTGCAGTTTACTCACATAATTTGTTATAGAGTTTTAATAGCTAAATGAGTGGCATGCCGAGTGTGCGGCACTCTTTACGCATCTCGTCGGGCCAGATGCTGGCTTGAATTTCGCCGATGTGCGCCTTGTGGAGTAATACCATACACAAGCGGCTTTGACCGATACCACCACCAATAGAGAGGGGAAGTTCGTCGTTGAGCAAACGTTGGTGGAAGTAAAGTGACTCACGTTGCTCTTGTCCTGCGATTTTAAGTTGTCGCAAGAGGGCTTCTTTGTCAACACGAATACCCATTGATGAAAGTTCGAAAGAACGTTCAAGCACGGGATACCATATCAAGATGTCACCATTAAGTCCTTCATAGCCATTTTCAGCCTTTGTTGACCAGTCATCGTAGTCAGGGGCGCGTCCGTCGTGCTTCTTACCGTCAGAAAGTTTGCCACCAATGCCGATGATAAATACTGCGCCATACTTCTTACAAATAGCATCTTCGCGCTCTTTGGGGCTAAGATCGGGATACATTTGTAGCAGTTCTTCGCTATGAATGAAGTGAATCTTTTCGGGCAAGAAGGGGTGAATAGAATCGTAAGTTTCACAAACTAAATACTCTGTGCGGCGAATAGCGGCATAGATGCGTTCGACGACATCGCGCAAGAAAGCCAGCGTGCGGTCTTTAGCACTAATAACGGCTTCCCAGTCCCATTGGTCGACGTAGAGTGAATGGAGATTGTCAAGCTCTTCGTCAGCACGAATGGCATTCATATCGGTATAAATGCCGTGTCCTACGGGTATCTTATAATCTGCTAAGGTAAGTCTTTTCCACTTTGCCAATGAGTGTACGACTTCTGCTTTACGGTCGCCTAAGTCTTTAATTGGAAAGGTTACGGGGCGTTCAATGCCGTTCAAATCGTCATTAATACCCAATCCTTGCATGACAAAGAGCGGAGCCGTGACGCGTCGTAGGCGCAGTTCGGTTGAAAGGTTTTGTTGAAAAAAGTCTTTTATGAGTTTAATGCCTTGCTCCGTTTTGTGCATATCTAGCAGGGCGTGGTAGTTTTTGGGTTGAATGAGTTTGCTCATGTTTGAGTTCCTTTTTGCTTTGATAGTATAGGTTAGGCTACGTTATGTTTGTAACGTAGCTGTTCTTTTTTTTGTTTGCAAAGCAAAATTACATATTAATTTCTATTCGATAAAATATTTACGTATATATTTACGTTTTGTGATTATCTATTAGCTATAGATAACAAAAAGAAAGAACAAGGCATTAGAATATCGCTATGTAAATGTGACTTTGTAATGAATTATGTAGGCAAAACTGCAATTTACCAAACAGTTACGTAGGGGAGTTCATAGCGTGTACTATTTGACAAATTACAGTGTTTATATTTTTCTCTTAAAAAGCTTGAACTCACACAATTCGTCACGGGATAAAAAAAGCGTTACGCTCCATAGAGAGCATAACGCTTGTATTTAGGTAAGTGTAGGCTTTATGAGCCTATGTTCACTTATCCATTTTAGAAGTTAAAAGGGGAGCGAATTATTCACCCTTCTCCATCTTAGCCTTCAATGCAGCGAGTGCATTGTTTTCACCGAGTGAAGTAGTAGCGGCTTGGTTTTGGATAGAAGGAATATCGCTGTTCTTGCTCTTGTTAGAGCGAGCCTTGCGAGGAGTTGCGGGAGCCTCACCACCACGTTGTGCATCTTCGAAAGTGCGGCTGTGAGAGAGGATGATGCGCTTGCTGTCCTTGTTGAATTCGATTACCTTGAAGGGGAGCTTCTCACCTTCCTTAGCGTGTGAACCGTCTTCTTTAACGAGGTGCTTAGGAGTAGCGAAACCTTCTACACCATATTCGAGCTGAACTACAGCACCCTTGTCCATAAGTTCGGTGATAGTGCCTTCGTGTACGCTGCCTTCAGTGAAGGTGTTTTCGAATACGTCCCAAGGATTCTCTTCGAGTTGCTTGTGGCCGAGAGAGAGACGACGGTTGTCCTTATCGATTTCGAGAACTACTACCTCGATGTCAGCACCGATTTGTGTGAATTCAGAGGGGTGCTTAATCTTCTTAGTCCAAGAGAGGTCAGAGATGTGAATCAAACCATCTACGCCTTCTTCGAGTTCTACGAATACGCCAAAGTTGGTGAAGTTACGTACCTTAGCGTGGTGATGTGAACCAACGGGGTACTTAACTTCGATGTCCTTCCAAGGATCGTCCTTGAGTTGCTTGATGCCGAGTGACATCTTGCGTTCTTGACGGTCGAGTGTAAGGATAACAGCTTCTACTTCGTCGCCTACCTTGAGGAAGTCTTGAGCTGAACGCAAGTGCTGGCTCCAGCTCATTTCGCTTACGTGGATAAGACCTTCAACGCCGGGAGCGATTTCAACGAATGCACCGTAGTCAGCCATAACGACTACCTTACCCTTTACCTTGTCGCCTACCTTGAGGTTAGCGTCGAGGGCATCCCAAGGATGGGGAGTGAGTTGCTTCAAGCCGAGAGCGATACGCTTCTTCTCTTCATCGAAGTCGAGAATAACAACGTTGAGCTTCTGGTCGAGCTGAACGATTTCGTGGGGATCGTTTACGCGGCCCCAAGAGAGGTCGGTGATGTGGATCAAACCGTCTACGCCGCCGAGGTCGATGAATACACCGTAAGAAGTGATATTCTTAACAGTACCTTCGAGTACTTGACCCTTCTGAAGCTTAGAGATAATCTCTTGCTTCTGAGCTTCGAGTTCAGCCTCGATGAGTGCCTTGTGTGATACAACAACGTTCTTGTATTCTTGGTTGATCTTAACAACCTGGAATTCCATTGTCTTACCAACGAATACATCGTAGTCGCGGATAGGCTTAACGTCGATCTGTGAGCCGGGCAAGAATGCCTCGATGCCGAAGATGTCAACGATCATACCACCCTTCGTGCGGCACTTGATGTAACCCTTGATAACTTCCTTGTTCTCGAGAGCAGCGTTAACGCGTTCCCAAGACTTGCTTGCACGAGCCTTCTTGTGTGAGAGTACGAGTTGGCCACGCTTGTCTTCTTGATTTTCAACGTATACCTCTACAGTATCGCCTACCTTCAAGTCGGGGTTGTAACGGAACTCGTTAACGGGGATAATACCGTCGCTCTTGTAGCCAATGTTAACGACAACTTCGCGCTTACCAATTGAAATAACTGTACCGTCAACAACCTCGTTTTCGTTTACGCGGCCGAGGGTTGCGTCGTAAGCCTTCTCTTGTTCGTCGTGGCTTTGAGTTGATTCTACAGTACCGTTCTCGAATGCGTTCCAGTCAAAGTCCGCAAGCGGTGCAATGTTTTTTAAATTCTCCATTTAATGTGTTAATAATAAAGTGAATAATAGTGGCTTTCGCTTCATGAATGGTGAGTCGGAGCAGGAACGGGGTGGGCACACGGCCCTCAGTGGAGAAGTTGTTCGAGCTGCGCTCTTTCCCTCTTTAGCTAAAAGTCGGTACAAAAGTACGTATTTCTTTTGATTCTTACGGCTTTTCTTTTTTTATTTTTGTGTCATTAGGGCGTATTTCCTCTTTTATTGGTTCTATGTGTCCCAAAAAAAGGTGCTAAACGTTCATCAAGAGCGTTTAGCACCTTTGAAGGTTTATCTGTGTGTTGTAATCAGATTACAGTAGTAGGATTACTGAATCTTAACAGTTGCACGACGGTTGTAAGAGAACGGAGAGAGGTTCATTACACCACCCTTAGCCTCAGTGATGATATTGTCGCGGTTAACACCCATCTTAACGAGTTCGTTAGCAACGGTTTCAGCACGCTTTTCAGAAAGCTTCTGGTTGTATTCAGCAGAACCAGTCTTGCTATCAGCGTAACCAGTAACAACGATCTTAGAGTTGTTAGCCTTAGCGTATTCAGCCAATTCCTTAACGTTAACAAGATCCTTGCGGCTTGCGACCTTGGCAGAGTTGATGTTGAAGAATACGCTTGAAGTAGTACCAACGAATTTAGTTGAAGACTTTTCAACGGTTTGGTTCTTAGCGTTAGCCAACATCTCGCGGAGGCGTGAGTTTTCTTCTTGCTGTTCCTTAATAGATTGGTTAAGAGCGTCCATTTGCTCCTTGTTCATAGCCATCAAAGCGTCAACATCGGGCACCTTATCCCAAGTACACTTGCCGAGGTTGTATGTTACACCAACATCGAGGCGAAGATCCTTGTCCCAGTGTCTCATCTTATTCTTCTTATAATTAGCCCAGTTGTCGGGATTAGCCTGGTCAATTGAACCTTCAGTAGCACCAACGCTGAGGTCAGCAAAGATTTGTACGTGCTTGCTTACGCGGAAGTTGTTCAACAAACCGAAAGTATAGTAGATATCTGCATTCTTACCATCGTTCCACTTCGTTGCTACGCCAAGACCTACGTAAGGAATGAAGTTCCAAACGCGCTTTTCGTTATAACCGCAGAACATGTTAGAGAGGTTGAACATAACGTCTTCGTGTACGTTCATTGCAGTATAAAGAGGATGGCTTGTTTCAGAATTTACTTGTTTAGCCTTGATGAGGTCGAACTTAGTACGAAGACCAAGACCTGGAGTGAACCATTTACCTACAGCTACGGTGAAACCGATAGTACCACGTTTGTCGCTGAAGGGGTTTTTGCTAACACCATTCTCTTGAGAAGTGTAGTAAGCAGTACCAGATACACCAGCACTTACGAACCAATTAGCCCAAAATGAGTTAGTAGCTACACTGTACTTTTTGGTAGGAACTTCTGTTTCCTGAGCCATAGCCGTTGTGGTCGATGCAAGACCTACAAAGGCAAGTGCAATCATTAATTTTTTCATAACTAGATGATTTGAAACTATTAATATATTTATTATTTCTTGCAGAGAGTAAAATGCGTTTTAACTAATTTTTTAACAAATAGTACTGCGTATTTGTTGCAAAGGTAGGAAATAGTATAGATAGTTTGCAACTTTTTTTATAAAAATTACGCTAAAATCTGCTGAATAGCTTAGAATGAGCGATTTATGAGTGTTTCACCTCAATGGAGGTAATGATTTAGCAACGGTTCTAATTTCTGCAATCTGCATACGTTTGCTTACCTAACAACTCTTATTAACTGCAAAATTACAACAATAACACGAAACCGCAAGGGATTTTTGCAACTTTTACAGTTAAATTTCTGTAATTATATAATGTGGCATAATCGTAATCACAGAAAAAAATGTATTTTTGTAGGCAAGAATCATATAAAAACAAGACCCGATAGCTTGACGAATCAGAGGCTACCGGGAATCAACGCTACAAAGATAGTGTTTTTTCTTGTTACAACCAAGTAAATGGACGATTTTTTATGGAAAAAAGTAGCCTTCCAGGCTGATTTTTATGCTTTTTGTAAACTATAAGTTGCTATTGTATGCTTATTAGTGCTTCTATTTTCTTTATCAGAGTAGCTTTTCGGGGTTTAAAATGGTCATAATGAGTGTACCGTCTGGGGTAAGATTGGGTGTACTGCTATTAAATAGTTGTTCAAGTAGGGTACTCATTTCTTGCGTGTTGAGCAATTGACCATAGGGTAGTGCCACCTTTCGAGCCATAGCGAGGGAAATAGTATGTCCCATTGTGTCAGCCGCGTTAGCTTGTCCTGTTAGCGCATCAGCTAATATGCTATTAATTAATGCTGTAGGGGCAATGCCTTCGGTCTGTATGGGTACGCCAGTGAGTATGAAATCACCCTTTTCATCGTTATTAATATCAAATCCGATGTCTTTTAATTGTGGTAGGATTTGGTTTAGTATTACCCCTTCAGAGGGTGAAAGCGTAAGCGTCTCAGGGAAAAGCAACTTTTGAGAGGCAGACTTGTGCTGGAGCAATTGTTGCTGATACCGTTCATATAATATACGTATATGTGCGCGATGTTGATCAATCAGTGCCATACCCATAGGTAACGCAGTGATGATATATCTACCTTGGTATTGATAGAAGTCGCCGTCTTTCTTTTCGTTCCATGCTATTTTTCCCGTGTCTGGCAATTCCTTATATAATAATGTAGGAGTCTCTTCAGGAGTCGGTAGCGGTGTGAAATGCGATGGCAGTGGAACATCATTGTCTTCGTAGCGACTTTCTATCTCGATTTCGTCATCTTGCTCCGTGTTGATGCTTTGTGAAGAAGGATTAGTTGCGGATTGAAAGCTCTTTTGCGTATTTTCGTATATCCTTTGCCAATCGATCGTAGAGTGGGGGCGGGGTGGTGTATAGCTTGAAGTAAACGAAGTACTGCTTTTGTCGACTGTTGCACCTTGCTCGTTGTGAGTTGGGTGGGCAGGTGTCGTGTCGAATGGATTGAAAGAGGTGTTAATATGTATTTGAGGCGGAGCAATGTTGACACTTTCACCTCCAGTTGCATTAAATGTAGGAATGTCGGGACGTGCCTCCGTATTAAAGTCGATGGCGGGAACAGCCCCATATTTACCTAACGATTCGCGCACAGCAGCTAATAGAATTTGAAAGATAGCACTATCGTCTTCAAACTTTATTTCTGTCTTTGTCGGGTGAATGTTTACATCAATACGCGCAGGGTCTACTTCAAATTTTATAAAGAAGGGTACTTGTTGTCCTTCGGGAATAAGGCGTTCGTAAGCCGTAAGAATTGCTTTAGCAAAGTAAGGGTGGCGCATGAAACGTCCGTTGACAAACAAATATTGGTGGGCGTTCTTACGTCGAGCAGCAGTGGGCATTCCCACAAAACCGCTGATATTGGCAAGCGTTGTCTTTACCTCAATGGGTACAAGTTGCCTGTCAATGCGTCGTCCGAAGATGCCAACGATGCGTTGTCGAAAGTTGCCGCCTGCGAGATCAAGTGCAATGCTGCTACCGCTTTGTAGGGTAAAGGCAACGTCGGGGTGAGCCAAGGCAATGCGTTCAAACTCTGCCATGATATTGCTCAATTCCGTTTGGTTTGACTTTAGAAACTTGCGGCGAGCCGGAATGTTGAAGAACAGATTGCGCACCGCGAAGTTCGCTCCTACGGGACAACTTACCAATTCTTGTTTGGTCACTTTTGACCCTTCGATATTAATGCAAGTGCCCAAATCTTGCCCTTTCTGTCTGGTACGGAGTTCAACTTGAGCTACTGCAGCGATAGAGGCCAAAGCTTCACCACGGAATCCCATCGTGCGCAGTGCAAATAAGTCGGTAGCTTGTTGTATCTTAGAAGTGGCATGTCGTTCGAAAGCCATGCGTGCGTCCGTTTCGCTCATGCCACAACCATTGTCGATGACTTGAACCAACGTCTTGCCAGCGTCTTCAACCACTACTTGAATGTGTGTGGCACCAGCGTCAAGTGCATTCTCTACCAACTCCTTAATCATAGAGGCAGGGCGCTGAATAACTTCACCTGCTGCTATTTGATTGGCTACAGAATCGGGTAAAAGATGTATAATATCAGACATTCTTTTTCTTCTTATAGTTTTTGAAGTGGGGCTTCTCTTCGTATAGAGGGTTTGAGCGTTGTGCCCGATTTCTTACCGCGCCAGTTAAATACGTCATCTGGCCCAGTGGGACGTATGTAGTCAAACCAAGCGAAGCCCTCTAACTTCGTGCGGTCGGCAGGAGCTAATCCCAAGGGGTAGAAGTAGCCGTGAGAAGCGGGTGCCCATATCTTTGATAGCTTGCGGTTGAGCATAAACATACGCGCCTTAGCCGTTTCGACGTAGTTCTGATAAAGAATTGTGCTATCCTTCTCAAGCGGATAGTTAACCACTCGAACGTTGCCGATGGCTTGATTTTCGCTCACTTCACCTTTCGTGTCAAAATAAGTGCGCATCTGGTTGGCCGAAACTTGATTAAAGTGGGTGGAGTCAACCTGTTCTACCATCAATGCCTGTCGGTCAACGTAAATGGAGTCGACGGTAGAGTCGTTTAAAAAGGCGTTGATCTCTTCGCCCACAATCTGTCGATTGTCGCTCCATACAATGGGGTCGCGATAGAGCGTCACCTTATTGCTCAAAGTAGAAAAAACTAAGGAGTCGGCCACCATTTGCATGTTCGTTCGGTAGGCGCGTGCATGAAAATATCCGTGCAGTACACGATAAACGGAGTCCGTCTTGATATTGTACGTAAACATTCTGAGTGTGTCGGCGTGAACGTAGAGTGTGTCTTTTCCTTGCGAAAAGTCACGTGCCAAAGCCTGTCGTGTAGCTATGGCTTCACCTGTTTGTTCATTATACCAAACATAATGTCCCGTCAGAATGTTCTTGTTTACCGTGTCCTTACATTCCACATTATTAAAGGCTTCCAATATACCTTTCTTTTTGTTGTAATACACCGTGTCGCCTTGCATGATGCGGTCGCGACCGAAGGCACGCGTACCTTTTAGTAATTGAGCCTTTTCGCTTTGCGTATTGTAAAAGCCGTGTTCTGTATAGATGCGGTCCTTGCCCGAATAGATGTTCGATTTACCCACAATCTCGGCCCATTTCGTGATTGTATTGTAATGTAGCGTATCAGTAATGAGTCGAAACTTCGGACTTGTGAGTTCAACATTGTAATTAAAGGAGGCTTTACGAGTGTCAGTATGATATTCGCCCCAATCAGAGGTCAGTTTATTATGTCCGTCAATAAGTTCACCACCATTAAAGTAATATCCCGTATTGTATAATCGGTCATAGTTCAAGCTATCCGTTTTGAGCACTTGCTTGCGGTGAATCATTACTACATTTTTACGCATTTCAGCGATTTGCGTCTCACCGTCATAGTGCAACTTATTACCTTTAAGTGTAAGCGTATCCCCTTGCACAATGTTTACTTTGCCAAAGGCATCAAACGTCTGTGAGGCCTCATAGAGTACAGCACTATCGCAGTGCATCACCATGCCCGCGTGTGCTAATATCACCTTACCGCTCAGACGTTGTGCACCATTCATTTCATTTTCAGAGAAACGCAAGTTATCAGCATGTCGCAGTACGATGCGTTCATCGTTAGCCGTCTTTTTCTTTCTGTGTTGGTTAATAGAAGGTAGCGCGTAAGCAGCACACCCCATGATAATCAATATATAAAGTAGAATATTTTTCACGTCAAATCTTTTGGGTGCAAAGTTAGTGCAAGGCGAGCGAAGAACAAAATGAAAGTCCTTAAGACTTTCATTTTTTCTTCCGAGTCGCCGCCTAACTTGGCGTAGCAGAGTAGTGCAAGGCGAGCGAAGAACAAAATGAAAGTCCTTAAGACTTTCATTTTTTCTACCGAGGCTATACGAAAAAAAAAGATAAACTGCTGTTTACTATATTCCCCACTCAATCCAGCAGAGGCTGAGGATACTGATGCAGAACCATAGTAAGATGCCTTGGAAAAGGGGACGTAGGCCTACACTCTTTAGTGTGTCGCGCGTGAGTGAAGCGCCAATGAAAAAGAGAGAAAGCGTAATAAAATGTTTCGCTAAAGAGTTGATACCACCGCCCACGGTGCTAAGAGCGTTAGTTGCGGTCGTACCGATTAAGTCAGCATTGCTAAAGAGGTAAGTGTTGAGCAAAATTACAACTACGAACCAAATGATAAAGCGTGGAATACATTGATACCAAGGTGTGCTCGTACCCACTTTTTGCAGTGAACCCTTAAATAGGAAAGGAGTGATGAGTGCTAATACAACAATCCATAGTGCACGTGTGAGTTTGACTGTCGTGGCAACTTCGAGTGAACTTACCCCCTGCTCCGCCAACCATTCGGGGTGCATTTGGTCGTATGCAGCTCCAGCACCAACAACAGATGATGTGTCGTGAATAGCAATTGCAGCCCACATACCGAAGTCCTTCATACTCATACCGAGTGCTGTCCCGATATGAGGAAAAATGAATAAGGCTATGGCATTTAATAGAAATACAACGCCCAGTGCTACAGACATGTTCTCACCTTTAGCTTTGATAATGGGCCCTACGGCAGCAATGGCCGAACCGCCACAAATAGCGGTGCCCGAACTAATGAGAAAACTCGTCTGTGTGTCCACCTTTAATAATTTGCGACCCAATATCCAACCTAAAAGCAGTGTGACAAAAACGCTGATGATTGTAAACGACATACCCTCGCTGCCTGAAGCCAATGCTTTGTTTACGTTCATGCCAAATCCTAAGCCAATAACCGAATATTGCAACATCCTCTTTGACATCGTCTTATTAAAGTCGGGAAACACCTTTCCAAACAGTAAAGCAAAGACAATGCCTATGCCTAAAGCCACAGGTGAGGTGATATGATGGGTTATTTCACCAAAATCACCCAAAGATAAATGAAAGCTGGCGGTGATAAAGTTGGTTAAAAGAGCAATGCTCAATAGTGTGATAATTGCGATGTATAAGATTTCTTTCTTTTTCAAGATAGTGAAGTTTTAAGATTTATCTATTTCCGATTAGACACAAATATAAGGTTACAAAGCCATGCGTATGGCTTTATAACCTTATAGGCATAATCATTGCGTTTTTTACTTAATCCAACCTTTGTATTTAAAGTTGCAGTTGCGCCATTCCGGGCTAATGCGAATGTACGTAGTATTGATTTTCTCTTTAATCCACTTTTCGATAGCCTCTTCGCTGCGCTTGTTGACAACAACGTCGCGTAGCGTCTGAAAGTCTTCCGTCATGTTGGCGTGGTGGCCTTCAATGCGATTTTTGAGTAGAACGAGCGCACAAACCTCTTGTCCCTTTTCGTTTGTCATGCGGAAAGCACGCGACATCTCGCCCACTTTCAACGTATCGACCACCTTTGCAATGTCTTGTGGTAAGTCTTTCATTTCGAAACGTGAACTGATGCTTCCCGTTTGTTGATTAACGTTGGCCATGAGTCCGTGGTTGTTGCGCGTATCTTTATCGTCGGAGAGTGCTTGTGCAGCAGCATCGAAAGTAAACTTCTTGGCACGAATGTCATCAGCGATAGAGTCGAGACGTGCAATGCCGTGTTCCATTTCGCTCTCGTCAATGCGAGGCTTTAGCAAAATATGGCGCACGTTCACGCGATCACCTCTCTTATCAATCAGCTGAATGATATGGTAGCCATATTCACTACGAACAATCTTAGACACCTTTTTAGGATCGTTCAACGAAAAAGCTACATTGGCAAATTCTGGTACCAATTGGTTACGGCCCATATAGCCAAGCTCACCACCGTTACGTGCCGAACCGTCCTCAGAATAGAACTTCGCTAAGGTAGAGAAGTCCGCTTCTCCTTTATTAACACGTTGCGCATATTCACGAAGTTTATTTTCGATACGTTCAATCTCTGCGCGCGAGACGGCAGGAGTAGAGGTGATAATCTGCACTTCAACCTGTGTGGGAATGAATGGCAGACTATCGGTAGGCATATTCTTAAAATATTCGCGCACCTCGGCAGGGGTAGCTTTGACATCTTTGGTCAACTTCTGGCGTACTTCATCTGCCATCATCTGTTCGCGATACTGCTTCTTTAAGTTCTCGCGCATCTGTGAGATGCTACGACCAGACATCTGCTCCAAAGCCTCGCGTGAACCATACGTCTGAATAAACTCATTGATACGGTTGTCAACGCCCTTAATGATGTCAGCTTCACTTACGTTGACACTATCAAGCTCAGCTTGGTGAATAAATAATTTGTTAACTGCTATTTGTTCAGGAATGGTGCAGTAAGGATTGTCTATATGTTCACCATAAGCTTCAGAAGAGATGCGAGTCTCTTCCACGTCAGAGAGCAAAATGGGTTCGTCGCCTACTACCCAAATTATTTGGTCTACCACGTTGCTTTGCGCAATGGCAAAAAGTGGCAGAAGGGCTAAGAGTAGGGCACTAAATAGAGATTTCTTCATATTGTTGTAGAAAGCGTTACTTCACGGTTTTCAATACGTCCTCGTTCACGGTGAAAGTGAATTGTTTGCGCAATTGCTCTACCCAAGCCTTCTCACGATCGTTTTGGTAATCGCTCGTGACTTGTGCCTTAGCATCAAGATAAGTCTTCGGTTGCTTCATTACCTTACCGCTAACGCCTGTAAGTGCGTAACCTTTCAATGCTTGAGGCTTCTCGCCCGTCTTGAAAGCATAAGCGTCAATGTATTTGTTTTCACCCTTCGAACAGAGGTAAGGCCCACTAACTGATACGGTTACGCTATCTTTGTTAAACTGTTGTTTTAACTCTTTGCGCCAGTCTTTTTCGCCAAATTTCTTTAGCATTTTGTTAACAGCCTTCGCATCTTTGGCATTCTTGCAATGGAATACGAAACCTTTAAAGCGAGGTTCTTTCCATGCATAGTTGGCTTTATGGTTCTTATACCATTGTTCCAAACCTTTCGTGTCGGCAGCAGCTACGTCCCATACTTGGCGTTTGCTTACTTCGTAAAGCAAGAGACCGTCATGGTACTCTTGAATAAGGTAACGCAGTCCGTCATTCGTGGCGATGTTGGCATTCATAACGCTATCCAACACGGCCTCGCGGTCCAATCGTCCGTTAGAAGCATCAACAATCTTCTTAATTCTATATTCGGCAGAAGCTTCGTCGATGTTCTGGCGCTTCAGCATAGCCATGATTTCGGGGTGAAGCTTTTCATAAGAGTCGAGTGGGTGGCGGTCGGTCATCTTGATGATATGGTAGCCGAAGGGCGAAAGAACAGGTTGACACATTTCACCTTTCTTCAAGGCATAAGCAGCGTCTTCAAATTCCTTGACGAATTGACCTGGACCGACCATAGGCAGTTTACCTCCCTTAGCAGCACTGCCTGGGTCGTTAGAGAATTTCTTAGCCATTTCAGCAAAGTCAGCTCCATTCTTAATGGCATTGTAGATAGAGTCTGCCTTAGCCTTTGCTTGCTGCTTCTCAGCGTCAGAGGCTTTCTGTCCTAAACGAATTAAGATATGCGCCGTTTCGATGAGGTCCTTACCGCCGAGTTGTTTCACCGTATTGTCGTAAACTACGTGGGCGATAGAATCGGTAAAGGAAGAATCCGTCATGAAAGGAGTAAGCTGCATATCGCGGTAGGTTAAGAACTCCTTCTTAAAACTTGAAAGCGTATCAAGTTGTGCAGCCTCAGCAGCAGCAACTTTTAGCTTATAGTTAATAAACATGGGCACATATTCTTGTACTGACTTCTTTTCTACAGCACCTTCAATGTTTCCATTTTTATGAAAAGAGTATTCAAATTCTCCGCGTGTGATAGCCTTCCCATTGACTGTCATCAATATAGGGTTATCAGCCGACTGCGCCCCAGCTGTAAGAGCCAGGGCGAAGAGAGCTGCAGTAAGCAAATTCTTTTTCATATATATATTAATAATGTATATCATTAAAAAAGCTGATGTGTAAGTGTGCAACAATGCAGAAATCCATTATTGGCACATTTGCACATCAGCTGTTGATAGTTTAGTGAGTTTAATAAGTTTAATGAGTGAGTAGACGCGCGAGCTGGAAAGTCCGCGTTACGTAGGAACGTATAGGAACGAAGTGCCAAAGAGTTATCAAACTCATTAAACTTAATGAACTCATTCAGCTCATTTAATCTTATTCTCCGGGGCGGCTATAGTTAGGAGCCTCGCTTGTGATAGTGATGTCGTGAGGGTGACTTTCGAGAACACCAGCACCTGTGATGCGAGTAAACTTAGCGTCGTGTAGTTTTTCGATAGTAGCGGCACCACAGTAACCCATACCAGAGCGCAAACCGCCAACCATTTGATAGATAACCTCTTGTACAGAGCCTTTGTAAGGAACGCGACCTGCAATACCCTCGGGTACGAGCTTCTTCACTTCCTTTACATTGCCTTGGAAGTAACGGTCCTTTGATCCATTCTCCATAGCTTCGAGAGAACCCATACCACGATAAGTCTTAAACTTACGGCCGTTGAAGATGACTGTTTCGCCTGGGCTTTCTTCAGTACCAGCAACGAGTGAACCAATCATTACACAGTATCCGCCAGCAGCCAAGGCCTTCACTACATCACCAGAGTAGCGCAAACCACCGTCAGCAATCAAAGGCACTCCAGTGCCCTTCAAGGCACAAGCTACATCGTAAACGGCTGAGAGCTGTGGTACACCCACGCCCGCTACGACACGAGTGGTACAGATTGAACCCGGACCGATGCCCACTTTGATAGCATCAGCGCCAGCGTCAACCAACATACGTGCGGCATCACCTGTAGCAACATTGCCCACAACGATGTCAACGCCAGAGAAGTTGGCCTTAGCTTCTTTTAATTTTTCAATCACAAACTTAGAATGACCATGTGCAGTGTCAATCACAATCGCATCAGCGCCAGCTTGAATTAAGGCTTCCATGCGCTGCATAGTGTCTGCTGTAACACCAACGCCAGCGGCAACGCGTAAGCGTCCTTTAGCGTCCTTGCAAGCCATAGGTTTGTCTTTAGCTTTTGTGATGTCCTTATAAGTGATAAGACCTACGAGGTGGCCTCCTTTGTCAACAACGGGAAGTTTCTCGATTTTATTCTCTTGCAAAATCTGTGCGGCAGAGAGCAAGTCAGTTTGTTGAGTAGTGGTGACAAGGTTTTCTTTTGTCATCACTTCGTCAATGCGTTTGTCCAATTGACGCTCAAAGCGTAAGTCACGATTGGTAACGATACCAACTAAGTGCATTTCGTCATCAACAACGGGAATGCCACCGATGTGATATTCACTCATCAAGTCGAGTGCGTCCTGAACTGTTTTGTAACGTTTAATGGTTACAGGGTCGTAAATCATACCATTTTCGGCACGCTTTACGATGGCTACTTGGCGTGCTTGGTCTTCGATGCTCATGTTCTTATGAATCACACCGATACCACCTTCACGAGCAATGGCAATGGCCATCGTTGATTCGGTAACAGTGTCCATGGCAGCTGTAACGAAGGGAATCTGCAAGTCTATGTTGCGTGAGAACTTCGTTGCCAAAGAAACAGTACGAGGGAGTACGTCAGAGTAAGCGGGAACTAAAAGGACGTCATCAAACGTGAGACCGTCCATCACGATTTTGTCAGCAATAAAATCAGATGTCATACTAAGTTGGGATTTTAATTGCACGCAAAATTACACATTTCTTTTTTACGCACAAGGTGTTATGTCGTTTTTTTTGAAAAAACGGCTTACTGTTCGCACGTTTTTGCCAATGCCTCTATAAAGGTTTCTTCTGTAGGTTTATTGTCATAGAGGTAGGCTAACATTTTGCTTACAGCCGTTTTAGACTGTGAAAGAATTTGGAGTGCAGTAATGCAAAGTCCGTGTGAATAGCCTAACTCTTGCATTTCGGCATAAAGTGCTTGCTCGTTTGCAGTCATAGTTCGCTCCTTATTTTAAGAAGGGGGCAAGCGTAGCCAGAAGGTCTGCTTTTGACATAGCTCCGCTTGAACGCCATAAAACTTCTCCTTGTTTGAAGAGTAGGAGAGTGGGTACAGCTTGAACGCGATAGTTAGCAGCCGTATCGTTATGTTGGTCTACGTCTACTTTAATAATGCGAATTTTGTCACCTAACGTCTTTTTTACTTGTTCCAAAATTGGGTGCATCATTTTGCAAGGTTGGCACCAAGTAGCATAGAAGTCAACCAACACAAGTTGGTCAGTTGAAATTACGTCTTGAAATTTTTCCATATTGTATTGTGTAGTTAATGTGATAGAGTAACTAAGTCCCAAAAGTAGTCATTTAATTCTGCTTGCGGTCATGATGTTATATTTTTTATAGGTTTTTGAGTTTCTTATAGTTTTGGTGTCTACAAAAAACTGAACCTGCAATTTATCTGCCTAATTGGGGGGGGCGGGTTAATTGGGGGGGCGGGTTTTTAACCCGCGGCAGCAGCAGGCTTGAACATCTACTTATAGTCACTAAGCGACTATAAGCAACTTGCTGCTGCCGCGGGTTGAAAACCCGCCCCCCAATTAGACTGATAAATTGCAGTTTTCCCACACAATTCATTACAGAGTCAAGAATCTCTACAGAAAGTTTCAGAAAACCCTAAATAGGCATTTAAACTTACGTGTTTTTTACCACCATTGTTTCTGCTTTCATCTTTCATTTTTAGTGTTGAATGTATTGATTATCAATTTATTCATGTGCTGAAACATTGTGTTCCGATGTTTCACTTTTAGTTTCATGTTTCATTCATCAAAAAACACAGTGGGAGCGATTCAAAAACACAATGGGAGCGATACGAAAACACTGAGGGAAAAATAAAACGTTCCTATTGTGTTTTATTTTGCAATGTATTTGTGTCATTTAAAAGGTGAAACATGAAACTAAAAATGAAACATTGATATGCTATGTTTCATTGTTTGAAAGCGTTGATATACAGGAGGTTATAATGAAAATACGAAACATGAATGATGATTTAGATTCTTTGTAACGTATATATAGTAATGCGTATATAGTATCGTAAAAAGAAGCAGAAAAAACGATAGTGCGAATAAAATGCAAACTGTTGCGTTGAAGAAAGTTTTAAGTTATTTTTAAGGCATTTTGTGTGGTAGGTGTAAAATTTAAAACGTTTGTAAGGCTTATATTAAATATTTTTGCGATATTTGCCCCTTAGATAAGGTTGTGCGTTATTAAGTGTTAGCTAAAAAATAGCTAAGGAAGTGTTACAATCTTGTTGCTTGCAATAATCAAAATAACAAACATGGAATTTTCAGCAAAACAGATAGCCGAATATTTAGGAGGAACCGTAGAAGGTGACGAGAATGCTTCAGTAAAGACATTTGCCAAGATAGAGGAAGGCGTGAAAGGAGCCATATCATTTCTTGCCAATCCGCATTATGCACATTATCTTTATGACACCCAATCAAGTATAGTCCTTGTAAACAAAGATTTTCAACTTGAGAGAGAAGTCTCTGCCACGCTGATACGTGTAGACAATGCTTATGAGGCTATAGCACGTTTGTTGACGCTCTATCAATCAACTATGCAAAAGCGCCGTGGCGTTCATCCTTTAGCTTGTGTAGCCGAAACAGCTCAGTTGGGCGAGGATTGTTATGTGGGTCCGTTTGCTTATGTAGGCGAAAACGCTGTAGTAGGTAAGGGTTGCCAGATTTATGCTGGTGTCGTAATAGAAGAGCGTGCCGTGATAGGTGATGATTGCTTGTTCTATCCCAACGTATCCATTTATCATGATTGCAAAATTGGTAATCGCGTAATCTTGCATTCAGGTTGCGTGATTGGTGCTGACGGTTTCGGCTTTGCACCAGCCGCTGATGGCTATGAGAAAATACCACAGATAGGTATCGTAACCATAGAAGACGATGTAGAAATTGGCGCAAACACTTGTGTAGACCGTTCAACAATGGGCTCAACCTATGTACGTAAGGGTGTGAAGTTAGATAACCTCGTACAAGTAGCACATAATTGCGAAGTAGGTGAGAACACGGTTATGTCAGCTCAAGTAGGCGTAGCAGGTTCAACGAAGATTGGCAAATGGTGTATGTTTGGTGGTCAGGTAGGTATTGCTGGACATGCAGTTATTGGCGATCGCGTATTGTCAGGAGCTCAGGCCGGTATAGCTGGAAGCATTAAGAAAGGAAACGTTACCGTGCAAGGTTCGCCTGCGATTGATGCGCACAACTTTATGCGTTCAAGTGTAGTCTTTAAATATTTGCCAGAAATGCGCAAAGAATTGGACGCTTTGAAAAAGGAAATTGAAGAATTAAAAAAGAAATAAAGTGTTACCCTAAAATGGGCAATGATTGTACGTGTATTTGTGTGTAGCGTTTCTTTCACCCCATTTATGGTTATCACATCTCTTGTCCTATAAGTTATGTTTAAACAAAAGACTTTAGCTGGAAGTTTCTCATTATTTGGTAAAGGGTTGCATACAGGCTTAAACCTAACCGTAACCTTTAATCCAGCCCCAGAGAACTCGGGCTACAAAATACAACGTATAGATTTAGAGGGAGAACCCATCATTCAAGCTATTGCTGAAAATGTGGTAGATACCTCACGTGGCACAGTGGTGGCCAATGGTGAAGCACGATGCAGCACCATTGAACATGCCATGGCGGCTTTGTATGCCTTAGGTATTGACAACTGCTTAATTCAAGTAAATGGTCCTGAGTTCCCAATTCTTGATGGTAGCTCTATCATGTACGTCGAAAACATTCGTCGTGTAGGCGTTGTAGAGCAAAACGCTCCGAAGGACTTTTATGTAATCAAGAAGAAGATAGAGTTCCGTGACGACGAAACGGGTTCTTCTATCATCATCTTGCCCGATGAACAGTTCTCTATCACGACGATGATTTCGTTCGACTCGCAGTTCATCAATAGTCAGTTCGCTACGCTCGACAATATGGACGACTTTACCGAACATATTGCTCCCGCGCGTACGTTCGTGTTTGTACGCGAAATAGAGCCACTGCTCAAGGCAGGCTTGATAAAGGGTGGCGACTTAGACAATGCGATTGTCATTTACGAAAAGGAAATTTCGCAAGAAGCACTTGACCGTTTGGCCGACCACTTACACGTGGAGCACCGCGACGCAACTGCTTTGGGTTACATTCAAGACCGTCCGTTGGTTTGGCAGAACGAACCCGCTCGTCATAAATTGCTTGACATCATTGGCGATATGGCCCTGATTGGTCGTCCTATTAAGGGTAGAATTATTGCCACACGTCCGGGACATACCATTAATAATAAGTTTGCGCGTCAAATGCGTCGCGAAATTCGCAAGCACGAGGTGCAGGCTCCCAACTACGATCCGAATGAAGAACCTTTGATGGACGTCAACCGCATTCGCGAACTCTTGCCCCACCGCTATCCTATGCAGTTGGTTGATAAAGTAGTTGAGACTGGTTCTAATTTTATTGTAGCTGTAAAGAATGTAACTTCCAACGAAGCCTTCTTCCAGGGTCACTTCCCACAAGAACCTGTTATGCCAGGTGTTTTGCAAATTGAGGCTATGGCTCAAGCAGGTGGCTTGTTGGTATTAAACTCAATAGAAGAACCTGAACGTTGGAGTACTTACTTCTTACGCATAGATGATGTAAAGTTCCGCAAGAAGGTGGTACCAGGTGACACACTCTTGTTCCGTGTAGAATTGATTACCCCCATTCGTCATGGTATAGCCACAATGCGCGGTTTTGCTTTTGTTGGTGAAACGGTAGTAATGGAGGCCACCTTTACGGCACAAATTACGAAGAATAAGTAGTTTAGTTGCGTGCTTTGCGTACATTATAAAAGATTGATATGATAAGTCCTTTAGCATACGTACATCCTGAGGCTCAAATAGGCGAGGGGTGTGAGATAGGTCCCTTTTGCTACATCGATAAGAATGTGGTGATAGGCAATAATAATCACTTAATGAATAGCGTAACATTGCTTTCGGGTGCGCGCATTGGTAATAACAATCGCATCTTTCCGGGTGCTGTCATTGGAGCTATTCCGCAAGACTTAAAGTTTAAGGGAGAAGAAACCACGGCAGAGGTAGGTGACAATAACACCATACGTGAGAATGTCACCATTAATCGTGGTACAGCAGCCAAGGGAAAAACCGTAGTAGGCTCTAACAACCTATTAATGGAAGGCATGCACGTAGCACACGATGCTGTAGTAGGCAATGGTTGTATCATTGGCAATACTACCAAAATTGCGGGTGAAGTAGTGATTGATGACTTTGCTATTATTTCAGCTTGTGTGTTGATTCACCAGTTCTGCCACATTGGTAGCTACGTAATGGTAGGTGGTGGCACTCGTACGAGTCAGGACATTCCGCCTTATTGCATGGCAGCACGTGAACCAGTTTCGTATTGTGGCTTAAACCTTGTAGGACTGCGTCGTCGCGGTTTCTCAAAAGAAGTGATTGAAAACATTCACAATACTTATCGCTTGCTTTATCAGCGTGGCAAGTTGCGTGATGAATGCTTAAAGGAAATTCGCGAAACTGTGCCCATGAGCCCTGAAATAGAGTATATACTCAACTTCGTTACCTCATCAACGCGCGGTATTATTAAATAAACAGACACACATAGTATGCTTTACAGAATAAAATACATTTGTGAGGAGGTTGACGGCTTCGTGCGCGAGATAAAGATAGATAGCGATGCTACCTTTCTTGATCTCAACAAGGTGATATTAAAGTCGTGCAACTATCCTGACGATCAAATGACCTCTTTCTATCTTTGTAACGAAGAGTGGGAACGTGGTGAGCAAATCACGCGTGAGGACATGGGCTTCGGTGGGTCAGATGAAGACGTATATGTAATGGATAAAACGCGCCTATCGGAGTTGATAGAGGACGAGGAACAGCACCTTATATTTGTGTTCGACCCCTTTAGCAATCGTTGCTTCTACCTTGACGTGAAAGAGATGATTCCTGGTGAACACCTTGATGAGGCAGAGATTATACGTTCAAAGGGTGAGGCTCCCCAGCAGATTGAAATCGATGACGATCCCGTAGCTTCGGTCAAAGGAGGTAAAAAGCGTGCAGCCGTAGTGTCTGACGATTACGACGACGATGGCGGCATCTTTGGCGATGGCGCAGCCTTCAACGATGATGAGTTAGACCTTGAAGGATTTGAAATTTCAGAGGGTAACCCTTACGAATAAGTAATATAGATAGTATTATATAAGGAAGCGGATTGTCTTTTGCTTTAATTCAGATGATAAGCAAAAAGCAATCCGCTTTTTATGTATCCTTTTAATGAAGACACTTAAAGTAATAATAGGCCCTACAGGTATAGGTAAGACGGAATATGCTTTGCAAACGGCTGAGCAATACGGGTGTCCTATCCTAAATGCAGACTCACGCCAAATATATCGTGATATACCGATTGGTACGGCAGCCCCTACGGCTGAAGAACAAGCCCGTGTGAAACATTACTTTGTAGGGACACTCGGCTTAGAAGCTTATTATAGTGCTGCTCAGTACGAACAAGATGCGGTGAAGCTTTTAACCGAGTTGTTTCAAACACACGACACGCTTGTGATGTCGGGTGGTTCGATGATGTATGTTGATGCGGTGTGTAATGGCATTGACGATATACCAACCGTTGATGATGAAACGCGCCAGTTGCTAAAGACGCGTTTTGAAAATGAAGGTTTAGACCCCTTATTGACGGAGTTGCGCTTGTTAGACCCTGAATACTACGACCTTTGTGATAAAAAGAACCACAAACGTGTCGTCCATGCGCTTGAAATCTGTTATATGACGGGCCGCACTTTTACTTCATTTCGTGTGCGAAAACAAGTGGAACGTCCTTTTCAAATCGAAAAGATAGGTTTGCAGCGTCCGCGTGAAGTTCTATTCCGTCGCATCAATCAGCGAGTAGACAAAATGGTAGAGCAAGGACTCTTAGATGAGGCCAAGCGCGTGTACCCTTATCGAGAATACAATTCATTAAATACAGTGGGTTATAAAGAACTCTTCAAATACTTTGACGGTGAGTGGGACTTAGACTTTGCTTTAGAAAAGATACGTCGCAACTCACGTGTTTATGCCAAAAAGCAAATGACGTGGTTTAAAAAAGATGAGGCAGTAAAGTGGGTAGAGCTGGATTAAGTGGGCGATAAATTTCAGTTTATCTGCCTAATTGGGGGGCGGGCGTCCTCACCTGGGGGCGACGCGTCCCCGCGTCGGCATTGCCAACTTGGGGTTCGATGCCCCAAGCTGGCAATACTTGAATTAG
>ENA-UEYI01000152-UEYI01000152.1-human-gut-metagenome-genome-assembly--contig:-NODE-152-length-68708-cov-121.707537_pt1 | contig 68708 bp, 52 predicted proteins | sample MGYA00242900_ERZ507916 | MGnify/ENA primary metagenome ERZ507916 (study PRJEB26167, sample SAMN06115521) | human gut metagenome | host: Homo sapiens | place: China:Chongqing | collected 2015-09-02...
GGCCTCTGGGGTACGAACTACTCTCCGGAACGTGTTTGGTACAGGAGAGGGGCCTCTGGGGTACGAACTACTCTCCGAAACGTGTCCGGTACAGGAGAAGGGTCTCTGGGGTACGAACCGCACTCGAAACGTGTTCGGTACAGGAGAGGGGCCTCTGATGTACGGAATGCTCCACAAAACACCCTTGGTATAGGGAAATGGGCTATAGTGTACAGAATAAACGAAAAGAGAATACCGGTACAAGGGCTTAATTTTATAAGATTAACGATTACAATATTAACTGAGATATTCGACAACTATGAAGAATTACAATGAAAAGGAAAGAAGTTGCGAGGCAACGTTCTTTAGTGCCGGGCCTTATTGGCACGCTTACACATCAGGGAAAGAGACCCCGATTCTCTTTACAGGCTCTGATGACTTAAGATTTGCGATGAACGTAATAGCTCAGGCTGCGGACAAGTTCCCGGAATTAAGGATTATCGCCATTGAAGTGATGAACAATCATTTTCATTTCGTGATTTCCGGTAGCGAGTCAGTCATCCAAGCATTCTTTGAGTTTATCCGGAAACGGATTTTCAGATCGGTACCTGGAATCAAGTATGCCAAGTTAACGATAAAGCCTATCAAAGATCTTCACTCTCTTAGAAACAACATCATCTACACAAACAGAAACGGCTACGTGGCGGATCCCAATTACACTCCGTTCAGTTATCCGTGGGGAACAGGATGTTATTATTTCACACAATTTCCACTGGAAAAGACATATTCGGACCTCTACACCGGAGCAAGACGAAAGATGTTCAGAGGTCGTGCACCTGAACTTCCAGGAGACTGGAGAATGATTGATGGATATATTGCCCCTAAATCCTATTGTGCGATCATATTCGGAATGGCGATATTCAGGGACGCGCATCATTATTTTTCTATGGTCAGCAAGAACGTAGAGGCCTACAGCGAATTGGCCGCCGAGATTGACGATGGAGAGTTTCTTACAGACACTGAACTATTTACACAGGTAACCAAGATTGTAAAGTCCGGCTACGGGCTAAATGCCTTGAAAGATTTAAGCAAGGCTCAGAAGTTGGATCTGGCCCGAAAACTCCACTACGACTACCGTTCATCCAACGGGCAGATCCGCCGCACGCTTGGTTTGACACAGTACGAAGTGGACTCATTATTTCCATTAAGTGCAGACAAAAACAGATGACTGTCATCCGCCTAAATATAGTGAGTAGAGTTCGGTTCAAAAAAGGTTGATTCGCGGCACAAAACGAGGTGAGGGGCATAGTAGGTACACAGGAGGGGCTTCTGCGGTACGGAACGGGATGGAGGGCACGGTTGGTACACGGGAGGGGCTTCTGCGGCACGGAACGGGGTAAGGGACACGGTTGGTACACGGGAGGGGCTTCTGCGGTACGGAACGGGGTGAGGGGCACGGTTGGTACACGGGAGGGGCTTCTGAGGTACGGAACGGGATGGAGGGCACGGTTGGTACACGGGAGGGGCTTCTGCGGTACGGAACGGGATGAGGGGCATAGTAGGTACACAGGAGGGGCCTCTGCGGTACGGAACGGGATGAGGGGCACGGTTGGTACACGGGAGGGGCTTCCGAGGTACGGAACGGGATGGAGGACACGGTTGGTACACGGGAGGGGCTTCTGCGGTACGGAACGGGATGGAGGGCACGGTTGGTACACCACAATGGGTACTGGTGTACGAAATGTACGGAAAGAAGGATTTATACACAAGATGAAGCCACACCGAAGCCAACACGCGGCAGATGAGACCGGCGTGCGGAGGAAAAGGCGAAGGAAGAAAAGGTGGAAAGGGAGAAGGAGGAAAGGGCTGAGGGATCAATACTGTCGAGGGCCGAAGATGGAGGTGCCGATGCGGACGATGGTGGCGCCGTGGCGGATGGCTAGGGGCCAGTCGTGGGACATTCCGATGGAGAGCTCGGTGAAGTCGGTCAGCTGGGGATAACGGGTGTCCAGACGTTGCTTGAAGGACTGGATGCGGGCGAAATCGGACTCGACAACAGTGTCGTCATCGGTGTGGGTGGCCATGCCCATCAGGCCGTGGATGCGGACGTGCTGGTAGGAACGGCCGCCAGCATATTCATCAAGGATGGATTCAATTTCTTGCTCGGTGAGGCCGCCTTTGGTTAGTTCGGCGCCGAGGTGGAGTTCCAATAGGACGTTGACGGTCCGGGAATTGACCGAGGCCCAGTTGTCGATCAGGTCCAGCAGGTGGCGGGAGTCCACGGACTCGACCAAGTAGGCGTACGGAAGGACCAGCTTCAGTTTGTTGGTCTGGAGATGACCGATGAAATGCCATTCGATGTCCTGCGGGAGCTGTAGGGCTTTGGCGGCGAACTCCTGTGGACGGTTCTCTCCGAAACAACGCTGGCCGGCCTGATAGGCGGTCAGAATGTCCGGGAACGGATGGAATTTGGAAACTGCCACCAGTTTAACCCCCGATGGCAGTTCCTTTTTGATATTGTTAAGATTCTCTTCTATCATTCCGTAAAGGATTTACTGGAATCAAAAAAGTCTTTATTATTTGAATATTGTTTACGTACCTCCCTCCTAAATAAAAGTGTCAAATAAAAGAGAATACTCCTAAAATTCAGACAACAAAACCTAAACAAATTCAAAATATTCATTTAGCCTGGCTTAGCGGCGGCCTTTCTGCTGCTCCCTCTGCATCTGTGCCTGCATCCTCTGGGCCTCCTCAAGACGCTGCTGCCACTTGCTCTTAGGCATTTTCTTGCCCTCGGTGGCCTTCAGTTTGGCAAGAATCTCGTCCGGATTCACGAACCACTTTCTGATCACCCAGGTCTCAAGCATCGTGATGAGGTTGGAGAGCAGGTAGTAGTAGCTCAAACCGGCGGAGAGGCTGTTACAGATGAAGAACATCATTATAGGCATCATCCACACGCTCATAAAGCGCATCGAAGCCATCTGAGGATCATCGGCTCCTGGCTGGGATGCGGTCGTGATCTTCGAATAGAAAAACATTGACACGGCCATCAGCAGGGCGAACAATGACAGGTGATCGCCGATCAGCGGAATCCTCGTACCGAAATCGATGATGGAATCGTAAGCGCTCAAGTCATCGGCCCACAGGAAAGACTGCTGACGCAGCTCGATGGAAGCCGGGAAGAAGCGGAACATCGCCCACAGGATCGGGAACTGGAGGAGCATCGGCAGACAGCCGCCCATCGGGCTGATACCGGCCCTCTTGTATAGATCCATCTGAGCCTGCTGCTTCTTGAGAGCGTCCTCCTGCTTAGGGTACTTCTGGCTCAGCTTGTCGATCTCAGGCTTGATGGCCTGCATCTTGGCGGATGAGGAGTACGACTTGTAGGCGAACGGAAGCACGACAATCTTGATGAATATGGTCATCAACAGGATGATGATTCCGAAGTTGGAGATGAACCTGTGCAGGAAGTCGAACAGAGGAATGATCACGAATCTCGTGAACCAACCAACGAGCCAACCTCCCAGCGGGATGATCTTCTCGTACTTCTGGTCGAAGGACTTGAGGGTCTTGAAGTGGTTAGGACCGAAGTAGAACTCGAACGGAACCACCGTCTCGTGCTGTCCCGGCTGGAAATCCATCCTCAGACGCGCCTCACCAGTCATCAGGTTGTGACTCTCGTCGTCCTCAGGGAAATAGTTCAGCGCGAAATCAGCCGACGCGAACTCCTGCGGAGACCTCATGATGGCGGAGAAGAACTGCTGCTGGAATGCGAACCAAGACACCCTGGCATCGACACGTTTCTGCGCGCTGCGGCCCTTGGCGATGGCCTCCGGTTTCTTCTCACCGTTGAAATAGTAGTCAAGTTTGGAGTACTGGACCTCACTCTTGTAGCCCTTCTCCATCCTCGGCATGGTCACGAAATAATCCACATCGAACGAGAACACATTCTTAGGAATGACATTCTCCATTCCCACGAACGAGAGATAATTCTTCACTGAATATGATCCTTCGGCAATCGAATATCTCTGCTCGATGTAGCCGCCACCAGCGAAAGGCAGACGCATCGCAAGCGAAGTGTCAGTCTTCTCGGCGACCACAAAGTTGAAGTCCGCGGTATTGATCGTCTCTCCGGCATAGACCTGAATGTCATAGCGGCTCATCTCCGGCTTGAAGATGAAAAGCTCACCACCACCGTAGCTGCTATATTCATTGATTTTCACTGAATATGGCTGCGCACCTTTCGTGGTGAAAGCCACCTCGAACTTGTCGTTGGCCAAGGTAACGATCTGAGCCTCCGCTGAATGAGCGGCCTCAAGGAGAGAATCCTTGTAGATGCTCACCGGAGCGGCGGCCACCTGAGCGACCGAAGCCGTGTCGGAGGACATTCTCTGGGCCGCCTCAACGGCGGCGATCGAGTCGGCCTGAATCTGTTTGACCAACGCTATCGAGTCCAACTGTGCCTGATAGGCGGCCTGTTTCTGATACTGTTTGTTCTGATAGAAGGTAAAGCCGAACAGGAGCAAGCCTATCAGGACAATACCTGTGATTGTGTTCTTATCCATTCTTGATTACTTCTCTTCTTCGCTCTCCTCTGCCTTGCGGATCTTTGCCTCAAGATCCTTCAGTTCCTGCTTCGCCGCGTCGATCCTCTCCTGCATCTTCTGGATCAGAGGAGCGGAGTTCTTGGATGACGAGAAGAAACCTATGTTGTTCTCGTAGGTGTCAATGTCCTGCTGGAGCTTGTTGTACTGCTGCACAAGACGATCCTTCTCGCTGAGCGGCTTTCTGGAGAATCCACCGTTCCTGCCACTGTTGCCGGCACCCTGTCTCGGAGCCCTGAGTGAGAAATCCGGGAACTTGGCCTGCATAGCCTCTGTGTAAGCGGCCTGAATGCTTTCCTTCTCCTTGAACGGAACGAATCCGATTCCCTGCCACTTGTCAGCGAAGGCGCGGGCGGCATCGCGGTCAGCCGCTGCGTCACCTGAGAGGACATATTCATTGATCTCTTCGATGAGAGCCTTCTTGGCCTTGAGGTTGCCGTGGAAGTCATTCTCCGGCTTTGCGTTCTTGTCGCGCTCGTTGAAGAACTCATCGCAGGCGGCGCGGAAACGCTTCCAAAGCTGCTCAGACTTCTTGCGAGGCACGGCGCCGATCTCCTTCCACTGCTTCTGCAGGGCGATCAGAGCCTCTGTGGTCTTCTTCCACTCCTTGCTGTCCTTCAAGGCCTCGGCCTGCTCGATCAGGGAGAGCTTCTTCTCCATATTCTCGTTCATCGAGTCCTTGAACTGGGTGTAATATTCCCTCTTGCGGGAGAAGAACTTGTCGCAGGCGGCGCGGAAGCGGTCGTAGATCTTCTGGTTCTCCTTTCTGGTGGCGAATCCGATGGTCCTCCACTTCTTCTGAATATCCTCGATCTCGGTTGAGAGGGCGTTCCACTCGTTTGATGACTTGACTTCCTTCCCGGCGATGGCCTCGACCTGCTCGCAGAGCTTGGTCTTCTCGGCAAGGTTCTCCTGCTGCTTCTCCTTCTGGCCCTCGAAGTAGGCCTGATATTTCTTGTTTATGACGGCTGTGGCGGCCTTGAAGCGATCCCAGATGGAATCACGATATTCCTTTGCCACAGGGCCGAACTCCTTCCACTGCTCGTGGAGCTTCTGGAGCTCACGGAAAGCCTCGACGACATTCTCGTTCTCGGAAAGTCTCTCGGCGGCCTGGCAGAACTCCTCCTTGGCCTCAAGGTTCTTCTTGAAATCGAGATCCCTCAGGTCGCGGTTGATCTTCACCATGTCGTAGAATTTCTCCACGTAGAACTGGTAGGTGTCGTTCAGGTCACGGAACTTTGTGGCCGGAACCGGACCGATCTCCCTCCAGCGGTTCTGGAGCTCACGGAAAGCCGGGAATGTGGAGTTCACATCCTCCTGCTTCTCGACGAGGTTCTTAAGATCCTCGATGACAGCCTGCTTCCGGGCGAAGTTCTCCTCCCTCTGGGCATCCTGCTGGCGATTATATTCAGCACGCTCTTTCTTATAGTTGGCATAGACACCCTTGAAGGCGGTCTCCATGGCCTCGAACGGATTGTCCTTCACTTCCTCGGTCTGAGCCGCAGGGGCGACCTCATCGATCACATCCTCCCTTGACGAAGGCTCATCAACCTTCGCTCCAAAGCCGGCCTCGGCCTTCTCTTTTGAGAGTTTCTTGTAGAAAGCGGACTTGATGGCCTCAGCCTCCTTGTACCTCTTCATCCTGTCGTCGGCCTGGGAAAGCTTGTCGAACATGTCCGACAACTCAGCCAACGAAAGGCTTCCGAGATCAGCCGGAATCTCTCCGCCTTCCTCGGCCTGAACGGCTTCCTCGCCTCCTTCATTCGCATTCTCCACAACCTGTGGGGCCTCTTCAGCCTTGTCAGCGACCTCCTCGGCAACCTCCTGCGCCTTAAGATCTTCTACATTCTCATTGAGAGCCTTTGGAGCTTCCTCTACATCTGGGGTCACATTAACCTCAGGAATATTACCTTCACTCATAAAGCAGTTTAATTATAAGAGTTTCAACATATCCGCAAATATACCTAAAAAAACAATTAAAAACCCTATTTTTGCAAAAAGGAAAAACAATATTCTATGCGAATTGACATTCTTACAGTCGTTCCGGAACTTCTGGACAGTCCGCTGAGCCACTCGATCGTGGGGCGGGCGATCAAGAAAGGTCTGGTCGAAATACACGTCCACAACATCCGGAAATATGGCCTCGGCCCGCGCGCCACGGTGGATGACTACTGCTACGGCGGCGACGCGGGGATGGTGATGATGATCGAGCCGGTGGAGAAAATGATCGACGAGCTGAAGGCGGAGCGGGAATATGACGAAGTCATCTACATGTCCCCCGACGGCGAGCGTCTGAACCAAGGAATATCCAATGAGCTCTCCCTGAAGGAGAATCTCATCCTCCTCTGCGGCCATTATAAAGGAATAGACCACCGGATCAGGGAACATCTGGTGACCCGCGAGATCTCCGTGGGCGACTATGTGGTCAGCGGCGGCGAGATCCCGGCGGCCCTGCTGGCGGACTCCATCGTGAGATTGATTCCGGGAGCGTTGTCCGACGAGACCTCTGCCCTCAGCGACAGTTTCCAGGACGGCCTCCTCTCCCCTCCTGTCTATACCCGCCCGGCCGACTACAAAGGCTGGAAGGTTCCTGAGGTCCTGTTGAGCGGAAATCCGAAACTCATCCGCGAATGGCAGGACGAGCAGGCTCTTGAGCGGACAAGGCTTCTCCGGCCAGAGCTGCTTGGGGACTCCGGCGGAAAGCGCGGTTAGTAAGCGTTTAAGAAGCTGTTTTGATTTGTTTGAAATGTTCTATGAGAAGAAAATCCTTCAAACGAACAAATCAAAACAGCTTCTGAGGATTCCGAAAAATATTCCGGCAAAATAATTAGCAGAAGGCATTGATAGTCAACGCAAAAGACAGTTATTAACGTAAAACGTTTAAAACTTTTCCCGAAAAAGGTTTGCTTAAACGTTTTTTTTGACTACTTTTGCATCACGAAAGATGTGAGATACATCACACTCTAACGACTATGACCTTCTTTCAAAATAAGGTAATACACTACTAACTAACCGAAAAAAGTCCGCAGCGATGTGGGCTTTTTTGTTTTCATGCCCAGCACCTCTTTTTGCAAACCACGGCCACGCCATTCAGCCTTGCACGCCACCGTAGCCTATACTGCCGTGTCTGACCCTCTCTTCAAATGCCGGGTAGGCCACACAACTCTGCACTGCACACGCCTCCGAGGCCTTGTCCTGTGGCCGTGGCTTGCAAAAATGCGAATATGAACCTAAATGAACTTAACACTATCGATTTTTACCGCCAACTTTGCAGTTGGTAATGACATAGGTCAATTCTACGATTATTACATATTAACACTTATTTGAATAAAGCAATGAAACCCGCATTGATCCTCATGACGCTGGCGGTGCTGGCATCCTGCAAAAAGACTGAGGAGCCGACACCGACCCCAGAGCCGAAACCGGAACCCGAATTGGTCCCTATCCAGATCGCCACAACGATGACAAGGGCGACAGACTATGCTTTCGAGACCGGAGACAATGTCGGACTCTTCGTTGTCAATGAGCCGAACAGCCTCCAACTTAACGGGAACCATGTGGACAACAGCAAGTTCACTTTCGATGGCGCGAAGTGGAACGCCGGAAAGGAGATCTATTGGCAGGACGCGACCACCAAGGCGGATTTCTACTGCTACTATCCTTACACGTCCTCTGTGTCATCAATCACAGCGTTCCCGTTTCAGGTCTGCCAAGACCAGAGCTCAGAGAGCGGCTATAAGGCGTCGGATCTAATGTGGGGAAAGGTTCAGGGAATCGCCCCGACTCCGGATCCTGTTATGGTCACCGTGAACCACAGTATGAGTTGCTTGATTGTCAACCTGAAAGCGGGAACGGGTTGGAATGAGGACGACATCAAGGAGGCCGAAGTGACTCTCTGCGGACTTAGGACATCCGCGCTTGTCAATCTGGCAGACGGAACGGTCATCGCCGACGGCGGCACAGCAGAAATGAAGCCTCTACCTATCGGGGCAGGAATATTCAAAGCCCTTGTCGTGCCTCAGAAGGTCTCCGACTCGGAACTTGTCCGGGTCAAGGTCGGCACGAATTCATATTCATTGAAGACCTCCATCGACTTGAAATCAGGCAGGCAGCACACGTGCACGGTTGTGATCAACCGCACCGGCGAGGGCATCAACATCGGCATCGGCCCTTGGGAGACTGACGACATCGACTACGGCGGATCGGTTGAATAAGCCTATGCCTAAGAATGCAATAGACAGGTTCCAATCATAGGGGCAGGTAAATTAGCAATGTGAAAACCTCGTATAGAAGAGAAGGACTATTTTGGTGTAAGCAAAAGGATATTGATGAAAAAAGCATATCATAACATAGTGGCGGCGGCCATTATGACTGTATTGGCCGCATGCAGTGTGGAAGAAAACAGTTTCCGGCCCGGGTCCGATGCTGAAGAACCCGGACTGATTGTCCTCTCCGGTGAGATCTCGCAAATCTATCAGACAAGGGCAAGGACTTCGAAGGTGACATGCCAAAAGATGTTGTCGTCAAGGTACATGGGACGGTGACGGACGCGATTGTGGATCTCGGCAGCGGAGTCGTAGTGAAAGACAACTACGGCAAGGCTAAGACCATCACGATGAAGAAGGAAAGCGACACTGTCTTCTCCTCCATCATCGTCCCTCAGCGCATCGACAACCGCCAGCCTCTGATCGAGGTTCTTACCAACAATGTCTCTTATCTGATGGAAAGCCGTTTCGTCTTCCGTTCCGGCATCCAGCATTCAGTCAACATCATCCTTGACAGCGACCCAGCCAAAGTCAAGATCGAGATCGGCGGCGAGATCCAAGGCTGGAACTAGCCTCCTTCGGGTGCGGAAATGCCTCTTTCGCACCCGAATAAACCGAAAACAATGTACCCGGGTGCAAGATGCCTTCATTTGCCCCGGGTACTTTTTGTCTGTGGCATTGCCTCACGGCCGTGGTTTGCAAAGAGATGAGTTTCGCCATGGAATAATCGGACAAAAAACCACAGAGCTCCCCACTCTCGAATTTTACCACATGTGTGTCTCCAACCACATTGAGAAAAACTTGTCATACACTTCGTACACGCCCTTGTCTTTGGTCACGATCTGCCGGTCAACCAGTGACTTGATGGCAGTCTGAACGGTCGAAGGACTCTGAAGCGCATATTTCTTCACAAACTTACCACTGGTTATCGCAGTGGCCTTCTTCTCTCTGTTGATTGCCATAAGGAGTTCCTTTTGCCTTCCGGTCAACTGATAAAGAAGATCACTGTATACGCTGCTGTTCTCATCGATTATGCTTTTAACAGCGACATCAATCATGTTCAGTGTGCAGTCCGCGCCTTCCGGCGTGTCAGAAAACAACCTATTCATTACCCGCTGCATAAACCAAGTCACGCCTTCAAACTTTTTGTAAACATATTCTGGAACTTCACGCTCGACACTCTTGCCATATCGACCAAACAACGACTGTGAGAAATCGGCGTATGCATCACAAGGAAGGCTCTCCAGGCTCATTGCCGTCGTCGAAGCATAGAATGGCCTTGCAGGCGATATGAACATTTCCGAAAGAAGGTGCCTTGATGATCCCGAAAACACCCATACAGTGTTTTTACACCTCTGAATAAGTGTACGCAACACCGCCTCGACATTCTTTTCCGGATAAAACACGATCTGTTGGAACTCATCTATGGCGACAATATTCGGCCTGTCAGATTCACTGAGGTACTTGAATATTTGATCCAAGGAATATGACGGTTCCTCAGAGCGTGACGGTTCTATGCTCCAATTTGGATTTCCCATAATGTCCACAGACATCACAGGACGCAAAGACGACACCGTCTTCACAAACCGGGACAACGCTTTCTGGCCACGAGGCATCAACTGCGACAGTATCGCCTTGCCCATAGAGAACACAAGATCCTGCAGATTGCTTGTCGCATAGATGTCAATCAGAAAAGTGTTGTACTCTTCCGCAACCTCCGCCTGACCGAAGCTGTGCATCAGGAGTCCGGTCTTTCCCATCCTGCGTGGTGACATCAACACCACATTATTCCCGTTCTGAAGCAGTCCCGTCAAAGATTCGGTCTCTTGTACACGGTCACAGAAATATTCCGGACCTTCATAACCATAAGTAATGAATGGATTCTTTAGCATAGTATTTTATTCAATCTTGACAAAGATAGCACATTAGCGCGTAATACGCAATTAACATTATGTTTTTTACGTACAAACTGCCATTTGTACAGCAAACGTGCTTCCCGTGTACCAAAGGTCCCGCAGCTGACATTCGGTACAGGAAACAGGTCTCTGATGTACGGACACGCACGGAACAATCGAATGTTCCCGGATATTAGAACACAGGGAAGGAACTTGCCGGACACTAAATGCAGGACTTGTTATGGCAACCCGGTCACTTTGACGAGTTTGGTGACTGCAACTTTTTTTTTAAGGCTCAAACAAAAATGAACCTGAATGGACTTGAAATCGGCCTCACAAAACTATAATTTTGCCGCACATACCACTTATGACGATAACAATATTATTCACAACATTAGATTTTATGAAGCAACAATTTGAAATCAGGCGGATTTTGGCGGTCAAGGTGGCCGTCATCGCCATCCTGTTGTCCATCACCCAACTGGTGTCGGCCCAGACCTTCGACTATGAGAAAGAGAAGGCTACGGATTTTTACAAGTTCGATGACAATGGACGATTACTCAATGCAAAGAAAACGTACAAGAATGCAATTCTCTATTTAGATCTCCAAGGAGAAACCAAACTCTGCTACAACGATGGGAACATCGTTGACTTCACGTCTATGATATTCAAAGATATCTTGAACCGCGATTATAAGTCCATTAACATAAGCCATTACAAATATAATTATTATAATGGTGATTATCATAATGGTGAAATACGTTGGTATGATGAAACATATACTGTGGAGAAATGGTTTAAAGAGATAATGGCTAAGGATGTCGCCGATTCTGTTTATAACAGCACAATACTCTTGGTTCATAATCCAGATGTCACAGTAAAAGCAGATGACGGATCAACGATAAAAATTCGTTATTCTAATTCTGACTATACCTTTGAACAGAAGTTTAATAACGGAGATTATCTCGAAACAGATATACACAGCTATGGCGCTGCATATATCAGTAATTTTAAGAAGGATTTCGGAAATTATAAAGTGACTTACAATGGAAATAAGAATGGAGCGATAATTTATAACAATGGCCAGATATTTAAAGGGAATCTGATTTTTCTTCCTGAGGATGTTGATTACCTAAAAAAAGGAGACAGATATTCATCATTATATAATTGTGAGATATTAAAACACGATGAATATCACGACCCGTATGTCCTTGCTCTTGGTGATATTGCGATTAAAACCTTAAGGCAAAATTATTACTACAAGGAATATTCGTGGCTAAAAAATACAAGTCTCGAAAATAAAGGTTATCCCTTGCTCTTCTCTCCTTTAGTTATAGGAAATATCGCAAAAGTGCTTCCATACGATGGCGAATTGATGGATAAAGATGGTAAAATCATAGATGTATTCCGCGATGGGGATAAACTGGATGATTTTGATAAGATGTCTGTAATCAGCGCAAAACAAGCGCAGATTGATAAAGAAAAGAAAGCTGCTGCCGATGCGATAGCGCAGAAAGAGATGATCTACAAGCAATACGGCAAATTGAGTGCGGACGCATTGTACAACGGCGAGGTTGTCGTAGGGATGAGTGAGCAGCTCTTTATCATAGGGGCCAACAACTATGTATTCAAGAAGTTCAGCATCGTCAACAAATCAATAGAGAACTCTGATTATAGTCGCTGCTATGACCTTTATAAGCTTAACAGCAACTTTTCACTTGTAAGTGTTGGTTACATCTGGGCGAGGGACGGAAAGATCTCATCCATCCATTATTATTAACGGTACACAGAACGTAAAACATAAAGAATATGATTGATTGCAAAAAAGGCATTGTGCATCACGATGCACTTGAAATTCTGATCGAGGCGTTGAATTCGAACGGAATGTCGTTGGAAAAGCATATGGTTGAGAACTCTATCTTTATCTGTCCAGACAAGGTGAAGAAGCAGATGGAAGAGCTGGAGAGCCTATTAAAGACCCATCAGACAGAACCACACGATTATCTTGTTGCGGGCAATTCAAAATTGCCAGTGCGTTACTCAAGCGACAAGACGAACGTGATCTACAAGCCTGGAACAGGAATTACTGATTGCAAGACAGGCTACGCTATCAGTATGGCAAACGACATCTACACAGAAATCCATTCAGGAGCGGCTCCTTCATCAGTAGTATGGCCATCTACCGGTTATGTTGTGGATTACAAGAATATTCCTATAGTGATTGACCGCGACAACAATTACTTCGTTCGAGCCGCAATCTCTCAGTACACCGGACATATAGTAAGTCAAGGCGCCAGCAACACATTGATCAACTATACGATCTCACACATCTGGCCTTACACTGCTGATCCATTCTACTTTACCAGTCTGTGGAATATAGTGCTGATACCGACTCACTGCAACTACATTATGGATAAAGGAGCGAGCACGCATCCGGTTGTCCGTGGAATCCAGGAACTCTTCAGGGCGATCTGTTACCTGCTGTACGATCCGAACAGTTACCTTACCACATTCGAGAATATTCTCAAGAAGAGCAATCCGAACATCCAGATTCCGCGCGTGGCTGTGCCTTCCCAGGCGGCTATCGATCAGGCTCAGATTTACATCAACAACGGCTTGATATTCATTTAATGCCGGCAAAATAAAGCAAAAAACGAAACTGTAAACACTAATATATTAACAAAATTTAATTTTATGTTTTGTAAGAATTGTGGGGCAGAGATCCCCGACAACGCTGTTGTTTGCCCAAAATGTGGAGTCGCCACATCATCTGAACCCAAAGTTACACCCACCGTTACAGAACTACAAAGAGCGCCTAAAAGCATCGGCGGATTCATTTGCGGTCTTCTCGGGTTCCTTTTAGACTGGGTTCCAATTGTCGGTTTTGTTCTTTCCATTGTAGGAGTTGCCCTATGCGGCAGTGGCAAGAACGCTGTCAGAAGCAATCCACAGGCGTACGGAAGCACAGGTCTTCTTACCGCTGGCCAGGTTCTTGGCATAATAGGAATTGTAGCGAGTTCAATTATGCTCATAATCACACTTATCTGGGGCGTGATACTTGGTGGCGGCGGACTATTCTACTTTATGGATGACATCCTCGACATTTTGGATCTATAATCGAATTTGATTATGTTTTGCAAAAACTGTGGGGCTGAAATTGACGACAAAGCCGCTATTTGCGTAAAATGTGGCTGCGTCGTCAACGATGCCCTTCTCAACCAAAATCACAATTCCACCACTGGAGTAAGTGACAAAAGTCGCTTGATAGCGTTCCTTCTGTGTATGTTCTTCGGACTGCTCGGTGTCCACCGCTTTTATCTTGGAAGAATAGGATCAGGCATAGCTATGATCTTCACTCTTGGAGGATTCGGTCTATGGGTGTTCATAGATTGGATTGTAATCCTTTGTGGAACATTCAAGGATAATGATGGAAAACTTGTATCTAATTGGAACTGACAAAATCTTTTTATATGAAACATTATCTGAGAGACCTCTTTCTTGCAGGATTGGCACTTTTGGCATTGTCGTCCTGCCATTCCGCTGATCCAGAGAAAGAAGCTGAAAAACTGAATGAGCAGTTCACTGAACTGATAAACTCAATCGACACAAACGCGTCACCTTATACAAGATACAAATATCTGTTGAAAATCAAAGACACCGCAGACTCCCTGTTCAGTAAAGGTCGCACCGGTTTCAAAAAGAAAAAACTGGCCTTGTATAGGCAGAACGTGATTGAAATTACAGACAGACAAGAATACAAGGACGCCTGGGCATCAATGTCGGAGGACAACAAGGCAAAAATGTCAGCATTTCCTTCCAATGTTTGGATGATAAATGCTGAAAACCTTACAGCTAACACTATATTTAAGATGGATAATAACCACGAAACCATCACCCCATACAATATCAAGGGATCAATTACTCTTAAAGTCAATGGAAACGGTCTGGTATATTCATCTTCATACTATTCACCGGTGTTTTTCGAATATGATGATTCGACGAAATTGTTCTCAATACTCACTGCTAACGGCGAAACCGGGCATTTTCGGAAAGCGCTACGCCGTGATCTAAGCCTGGGACATTATGAATGCGTTCGAAGCTATGACACTAATTTCGATGGCTACGAAGTGATAGATGTAAACAGTGACAACGTGTTCATACATGGGGATAACCATAATGTTGAGGTTGTTGATGAAGTTGATCCAATTTGGGGCGAGAAACTTCAAGTAATGAACATCAGTGACATCGGGAAATTCTGCTTTGCCAGTAGATACAGCCGCGTTGGATGTTATGATTGTTGGGTTTTGATTGACACCTGGTACAAATTGAATCATCGTTGGGAACGAGTGCTTGAAGACGGTGCCAGAAATTTCTTGTTCATATTCGGCAAGTCCAAAGACGAATGGGCGACTGTCCAAAAAACCACATCATATTCAGGCAAAGACAAAGATGATGATGATGACGAATGGAATCTTTATGATGATGAGGACTGGGAAGACTTTGACGAAGATGATTTTGAGGATGCGATTGATGATCTGAAAGATTATGTCGATCAGTATGTCGAAATCTATAAGAAGGCTCAAGACGGAGATGTTTCCGTCGTGACGGAATATCTTAAATTCCTGAAAAAAGCAAAACAACTTTCCGACAAGATTGATAAAATGGAAGGGAAATTAAGCAAGGCTCAAGACAAGAAATACCGTCAGATATTGAAAAAGATGACTGACGCGATGCAAGATTTGTAGATAATTCCCTAATCACAAGCTCCGGCCTGAGTTTCAATGTGGATTCAGGCCGGATTTTATTTTTCCCTTTGGACGTGCATATTCAATAGCCGAGGTCACGGATATCGGTGGAAATGTCTTCAAAGATGGAGTTGATGGTTTGGCGCTCGATGAGGTGGGTGGCGAGCGGCCGCAACAGCAGAACCGCCAAAAGGATAAGCGTCAGAAACGTTGCGATGGCGGCGGCTACCCTCAGACGATGCGAGCGGTCTCTTCTTAATATGGCGGAACGGACTTCCTGAACATTACTGTAACGCTTGTCGCGGTCCTCATTGACACAAACAGCGGCAATCCGAGGATAGACTCCCAACTCCTGCATTATTCTGCCTAATGAATATATGTCCGTCCGGCAATCCACATCCTCCCCCGCCAGTTGCTCTGGCGACACATAGTCCCTGGTTCCGGCCGGGTTCTTGAACAAAGTGTACCAGTCGGCGTCAGATAGACCGAAATCTATCAGTTTCACGTTCCGGCCATTGTTGGTTATCAGGATGTTGGACGGTTTCAGGTCGCGATGAATAATCTGGTTGCGATGAAGGTACTCAAGGGCGTCACAAATCTCAAGAATGATCTTCCTCACAGGAAGCCCCTTACGACCGATCAAGGCACCTAATCTCTCCCCGTCCACCCATCGCATCTCTATACAGTTGCCCAAACCGGGAATATTGACAAAACCCAATACCGGGCAGATGTTCGGATGGTTCAGCCCCGAGCCGATCTCGTACTCCTTGCGGAGCAGCCCCTCGTAAAAGGGATTCCCGACATATTCAGGCTTCAAGGACTTCAATGCCACGAGTCTGCCACCCACTGCCATCTTGCTGACCAAGGTGTAGCCTCCGCGCGACTCATAGACTTTCTGAATATCCATCTGCGAGTCTCCGACCAATTCCTCACAGGAACCGAAAAATTCTGACGTATCCTCCATTTGTTTCCTAATATTCCTGATGTCAATCAACACAGATGATCTCGGTGTGCTCGCTAACCACTAAAGTAAGATTATCTTTTTGAGTTTTGGTAAGGTATAGTTTTTTCAGAGATGGAGAGTTGCACATAAGGTTTCCCAAAGAACCCAAACCACTTACATCCAGAGTCTCCATAGCGCAATTCTCACAATGTAATACTGCTAGTTTATCGCATAAATTCAAACCTTTTAACTCTACCAGTTTTTGTGAATCATTCACATCCAACCATTCCAGCTCCGTAAAATCCGATAGATCAAGCGATTTAACCGATGATGAAGACACTTCAAGATGTTCAAGTTTTGAACACCCACGCAGGTTAAGGGACTCCAAATTTTCACATTGCGATTGGAAACTTCCAAGAAAGTAATTATTGGACAAATCCAGTTCTGTCAAATTAGGTCCAAGCCAAAAAGAAGTACTGAAAATCTCTAATGAGTTACCTGACAGATTAAGATATTTCAGTTTATCCAGCCATTTCATCATGCTAATATATAATGCAGAAGAAAGGCGATTATTTGACAAATCCATATAGGAGATATTCGGATTATACCTCCAATTCAAATATTTCAAATCTATCTCGGACAGACTTCCGCTTCCACCATCCTGTCCACAAGAAACTCCACGACAGATAAGTGTATCAAGATTCCTGAACGCTTCCACGCCCTTTAATGAAGAAACATTGTCCGAAGTAATGTCTATCTTAGTAACCCTATCACTTTCTTCGTAACTTAACACACCATCCGAATTCTCGTCCCAAGTGTCATACATATATTTCTCCAAGTAATCACTCAGGAATGAAATTGAGAAAGTGAATTTGACCTCGTCACTATAGTACACGCCATTACTTGTAATCGCATAAGCCCTGAAATAATAAATATTACCAAGTTCATATTTCCCAATGGACGATTTATAGGTACCATAAGACCCTCCGTCCATAGTCGTGCACTCGGACCGGATGTCAGGGGCACCAGACGTGTTGAAACATATTCCGCAGCAAACAAGATCTCCGCTATGATCATCCTTGACAGAAAACTCATACTCTATCTCTGACCTTCCATAGGTTGTCAACGACTCAATGCTCAAGAGAGGGGCCTTATAGGCGAAATCGATAGCCTGTGTTCCTGACATTCTTGTGTCCTCGCCGCCGGATATGAACGATCGGAAATAGTATATTTTTCCTCTGGGGACATTCCGTAATGTAAGAGAGAATGCATCATCCGAGGACAATTCTGACAGGTACATTGTCATATTATCCTTATCCTCACCAAAATAGAATCCACACTCTTTGATCCCGGCCCTATCAGAAACGTTGCTTGTAAGAATGATGTCCGTGTCGCCTACTTCCGCAGACGCGTCAAGAATCTCCGGATGAGCATAATCTGGGATATCTGTTTTATAATCGCAAGAAGCGGTAACGACGCTGATGGTCAAGAACAGGATAATTCTTTTTGATATGGACATACTAAGGTAAGGCTGGAATGTCAACACTGGCTTCATCGCTATAGGTGATACCTACATTACTAATGGCGAAAGCCCTGAAATAAAACGTGCGTCCCATATAAGGGCTGTATGCGCAAAACTTCACTGCCCCATTGTTACTAAAGCCATACAGATCATACATTACATTTGTTGCATCTATTGTTGGAGATTCAGAAGTTCCCCAACAAAGTCCTGTTTTGAACAGTTCTCCGCTGAAATCATCCTTGACAGAATAATAACATTCACAGATGTAATAGTAATCATCATATTGAGTCACCATTGGTCCACTGAGCTTCAACGAGTCAATAGTCACAATAGGCGGACGGTAATCCGCTTTGATACTGTTGAGCCCTGATGTCATAGTGTCCTCGCCAGCCACGATGAACGAACGGCAAAAGTACATATTCCCAGGCTCCGCCATTCCTTTCAGAGTGACAGTGAACTCTTTTCCAACGGGAAGGGCTGAGGGAAGCTTCTCCATCTCATCCTCGCTACGGCCGAAATAGAAACCACATTCCTTGATCCTGTCTCCGTCAGAGACTTTGCCTGAAAGCACGATATCCGTCCCAATGAGGTCTATTGATGTGTCCACTATCTCAGGAATGGCAATCGGGGACATAAGCGCGTCCTCCTTACAAGACACGGTTATGGCGCACAGCAAAACAAATGATACAAAAATCCTGGACATTGACATAGCACACAAATATAACGTTTTTGGGAATATTGTGAACCAATGAACCTTTATGAACTTGAACTTAATGCTTCATTTCTGTAAATTTGTAGAAATATTAATGATGGAACCGTATGCCAAACAAAATAATTCCAGAGCTCAACTACCTTCTGAAAGAGGTCGAAAAACACTACGGAAGACCTCTTAAGACCTCCGCCAACTTCGAGGCTTTGTCCATCGTCATCGAGAGAGACTTGGGGGAAATCATTTCGGCCTCAACGCTAAAAAGGCTTTGGGGCTATGTGTCATTAAGGCCGACACCCCGAATGAACACCCTCAATGTACTTTCCAAGTTCATCGGGAAGCGCGATTTCGCGACATTCTGCCAGAACATTCTGGACGATGAGTTCTATGTATCTGAGTTCTTCACTACCAAGAACATCTGCTCCTCAGACTTGGATAAAGGGACTGAAATCATTCTTGGATGGGCACCGAACAGAATTGTTCTCCTCAGGTATGACGGTCAAAGCACCTACACGGTAATGAAGTCGGAAAACTCCAAACTACTCACAGGAGACCAATTCCAGGCCGAGTCCTTTATGCTCGGCTACCCTCTCTACATCCCAAGAATCCTGAGGAACGGCAACTACACGCCATCCTACATCGCAGGGACAAAAGAAGGGTTGGACAGAGTCGATGTCGTCACTGAAGAAACAGAAGAATAACACAACCTCCTTCACACTTGTTTTTGCGAAAATAATGGTAAATTTGCGGCTGTTATGAATATTCGGAAAATATCAGCCACGCTCCTTTCAACGGTTTTCATCGTCACGTCTTGTGCCCCACGCACCGAGGCTGAGAATGAAAGCCACGCCTACAACACTGAGACCGATTGCCTCAACGGGACGATGATAGTGTCGCTGGACGGGAAGTACGGGCTGGCGGACACTTCAGGAAGGGAAATTCTGGCTCCGGAATACGATGATGTCTATTACATTTCCGATGAGATCGCGGTGGCGTTCACCGGGCAGAACGTCGGGTTCTTTGATCAGAACGGAAGAAGGTTGGGAGAGACCGTGATGGAGGGCGAGGCAAGTGTGGACGATCTTCTGGCGGCATATTCAAAGATTGAAAAGATGCGCAGGGAGCAGTGGGACAGCATATTGGCCAGCTATGAGGAGCTGAGGCAGTACTGCCAGTCCGACAGTGCTTTGGTCGTAACCGCCAACATTATGGCCGATGACATCCGGGCCGCGCTACAAAAAGTCGGAGGGCCGATGGAAAAAGACCAGAAAGTCCGGTTTGAAACAGAATATTCGGCATACAGACGTTAGGACGATGAGAAAGCTACTGATTACCATCCTGATAACACTGCTTTGTGTTCCGGTGTTCGCACAGAGCGCCGCAAGCATAAGGAAAAACAATTCGTACATCTACACCGAAGCCACGGCGGCCACTTCAACAGCGGCTGACAGTGTTGCGCTTGACGCGTTGGTCGGAAAACTCGCACAGACAGTGGATCTGCCATATTCATCGGAAATCAGGAAAAGCTTGATTAATACCTATTTGGAAGACATCAAAAGGGAGTGTGTGATGATTTCGTCAAACGGGCGGGGAAAGGCTTCCGTGATGCGGTATATTCAGAGAAATGATGTGGAGCGGATCTTCGAAGGGAGAAGGAGCAAGGTCAAGGAGATGCTTTCCATCGCTTCCACGGCAGACAGAAAATGCCAGATGGACGTGGCGCTGCGCTATTATTCCTGGGCCGAGACTCTGATGCGCAGCCTTCCCTCCCCCGATGTCGTGGCTATCGCCGAGGCGAAAAGCAGACGAGAGACGATCCTGAAAGGGCTGAATGTGGAGTTCGACCGGCAGGACATTTACGACAAAGGGATTGTGGAGTTGACATTCACTTTCAAAGGGAAGCCTGTCAAAAACATTGACTATAAATTCTTTGACGGGAAGACTTGGAGCAAGGTGCTGTCAGCCAAGGACGGAAAAGGATTCGTGGAGGTAAGGCCGGGCTCAAAGATCGACCAATACAGAATCAAGTACGAAATCACGCCGGCACATCTCCAACATCTGTTCAGGGAGGTAAGTCTCGTCGAGAAGGCACTGGCTCCGGAAGCAGAGAACACCGACGGCGGGACGCGATCTGCGAAGACTCACTCCGGTCCAGCCGTAACCGCTACAGCATCCGAATCATCAGCAAGGAAAATCGATTTCTCCGCCGTCAAGAAGAAAGTGCTGGACGTGGTGGCAAGGGAAGAATTCCAGACGGAGCCTGACTCCACCCGAGGAGGCCTCACTCCAATTGTCTTTTCTTCTGAATATGAAGACATTGTGAACAAGGTGTGCAAAGGCGTCACCAGCGGAGCGGATGAATCGCTCTATGAATATTTCACCCCGGAAGGCTACGAAATATTCAACCGCCTCATCCGATATGGCAACGCCAGGGTGCTGAACTTCGGCGAACTGAATTTCTACGGACTGGGCGAAGAGGTCTATGCGAGAAGCGTCCCGATGGTGTTCTCGTTCAGGGGCAACCAAAGGCAGTTCGTGGAGAACATCGTGTTCACGTTCAACGGAGAGAGAAAGATCTGTGACCTCTCGTTCTCTCTGGGAAAAGAAACAGTGCAAGGCATTGTCGGCCAGACAGGCTGGACCGAGGAGGCAAGGATAATCCTCGTCAGTTTTCTGGAGAACTACAAGACGGCGTACGCCCTCAAGCGCCTGGACTACATCAGCTCAATCTTCGATGACGACGCGCTGATCATCACCGGACGGGTGCTCCGGAACGTCAAAGGGCCGAACGAGTACAGCGGCAACCGCTACGTCACCCTGACCCGCCAGAGCAAGGCGAACTACATCAAGAACCTCAGCAGGGTTTTCGCCAGTCAGGAATATATCAACATCCAATTCTCTGACTGCGAGGTGATGAAACTCGGCAAAGGAGAGCAGCTGTTCGGAATAAAGATCAGGCAGGAATATTTTTCCACGACATATTCGGACACTGGCTACCTGTTCATCCTCGTTGACCTTCGGGACTACCTGAAGCCTGTCATACACGTCAGGACGTGGCAGGAGGCTCCGGACAAGGATTTCGGAGTGATCGGACCTTATAACTTTTAGAATATGAAGAGGTTCGCTGTTATATTCATTCTTCTTTTAGCGGCTGTTTCCGCCTCGGCGCAAACGGACTCCTCCGGATTCTTCGTCCAGTCTTTCAAGAAGCTGGAGTGGGATCTGGACGCGAGGAGCAACTATCCGGAGTTGGATCAGAACAACCGAAAGGCAGCGCTGATCAAGGTAGTCATCCCGGAAGCCGGTTTTGATTTCGATGTCGGGGTGATGGGTGTAGTAGGCGTAAGGCAGGAAGTCGGAGAGATCTGGGTGTATGTTCCGGAAGGTGTGCGCAAAATCACTGTCAGGCACCAGACCTACGGCATCATCAGGGACTATGAGTTCGGCTGCCCGATCGAGTCCGCATCCGTCTATGAGATGAGACTTCATTTGCCATTGCGGCCGAAAAGCACGGTTATAGTCAAGGATTCAATCGTGTACGTCCCTACTCCGGTCTCCGTACAGGCTCAACGCAAACGGAAGCGGATCGGTGCAAGTATCCTCGCCGTCGGCAGCGTTCCGGATCCGTCCGGCGGAGTCATGATGGTCTGGAACCCCAAACGGTTCGGGGCATACCTGAAGGCCACCGGCAATCTCAAATCTTCCAGCCACAGTTACATCTGTCACGAGGACTGCACCACTGACAACGGCTACATCTGGACCAGCGGCGAAGGTCACGTCTCAAGGATGGCGGTCACTGGTGGAGGACTATTCAGATGCCTTGATTGGCTTAGCGTCAGCATCGGAGCCGGCTACGGCGACAGGACTCTTCTTTGGAAGGACTCCAAAGGCAATTTCGCCAAAGTGAGCGAAGCTTCCGCCCAAGGCATCGCCGCCGAGCTCGGAACCATGCTCCGTTTCGGCCGTTTCACCGCCTATCTTGGCACCAGCACAATCGCCTTAAAACGCCTCTACCCCGAGCTCGGTGTCGGCTTCGTCTTCTGAGAACACCCCGTATGATAATCTGCGCAACGACACCAAAATCCATAGTGTTCCGCAGAAAATCATTCGATTATTTGCGCAAGAGAGTTAAAAAGTTATCTTTGCGCAGAAAATCACTTAAATATGGCACAGATAGTTATCGGAAGGTGACCTTCCCTGAGAATGGTTGACACTTTTGGGGTGGTTAAACTAAGATTGTTTACACATTCACTGGACCGGTTTACATCGGATGGTCCATTCCCCTAAAGTGGTTGTCAAACGTACTGTTTCCGTTGACATGATGCTGGAAGACGAGAGTCTTCCTTTTTTGTTGGTTGTTGCCGGCCGTACGGCCGGCAACAACCAACCGCGCATCAAAGGTAACTACTTTTTTCTACACGGCCACCTCCTCTGTTAAAGTTTCTTCAGTAAGCCTGGATAACCCAGGGGCATATACACCAAGTTGTGGATCTTCCGACGCCACCGCCTGACGGCAATGGTTCTTCCAACAGCGCTGCTGTTCACCACATTGATCATGAGCTTGTTCTGGTGTCTGCCAGCCAATGCTCATATGCGGTCGCTGCGTGTTGTAGAAGTCAATGATACGGCAAAGTTCCAACTTGCAGACTTCCCTGGTCGGGATGGTCATCTTGTAGAGCCACTCGCTTTTGAGGATGCCGTTGGCACGCTCCGCGATGGCATTTTCCAACGGGTCTCCACTCTGGGTCATGCTAATGCTGACGCCATGCTTCTTGAGCTCGGATACATAAGCGTCACTACAATACTGGCAGCCGCGATCGGAATGGTGGATAAGCCTGCTGGCGGTCTCGTCATCAATCGTATCCAATGCCATTCTAAGGGCCTCGAGAGGGTATATGCTGTGGAGTCGGATATGGTCAGTATCTTTTTCGATACGATGGATATGCAGCTTTTGCCAACAATGATTGTATCCTACGCAAAGATTACTATGATCTCACAAAAGGTGTTTCCCTAGACCTTGGGGAAGTTGTTATGCATTTCGGACACTTTTCTGCTTTTTTTGGCTGTAACGCACTCATCGATGGCACATATTTTCAGAAGGCCACCTGGAAGTGGCTTTCTTTTGAATTCGGAATCGGCTATTCCTTCTAACTCATATTCTTCCCATGGCAGTTGCGGTAGGAAAGGTGGCTGCCGCATGGGCACGGGGCGTCCGGCGGCGTCGGGGGGACGAACAGGCCGAGGATAGGGTTCTTCTTGATCATGGTCTGGATCGGGTCATCTTCGGTCTGCAACACGACCTTCAGACAGTTCTTCTCGTTTGAGGAGTAACCTTTGAGAAGCCATTTCGGAAGGGTGTTGGCGTAGGCGGCCACAATCTCCATACATTCGTCATAATCTTCGAACGACTCAATGTCCTCCTGCTTGCGGGAAACGCTTGCGAATATGGCCTCCGTGGTGTCGTTCTTGCCGAACATCTGGGCGTTCATCCAGATGTCGTGCTCCTCATGGATCAAGTCCTCACCGGCATAGCCAAGATTGCCAAGCATCTCCACCAACTTCCGGCCTTCCTCTGAGTCAAGGCCATAGACAAAATACGGCGAACCGGCACCAGCCCTCAAAGCCTCCTGCGGGGTGAAAGGACGCAGCGACTCTATCGCTGAATATTCCTTCCTGCCCTTGAGGATTTCCTCGGGATCGAATATGTTCGGAGCGCACATGTAGCGCTCGCCGTCAGAATCGACCCTGCAAAGCTTCATCACAGGGCTCTCATAGACCATATTCGTGAAATACTCAATGCTGTGTCTGCCGGAGAATTCCCAGTAGTCCAGCATCTTGTCGAAGAACTCGTCCACTGTCATGATGCCGTAGAGGCAGAGGTAACCCAAGGCAGCGCGCTCCATTTCGAACAGGCCGCTGAGCTCGCCCTCCTTCAGCACGTCATCAATATGCGGGGCAACGACATCGTACATGTCCTTAGGAAGCCATACCTCTCTGAAATTCTCGTCCGAGGTGTCCGAGCCAAGGAGTTTGACCGTCTCCAGAACCGACGGGAAATCAGGGTAATCCAGGTATAGCGGCACTCCCGGACCGGCCTCGACCAGCCTTTTCAGAAGCCTCAGATCCCTCTCAAGCATCCTGCCCAGCCATTCAGCCGGCCTTTCGATTATGTACGCGCCAAGCCTGTCCACAAACTCAGGCTTGCGGACCTTCGTCGGAACATCAGCTCCAAAGTACTGTCGGATGTCCTCCAACTCGACTCTTGGGAAACTTTCAAGAGCCTTGAATATGACGTTACGCTTCTGTTTCATAATGAAAGAAGTGCTTGAATAAATTTGTTCAACGGGAAGTGGAGCATAGGAGAATCGAACTCCTGACCTTTTGAATGCCATTCAAACGCTCTACCAACTGAGCTAATACCCCATTGGGATTGCAAAGATAGACAAAATCTTTCAATCCGCAAATTTTTCCTCACTATTCATGATTTTTTTGGGTCATTTTATACTGGTTTCCCAAGTCTATCATCCATGGTTCGCTCTCCATATAGCAATTGCAAAGCGACGGGCGCGTTTTTCCGCGCAGGATTTCTTAACTTTGTCTGATAGTCGCCTCTGATTATGGTCACATCCCTTGCAGCGGCAATATTAAATCAATGAATATAAATGGATAACGGAAAGAAACTGATGACGATGGCGGCCGCCGCGATGTCCGTGTGCGGATGCGCCAGGAATGAGGCACAGAAACCCAATGTGGTGTTCCTGCTGTTCGATGACCTCGGCTATGGGGACTTGGGATGTTACGGGCAGGAGAAGATCGAGACCCCTAACATAGACGCTCTGGCGTCCCAGGGGCTTCTCTTCACGGACATGTACACGGCGGCTCCGCTGTCGTCTCCGTCAAGGTGCTGCCTTTTGACTGGCAAACACATGGGACACAGCCAGATACGCAACAACGAGGAGCATTTCACGCCTACCGACAGCCTCGGATGGAACGGAGTGTTCCTGAACCCGGAGGAGCAGGGACAGTTCCCGCTGGAGGAAGGGACGAAGACCATCGCCACGATGATGCAGTCGGCTGGCTACAAGACCGCCATGGTCGGGAAATGGGGACTTGGATTCCCGAAGAGCGCGTCACTTCCGAACACGATGGGCTTCGACTATTTCTACGGATTCAACTGTCAGGCGCTTGCCCACTCCTACTACCCTGTCAAGCTGTGGGAGAACGGCGTGGAGGTCGAGACGGGCAACGAGCTTGTGGTCCAGGGCTGTAAGTTTCCAGAGGGCTTGGACAAATACGATGTGAACAACTATACCCAGTACGGAGGCGAGCACTACAGCTGTGACCTGATGTACGACAAGATGGTCAAGTTCGTGGAGGACAACGCGTCCTCTCCATTCTTCGTGATGTGGACCACGACCGTGCCGCACAGCGCGGTGCAGGCTCCTCTGGACGAGGTGATGCACTACGTGGACAAACTCGGGGACGAGGAGCCGTGCACGGATCCCGGGATGTACCTCCCGAACAGGTACCCGCACGCCACCTACGCAGCGATGGTCACCCACATCGACAAGCAAGTGGGAGACCTGGTGCAAAAACTGAAGGATCTGGGAATATGGGAAAACACGATATTCATTGTCACTTCCGACAACGGCCCGGCAAGCAACGGCAATTCGCCGATGGAATATTTCCGCAGCGGTGGTCCGTTCAAATGCGGAAAGGGCTGGGGCAAGTCCTCGCTGCACGAAGGTGGCATCAGGATGCCGTTTGTGCTGCGCTGGGGTGAAGGAAAGCAGTGCGAGAAGATACAGCACATCTCCAGTTTCGCGGACATCATGCCTACTCTCGCCGAGATCGTCGGTGTCGAGGCTCCGGAGAATGACGGAGTGTCATTCGCACCCACCGTCCTTTCCCAAACCGCAGGCGGGAAACAGTACAGCCACGCGAGCGGCATAAAGGCCGGAGAGCAGAAGGAGCATGAATATCTCTACTGGGAGTTCCCGGGGTCGAAAGGCTGGGTGGCCGTGCGCATGGGCGAGTGGAAAGGCATCGTGCGTAAGGTGCTGAAAGGGAACACCGAAATGGAGCTATACAATCTGAAGGAGGATCCGCGCGAGTCAAAGGATGTGGCTTCGGAGCATCCGGAGATCGTGAAAGAGATGTGGAAGGCGGTCAAGGAAAGCCATCGGGAGGCCAATCCGGACGTGCCTAAGTTCAACATGGAGATCAATTATCCGGACTCTCTGTAGCAATCCGGAAAAACGGAACGAGGGCTGGCCGTTGGATTTCGGCCAGCCCTCGTTCATATTCAAAGGCGGTTATCGCTCGTCCTGAAACTTGAGGATCGGCTGACGCGCCGCCGTGGTCTCGTCCGGACGGGTGATCGGAGCGTTGTGAGGAGCGCTCTTGAGAATGGCGGGATCCTCCGCGGCCTCAATGGCGATCTTCTTCATCACCTCGATGAAAGCGTCCAAAGTCTCGATCGACTCAGTCTCCGTAGGCTCGATCATGATGGCCTGATGGAAGAGCAGAGGGAAGTAGATCGTCGGAGCGTGGAAACCGAAGTCGAGAAGCCTCTTGGCGACATCCAGTGTCGTGGCGCCTTCTCTCTCAACGGTTCCATCCGCGGCCTTCCTTGCGCCGTCGTTCACAAGGCCGTCATAGACGAACTCGTGCTTGCAGACGGTCGGGATCGGAAGCTTGTAGTACTCCTTGAGGCTCTCCTTGATGTAGTTGGCACCGAGGGTGGCGTACTTGCCGACCAACTTGACGTTCTCACGACCAAGCGAAAGGATGTAGGCATAGGCCCTGAGGATCACGCCGAAGTTGCCCAGAAATCCAGACACCTCACCGGCCGTCTTCTCGCAGCCGTCAGCGTTCTTATTCTCATCGCTCTTGCCCACACCGGCACGTCCACGTACCTTGAACTGGCCATATTCATCCTTGACCACCTTAGGAACAGGAAGGTAAGGGACCAGTTTCTCGCAGACTCCGACAGGGCCTGAGCCTGGACCGCCGCCACCGTGAGGAGTGGAGAACGACTTGTGCAGGTTCAGGTGCAGGATGTCGAATCCCATATCGCCTGGACGGGCCACGCCGATGAGCGGGTTCATATTCGCTCCATCATAGTAGAGAAGGCCTCCGCATCCGTGGATGAGGGCGGCGATCTCCTCTATGTCCTTCTCGAAGAGTCCGAGGGTGTTAGGGTTCGTCATCATGATGCCGGCGATGTCGTCGCCCAAAAGCGGTTTGAGGTCGTTCACGTCCACGAGACCGTCTGCCTTGGACTTAACGACAACCACTTCCAGACCGCAGACAGCGGCGCTGGCAGGGTTTGTACCGTGAGCGCTGTCCGGCACGATCACCTTGGTTCTCTTCAGATCCCCGTTAAGGATGTGGTACTGACGCATGATCATCAGACCGGTCAGCTCACCGTGGGCGCCGGCGCAAGGATTGAACGTGAAATGGGACATTCCCGTGATCGCGGCCAAAGCCTTGTCCATATTATAGTAAACCTCCAGGGCGCCCTGAACCGTGGACGCAGGCTGCAACGGATGCAGCCCGAGGAAGCCTTTCATCCCGGCGATCTCCTCGTTGATCTTCGGGTTGTACTTCATCGTGCAGCTTCCCAGAGGATAGAATCCGGTGTCCACACCGAAATTCATCTGGGAAAGGTTCGTGTAGTGACGCACGACATCAACCTCGCTCACCTGAGGAAGTCCAACTGCCTCAGACCTTCTGAGTCCAGCCGGAATCTCGTCAGTGGTGGAAGTCCACTCGTTCTTGCCGAGGGAATAGCCGACTCTCCCCTCTTTGGAGAGTTCGAAAATAAGCTTATCGTAATATTTCATACTTCTTAGGCCTCCTTCACCAACGCGACGAGAGCGTCAATCTCGGCTTTCGTCCTTCTTTCAGTTGCACAGAAACTTACATAGCCTTCCTCTGTCTCAAGGGCGGCGAAGAATCCACCGTCGTGCAGCTTGATGTGAAGCCTCTCGACAGGCATCAGCGGCTTGAGCACGAACTCCTTGAGGAACGGCTTGTCAAACACCTCGGCGAACTTGCCGGTCTTAAGAAGCTCATCGTGGAGATAATGCGCCGCGGCGTAGGAGCGGTCGTTGACCTCCTTGAGTCCCTTCGGGCCCATAAGCGACATATAGACAGTCACATAAAGGGCCATAAGGCTTTCGTTGGAACAGATGTTGGACGTGGCCTTCTCACGGCGGATGTGCTGCTCGCGCGCCTGAAGCGTCAGACAGAAGCAGCGGCGACCCTGAGTGTCACGGGTCTCACCGACAATCCTTCCGGGGAGCTTGCGGACATATTCCTTCCTGCAGGCCATGAAGCCCACGTAAGGGCCACCGAAACTCATCGGGACGCCGAGGCTCTGGCCGTCACCGACAGCGATGTCAGCGCCCCACTCCGCAGGAGTCTTCAGCACCGCGAGAGCGGAAGGGTCGCAATATTCAATGAATATTCCGCCTTCCTCGTGGATGGCCTCAGCGAAGCCGGTCAGGTCCTCGACGATTCCGTAGCGGTTGATCGAAGGGACGATGACTCCGGCTACATCATTCTTGGCAAGCTCGGCCTTCATGCAGTCCGGGCAGGTCTGTCCGTCCTTGCAAGGAACCAGGGCCAGTTCGATGCCGTGGTAGCCGGCGTAGGTCTGGATTGTCTTGATGACGTTAGGAAGCAGGGAGGATGAAACCAGCACCCTTGACTTGCGCTTCGCGCAGGTCGGAGCCATCTTCACGGCCTCGGCGGCGGCTGTCGGGCCGTCGTACATCGAAGCGTTGCTGATGTCAAGCCCTGTCAGCGCGCAGATCATGCTCTGGTACTCGAAAATGTACCTGAGGGTTCCCTGCGAAATCTCGGCCTGATAAGGAGTGTACGCCGTCAAGAACTCCGAACGGGATGTGATGTAAGGAACGACAGACGGTATGTAGTGGTCGTAGGCACCCTGACCGACGAACACCTTCAGTTTCTCGTCCTTCTTGTCCAGAGACTCGAAGAAGTCCCTGACCTCCTGCTCGGACATTGCCTCCGGCAGGTCATATTCACCCTTGAAGATGACATCCTTCGGGACATCGGAATAGAGGTCGTCCAAAGACTTCACCCCTACGCGGCCGAGCATCGCGCGGACATCATCTTCAGTGTGAGGAAAATAAGGGAAAGATGACATATTACTCGCCGATCTTTGCCTTGTAAGCGGCCGCGTCCAAAAGGGTGTCAACCTGTGAAGGATCGCTCATCTCGACCTTGATGATCCATGCCTCGTAAGCGTCCTCGTTGATCTTCTCCGGAGCGTCCTCAAGTTCTGGATTGACCTCGACAACCTTTCCGGACACAGGAGAGAGAAGCTCGCTGGAAGCCTTCACGCTCTCAAGAGCGCCGAATTCCTCACCGGCCTCAACCTCGTCGTCAACCTCAGGGAGGTCGGCGTAAGTGATGTCGCCAAGCTCCTTCTGCGCGAAATCTGAAATACCGATGACGGCGATGTCGCCTTCAACCTTTACCCATTCGTGGTCCTCGCTGTAACGGAGGCCTTCTACTACTTTGCTCATAGTGAATCTATTAATTTATGAATATATTATCTAAAAGGCTTGCTGAATCTCTACTTCTTATAATTAGTCTGATAGAATCTCTTCTTCACAACCTTTCCCGGGAACACCTTCTTGCGGATGCGCACGGAAAGCGGAGCGTCAAGAGCGCCACATTCCCTCTTCACGAGGGCGAAGCAGATGCTCTTGCCCAGCGAGATGCTGTGGTAGCCAGTGGTCACAACTCCGACCTCTGTGCCGTCCTCAAGCTCGACCGGATAGCCGGCGCGAGGAATGGCCTTGTCCGCAAGCTCGATGCCCACGAGCTTCATCTTGGTGCCGTTGGCCTTCTGGTCAGCGATGGCCTCCTTGCCGATGAACTCGTCCTTGTCCAGTTTGCAGAACATGCTGAAACCGGCGGCGACAGGAGAGATCTCCGGGGTAAGCTCGTCACCGTACAAAGGCAGTCCGGCCTCGAAACGCAGGGTGTCACGGCAACCGAGTCCGCAAGGCACCACACCGGCCTTCAGGAAAGCGTCCCAGTACTTCACGATGAGGCCCGGAGCCGCGTAGATCTCGAATCCGTCCTCGCCAGTGTAACCGGTACGGCTGATGATGACCCTCATTCCGGCATCCTCGAAATCCTTGAATGTGTAGAATGTCAGGCTGGCGGCATCGGCGGCGTAACCGAGAACCTTCACGAGTGTCTCCTCGGCCTTAGGGCCCTGGAGCGCGATCTGTCCCCAGTTGTCGGAATCGTTGACCAATTTCACATCGTAACCCTCGGCGTGATCCTTTATCCAGAGGAAATCCTTCTCGATGTTGGCGGCGTTCACCACGAGAAGATAGTGGTCAGCGGTGAACTCCTTGTAAACCAGAAGATCATCCACGGTGCCACCGTCAGGGTAAAGCATCATTCCGTACAGCACCTGACCAGGAACCATAGGACGGATGTCATTGGTGAATATGTGGTTGACGAATTTTTCCGCGTCCGGGCCGCTGACGAAGATCTCACCCATGTGAGACACATCGAACATACCCACATTGTTGCGGACCGCCAGATGCTCCTCTGTGATCGAAGAGTACTGAATCGGCATATCGAATCCAGCGAAAGGACTCATCTTGGCTCCAAGAGCCACGTGGCTGTCATGAAGACAGGTAACTTTGAGTTGCTCCTCCATAATCAATTATCAGTGTTTAGTATATAATATTCAAGAAATATTAAAGCGCGAGCCTGAGCCCGAAAGTACCTTTGATGTTCTTGGCAGGCATGTACGACCTGTTGGTGATGCGGCAGGCATCCCAGCGGCTGGCGCAGCTTCCGCCACGGAGAATCCTCGTCCCGCCCTCAGTGGCGCCGACAGGATTGACCTGGGAGTCTTTTGAATATTCCGCAGCGCGGTCATAGCACCACTCCCAGACGTTTCCGCTCATGTCGTATATTCCCAACTCGTTGGCCTTGCGGGTCTTGACATCCTGCGGTTTTGACTTCGCATTGTCAAGGAACCACATCGCGTCATAATCGTTGGAACCGCTGAAGCCATAGTGACGGGACTTCTGGCCACCTCTGGCGGCATATTCCCACTCAGCCTCGGTCGGAAGACGGAACTTGCGGCCGGTCATTGTGTTGAGTCTGCTGATGAAGGTCTGGCAGTTGTACCAGGAGACGTTCCCGACAGGCTTCTGAGGTTCATCCAAGTCGTTAAGATAAGGTACAGAACCCATCACGGCGTTCCAAAGGGCGACGGTCACCTCGGTCTCCCCTATCCCGAAATCGTCAAGAGTGACAGGATGGGCCGGAAGCTCGTTCTCCGGGACAGAGAAATTATTGTACGGCGCATCCGAGGTATTATATCCCATTGAAAATGTTCCACCTTTGACTTTCACCATCCTGAAAGTCACGTCACCGACAGTGAAGACTTCCGGTTTCGCGTCCGAAGCGTCAATTTTCTCACGGTCAATCGCCGTTCCTTCAATCGGTCCCAAGATGGCGTCCGTCAACACATCTTCCGTCAGCTGCACAAGCCTGAAACCGACCTTGGCCTTCTTGGTGTGACAATCCACCTCCATCCTTTCCAAGACGGTGCGGACAACCTTGCCATCCTTCCCGGCAGGTCCTTCCGGATCAATGGCCAGCTCCATAGGCTTGAAATATTCATTACTCGTGGCCCCTTCAGGCACAGCGTCATAACTGTCAAGGCACCATTCAGCGACAGAAGTGAAGTCCTTACCGTTCTGAATCTTCTGGGCATATTCCCACTGAGCCTCGGTCGGAAGTATGAATATCTTGCCGGTGGCTTTGTTCAGCTTGCCCAGGAACTTCACGGCATCGTTCCAGGACACCATATCGGCCGGAGCGTCCGGGTTCTGCACGGAACTCGGGTTGTTGCCCATAACCGCCGTCCACAGAGCCTGTGAGACCGGCTTGGAGCTGATGACGAATCCGCCAAGGGCGACCTCGTGAGGAATCCCGTTAGTGATTTTCCTGCGGTTGTCCGCGGAAAGCCCCATCGTGTAGTGTCCGGCCGGGATCTTGACCATATCAAACGTGACGTCCCCGACTGTATATTCCATCTGGTAGTCCACTTTCACGGGCTTCTGTACCGTTGTCTTGCAGGCCGAAACCGACAGAGCGGCGGCCAAAACGGCGGTAATGTTTAAAATTTTATTCATTTTACGCAATATTCTTAAAAATCACAATCTCAAATGTAATCAAAAACTTTCAATTTGAAAACACTGTCAACGAATGTCACGGATTTTCCTGTGCAGGTTTTCAGGCAGAAGCTCAGTCAGATGGCCTCTGGCACTTTTCGGGACAAAAATCTTTTTCAACGACGCCCCGTAGAACGCATCGTCACCGATGAACTCAAGACCGGCCGGAAGAACAATTTCCTCCAATGACTCGCAGGCCAGAAAAGCACCGGCGCCGATCGCCTTCAACCCCTTGTTGAATTTCACCTTGTTCAGCGAGAAGCACTCCTCGAAAGCGCCGTCCCCGATGGCGACCAATCCGGCAGGACAACTTACAGAACGAAGTTCCCAGCATCCGAAAAAAGCCCCGTCTCCAATGAATATCAAGTCCTTGGGCAAACGGATGCTTTTCAGCCAGCCACATTCGCGGAAAGCCTCGCGCCCGATGTGCGTGACCGTCGGGGGGAGGAATATCTTGTCAAGGAACGAAGCCCTCTCCTCTTCGGGAATATCCTCGCCGATCTTCCTGTCCTCGGCCATATAGGGTTGAAACGCGAAAACTCCGTCACAGATGACTTTCGTGCCATCCTTGACGTGAACCTCGCTCGGATAGTTCTCAGCGTCCAGCAGCTTTGTGCCGTCAGCTGAGTAATTGCAACAATTGTCATTGTCCCAGACATCACACCCGCGGTCCTTTTCGGTGGCCGACGTGTCAAGTCTGAGAACCTGTAGCCAGTCTTGCATATTCAAAAAATATTATGTCAGAAAGATTTCAGGAACTCGAGATCTTTTTTGAGCATTATCTTAGGCTCCATCAAGGCGACTTTCTGGAACAGTTTGAACTGGTTGGCCTTGGAAAGATAGACCTTGTCCTCGTGCTTTCCCTTGCGCCACCATTTGTAGAAGCCGATAGGGTCGTTCTCGAACGGGATTCTCGCCAGGATCTCCGATGTGTAGCCCGGAAAGTCGATCGTCAGGCCAAGCCCCATAAACTGCTTGTAGTACTGCTGGTCAGCCCTTCGCAGCTTGCTCATCAACGGGTTATAGACCTCGAACGTGTCCACCTGCATCGTCTTTTCCCTGACGATCATCCTGTGGATCCTGACCGGATCGTAGTTCAGCCACGAACCGACCCTCAATGTCTTGGGGCCCTCGTCTGTGTCAAGGGTCAATTCATCCATCGAGTAATACACCTTCTCCGGGTCGAGAGGATAAACTTGATCGGTTTCCGCCATAGCAAACGACTTTTTAAAACATTACGACAAAGATAGACAAAAAAATTGTCCAAAGAAAGCCGTGGGAGGGCAGAAAAAACGTTTCCGCGCGGAAATCAGGGAAAGCAGGCTCCTAAAAATGAAATTTCTTGTGCTTCAGCCACAGGCCGTAAACCTCGCTCACATTGCCGGCGGTCACGAATGACTTGATGCCTTCCCGCTTGAGGAACTCCATCAGATTGGAGAACTCTTCCTGCGTGAGAAGTGACTGAACCTCATAGCCTTTCTCGCCTGTGTAGCCGCCGATCACCTCATAGAGGCTACAGCCGCGGCCAAGCTGGTCGATGATGAAGCGGCGGATCTTCTCATAGTCATGCGAGACTATGCAGACCCTCTTGCGCTTGTTCAGGCTGGCCGTGAAATAATCCACCACCAAGCCGTTGATCCATGTGCCGATGAGTCCTATGATCACCATCTTGAACGGGTTGATGGCGAACGCGGTGCAGCAGATCATCGCTCCGGCCACTGACACCGAAGCTCCGATGTCGAAATGGAGATATTTATTGACGATTTTGGCAAGGATGTCAAGTCCTCCGGTGGACGCGTTGATGTTGAACAGGATAGCCTGAGACACGCTCAACAGCAGCACGAAACAGCAGAGGTCGAACCAGATGTCGCCCATCACGGAAGTCGTACCCGGTTCCATCAGGCTCTGATAAGGCATCACCCACGCCCAGAAATCCATCAGAGGTCCGAGGATCATGGCCGTGTAGACCGTCTTTGCCCCGAATTCCTCACCGATCAGCAGCCAGGCCAGAACCAAGAGTATGGCGTTGATGATGACCACGAAGAGAGAGACTTTGATCTGGATGCCGAAGAAGGTCTCGAATATTCCCGAAAGGACAATTGACAGACCGGACACCGTGCCGATGATAAGTTTGCTTGGAACAAGGAAATAGTAGACTGCCGCGGCGGCTACCATCATGCCGAGGGTCATGATTATGGCTTCTTTCCAGAACTTCCCGGTGGCCACCAACCCTGCGACCTTTTGAATCTTCTCGTTCATTATAATTAGTGCTATCTTTATTTGTCATTCCAAAAACCGGGCGCAAAGTTAGAACTATTTTCCGGAAATCCCCTTTTTTTCACGCCATTTCTCAATCCCGCCCGAAAGGTGATGGAAAACCAGATAAATTTCGTAAGATTTGAAATCTTTATGAAGAATATGAATCACTGGCAACACTAAAACAAAGAACACAATGAGAAGAATCGTTTCGCTTCTGGCTATCTGCGCCGCGCTTGTTTCCTGCGGGAACACCGGCGGCAAATCCACCGGAGATGAGTTCCAGTCCATCAACTGGAGAGACAATGACGCCGCGGCGGTCATCTGCGTGGGCATGTACACCAAAGAGTCCGACCTGAGAGACTCCGGGCTGTTAGACCGCTACTCAAAGTCCTACGGTCTGGAGAATCTGGAGACCGTACAGACGAAGGGTGATGAGTGGTACATCGTCATCCCGCGCCACTCCAAGGCGACAGTAAAGGTCAACGCGGTCGAGATCGACGAGAACTGCAACCTCCATAAGAGCATGCTGCTCGCCGAGAGGGACGGGAGGCCTTTCCTGCTGAGGTGCAACGTTTCGGATCTGTACTGCAACGTCGCCATCAGCATCGAGGGCAAAGACGGCAAGCCATTGGTGGACTATTCCCCGATGATCAGTCTAAAGGACGGAAAAGCTTTCGTCAGACTGTCCCGTGGCATCGACGAATGTCCTGAAGGTGAATATGAGATCGAGGACCTGTCCGGAAAGTGCGGCGGTGTGTTCATCGGCAACATCGGCCAGGACATCAATCCGATCGTCTGCCTGGCGATGGAGAACGGAGGACTTGAGATCTTCAGCCTTTTCAGCGCGACACAGACCGGCAGGTTCGACAGCAGCGGCCCTCTGGACGGCTTCAAGGACATCGAGGCGTTCAAGGACAGCACAGTGGTGGACACTGTCGACGGAGAGTTCGCCGGAGCCTACGTCACCATATTCGCCTTGAACAAGAACGGCGACGCCAAGGAGATCGAGCTCACCCCATCATTGAACGCGGAGATCTCCTTCCTACAGAATAACGACGATGGCAAGATCACCGAGCATAAGATAGTCATAACCCAAGACTGGAAGATCACCTACTCAACATCCTGGTTCGAAGGCGACCCGATCGAAGAGTACCGCGGCCGCATCCGTCCACTGAAAGCAGACTACGACAACCATGTCTTTGAATATTCATACGTGTTCTTCGAGCGTCTGCACTATTCCCAAGACATGATGGCCACTTCTGAGAAAATCAATCTGGCCGGCTCATTCAGACACTCCTCCGATAACTCAGGGTATCTGGTAACCCCTCTGTCCAGTCCTCTGACATTCGGTGCCCAGGACACCGGCAGCGTGTTCTACGAGTATACCTACCTCCGCGACATGCCGCAATCCGATTCCGGAGAGGAGGCTGAATAGTCCCCCTGTCCCAGCAGGGACTCCACTGGCGAGTTTCGCCGCGATTTCCGCTCGCAGGGTCTCAACGGGGACTCAGCAGGCGGGTTTCGCCGCGATTTCCGCTCACGGGGCCGCTGCGCATCCGGAGACTACTGCCGGGAATCAGGGTAGCGGGATTTCGCGAATCGGGTCATCATACAGAATCTGGAGGCGAAGCAGTTCTGTTCTGAGGCTGTCGGTCAGTGATTCGGTGCCTGGGACACCGTAGAGATTGTGCATTTCAGAAGGATCCTCAAGGAGGTCATAGAGTTCCCAGCAGTTGATGTCACCGTAGAAACGGATAAGTTTGTAACGATCCGTGCGGATGCCGAAGTGTTTTCTTACCGCATGCTCGGCGGGATACTCGTAATAATGATAGTAGATGGAATTGCGCCAGTCCTCCGTCTTCCCTCCTTCGAGCAACGGCAGGAATGAGACACCGTGCATGTCCTCCGGCACATCCACTCCTGCGAATTCGAGAATCGTCGGAGCATAGTCGATGTTCTGGACCAACTCTTCTATGTCGCCCTTGCGACCGCCGGGGATACGGACAAGCAAAGGTGTCCTGAAAGACTCCTCGTACATGAAACGCTTGTCGAACCAGCCGTGTTCACCCATATAGAAGCCCTGGTCGGACGTGTAGACTATCATCGTGTTGTCCATCAAACCATTTGATTCAAGGTAATCCAGCAGGCGACCCACGTTTCTGTCCACGGAGTGGATAACGCGGAGATAGTCGCGCATGTACTGACGGTACTTCCATCGGGCAAGGGCATCCCCGTCCAGCCCCTGCCTCTTGAACTCCTCGATGATCGGATCATAGTGGGCATCCCAGACTTTCTTCTGCCCGGGAGTAAAGCGATCGTACAAACTCCTTCCAGCCTGTTCAAGGCCAGTGGAGGTATGGATCTCATTCTCTTTGTCGGCGAGTTTGAGGTCATAGACAAGATCCATGTCCTTCAAGACGCTCATTTCCTGGAGCGAGGCGGGAATGCGGCCATCATATTCATCATAGAAATTATCAGGAAGAGGGAATTCCGCGTCACTGAACAGTTCCAGATCACACAGATCAGGCATCCACGTCCTGTGGGGAGCCTTGTGGTGGACAAAAAGGCAGAAAGGACGGTCTTTGTCGCGCTCCTTATCAAGCCACTCCAGCGCAAGGTCGGTGATGATGTTCGTAGCATAGCCTTCCCTGCACACCCTCTCGCCGTCACGGATAAAAGTAGGATTGTAATAGTCTCCCTGCCCTACAAGAATATCCCAGTGATCGAACCCGGTCGGATCCGAGACCAGATGCCACTTCCCTATCATCGCTGTCTGGTAGCCGGCAGCCTGGAGGATTTTCGGGAATGTCTGCTGCCCTCCGTCAAAGGTTGTGGTGTTGTCGGTGAAGCCATTGGCGTGGCTATGCTTTCCCGTCAGCATACAAGCCCGGCTCGGGCCACTCAGCGAGTTCGCCACGAAACTGTTCGTGAAACGTGCCCCCTCGTCCGCGATGCGGTCGATGTTCGGTGTCCTGATGAAGCGGCTGTCATAGGCACTGATTGTCTGATACGAGTGGTCATCGCACATGATGTAGATGACATTCAATCTCTTAGCCTCACCATCCCCGTCATCTTTCCGTGACCCGCAGGAAACAAAAGAGGCCACCGTCAGCGTCCCGGTCAACGTACATGCAACCGCCGTCAAAGTCCTGTTACTCATCAATCAAAGTGGTTTTTGCGAATATAACACTTAATAACAATTCAAACAAATCCGATCCGCAGATTATCATATACGAAAAGAAGGCACTTCCTCTACAGGAAATGCCTTCTCACACTCAATTCTGAAAGCGCGTTCAGACGGAATAATCCGGGCTATTTGCGGCAGGCTTCGGCGATGACCTTCTCGCTGCGGGCGATGAAGTCGGAAAGGGCTTTGCCTTTCAGGAGACCGTTGGAAAGAAGGGCGAGGTCGATCACCTGCTTGAGGATGTCGTTGCCGGCGGCATATTCATCAACCACAGCCTGATGGGCATCCTTGATGGCCTGACGCTCGTCGTTGATTCTCTTCTTCTCGTCCTCGGAAGCGTCCTTGCCAGGCTCGGCAGGAAGTTCCTGCATCGGAGTGATCTTGGATTTGGCCTCGGTGACTATTCCGGCCATGACCGGATTCTCAAGGTTCACGGTGATGTTGAACGACTCCGGCATATTCCCGTAGAAGTTCATTCCGCCTCCCATCGCGCTCATCTCGCGGTAACGCCTCATGAACTCGTTACGGGTGATGATCACCGGAGCGGCGCTCTCGCCAAGGTTGTCGGCCTCCACGAAGTAGTCGTTGCCCTTCGGCAGGACGGCCTTGAACATCGCGCTGAGGTCATCCTTGTCGGCCTGTGCCATTTCCGGCTTGACCTTCTCACTCTTTGGGATGAGGTTGTCTATCGTGTCTGAATCCACACGGGCGAACTTTGTGTCAGGGATCTTCTGCTCCAACAGATTGACATAGTGGGAGTCAAGCTCGCAGTCCATCAGAAGCACATCATACCCTTTGTTCTTCGCCGCCTCGATGAAAGCGTACTGCTCGTCAGTGTCGGTTGCATAGAGGTAAACGACCTTCTTGTCCTTGTCGGTCTGATTCTCGGCGATGGCCTTGCGGTAGTCCTCCAGAGAGAAATACTTGCCGTCCGTGTTCTTGAACAGGGCGAACTTCAGAGCCCTCTCGCAGAACTTCTCGTCGGAGAGCATGCCATATTCAATGAACAGTTTGAGGTTGTCCCACTTTTTCTCCCAAGCGTCACGCTCGTTCTTGAATATCTCCTCCAGTCTGTCGGCCACCTTCTTGGTGATGTAGGTCGAGATCTTCTTGACATTCTCGTCGGCCTGCAGGTAGCTTCTGGAGACGTTAAGAGGAATGTCCGGAGAGTCGATGACACCGTGCAGAAGCGTCAGGAAGTCAGGGACGATGTTGTCCACGTGGTCGGTGACGAACATCTGGTTGCAGTAAAGCTGGATGTTGTTCTTCTCGATCGCCATCCTGTCCTTGATCTTCGGGAAGTAGAGGATTCCGGTGAGGTTGAACGGATAGTCCACGTTCAGATGGATGTAGAACAGAGGGTCTTCCTTCATCGGGTAGAGATCCCTGTAGAACTTCATATAGTCCTCCTCCTTCAGCTCGGAAGGTTTGCGGGTCCACAGAGGCTCGATCTTGTTGATGACGTTGTCCTTGTCGGTGTCGACATATTTGCCGTCCTTCCATTCCTGTTCCTTGCCGAAGACGACCGGAACCGGCATGAACTTGCAGTACTTGTCCAGTAGCTGCTGGATCTTGCCTTTTGTGCCGTAGTCCTTGGCGGCCTCGTCGTCAAGGTAAAGTGTGATGACGGTGCCTCTCTCAGCCTTGTCGCAAGGCCCCATCTCGAACTCCGGGTTGCCCTCGCAGCTCCAGATCACGCCCTTAGCGCCTTCTTTCCAGGAAAGAGACTCAATCGTCACCTTCTTCGCGACCATGAAGGCCGAGTAGAAGCCCAGGCCGAAATGGCCGATGATGTTCTGGTCCTTGTACTTCTGGAGGAACTCACCGGCGGAAGAGAACGCGATCTGATTGATGTACCTGTCGATTTCCTCATCAGTCATACCGATACCGGAATCAATGATCCTCAACGTCTTGGCCTTCTCGTCAAGCTCGACGCGCACCTTAAGCTCGCCAAGCTCGCCCTTGAAGTCTCCGTTCGAGGCGATGGCCTTCATCTTCTGCGAAGCGTCCACCGCGTTCGCGACCAGCTCCCTCAGGAAAATCTCGTGATCCGAATAGAGAAACTGCTTGATGACCGGGAATATGTTCTCGGTCGTCACTCCAATCTGTCCTTTGTTTGCCATAATATCTTTCATTTTTAAATTTTACGAATATATTCAGTCGGCTCCACCTTCTGATGAAGCTGGTTCAAGGATAGTCAAAATATGTTCCAAGAGATTCAGACTGACAAATTGTCATTCCTCTTCACAGGACTTCAAGAACCGCCACAAGGTATTCCGGTCCACCTTGCAGATCTTGGCGATCTTGCGCTGTGACATTCCCACCGCCATCAACTCCGCGATCAAGGTCCTCTTACCGTACAGTTTACGTTTCTCCAACGCCGTCTTCCGTCCTTTAGGCCTGCCAAGCACCACACCCTCGGCCCTCTTCCGTGCCAACGCCTCCTTCGTTCTCTGGCTGATAAGGTTGCGTTCGATCTCCGCCGACAGCCCGAAAGCGAACGCCAGCACCTTGCTCTGAATATCCTCACCCAGCCGATAGTTGTCCTTGATCGTCCACACCTTGCACTCCTTGGTCATACAGATGTTGAGTATCTCCATAATCATAAACAGGTTACGCCCCAACCTCGAAAGTTCCGCGCAGATGATCAGATCATCCTTCCGCACACGCCGAAGCAGCGTCCCCAACTCCCTTTTACTATAGGATTTGGTTCCGCTGATGGTCTCCTCTATCCACCCGTCGATGGACAGATGTTCCCTCTCGCAGAAGTTATTGATTTCAAACCTTTGATTCTCAACAGTCTGTTTGTCGCTGCTGACCCGAATGTAGCCGTAATTCATAGTTCTCTACCTCCTCTTTCCTTTCGCCTCACCCGCATCAGAATCCTACGCCCCGCGGAAAGAAACCGAAGCCGTTCCGATGCCCGCCCCAAAGATAGCCAATGTCCACAACAATTCCAAGCCCTATGATTCATAAATATTTACATTTCGCTCGTCATTCACTCACCACGCCACTTCACCATCACTCCACGGCATCACTTTCAGCCTTTTTTGCCGCCCTGCACCCCACTTCGGAACTCTTCAGTAACGCTTTTGGCCTTTTTCGCCGCCAAACATCTCCCGTCGGAACCCTCTGGCGACACTTTTGCCCTTTTTTGCCGCCCGAAACCTCACTTCGGAACCCTCAGGCGACACTTTTGCCCTTTTTTGCCGCCCGAAACCTCACTTCGGAACCCTTCAGCAACACTTTAGACCATTTCTGTCACCTTGCAAGTATGCAACCAATATTCCCGGATAGCGCAGTCAGCTCATCCATCGCACCTAAAACAGTATTCACCAGATAACGACCAAGTTACAGTTCAAGGTGTGAATATAATCACACACCTGAAAGTCAAAGAACCCTCTACAGTGCCCCCTATTGGCGCCCCACCCTTCCAGGTGCGAAATACTACGCGCACCTGGAACTGCATTTATCCGATAATCATCAAGTTGCAGTTCTAGGTGCTGATGTAATCGTTCTCCTGAATTATTGCCATATTGTCGAATAATATGTAGTCACCTCCTCCCAGCCACGTGATGTCATCAACAATCTGGGCGTATATGTTCAGCAACAGGGCACAACCTGCAGATTCTCCGGCCCCGCCGCCTGGGTAGTCCTCACCCCCCATCGAGCAGAGCATCAAGCGAAAGATCGAAAGTGTCGGGAAACCGCTGAGGGACTGGGATATCAGCATCAATTACGGCATAAAGACCGGTTACAACGACGCCTTTATAATCACAACCGAAAGGCGCGACGAGATCCTTTCAAACTGTAAGTCCGAGGAAGAACGCCAAAGAACGGAGGCGATCATTAGGCCAATTTTGAGAGGCCGCGACATCAAGCGCTACTCCTACGACTGGGCCGGACTCTGGCTGATTTGGATTCCGTGGCACTTCCCGCTCCATCTTGACTCCAGCATTCAAGGTTCGTCAGCCGAAGCCGAGCAAGCGTTTATGGACCAATATCCATCTGTTTATCAGCACCTTTTACTCTACAAACCCCAGCTATCTGCAAGGAACAAGGCCGAGACTGGCATCCGCTACGAATGGTATGCCCTGCAAAGGTGGGGCGCCAACTATTCGGACGACTTTTCTCAGCCGAAAATAATGTATCCAAATATGACCAAGTTTATTCCTTTTTATTATGACGAGAAGGGGTTCTATCAAAATGACAAATCTTTTATGATAACAGGGAATCACTTGGCATATCTGACAGCATTTTTGAATTCATCACTTTTCAAATTCTGCTTCCTCGACAATTTCCCGGAATTGCAAGGAGGAACACGGGAATTGAGGAAAATATTTTTTGACAAGATTCCGGTTCTGAATGTATCGGATGATGTCAATGATGAATTTAAGGTGCTTGTAAATGAAATTCAAACTAAATATTCAAAAGAGAAAGCTATAGCTATTGACAATATGCTATTTGATTTATATGACTTGACTAAGGCAGAGCGTGATGCAATCGGTTTTATTGAAATCAAATGATGTAAAACTCTATTGTCACATTTTATGACTTCTTCAATATAAACCACATTATCGATTCCATAAGTTTTACGACCGAAATACTGGTCGTGAAGCCTGTGGAAGCGACGATAGTACCCAAACCGTTTTGTAAATCGAGTGTCACTTTCTTCTCACTCTGGCTGATACGATGATGAACCATACATCAGCATCTCTATCAACTCTTTTTTCTTTTCAGGAGTTAAGATAAATTCAATTGATGAATATGGCTCTTTTAAATTGACAATGAAATCCCTTCCGGGGCCTTGTGCGATACTATGAACATAGTCAACGTTTATAAGGTTCTGCCGGTTGGCCCGGAAGAACAAGTCCTTTGGAAGAACGGATTCCATCTCAATAAGAGAGTCGTCAATGGATCCCCACGTCCCATCAGACAAGAACACCCTTGTGTTGTCAGCCTCGGAGTTCAGATAACAGACTTCAGTCGGCCTGCATACGATATGGCAGTGCCCTTGGTCTAGTAAGATACGCTTTAGAGGTTGATTTTTTCCGAAAGACATATTTAATAATAACATTTGTAATTTTTAATTCTTGTCTTATATTTTTTTGAAATATAAGTAGAAAGTGCCGGCTATTGGTTTGTAATCGCAATCATAGATAGTTGCATCTACATGAATAGTCATAGTCCCATTTTCGAATTTGTTTATCATCGATTTATGTATTCCATTCAAAGCCACATTATAGTCATCTCTATAGTTATATTCTTTTGCCGGAAAACTTAACTTTGGGTTGTTGGAAGAGTCTAGTCTCCCAATGAAGGATGATTCAAGGTATCCGCAACCGTAATCATAATAGTTGTTGTCTATTTTTCTAACATCATGATACGGAATATAGTAGTCAACGTCTATTTCGTTTTGAGCTGCCGGATTTTGATATATTTTTGCAAAACGTTTATTTTCAAGGAAACCCTGAAGATTCTTGAATTCATAAATCAAATCCTCATTGGCTATCCCGTCTCCGTTCAAGTCAATATTATCTGTGCTCCATACTGCTTTTTCAAGGTAGTATGTGCCGCAAAAAGTATCTGCGTAATGCTGCTCAGGAGAGTCTTGCGGCTCTTTACTGCAAGATAGTAAGCATAGCAATTCTATGCTTACTATCAATATATTCCTTGCTTTCATTGCCTTATCTGATGTCAGTTGGAAGAAAAGTTATTGTGACAGCACCTACACTTGTACTGCTGACAATATAGCCCGGCATGTTAGTCCCCTTAACGTTCTCGGTGATTGGTTTTGATAATATATTGCTGGTGTATTCGAAAGGCTCCATACCTAAATCCTCACTATCAAGGGTCGTTGTGTATGACAATGTTGCGCTTTCAGTATCATCTTTAGTGTTCCCATATTTTACTCCAAAACTACCTTTAACTCCTTTTACGCTTCCAGAAATATTGCCGTCAACGCTGAAATTTGAGGTATACCTGTAAGTTCTGGTTCTAGTATATGTTTTTGTTTCAGAATCATCAATCTCTGAGATCTGAACATAAATATCCGTGGATTCGTTAGAAATGTCCCATTCAGGCAGATATACGGGATTCGCTGGATAAATCCATTTCGGAACAAGATCCTCAGGGTTAAAATAGTAGATGTAATGTCCCCTTTCCAATCCTGTCTGATGCTTATATTTTCGTCTGACTTTACTTAAGTCGTAGACATCACGAGCACATTCCGGAAGTAGAATTTTCTTTGCGATATATCCATCGTTACCTTTACCCTTTATTCCAATGAATATGTCAAATTGGAACGCAAAGCTTCCTTCAGTCCAAATATCATTATATAGCTCAGTGGAATCCTTTGAATTTTTTCTTCCTATAACATCTATTGTTTCATGCAATTTAGGATCGTCATTTTGGTCTGCTATAAAACCATAAGCACCTTTGGATATCTTAAAACGGTATAGTTGTTCGCGAATATAGCCGCGATAGACGCCGTGATCCGTATTACTTTTACTCATACCATAATACACATAATCTCTCTGGCAAGCACCGTCAATAGATTTATCTTCGAACTCACGATACGCTTTTATGAGAAGAGGATCGATAGCGCTTTCTGGAACGAAATCCGAACTACCTGTTACTGGCATCAAGACTGGGTCATAGTGCCATTTACGGTTTGCTCTGGTTTGGATGTTGGTGTTATCGAATTCCTTATGTGTGAATTCGTAGGTTGCTTCGGAAGATCTGGTTCTCGCATTGGAGACCCTTAGACGTCCATTATTCTTTACTATCAGAACAGGATATGATGGAAAACCATCTGTCTCTACAGTATCATAGACAGATCCATTGTAATAAATGACGTGCTTGTCTCCATCGTCTTTCCTGCTGACAGTCACAAAGTCGTCGTTTGTGTCCCACGAATCGGCGGAATAGCCGTTTATCCAGCTCCAATCCGGCACGAAGATATTCAGCAACGGGCAATTTGATTCTATTTGCTCCAGTTTGTCCTCCGTGGTGTATTTTAACAAAGCCTCTCTGAAGGATATTCCTGATGAAAGTCTCTCGTTTTTGACGAAAGGATAGAAAACATCATAGTCCTTGTCGAACTGTTTGAGAGACTCCACCTTGATGAAATCACGCAAATCCTTGTCGTTTGCGACAGCCTTCGAGAGAATGACAGTGAAATCATCCAAAGACGATGATTCTGTTTCGGCAGTTGGTTCAGAAATCGAATCTCCTTTTATAGGAACTTCCTTTTCGCAGGAAATTGTGGCTAGGCAGATCAGTGCTATAGTCGTTGTTTGCATAATAGTTTTTAACATATCTTTACGTTTTTTGTTTAGTGACTGCAAAGGTATGTCAATAGACACTCATTTCCAAAAGAACTTAACTGAATGTGACAAATATGATGTCGAACCTTACAGAATCAAGATTGAAGAAATAAAATGATGGGGGATAAGCTTTTCCAAAAGGTCATAATAAAATCAATACTTCGGTAAAAATTTACCGTACTAAAAAGTTAAATAATGGAAGCTGGGTGTTCCGCTATATAAAAGTTCATTGAAATACTGTCAATAACTGTCGCTTGGCAAGCTGATGAAAGGTCCGGAAGGACTCCGGAAAAATGTCTGAAACATTGATAACAGGATAACAAAAGTATTGCATAAGTCGCTGATTATTTGTAACTTAGAGTATCCAACCACTTTAAGTCATGAGTTCATCAAACCTACTTATGCAATACCAATCCGAGTGCCTTGAGGCCCTCAAATCAGCGGCAAAGATAAGCAAACCTTTTGAGAAAGTGTTTATGGACACGCTTAAACTCTTTATGGCAATCCCCGGCAAGGTCAATTTCCTTCAGATGGGCAGATACGGAGAGTTCTCTGAGCAAACCTACCGTAATAACTTCGAAAATGAGACCTTCGAGAAACCGCCCGTAAACCACATACGGACCATCGGTTGATAAGCGTGATATATTTGCTTATCGTCATATTACCAACCCCATTATTCCGTAAAATTTACGGAATAATATTTTATTAGTATATTTCCTCTAAAAAACAGTTTCTTTCTTATGTGACGGGCGTAAAAAGGCACCTTTTTACGCAGCCATATATTCATTTACCGGGAATAATTACTTGTAGAGGAAGCGTTTGATGCTCATCTTAGGGGTCTTCTCGAACGGCTGGTCCACGATCTCGACCTTGGCGATCTGGCTGTAGTTCGGGAGCTGCCTGTCGGAGTTGACGCGGATTCTCTCAGGGAGGTCAGCGATCGCCTCCTGGTCAAGGCCGTCCTTGCGGAGAGCCTCCTGATCGAGGTAGACGAGCGCAACGAGTTTGGAGGCGCGGTCCACCACGACAGACTCCTGCACATAAGGCTGGTTGTTAACCACGGCCTCAACCTCCTCCGGATAGATGTTCTGGCCGTTGGCCGAAAGGATCATCGACTTGCTGCGTCCCTTGATGTAGAGGTTGCCGTCGTCGTCGAACAGTCCAAGGTCACCGGTGCGGAGGAAGCCGTCCTCGGTGAAGGCATTGGCGGAAGCCTCGGGATTCTTGTAGTAGCCGATACAGATGTTCTCGCCTTTCGCCTGGATCTCGCCGACTATGTGCCTCGGATCATCGGAGTCAATCCTCACGGTGGCGCAGTCGACAGGTTTTCCGCAGGAGCCGGCGACATATTCAGAACTACCGGCATAGGCCAGCAGCGGCGTCGCCTCGGTCATGCCGTAGCCCACGGTGTAAGGAAGCTTGATCTTCTTGAACCACTTCTCGATCTCAGGGTTCACCGGCGCGCCGCCAAGGATGAACTCCCCTACCTCGCCGCCGAACGCGTTGATCAGGCCTTCACGGATCTTATTGAATATGATTCTGTTGACTCCTGGAACCTTCGTCAGGAACTTGATCATCGGCTTGTCCAGCATCGGTTTGATCTTGGACTTGAAGATCTTCTCCATCACGAGCGGAACGGTGATGAGCTGGTAAGGCTTAACCTCCTGGAACGCCTTCATAAGGGTGCTCGGGGTCGGGGTCTTGCCCAGCCAGTAGATTGATGTTCCGTTGCACAGAGGGTAGATGAACTCGGTCACAAGGCCGTACATATGGGCCATAGGAAGCATCGAGATCATCCTGTTCTTGTCCGATGTAGGACGGTGAACCTGACTGAACTCGATCGTGGCGCTGAAGTTCCTGTAGGTCAGCATAACGCCCTTAGGGTTGCCGGTCGAGCCGGAAGTGTAGTTGATGACTGCAAGGTCATCCCAGTTGTCGGTCGGATAGACTACGTCCTCCGGGCCGAATCCGTCAGGATATTTCTCGGCGAGAAGGTTGTCGATGTTGTTCCAGATGGCCTCGACCTCAGGCTTGCGGCAGTAAAGGATCTTAAGGTTGTCCACATCCATAACAACCTTGACCTCAGGCATCTTGGCGATGTCAAGCTTAGCCCATTTGTCTGCGTTGGTCAGCAATGCCATGCTGTCCGAATGGTTCACGAGGCTCTCCACGCTTTCCGGAGTGAAATCCGCCAGTATCGGCACGATGACGGCCTCGTAGGTGTTCACGGCCAGATAGGACATGCCCCAGCGGGCGCTGTTGCGGGCCCAGAGGGCGATGTGCTGTCCTTTCTGAAGACCGGCCTTGTCGAAGAAGATGTGGAACTTCTCGATCAAAGTGGCCATCTGTGAGTATGTGAAGGATTCGCCGCCAAGGGTGTTAAGCGCGGATTTGTTCCAGTATTTTCTTGTCGCGTTCTGCAAACGGGTTAAATAGTGATCCATATTCAAAACTCAAAATTCAAATTATCTTGACAAAAATAATTGAAACTCACGGATTCTTCACAAAGAATAAATAGTATATTTGCAGAAATCGGTTATTTGTGGCGAAATTATGAAGAAAAGACCTATAGTTGCGCTGATTTATGACTTCGACGGGACCCTTTCTCCCGGGAATATGCAGGAGTTCGGTTTCATCCAGGCCATCGGGAAGACCCCGGAGGAGTTCTGGAGGATGAGCGACGGCCTCGCTGTCGGCCAGGACGCGAGCAACGTCCTCTCATATATGAAGATGATGTTCGACGAGGCGAAGAAGAACGGCATCAAGCTCCGGCGGAGCGACTTCCGCAAGTTCGGCCGCCACATCCAGCTCTTCGAAGGAGTGAAGGAATGGTTCAGCCTGATCAATGAATATGGCGAGTCGCGCGGTGTCCAGATCGAGCACTACATCAACTCGTCCGGACTGAAGGAGATCATCGAAGGCAGCCCGATCGCCAAGGAGTTCAAGCACATCTTCGCCTGCACCTTTATGTATAACAAAGAGGGAGAGGCGGAATGGCCGGGAATCGCCGTGGACTACACGGCCAAGACCCAGTACATATTCAAGATCAACAAGGGAATATTCAGCGCGCACGACAACAAGATGGTCAACGAGAGTGTCGCCGAGGACAAGAAGCGGATCCCGTACCCTCAGATGATCTATTTCGGTGACGGTGAGACCGACATCCCGTGTATGAAGATCGTCAAGATGTTCGGTGGCCACGCGGTGGCCGTCTGCGACGAGAGCAATCCGAAGAAGAAAGCCTTCGCCAAGACCCTCCAGCACCAAGGCCGCGTCAACTTCACCGTCCCCGCCAACTACACCAAGGACAGCAAGACCTACAAGGTCGTCTGCGCCATAATCGACAAAATCAAGGCCGACTACGAGCTCAAAAGGCTGAGCAAGTCAGCCTTTTGAACCTTCTTGCGTCGCTTCGCGCTGCGCGCGCATTCCATTGCCAAAGCCAGATAAACCATAGAGTCCATCTCTACTGGAAGTCAATTCCTGTAATAGTCCTTGAAGGCGGTCCAGGAATAGAAGGACGGAGCGACCTGCGGGATCGGCAGGGAGGCCTCGTGGCCGTTATAAAGGACTTTGACGAGGATCTCCGGGGCACGCTTGCTGCGGTAGAAGATGAGCTGAAGATTGGAGGCCATCGGAATCAAATCGCTCCTCCACCAGTTTTTCACATCGGAAGGATCGGTCAGCACAGCGCCGAAGTTGTCAAGTTTCATGTACGAGAGCAAAGGCAATATGGCTATGTCATGCGAAAACCTGAGACTCAAGTTGATGTCTCCGGAAGCAAGGTCACGGTCCGCGCACTCGATCATGTCCCGGAGTATGGCGGCGGTGCTGAGACACCCTTTGTTGTCTGTCATCGGAGAGCGTCCCATGCTCAAATAACCGTTGAAATTCCACACCTCCCAGATCGCGAAGAGTTCCTCCGGAGTGAACACGTCCTCAAACCTGTCCGCAGGGACTTCGTCAAGACACTGGAAATCCAGAATGACACTCCTCAGATCCAACTCGAATTTCCAAAGGCCATACTCTTTCTCAAGATAGTCAGTGTCATTGAAATACTTGGAACAGAAACCCTTGACATCGACCCTTGCCGCACGGAGGCTGTCAGCCTGTGCCCTGGCAGCGGCAGGAACCTTGGTCTTGACTCTGTACGGATTCATCGAACCCGTCGGGTGGATCCGAGGCATGATCGACTTACTGCACTCAAGCGTGAAAGTCAGGTCTTTGTCCAACCCTTTGATCTCATCCATGAACGAAGTCATACTGACAATCACGCGCGGGGTGACCGTACACAGAACCTCGGCGTTGGTCTTGCCCTTGAACACCTCCGGGAAAGACTTATACATCACATCAGCGATGCCACGAAGCTGATCCTGACCCTTATGTGTAAGTTCTCCACCACGATGGGCCACAGATGGGTAGAAAGCTTCATAACGAGCCATAAGGCTTTCACCTGCCTCTGTCAGCTTTCCAGCCGAATGAGCGTCAGTGAAAACCTTGCGGAGATTCTCATAAATCTGATCGCTGATCGCATACCTTGCGCCATGACGGCCTATATGACTGATATAAACAGGCTTGTACCCTTTGGGAGCCGGGGTCAATCTCACATCGTCAAAACTGTACATGAAATATTCCCCGCCTGTTCTGTTCAGGTCAGCCATCATCTCGGCCTTGGTGTCATACTTGCACACAACGTTCTTCACTCCGAACTCGGCCTCGGCGGCAGCCCTTTGCTCCGGAGTCGCGGGAGTCTGGGCGAATGAATATGTCCCTGCGGCGAGCAGAACGGCCACCGCAAGGACAACGTTATTCAGGACTATCTTTTTCATCAACGCGAATATATTCATTATTTTCCGTAAAGCAATTCCACGTCTGCCTTGATGGCTGCGGGAGCGAACTCCGGGACGAACTTCCAGGAGCCGACGACCTTTGGATCACCAACGACAGCAGGATCAATGCTTCCGTTCTTCTTGAAGTACCGGTAGAGAATCGTTCTGAACTCCGGGCCTCGGTAGACAATCCGGTCTTCGACAGACTTCATGTCCTCCAGCCCGGCGGCCTTAAGCAGTCCTCCAGAACCTACTGACCTGTAGGTGGTTATCGCGGCGGTATATTCCTTATCAAGTTCGAACTTGCTTCCGTCTGCCATATCGGTGATCACGACACGGGAGCCGTAAGGCTTAGTCACATCGACAGTGTAGTTGATCCCGGCGGCGGAATCGAAATTGGCCGGACTCTTGGCGAGCTTCCAGGCCATCTTGCCGGTGGAGTAATCCTTGGACTGTTTGATTTTCAACACGTGAGCATTCTCGTAAGGTTCAGTCACAGTGTTGATCCACGCATCATAACTGGCCTCAAGATATTTCAGAATCTCAGCGCCGGTCAGTCTCAGCACGACCAGTTTGTTCTCGTAAGGATAGACCTTGCGGATGTCCTGATAACGGACCTCCCCTGCAGGGACTTTCCCGTCAATCAGAAGGGTCGCCGAAAGGGAAATGTCAACCGGGTAGGCGCTCATAGCGAGGGCGTGCAGGAAGTTCATATAGTCGCACTGTTTGTAGTAGAACTCTCTGGAAACCAAGCCCTTCTTGATCTCGCCGACGGTGCCCGTAATGAAACTACGAACCTTATCGTAATCAGCCTCAAAGGCCTCTTCCATAGCGGTGTCATATTCCTCGCTCTTGATGGAGGTCATTCTGGCATCCAAGGTGCGGCTGACGACCTTTCCTCCTTTCACTACAAGCCTGATGTCAGTGACACCGGCGTTCTGGCCGGTCCTGCCGCAATCCAAGACCACGATGCTGTCGGCGCTCATCACCTTGTTGGCGTGGTCGTGACCGGTGACGACAACATCCACTCCTCTAAGGCTCTTGAACAGGTCAAGTCCCTGTTTCTCAAGTTTCAGGCCGTCGCCCTTTCCCATCGCGGTGTGAGCCACGACTATCACGATATGCGGCTTTTCCTTGGAGCGCACCTTATCCACATCCTCCTGAACCAGAGGCAGAAGCGACTCGAAACGGAGGCCGGAGACGCAGCTTCCGTCCATCAGCGAGGCGTTAGCGGCGTTGGTGTACCCCAGAACCGCGACCTTGACTCCTCCTTTCTTAATTATTGAATATGCCGGGAAATATGGCTTGCCGTTCCTGTCGGACAGGGCGTTGCCGGCCAGAAGCGGGATGCCTTCCTTCTTCATCTCCTTGGCGACACGGTCATAGACACGGTGGCCGGACTCGAAATCGGAATGGCCGGCGACAACGGCGTCGTATTTCATATAGGAAGCCAGTCTCGGATAGAGATGCGAGGAGGTTGTGTCCACATAGTTGTAATAGAACGGGGCGCCGCTGCCGAAGAAATTGTCTCCGGCATCGACAAGTATGACATTGTCCGCACCCTTCGACTCGCGGATTCCGTTCACGAACGCGCTTTGCGCCATCAGCGAGCCTCTGGCCCGCCCTCCGTCTTCTATCGGTTTGGCAAACCAGTAGCCGTGGCCGTCACCGGTGGCGACAACCGACAGATTGTACTCTCCATCCTTGAGGGTAGAGCAGGCCGCGACGGCCAGTACGGCCATCACCGTTATGATTGGTTTTATCTTCATCTAATGAATATGCTTGTGTTTTTCCGGTCGCTTCGACAGGCTCAGCGACCGGAGAGGTTACTTCTGGTTCTGGAGGGCGGCGTTGACACGAGCAAGAAGGTACTCATAGTGAGCCTTGTCCTCGGACGGAGCGGAAGACCGGCGGGAAGAGGCCAATGCCTTGACCTTGTTCAGGAACACGATCCTGCATCCGTCACTCTCATCGATCGTAAGGACGCTTACGCTTTTCTGGTAAGGGCCTTTGCCCTCGCCAAGGTTGATGTCATCGCATCCGCACCACATCGGCTCGGCGGCATATTCATCAATATCGGGATCCTCAGCAAACGACTTGGCAAGCATAGACTTGACATCCTTCGCCGAAGCGGTCAGAACCTCCCTCTGGAGAGTCTTTTCCTCAGATGTCAGCCTGCGGCCGGCGATTGAGGAAGCGAACAGCTCATTGTAAAGGTCGTCGTAATATTCCTTTACGGTGTAAGGCTTGCCAGCGCCGGGGACCACCGAGGCCAACATAACATTCGCCGGAACAGTCGAGGCCAACGCCTTCGCCACCTGAGCGCAGATCTTGTTGGACTGCGGAGCCGACAACGGCAGGTTTGAGGTAACGTCAGCGTCGTTGATCCACGAGGACGCGCGGAGCTGGCCGACCACCCATTTCAAGGAAGCCTTCTGAACATTTTTGGAGACAGGGGTGGAAGGCTTTACCGATGAACCCTCCTTGACGTTGTTCAGGTATATTCCTCCGACCTGCGCCATCACATTGCCGATGTAGCGGTAGTACTGGTTCGTCAGCTGGGTGTAAAGATCATTCCTGTGCGTGAAGTCGCTGTCATCAGCGCCGATCCACCCGTTCATCTTAGGAAGGATGTACTTGAGGTTCTTGATACCGTAGTCGCTGGACTTGATCGGATCATCGCCCAAGTCCTCCGTCCTGGCGCTTGGATCATAGGATCCGTAAGCCGCGGAGGTGGCCATCTGCTGCGCTCCGTAGCGGTAAAGCGGATCACCGGCCTTGGCCTCGATGATCTTACCGGCGATCTCAGCCTCCTCCCAGATGTCCTTGGCCCCGATCACAGGGGTGTACAGCCATTTGATGGCATATTCATCATAAACTCCCAGAGACGGCGGCACAAGCTTGACGCCTTTGTCCCCAGGCTGAGCCACATAGTTGAAGCGGGCATAGTCCATAATCGACGGAGTCGTGCCATACTTCGCGGCGAAAGCGGCGTTCCTCAAAGAATCGGTCGGATAGGCCGAAGATGCTCCCATATTGTGCATAAGTCCCAGAGTGTGACCTATTTCGTGAGAGATCACATAGACAAGTGACTCATCGATGATGTCCTGCGGCATCTTCACGGCACGGACCTTCTCATCCACTTGTGCCGTCTGCACGAAGCGCCAGTTGTTGATCAGCTTGATGACATCGTTGTAGACCAGTACGGAGGCGTTAAGGATCTCGCCGGTGACAGGATCCACCCAAGACGGACCCATAGCGTTCATCGTCGCGTCAGGGACATACCTGATGCATGAATATTTCAGGTTGTCAGGATCGAACTGAGGATCCTCCTCCGCTGTAGGGAAGTCTCTGACCTGCATCACATCCTTAAGGCCGATGGCCTCGAAGGCGCGGTTCCAGGCGAGGACTCCCTCCTTGATCGGAGCCTTCCAAGCCTCAGGGAACGAATTATCCACGTACCAGACAATCGGATTCTTGACCGTGACCTTCTGACCTTTCTGCCAAGCGGTAGTGTCTGAGAGCTCGAGTCTCCAGCGGGAGGCCAGCACATAGCCTTTGAACCCATCCTCGGCGGATGTGAGATTGTACTTCACACTGCCCTCTCCCGGGCCGACCGGGAACACTCCGATCCTCGAATCCTGCACACGAGCCGGCATCGGGTTCTCCGGAAGCAGCATAAACGAAACCGTGTAGGCCATCGAGCCGGATCCCACTTTGCCTTTCAGCATCAGGAAGGTCTTCGTGAAGTCCACATTGGAATGCACCTTCACGGAAGCGTTGTCACTGAATGCCTTGAGATCGCTGAACCAGGTTGATTTCTCGTCAGCCGCCTTAGTGAGGGAGAAGTCCTTTCCCTTTGGAGCGACCGAATTGATGAGCGGAGTCACCTCGAAGACCACCTCCGAGCTGTCCTTGCTCGTTGCCTGCACGGCGATCCTTCTCAAGACCTTAGGAATATAGTTGCGCTCGATGGCGGCCTGCATCCCGGGATCGGAACTCGTGGCGTTCGTGCCCGGAACAGTCAGCACCACAAGGCTGTCCTTGAGGTCAATCTGGAAATATGTCGGCTTCACGTACTTATACCCGACGTTCAGATAGACCGGATTGCTTGTGGCGGTGATCGTGCTGCCCACAAGCATCCTACGTCCCATCATATTCCTTGGAAAGCCCATATAGATCTTGTCCTTGGACGTGCGGTAAAGATTGAACGTCTTTCCGCAGGCCGAATCGGCGACCTCCTTCATCAGCTTCTCGTAAGGGGTCTGCTTCTTCTTCGGAGCCGGTTTCTGAGCCGCTGTAGCCTCCGTCTGAGCCTTTTTCTTCTTTTTCTTAAACACGGAGGCAGCCACGTCTGTGGATGGGACCAACAGCGCGGCGGCGATCAAAGTCAGGATAATACTCCTTTTTGTCATAGATATTTCTTTATTGTTATTGATTATCAGTTTAGTTCACCCGATATTTATACATTACCGAAGCGGGATCCCAGAATATGCCCTCGTAGGACTTCACAAGGGTGTCGTCCGAGAATCTGTAAACGTACAGGCTGCCTTTCTTCTCTCCCGATCTGGACGGATTGTAGGTAGCGATGTAGAGCAGATCCTCTCCGTTGTCCCCCTTGTCCTTGCCAAGGAAGTTGGTGGCGATGTCCCGGATCTGTTCGCCGACAGGAAGGGTTATCGCCGGCTTGGAGACCGGAGCGCTGATCAGAGACCAACGGTAAACAGCATTGTCATAGACATAGTACACATCAGCCGAGTTCTTCGTGCCGACAAACTTGCAGTCACTGTCCATCTTCAAATCACCGGTCGTGAACGTGACGGTGCTTCCCCAAGTCTTCAAGGCCCCTGAACCTCCGATGCCGTCGGTGTTCTTGATGACATATTCATCAGGATTCGTCTTGCTTCTGAAGAGGACATAGAGGGAATTGGTCTTCGCGGTCCGCAGAGTGGCCATATTCACAACCTCATAGCCGCTGAGAGTGTAATAGACGGTTCCGGCGGAGGCGGTTCTTCTGACGGCAAGGCTGTCAGAGTTGCGGAAATATGGCGAGCGGATCGTGGCATCCTTGGCGGTCTTGCGAGAGACTCCTCCGAATATGCCCGTCATCGGCTTGATGTCGATCATATCGGTGTAGTCACCCATCATCATATCGTAGCGGTAGATGTGCGAGTTCTCACCGAGGATGAACGCCGCGAATCCGGATGTCGAAGCCAGCTCGCCGCCGAACGCCTTGAACCGTGAGCCGGCCGAAAGCATACTTGACTTCTTGAACAGCTGGAATGTCTTGGCCTCCATATGCCACATCGTACCGTTCTCGTCATCGGTGGCTATCAGAAGGCCGGAGTAGTCCACTTTCTTGACCGTGGCGTTGGACATAAACAACTCTTTTCCGTTCCGTAGTGTCTGTCCGGGATTGATGGACGAGAACACGTCAGGGAAAACCTCCTGCTTTCCGGCGGTGGCCTCCTCGGAAGTGAGCGTCTTGATGAACGTCAGGTGACCGTCTCCGGATTCCCCGTTGCTCAGGATGGTGACACCTTCGTCATACCCCGAGTTCACGTTCAGTGTGAAGTACTTGTACTGGATGCTTTCCCCGTTGTCGGCCCTGAGCCGAAGGATGAATGTACCCAGTTTGGTGAAAGTATAGTCGATTGTAGGCGAGGTCGAGACGTTCTCGATCGTCCCCGTCTTGAAGATGTGGTCGGCGACCGTCTTGCCGTCGGCCGGCTGTCCGTAGGACCATTCGTAGGAGACCTCACGGTCACTCTTGACGGTGAGTCCCTCGTATTTCAGTTCCACGCCAAGGTCGGCGTTGATCGTGTCCGAAGCGACCTTGAACTCGATCGGCGCAAGGTCAACTGTGTCTCCCTCGTCGATCTTCCAGCAGGAGGACACGGCCACGGAGAGCAGAGCCGCCGCTGACAAAAATTGGAATATTCTTTTCATTTCTTTATTCTCCGATTAATTGAGAAAACCATATCTGCCGCTGCGCGGGTCACCCCAGCCGATGCGGTTGTTGATGTTGACCTTGTCGCTGCCCATAACCTCGAAGTTAGGGTCGTCAGGATGCTCGGCATAGTACTTCTCGTAATATTCGTATAGAGGGCAGAACACCGAGCCCGCCCAGGCTGACATATAGGTCTGACGCCAGAATTTCAGCATTTTGTTGTTGTCTGAGCTCGGCTCCGCGTCGAGGTTCTCACCGTAGTGTGCGACACAATATTCATAGAAGACAGGGTTGGTCTCGGCGGTCTTGTGGAAGAGGTCGAGGAGCATCCTGAACTTCGCCGGATAGAAGTTGCCGAGGTCATAGTCCCAGCCCGGATCGGCCTTGGCGGTCGGTTTCCACCAGGACGGGCAGGCCGGGTCACCGTCATTGACATAGACCTGAAAATCAGGTGTCTTGATGCTTTGCGAGCTTGAGCTGTCAGCTGGAAGAGGCTCGAAATTCTCGAACGGGACAAGTCTCAGGTGGACACGCACATAGGCCCCATCCTTCATCTCCGGCTGACGTTTAAGTCTCACGGAGACTTTTGTGGAAGTCGCTCCGGCAGGAAGCACACAGTCCCCCACCTCGAAATCAACGCCTTCCCTGGCGGAGATCACCGGATAGGTGATGCCGCCGAAGACTATCGTGTCGCCCTCCTCACTCGGGACGCTCTCCAGCTTGAAAGGCCTGTCCTGGTCCGAGACAGTTCCCATAATATAGACAGGAGCCTCAACGTCAATCTCATCGTCTGCCAGAAGGGCGAAAGACTTGATCAGAACCTGCTGCCGGTCCTGAAAATAGATGTGGTCATTCTGGTCGGTGTCGTACATTATCCACGTTCCGTTGCAGGAAGTGAGGAAAAGCAGAGACGCGATGACCGGATATATTATATTCTTCATATTCATTTAGTTATTAATATTTTTCCTCGCCTCCAGTTCCTCGTCCGGAACAGTCAGCGTGTAGGTGGACGCAAGGTCGCCGTGGAGGGTCTTGCCGGACACGGTCGTGATGTCCTTCTTCTCCTTCTTCATATCCATCCAGGTAAGCCCCTCGCAGTAGAATTCCCTGTGGCGCTCCTCGAAGAGCAGGTCACGGGTCAGCGCGGTGCCACTCTCCTCGAACGTCTCGCGGCCCCTTGACTTCAGAACCTCGTCGAAATACTTCACCGCCTTCGCCGGATCCTTGTCGATGTTGGCCTCGGCGACAATGTAGTACATCTCTGGAAGCCTCACGACATCATAGCCCAGAATCGACTTCCCGCTATAGGTATTCTCACCGGAAATGAAGCAGTTGTTCACAAGTCTGCGGCAGAGTGAGGACGAAACATCAAACCAGGCCGAAAGTCTATAGTCGGTCGCCGCTCCGCTGTCCTTCTCATAGATCGAGGCGTAACCTGACGACAGGACAAGAGATGAAGACGCTCCCGAGCCGTTGATGTTCAGCTTCTTCATCATCGCGCTCTCGTCATTGATGTAGAGTCCGAAGATCGTCTCGTTCAGGTCAAAGGTCCCGTTGTCCGGCTGCACGAACGCGCTGGTCGGACGGAAAGAGAACTTGCCGCTGGAGATCACCTTCTGGGCGTAAACCTCTGCGTTGTCCATATCGTTCATACTCCAATACACCCTCGCCATCAAGGCCTGCGCGGCGTAAAGGTTGATGTGCGCTATCCTCGCGTCCGTGAAAACCTGAGCCGTGTTGTTCCTCACGGCAGGGACAAGGGTCTCATCCTCATCGAGATATTCCTCAGCCCTCTTCAGGTCTTCAAGAATATTCCGGCACACCTCATCGTAGGAAAGGAGCGGCGAGATGTCGAATGAATATTTCGTCACGTAAGGGATGGTAGTCTTTTTTTCAGTGTCGGAAGCCCAGTACGGAGGACCGAACAACTTGAGAACCTCGTAGTGCACGAAAGCCCTCAAAGCCAACGCCTCACCGAGATAGAGGCGGGAATGCTTGTAGGTGTCGATGTCGTCCTCGGCATGCTCCACAATGTTGTTGATGTGGTTGATGGCCTCATAGGCATCCTTCCAGATTTCCTTCTTTGTGGAAGTCGAGCCGCTGGAGGTCATCTCGCCCTCCGCCAGCTCGGCGTACTTGTAGTCCGAGGTGGTGAAGTTCTGGCTCATAACCTCCGGGAGGATGATCAGATGCTGACCGTAAAGGTTGCTTCCCGTCAGCTCGCTGTAAACTCCATAGAGAGCGTCCTCATATTCCTCGGCCGTCTCGAACATATTGATTTTCTCGCCTTTAGGATGGACATCGAGAAACTTGTCACATCCGGTCGCAAGCGCGGCGGCGATTATTGTCGTGAATATTATCTTGCTTTTCATTGTCTTTCCTCCTTGTTTAGAATGTCGGGCGGAAAATCAGGTTGATTCCGCGGCAGTACGGGTAGCTGGTTCCCCTCTCGAACTTGACGGTCGAGATGTGGGCGATGTCTGAAAGTCCGAAGCCGACAGCCAGTTTGCGGAGGCCGAGCCTCGTGATCGCCTTAGGCGCGAAGTCGTACATAACCTGAATGCTGGAGATGTACAGCTCGTTACGCTTCTCGACAAACCTCTCCGAGTACATTGAGGTGCTTGTGGACGTGCCGATTCCAAGGAAACGGGTGTGGTCACCTGGTTGCTTCCAACGGTCGGTGAACACCCGGCGGTCAACGTTATATTCAGCGTTGATGTTCTCCACCTTGTTCTGGAGCGTCGAGTTGTAGTAGTCGGCTCCGAAGGTGTAGGACGTGGCGATGCTGACGGAGAAGCCTTTGTACCTGACGGTGTTCATCCACGAGCCTTGCAGGATAGGGTTGGTGTTGCCGACTGCGACCCTCTCTTTCTCATCGTAGTCGTAGGTGTATTCACCATTCTTCTTTATGAATATCTCCTTTCCGGTCGCCGGGTCGATTCCAGCGGAACGCATAGCGAATATGTCGTACTGCGAGCCGCCCTCCTGCAGAAGGATCTTCGGCTTGGAGCTGTCGTAAGGGTTGGTGATGTCATCCTTGATGTCATCGGAAATCTTCTGGATCTTGTCCATCACGTGACCGCCGGTGAGGGTCATACTCCAGAACAAGTCCTTTGTCCTGATGATCTGACCGGAGACAGAGAGGTCGAGACCCTTGTTGTTCATCTGGCCGAAGTTCACGTTCATCGAACTTGTGCCGACAGAAGGCGGAAGGGTCACAGGCATAAGCATATCGTAGGTTGTGTTCGAGTAGAAGTCGAACGACAGGTTGAACCTGTTGTCCAGGAAGGCCGCCGTGATTCCGAAGTTGTTGTTGAAGGTCCTCTGCCATTTGAGGTCAGGATTGCCCATCTGCTTAGGCAGCGCGCCGATTCCGGAGACATACTGGTACTTGGAATCGTACTGATAGACTGTACGGGCCTGGTAGTAGTCAAACGAGACGTTGCCGGTGTAACCCATAGAGTACCTGAATGTAAAGGTGTTGAGCCAAGGAAGATTGTCCTTGATGAACTTCTCGTTGTGAAGGTGCCAGCCGGCTCCGAACGCCCAGAACGGGGCGAAACTGTTGCGTGAGCCGAACTTGGAAGAGCCTGAGGCCCTGTAGGATCCGTCCACGAAGTATCTGTTCCAAAGGCTGAAGTTGGCGTTGGCAAACACACCGACTCCCGTGGAGACCTTGTCCGAGCCGGACGGGTGGCCGGTCGGATAGCTGAGGGCGAACGACAGGTCGGACAGCTCGTCCTTGATGAAGCCTGTGGCGATGAACGAGGCGTTCTGCTTCCTGCTGTACTGAATATTGCTGCCGGCGCTTATGCGGAACATCGAGCCCTTGGTGTCCAAAGACTTACCATAGTTGATGACGATCTTGCCGTCAGTGGAGAGGCCGTTGCCGGTCGCGAGGCTGTAGCGTCCCTTGTCAGCCAGCTTGCTGTTCTCGTATTTCGCCATATCCGGAGACTCGTAGGTGTCGGCCTTGCTCCAGGAAAGTCCAAGATTGGCCTGACCGGTCACATAGAGTTCCTTGGTGATGTTCCATCTTCCTGACAATGAGTTCGTCCAGGACTGGGTCTGCGACTTGCTGAAACTTGAGAGCGTGGCCTCGTAAAGCGGGTTGGACACCTTCGTTCCCGATGTACTGAACGGATTGAAAGTGTAGTACTTGTAATATTCCCCGTCCTCATCCTTCATTGGAAGGTAAGGGTTCATCCTTGAGTACTGCGCATAGCTTCCGTAAGGGGAATCGATGCTGCGGTTCAGCGAGAAGCTGTTCTTGTAGGACAAGGTCAGTTTGTTGCGCAGATGGTAGTTCAGGCTGAAGTTCACGCCGAGGTTCCTTCTGTTGTCACCCTTCATAACTCCGTAGGTGTCACCGAAATTGGCGTTCGCGCGATACTCCAGTTTCTCTCCCCTTGAACTCAAGGCGAGGGAGTGCGTGTGGCTGAACGGCACACGGAGCGGAGCGTGGAGCCAGTCCGGATTCACGCCCTTGCGCACAAGCTGGAGCTTGTAGTCGTAGGCCTCGTCCATCGAGCCGTCCGCAGAGTCATATTTTCCGGCAAGTCTCTCGACCTCAAGTTTCTCGGCAGGGCTGCAAAGGTTGAACGAGCTGAGGTCCGGCACACTGAAACGCGGCACGAAATTGTAGTTCAACCTCAGTTTTCCCTCCTCGGAGCGCTTCCTTTCGACGACAATGACACCGTTGGCGCCTTTCTCACCGTAAAGGATAGTCGCGGAGGCATCCTTGAGCACATCGATGCGCTCGATGTCGAACATATCCAGATCGTAGAGTTCCTGAATGCTGATCTCGACTCCGTCCAGCACGATGAGAGGGTTGTTGACACCCTCCTCGCTCTCGTTGGTTATGAGCGTGTTGGATCCACGGATAAGGATGGACGGCACAGCGTTCGGGTTGGATCCCGCGCTGTTGTTCTCCACCAGCACCATGCCCGGGGTAAGGGAGGCAAGACTCTGCATCAGGTTCGTCGAGGACACGGCGATCAGCTGGTCGCCGCTTATCGTAGTGGCCGCGCCTGTAAACGTTTCCTTCGTCTGGGTGTAAAATCCATTGACCACCACAGCGTCAAGGCTGGAGGTCTTCAGCTGCACATTCAGCCTTGTCGAGGTGCTGACATTGTACTCCTTCGACTCTGTTCCGATGAATGAATATATCAGGATGTCCTGTTTGCCAGGACTACGCTGAAATGTCAAAGAATAGTTTCCGTCCACATCCGCGGAGGTTCCGATGGATGTCCCCTTCACGAGCACATTGGCTCCGGGGAGAGGCTCGTCGTGGTCATCCGTGATTCGTCCCTTGATCGTGATCCTTGGGTTACTCGGAGCCCCGGACGACGCGCTCTTGCCCTGATTGGTCTGGGCGGAGGCGATGTCCTCGAAGCCGATAACCGACAGCAAGGCGCACAAGGAAAGAATCAGAAACCTAAGGCCGACCGCCTTCATTGTCTTTTCTGATTCCATAAGCATTGAATGATTGAATAAATATTTGTTAAACTTCGTTTTGATACAAAGTTATGCAAATATTTATTCGTATGCAATCGTTTCCGCATCCCTATTTGTTGGTATCAGAGAGAAATAACAGGGACGGAATCTTAATTATATCTTGGGATAATGGTCACTTCGACAGAATGATGCGCCTACTTTCCGTAACGGGAAAGTATCGGATCGTAAGCGTCGATCCGGCGGTCACGGAGGAACGGCCACCCTCTGCGGACATATTCAGTGCGGTCGATGTCGATGTCAACCACCTTCACACCTTCCTCATCAGTCCCGAACTGCGCAAGGATCTCCCCCTGCGGCCCAGTGGCGAATGAATATCCCCAGAAATCCAGTCCGATGGTGTTCCCGGAAGGATCATCCTCGTGTCCGACACGGTTCACGGTGACGACCGGAACCCCGTTGGCCACCGAATGGCCCCTCTGGACAAGCTGCCAGGCCTGCCTCTGGGTCTGCTGCTCCTCCTTGGAATCCGTGCCGACCCCACCGATGGCGGTAGGATAGATCAGCAACTGTGCACCGTTCAGAGCCATGAGCCTTGCTGCCTCAGGGTACCACTGGTCCCAGCAGACCAGCACGCCGAGGCTCCCCACCGAAGTCTGGATAGGCCTGAAGCCCAGATCCCCCGGTGTGAAATAGAACTTCTCGTAGAAGCAAGGATCGTCAGGAATATGCATCTTGCGGTACTTGCCCGCTATGCTTCCGTCCTTCTCGATCACGACAGCCGTGTTGTGGTAAAGTCCCGGAGCCCGCTTCTCGAAAAGCGAGAGGACAAGCACGATCCCGAGCCTCTTGGCAAGGTCACCGAAATATTCAGTGGAAGGTCCAGGGATTGTCTCCGCCAGGTCGCAGAGCGACGCGTCTTCGGTCTGGCAGAAGTACACCGAATTGTGAAGTTCTTGGAGCACAACCAGTTTAGCGCCCTTGGCGGCGCATTCACAGATGTTCTCCGTAAGTTTGGCGATGTTCGCCTTTATGTCTGTCGTGCAGCTCTGCTGCACCATTCCCACTTTCAAGATGCTCATGATGATGTTCCTTTACTGGTCGCGCCACCTCCACATTCGGCGGCCACAACCTTGCAAAGTTAGCAAAAAAACATCAAGAGTACTAAAAATCCCTGTCATCAGCCGTGATGCTCTCGATCTCGGCGCTCTTCCCGGCATATTTCAGGAAATAGACCGTCACTGCCGTGTAGAACACCGTGTAGGTGAAGACGAAGACCGACAGCTGCCAGTACTGGGTGAAGAAATAGGAGGCAAGCGCGAGGATGCCGACGAGCAGGGCGGACACAAAGATCCACGTCACCCCATTGTTCCGGCACTTCCCGAACTCTTCCGCCGAGCAGTTGACTTTCAGTTTATGAATATATTCCTTCCGCTCGAAGGCGAACACTACCGTGTAGAGAATCAGCTGAACTACATAGAATGTGAAAAAGCAGTAACAAATCCCGCGGCCGACAGCGTCATGCTCGATGAATATGAAGTATACGGCCACAAAGAGCAGGATAGGGATGACATTCAGCAGGATAGGGATTCTGCGCACGAGCCTTGAGTTCAGCAGAGCCAATGTGGCGATCGTGAAAAGCAGGGCTTGCGAGGAGCTTATCACCAGATTGCCGATCGAGAAGAACTTCTCGGTCGGTTCGGCAACGCCCTTGAACAGCAGTCCGGCAGTCATCAAGGCGATGATGAGGAACGCGAGACCAAGGGTGATCCGCGCGCTGATGTACCTTTCAGGACGGTAGAGCCTCCTGTCCATCTCCCGGAGGAACCGGCGCATGCATAGCAGAAGAACAGCGTCCGTCATGCAAACCACAACGGAGGTGAGGCAAAGCGCCATGTAGATCTGTTCTTCTGTTATCATCATTGAATACAATCCCTCTTCAGTAATCCTTAAAAAATAACTTGGTGATCTTTGATTGCCAACTAATTTTTAACGCTTACTCAGTGGGAAGTCTAATGAAAGTATATAATATTTCGGCAAGAATTCCACTAAGCTCCGGTTGGACAAAAGTACTCAACGATGCGGTAAGGTCAAAACAATGAGGGTGGTAAATTTCTTTAAGACATGAAATTTACCACCCCGTAAGCGTGATTTACCAACAGATTTACTATTCAGGCCGATTCGTCCCACAAGTTTCCATGAACTCCGTCGGGGTCTGGCCGACCACTTTCTTGAAATGATGGTAGAAATTCTGGGACGTTCCGAAGCCGAGTCTCATCGCAAGAGCGTTCATCGAGACGTCCGGAGTTGCCATGATTATCCTCTTCGCCTCTTCGATCCTCAGGTTGGCTCTCCAGACACGGAAGTCCTGCACCATCACATTCTGGAAGTACCAGCGGAAGAACCGGGGATCCACACCGCTACGCTCGATGATGTAGTTTCTGTCACGTTCAGGGTTCAGGTAGTCCTTCAAGGCCACATATTCATCCAACGATGCCTTAAGTCTGCTCATGAGTTCCTCCGAAACGTTGAATTCAGAGTCCGACACCATCGTTTCCAGTTCCGATTTCAGTCCGGTGGCCTCATCAGGAGACGATTTCACAGCAGGGAGATAATAGTCAGAACGGATGATGTAGTTGATGAAGCGGCTGGCGAACCAGACGTAGAAGGCTATGTAGCAGCACATGAAGGCATTATAGACCGGCTGCGGTACCGTAAGGGACAACAGTGCGGACACCCCGACCGTCAAGGCAGCGATAAAGCTGTTCCTCGCCCAACGGAGCGGCCGCTCATATTCCTCATCATAATAGTCTTTGACCTGCCTGACGAACTTTTTGTAGCATCTTAGGAACAACGCCGAGTAAAGGATAAGCTGGACAATGACAGCGGCGACCGCCACGCATGTGACTATCGGCGAGCCAGCCAACGAATCCACGACAAGAAAGCAGAGCGAACCGACGGCCACGAGAGCCACGTTGATCAATATCCTTCGCATCGTCACGAGAGATGGCCGGATCATCGTTATCAGCGTGAAAGTGAACAGCAAGGACTGAATGGACACCGAGACGATCGTGGCGGCGGCTATGTCTTCGGAATCATTCAGTCCGTAGATGTTCAGCCAGTCAGGGACAGCAAGCAGAAAATAACTTGCGGCAAGTATCGCCCTTGCGAAACGGATCTTCCGGCTTTCCTCGTCCGGTTCAATCCTGACGAGAAGCAAGATGAAAGCCAGCGTGGTGATGGCCACGCCGGATGCGAAAGACAGGAGCAGGTACATGTCCATTGGCATTCTCTTCTAATAAATCATTTTACAAACTTACATAAAAAATCTGCGATTTTTACGCCCGCCCCATAAGAAAGAAACAGTTTTTTTAGAGGAAAAATACAAAAAAGAATGCAAGTCCACATAATGAATCCGGACTGATTCCGTCAGAACCAGCCCGGAGCGAGTTTATGGGTTGTACTTTCCTACTTGGTCACGACTGTGGCTCCACTTGGCAGGACTTTCTTAATCTTGTCGACCGTTGTCTGGGAACAACCGACCATCCGGACTGTCTTCAGACTATTGCAGTTTTCGAATAAGCGTCTATCGACAATTGTATTGTCCAGATTCCATCCAGACAGGTCAAGAGTCACCAGATTCACACAGCCAGAAAATGGATACACATCAATTTGGTACAGCGAAGAAACATCCCAACCGGAAAGATTGGCGTAAGTCAAACTCCCGCACCCATTGATCAATCTGCCTAACACAGACAACTTTGGAGTTTTCCAATTGGAAAGATCAACAGTCTTCAAACTGGTGCAACCGGAGAACATATACTGAATTTCTGTCATATTCTCCAAATTCCAGCCAGACAGGTTGATGTTTTCCAGACTTGTGCAATTTAAGAACATCCTATAGATTTTTGTCAGACTTTTCGGAGTCCAACCGGACAAGTTGAGATCTTTTAAGTTGAAACAGCCATAGAACAGATCTCCCATCTCTGTCACATTCTCCACATTCCAGCCGGAAAGGTCTATGCTTGTCAAAGCCGAGCAGCCACTAAACATACTTGTCATTGATTGAATCTTCTTCGTATCAAGCACTTTCGGCAATTTCAGACTCGTCAGACTGGAACAATATTGGAACAACCCTGACATATCTATCACATTATTCAGATTCCAACCTGACAGATCAAGAGCAGTCAGTGATGAGCAGCCTTTGAACATGGAAAACATTGACTCAAGTTTTTCTGTTTTGACCTTCCTCGGGAGGGTCAACTTATTCAGGCTTGAGCAGCCATAGAACATCTTCTGCGTTTTCGTCACATTTTGCAAGAAATTATCCATTTGCGTGTTCCACAGATTGACAACCTCAAGTTTTTCACAGCCGATAAACATCTCTTCCATGGTTGTGACATTGTCGGTTCTCAAACCACTCAAGTCGGCTTCTTTCAGATTGGTACACTTGAAAAACATACGTTTGGCATCCTTAAGGAAATAAGAATAATAAGAGCTAGTCTGCTTGAAGGATATCTTCTCCAAGGAGTTGTCACGAACTCTAATATCACCCATGTAATAATCATACCACATTCTGAAGTCAAGCTCGCCGGCCTTCCCACCAGATCTTGGTCCATACGGAACACTCATCGTCCATTCTCCCGTCTCAGAATTCTGGGAAGACACGGTCTTACCTTTTTTGCCATCATTATCATAGATCGAATAACAATACTTGTTGAGTTCATCACCGGTAGTGGTCGTGTAGGACATGAATCTGTTGTACTTCTTCGGATCGACGGAGATATATTCAGAAGCAATGCTGCCTCCAGTCTTGGAGTCAGACACAGCGATCCTGATCGCGGCAGAGCTCATCACCCCCGTATAAGAGCTGTAATGGTCATTATTCAGGAACTTTATCGGATCAATGACAACCGTAAGGATTCCGTCAGCATCACCGGAGACGCTCTTCACTTCGAAGGTAGTTAGGCTCGCGGCCCTTGTCTGAGGGTAAGCGGCCTGACCGGACACCTGATCCACAGTGATTTTCTGAGCCGCCTCGTGAGGCATGACCTCGAACTGAAGGGTAAGATCCTTGACATAGCCGATGTTACCAACAGTAAAATACACTTCCTCAACCCTGTCGGTGTAAGTCGGAATGTAGGAGATCGACTGGATGCGGGCGTTGAGCCTGTCCTCAAGGTCCTTCACAGAGTTCTTCAGGGTATTGAGGTCATTGCTTATGGCCTGAACACTCTTTTCAAGGTCGGCAACCTTGACGGTCAGGGCATCAACGGCATTCTGAACCTTTGTCACCTTGTCATCAATCGACTTGTTCACCTCGGCGATCCTGTCTGAGATTTCCTTGGTCAGCTTGCCCTCGGATGCACTGACAGCGTCGCTGATGGCCTTTTCATAGGCGGTCTTGATCTCTGTCTTTGCGGCGGCGAGGTCGCTCTCCAGTTGAGTGATCTTCTTGGCACTCTCCTCAATGGCTTTCTTGTTAGCCTCTATGGCCTTGGCGTTGGCGTCCACAAGTTTCTTCAATTCGGCGTTGTTCTTCGTCATGTCATTCGACAAGGAGGTCAAAAGGCCCTCAAGATATGCCTTTTGGCCGGACAATTGTCCCTCGAGATCGTCCTTCAGCGCAGCGATCCCGGCCTCCGTGGCCGCAACGGTGCTGTAGCCAGTCAGCGTCTCGTTGACCCAATCCTTCAAGGATGCCTCCAGATTCTCGATCGCGGACTTGATCGCGGCTGTGTAGGCTGTCTCGATCTCTGTCTTGGCCGTAGAGATGGCGTTGGTGTAGGCCGCAGTCAGTGCTGTCACCTGCTCCGAGATCTTGGAATCCAGACCTGCGACGGCCGTCTCAAGATCCTTGGAGAATTTCTCCGTGAGCCTCTTCTCAAGATCGGCCACAGAGGCCTTCAGACCCTCAACGCTCCCTTTTATGGAGGCGATGTCCTCCTCTATAGCCTTCTGGCTCTCTAGAGTGGAGAACGTTGCCGATGCCCAATCCTTGGCGCCGGCGATTCCCTTGTCGGCATGCTCCTTGGCCTCGGCGAGGACATTATCGGCGTAGTCCTTAAGATCTGAGATCTTTTTCTCCAGCTGGGTGTCCTTCTCTTGAAGCGCCGCGATCGTGCCGTTCACGTCTTCCAGCTTTTTCTCCGCCTCGGTCTTCATGGCGTCGAGTCTTGCGATAATTTCGGCCTTGGCTGCCGTCAAGGCGGCCATGACCTCCTCCTTGTCCTTGGTGTCAGTGTTCCGGAGCTCATCCAGCGCCTTCGCGAGATCCGCGTTCACAGCCTCAATCTTCGTCCCGTTCTCCGCGATGGCCTTCTGAAGGTCGCCGGCGGTGCCTTCCAAGGATTTGATCATGTCCTTGAGATCCTTGTCGGTCTGCTCCAGTTCCGGAAGCGAGACGTTGATCCGGTCAATCTGCTCTGAAAGAGACTTGATGCGTGTGTTCTCGATCCGGTCAAGCTCCTCGTCAATCCGGTTGATGTCCGAGTCGTAGTTCGCACAGCCGACAAGCAGCAGGGACACAGCGGACAGCATGATGAATATTCTTTGTCTTCTCATAAAATATTTGGGTTTGATTATTCTCGCAGGACGAAAAAGTGCGTCAAAGATAGTCATGGGTCTTGTAACATCAAATAACACAAGGTGGTAAATATCAGCACCTACCTGACATTTACCAATTCATGTGAAAATTTACCGGCAAATTTACCACCTTGCCGGACCTCGGGCCAAACAAAGAAGGCAAAACAGTGTCTTATTTGAAGAAATTTTGTATTTTTGAGAGGAA
>ENA-UEYI01000154-UEYI01000154.1-human-gut-metagenome-genome-assembly--contig:-NODE-154-length-68640-cov-6.433980_pt1 | contig 68640 bp, 60 predicted proteins | sample MGYA00242900_ERZ507916 | MGnify/ENA primary metagenome ERZ507916 (study PRJEB26167, sample SAMN06115521) | human gut metagenome | host: Homo sapiens | place: China:Chongqing | collected 2015-09-02...
TCCAGGGTGCCATCGGGGTTCACTGCCACCTTACCGGAGGTATCGGGAACCTGCTTTACTGTTACAAGAATTTTCATGGTTTTTCCTCCTCTTACAGGCCCATATTGGCGGAGATAACGATGCGCTGGACCTCGCTGGTGCCTTCGTAAATTTCCGTAATCTTTGCATCCCGCATCATGCGCTCCACCGGGTAATCCTTGGTGTAGCCATAGCCGCCGAACATCTGCACCACCTTGGTGGTGGTCTTCATGGCATGCTCGGAGGTGAAGAGCTTCGCCATAGCGGCCTGCTTGGTATAGCGCTTCCCCTCGCCCTTGGCGATAGCGGCCTGATAGGTCAGCAGGCGACCCGCCTCGCAGCCCAGCTCCAGGTCGGCCAGGGTGAACTGAGTGTTTTGGAACTTAGAAATGGGCTTGCCGAACTGGACGCGGCCCTTGGTGTAGTTGATTGCCTCCTGCAGAGCGCCCTCGGCAATACCCAGGCCCTGGGCCGCGATGCCGATGCGGCCGCCGTCCAGCGTGGCCATGGCGATGGAAAAGCCCTTGCCCTCTACGCCCAGGAGATTCTCCTTGGGGATGATGCAATCCTGGAACACGATCTCCGCGGTAGGCGAGCCGTGAAGGCCCAGCTTTTCCTCATGCTTGCCCACGGAGAAGCCCGGGAAGCCGCTCTCCACGATGAAGGCGGAGATGCCCTTGGTGCCCTTGCTCTTGTCGGTCATGGCAAACACCACAAACACATCGGCCACATAGCCGTTGGTGATGAAGATCTTGCTGCCGTTCATCACATAATGGTCACTCTCCAGCTTGGCCTCGGTCTGACCCTTAGAAGCGTCAGAGCCGGCATTTGGCTCTGTCAGGGCGAAGGCGCCCACATGGTGGCCCTTAGTCAGCATGGGCAGATACTTGGCCTTTTGCTCGGCGGTGCCGTAGTTCATAATGGGGTCGCAGCACAGGCCGTTGTGGGTAGCCACGATGTCACCGGTGGAGGCACACTGCTTACTGAGCTCCTCGATGCAGATGGCGCTGGCCAAGGGATCGGCCCCGGCACCGCCGTACTCCTTGGGCACGCACATACCCATAACGCCCAGGTTAAACAGCTTCTCTATGTTCTCCCGGGGGTATTCACAGGTGCGGTCGGTCTCCGCCGCAATGGGCTTGACTTCCTTTTCGGTAAACTCCGCCATCATCTTGCGGATCATCTGATGTTCACGGCTCAAATTGAAATCCATAGTTATTTCTCCTATTTAATATATACAAGGTTGGCCCGGCTCACAGGGGCATCCAGCTACCGCTGGCAGTGGCTAAAAGCTTGCCGGTGGCGGCGTCCGTCAGCTCCGCCCGCTGGCGGATGAGGCTGCGGCCTGCCTTAACGATATACACCTTCAGATAAAGCTCCATGCCGTACTCCACGCCCCGGAGGAAGGACACCGACATATCCACGGTGGTAGCCTCGTTTTCCCCGGCGGTAAGGTTGGCTACTACACCGAAGGCCGCGTCAAACATTCCGGCGATAGCGCCGCCATGGATGCCGCCCTTTTCGTTAATCTGCCAATCTTGGGTAGGGAATGCATAGGTGACGGTTTGGCCTTCGTAGTCGCAATCCACCAGGTGGGCCCGCATCCGCTCGTCAAAGCCGCCGTCACCCAGGTTCAGATAGTGGGCTGATTTCTCCTGCACCAGCCGGAGCCATGCTTGCTTCTTTTCCATTCTTTTACTCCTTAATCCCGGCGATGTTTTTGGCCAGCTTCTTCTTGCCCTGGATGTTCCCCTGGCGGGCGATCATCACCCGCTGGGCCTGGGGCGAGCCGGCCCCGTGCATGGACTCTGTGCGGTAGCCCACAGCGGCTGCGCCCAGACACATATTCTCCAGGAACCGCATCACCCGCTGGCGATCCTCGGTGCTGACGCCCTCGTGGGCGGCGAAATACTTGTTGCAGATCTCGCCGATGGTCTCGCCCTCGCGGCCCACCACGGTGTCGGACAGGAAATCCTTCTCGCTGGGCATGGTGACCATCAGGCCGCCGGCGATGTCCTCCGCCAGCCGCACGATCTCATAGGGGAACCGGGTGACGTTCTGCTTGCAGACGTTGGCCAGCAGCAGGTCAATCTGGTAATTGCCCGCCTTGGTGGGGCAGCCCTCGCAGGAGCAGGCGATGCCGCAGGAATAAAGCGTCTCGTTGAGATGGGTCATCTCAATGAGCTTGTCCTTGATATGGCTGGCCTTCTCCACGCCGTTGTACTCGGCAGCCAGTGCCGCCGCGCCGATGACCACGTCGCCCACGCCTACCTTGCAGCCGCCGTAGCTCTGACGGTGATAGCCGGCGAAGCGCTCCACCATCATGCCGGCGAACTCGCACTCACCGTTGAGGAAGATGTACTCATTGGGGATAAACACGTGGTCGAGGACCACCAGTGCCTCCTGCCCGCCGAATTTGGCGTTACCCACATCGATGCAGCCGTCCTCCATCTTGCGAGTGTCGCAGGATTGGCGGCCATAGATCATGTACAGCCCCTCGGCGTCGGTGGGACAGGCAAAGGACACGGCGTAGTCCCTGTCCGCCTCGCCCATGGCGATGGTGGGCATGAAGATGTGCCAGTGGCTGTTGATGGAGCCGGTCTGGTGGCATTTCGCGCCGCAGACCACAATGCCGTCATCGCGGCGTTCCACCACGTGGACGTACATATCCGGGTCAGCCTGGTCGTGAGGGGCCTTGGAGCGGTCGCCCTTGGGGTCGGTCATGGCGCCGTCCACGGTCAGGTCATTGTCCTGCACGTAGACAAGGAATTTTTTGAAGTTCTCGTGATAGCTCGTGCCGCACTTCTCGTCGATCTCGTAGGTGGTGGAGTATACGGCGTTGAAGGCGTCCATGCCCACGCAGCGCTGGAAGCAGCTGGCGGTTTTTTGGCCCAGCAGCCGCTGCATCTTCACCTTCTTCACCAGGTCGTCTGCGGATTGGTGCAGGTGGGTAAAGCGGTTGATCTTCCGCCCCGTCAGGCTGGAGGTGGCGGTCATCAGCTCCTCATACTGGGGATCCTGGGCCAAAGCGTAGGTCATAGCCACGCAGTTGATGCTGGGGCGGATCATGGGGTGATCCACCCAGTTGTCGATCTTCTCGCCGAACATGTACACCCGGGTGTTCAGCTTACGCAGGGAGTCGATGTATTCTTTCGCGGTCATCATGGCGTTATTCTCCTTATCAGGTATTTGTGAACTGTGCAGGGCGCTTTTCCAAAAACGCGCCCATGCCCTCTTTTTGGTCATGGGTAGCAAAGCACATGGCAAACAGCTCGTTCTCTACGGCAATGGCGTCGTCCATATCCATCTGCATGCCCCGGTCGATGCAGGCCTTGGCGTACTTCACGGCAATGGGCGCATTTTTCACGAAAGACCTTGCCATTTCCAGTGCGCCGGGCAGCAGCTCTTCCGGAGCATAAACGGCGTTGACAAGACCGATCTCCCTGGCCTCGTCAGCTCTTATCATTCTGCCGGAGAAGATCAGCTCCTTGGCCTTGGCAATGCCCACCCGGCGGGGCAGACGCTGGGTGCCGGAAAAGCCGGGGGTAATGCCCAGGCCCACCTCCGGCTGACCAAACTTGGCCTTTTCGGAGGCTAAAATAATATCGCAGCTCATTGCCAGCTCGCAGCCGCCGCCCAGGGCGAAGCCGTTTACCGCGGCAATGGTGGGAAATTCCAGCCTTTCAATGCGGCGCAGCAGTGCGCTGCCTCGCCGGCCCCAGCGGCGGCCGCTGCTCAGGTCCAGAGGGTACTGCTCGCCGATGTCGGCGCCGGCGACAAAGGAGCGGCCCTGGCCGGTGAGGATCATGGCTCGGATCTCACGGTCTGCCTCCAGGTCCGCCACCACCTGCTCCAGCTCTGTGATAACGGCGCTGTTCAGGGCGTTCAGGGCCTCGGGCCGGTCAATGGTCACGAGGGCGATTTGATCTTGCTTTTCATAACGGATAGTCTGATACATGAGAGTCGTCTCCTTGCGGCAATTATCAAGTGGTTTGCAAAAAAGGGGGAATCGCTTGGTTGGAGCGATTCCCCCGCTGTGATCGCTCAGTATACGGAAGCAGGCTTCAGTTTTCCTCCGCCATCCTCTTATACTTGGCGTATCGCGCCTTTACATCGGCAATTTCTTTGGCATAGAGTGCGTCCGCTCTCTCCGGGAAGTTGTTCTTCAGCGCGGCGAAGCGGTTTTCGCCCATGAGGAAATCCATGAGCTTTTCGCTGTCGGGCTCCGGAGAGTCCAGCTGGAAGGGATTCTTTCCCTCCGCGATGCGGCGGGGATCGTAGCGATACAGATGCCAGTAGCCGCACTCCACAGCCTTCTTCATCTCCAGCTGGGAGTTCCCCATGCCGGCCTTGATGTGCTGCTCCAGGCAGGGGCAGTAGCAGATGACGATGGAGGGGCCGTCGTAGGCCTCGGCCTCCCGCAGGGCCTTCAGCGTCTGGGCCTGGTCGGCACCCATGGCCACCTGGGCCACATATACATAGCCGTACTGCATCAAAATGCCGCCCAGATCCTTCTTGGCTACCTGCTTGCCTCCGGCGGAGAACTTCGCCGTGGCGCTGATGGGGGTGGCCTTAGAGGATTGTCCGCCGGTATTGGAATACACCTCGGTGTCCAGCACCAGCAGATTCACATTCCGGTTTTGGGCCATCACATGGTCGATGCCGCCGAAGCCGATGTCGTAGGCCCAGCCGTCGCCGCCCACGGCCCAGATGGACTTCTTGGCCAGGTACTCCTTATTCTCCAGGATGTACGCGGCGTCCTCGCCGGCCACGCCCTGCAGCGCAGCAATCAAGGCATCCGTCACGGCCCGGGACTTTTCCTGGTCGTTCCAGCCATTCAGGTATGCGCCGATGGCCTCGGGTGCACCCCCCTCAGCCTGCAGCTTCTCCAGCCGGAGCAGCAGCTCCTTGCGGATGGAATCCTGCGCGTGGAAGAAGCCGTAGGCAAACTCGGCGTTGTCCTCAAACAGGGAGTGCTCCCAGGCGGGGCCGTGGCCCTGGCAGTCCTTGCAATAAGGCAGGATGGGAGCGCCGCCGCTGATGGCGGAGGAGCAGCCGGCGGCGTTGCCCACATACATGTGGTCGCCGAAGAGCTGGCTGAGGAGCTTGATGTAAGTGGTCTCCGCGCAGCCGGCGCAGGCAGAGGAGAACTGGTAGTATGGCTTGGCGAACTGGGCATTTTTGACGCTCTTGTCACTGATGGCGTCCTTTTTCAGATACTTTTCGTTCATGGCCACCTGGTCGAACAGGGGCTGTTCGCACTTCATTTCCTCGAAGGGTGCCATGGTCAGCGCGCCCTTTTCCTTGGCGGGGCACACCGTCAGGCAGACGCCGCAGCCCAGGCAGTCATAGGGGGACACCTGCATGCGGAACCGGTAAGCGGGGGCGTCCTTGCCCAGGCCCTTGGCCGGGGCGGTGACAAACTCAGCGGGGACGGATGCCTTCTCCTCCTCCGTCAGCAGCACCGGGCGGATGGCCGCATGGGGGCAGCTCATGGCGCAGCGGTTGCACTGGATGCACGCCACCGCATCCCACTTGGGCACGGAGGTGGCTACGCCGCGCTTGGAATAGGCGGAGGTGCCGTTTTCCCATGTGCCGTCCAGCACGCCGTGCTTCTGGAACACAGACACCGGCAGCTTGTCGCCCTGCTGGCGATCCATAGGCATGACGATCTCCTTGACGAAGGGCGTGGCCTCCACCTGGGGGGCGGGAGCGTCCTGGGCATCGGCCCAGGATGCGGGGACGTCCACCTTTACGGCGGCATGCACGCCCACATCCACGGCCTTGTCATTCAGATCCACGATCTTCTGTCCGGCCTTCTTGAAGTAGGTGGCGTAGTTGTTCTTCTTCATATCCTCCACGGCCACATCCATGGGGATGACCTTGGTCAGCGCGAAGAACGCGCCCTGGAGGATGTTATTGGTATGCTTGCCCAGGCCGATCTCACCGGCCAGCTTGGCAGCATCGATGATGTAGAACCGGGCATGCTTGCGGGCCAGGTCACGCTTCATCTTGGCAGGCAGCTGGCTCTCCAGCTCCTCTACGGGCCAGGGGCAGTTGAGCAGGAAGGTGCCGCCGTCCTTCAGATCCTCGGTAAGGTCATACTTCTTCACATAGGTGGGGGCGTGGCAGGCCACGAAATCCGCGGAGGACACCAGGTACGTGCTGCGGATGGGCGCATCACCGAAGCGCAGGTGGCTCTGGGTCAGGCCGCCGGACTTCATGGAGTCATAGGAAAAGTACGCCTGGGCATACTTGTTGGCCACCAATCCGATGGTAGAAATGGCGTTCTTGTTGGCGCCCACGGTGCCGTCGCCGCCCAGACCCCAGATTTTGCAGGAAATTTCGCCGGGATGGGGGAACTCCACATTCTCATAGTCCAGGGAGGTGTGGGTCACATCGTCGCAAATGCCGATGGTAAAGCTGTTCTTAGGGATCTCTTGGCGCAGGTTATCGTACACAGCAATGAGCTGACCGGGGGTGGTGTCCTTGCTGCTGAGACCATAGCGGCCACCCACCACGCGGATGTCGCCCCGACCCGCCTGGTTCAGCGCCGTGACCACATCCAGGTACACGGGCTCGCCTACGGAGCCGGTCTCCTTGCTGCGGTCCAGCACAGCGATGCGCTTGCAGGTGGCGGGGATGGCGGCAGAGAAATCCGGCACGGAGAAGGGGCGGTACAGGTGGATCTGCACCATGCCCACCTTGCGACCCTGGGCGTTGAGATAGTCCACGGTTTCCCGCAGAGCCTCGGTGACGGAGCACATGGCCACCACCACCTCCTCGGCATCGGGGGCGCCGTAGTAGTTAAAGAGCTTATAGTCCCGGCCGGTGAGCTTATTAATCTCGTCCATATAATGCCGGACGGTGCCGGGCACCGTGGCTGCCTTGACGTTGGCGCCCTCCTTGCACTGGAAGTACACATCGGGGTTGACGTTGTTGCCGCGGTTGGTGGGATGCTCCGGATTCAGGGATTGCCGACGGAAGGCCTTCAGGGCGTCATAGTCCACCAGGCCCCGCAGGTCCTCATAGTCCAGAGCCTCGATGCGCTGCATTTCGTGGCTGGTACGGAAGCCGTCAAAGCAGTGCATAAAGGCGTACTTGGCGCCGATGGCGCTCAGATGCGCCACGGCCGCCAGATCCATAGCCTCCTGAGGGGAGGCGGACATGAGCATGGCATAGCCTGTGGTGCGGCAGGTCATGAAGTCCGTATGATCGCCGAAGATGGAGTGGTGGTTGCTGGTGACCACTCGGGAGGCGATGTGCATGACGCTGGGCAGGAATTGGCCGCCCATGGCGTACATCGCCGGGATCATCAGCATCAGGCCCTGGGAGGAGGTAAAGGTAGTGGTCAGGGCGCCGGCCTGAAGGGAGCCGTGGCAGGTGCCGGCGGCTCCGGCCTCGGACTGCATCTGGATCACATCCACCGGGGTGCCAAAGAGGTTTTTCTTCCCCTTGGCGGACCACTCGTCCACCTTCTCCGCCATGGGGGACGACGGCGTGATGGGGTAAATGGCCGCCACCTCGGTAAAGGCATAGGCGCAATGGGCAGCGGCGGTGTTGCCGTCCATGACCACATAGTTTTTCTTGCTCATGACGTTTTCCTTTCTGTTACAGGCTCTCGACGAATTCCTTCATGCGCCGCAGGCCCTCGCGGATATTGTCCTCGCTGGTGGCATAGGCCAGGCGGACGAAGCCCTCGCCGCCCTCGCCGAAGCCGGTGCCGGGCACCACCACCACATGCTTCTCCTTCAGCAGCCGCATGGCAAACTCCCGGGAGGGGATGCCCAGCTTGGAGATGTTGGGGAAGGCGTAAAATGCGCCCTTGGGCATCAGGCAGCTGACACCCTTCATATCGTTGAGGCCCTCCACAATGATCTCACGGCGGCGGCGATACTGGCGCTTCATCTCCTCCACGCACTCCTGGCTGCCGTTCAGCGCGGCCACGCCGCTCCACTGCATGCCCTCGTTCACGGAGGACAGCACGTTCTCCAGCAGCTTGGTCATCACCACGATGACCTCCTCCGGCGCCACCGCCCAGGCCAGGCGCATGCCGGTCATGGCGTAGGTCTTGGAGAAGCCGTCCACCACCACGGTGCGCTCCTTCATGCCGGGGAAGCCGGCGATGCTGGTGTAGGGCTCATCGTCCCACAGCAGCTCACGGTAGATCTCATCGGTGAGGATATACAGGTCGTTTGCCTTGGCAAAGTCTGCGATCTGGCGCAGGTTGTCGGCGCTGGCCACGCCGCCGGTGGGGTTGGACGGGGAGTTCAGCAGGATCATCTTGGTCTTGGGCGTAAGGGCCGCCTGCAGGTCAGCCACATCGTACATGAAGCCGTTTTCCTCCTTCAGGCGGATAGGCACAGGCACCGCGCCCACCTGCATCATCAGGCCCACATAGTTGGCCCAGCCCGGATCCGGCACCAGAACCTCGTCGCCGATATCCAGCATGGCGGTGCAGGCCAGGTTCAGCATGCTGATGGCGCCGGCGCCGATAAGGACCTCGCTGGGCTTATAGTCCAGGCCACGTCTCTTGTAAAGATCAGACACCGCCTGCCGCAGAGCCGGGATGCCCGCGTTGGGGGTATAGTGCGTCTCGCCCCGCTGCAGGGAAGCCACCGTCGCGTCGATGACGTGCTGAGGGGCGGTGAAATCCGGCTCGCCCAGGGCGAAGCTGATGACATTATCCAGCCCCGTCTGCAGGGCGAACATCTCGCGGATAACGGAATGGGGCGTTTTCTGACTCTTATTGGAAATGAATGACATAGCGATCTCTATCCTTTCTATTTCGGTTTTACCGGGGGAGTTGTTGAGAGACAGGCGCGACACCACACGGAGCCTTGGTCACCCGGTCACGCCGCATGGCAGCAATGCCTCATGCAGATTCCGGTGCGGCAGCGTGTGGTGTCGCTTCTATTGTGAGGGGGTAAGTATCAGGCGTTGAATCTTTCCTTGTCCAGGATGCCCAGGCGGTTGGCAATGCACACCATGCCGCAGCAGTCGCCGGTGACGTTCAGAGTAGTGGAGGCCACATCCAGCAGGACATAGACGCCGGCCACCATCGCGGTGACTTCCTCATTGGGCAGACCCATGGTAGCCAGGCAGATGGAGCACATCACGATGCCGCCGCCGGGAACGCCGGCTGCACCGGCGGAGCAGACCACGCACATGACGACCATGAAGATGATCTGCCACACGCTGAAGTGGACGCCGAAGGCGTGTGCCGCGAAGAGGGTGTAAACGGTGTACTCAATGGCAGCGCCGTCCATATTGATGGTAGCGGCGGGAGCGGCGCACAGGTTCACCACGTCGTCAGGCACGCCGTTCTTTTCCTTGGAGACCTCCATAGTCACAGGCAGGGTAGCTGCGCTGGACTGGGTGGAGAAAGCCATGAGGATGACGGAAACAATGTTCTTGAAGAACTTGATGGGGTTGACGCGGCCAAAGAAGCGGAGCAGCAGGGGCAGGAACACCAGCATGTGCACCAGGGAGCCGCCCCACATGGTCAGCACCAGGCTGAAGATTTCCTTCAGGTTCTGAACGCCGGTGGTACCCACCAGGTTGGCGATCAGGCAGAACACGCCGTAGGGAGCCACCGTCATGATGACCTCGACCATTCTCTGCATAATGATGTTGCAGCCTTCCACCACCATGGCCACCAGATCCACAGCGTTGCTGTTCTTGCGCATCTGGGTGATCATGATACCGAAGAAGATAGCGAAAACGATGATCTGGACCAGGGTGCCGTTGGAGAGAGCGGCAAATACGTTATCGGGGACCCACTCCACAACACTCTCGACCATGTTGACCTGCTGGACGCTTTCGTCCACAGTCTCCTGCAGGACCAGGCCCTTGCCTGCGCCGCTGATGGTGATGGCCAGGCAGCCCAGCACACCGGCGATGGCGGAGCTGAGGAAGGTATACAGCAGGAACTGGCCGCCGATTTTCTTCAGCTTGACAATGTCAGCCACGTTGGCGATACCGGCGATGATGCTGAACAGCACCAGGGGATATACGCACATTTTCAGCAGGCGGATAAACAGTGTGCCGATAAAGGCAACATACGAGGCCTTCTCCTTAAAGATCAGGCCGGCGACCACGCCAAGCACCAGGGCAATGGCCAGCTTTACGGGGATGCTAAGCTTTTTCTTCTTAGCTTTTGCTTCACTCATAACAGGTCCTCCTCTTTGTGTTATTTTTTCTCACTCATCTTTAATTTCACAATGCGAAATTCATTATCGCACTGTGAAATCTTGTTTATATTATTATCGCATGATAGGAAAATGTCAATCCCGCAATTTTGCCAAAAAATCTATGGGATTCATATTGCAAAACGCCAAAAAAGGGGGTATGATATGTATGTATTTTCATAATGTGGAAGGGATTGCCCATGAAAGACAACAACAATTCCGTCCAATCCATTGATCGTGTATTGGACATTTTGGAGGCGCTGTCCGCCGCGCCCCAGGGCCTTGCCCTGTCGGAGCTGGCGGCGGCCACCTCTCTCCACGCCAGCACCGCCCACCGGCTGCTGGCATCGCTGGTGGGTCGAGGCTATGCGCGCAAGGACCCGGAGAGCGGGAAATACCGTCTGACCCTGCGGCTGTATGAGATCTCCCGCCGGGTGTCCTCCGTTCTGGACCTGTTCACCGCGTCAAAGCCCATTTTGGAGGTCTTGTCCAACGAGGTCAAGGAGGTGATCCACCTGGTGGAGCGAGACGGGAACGAGGTGGTCTACCTGTACAAGTTTGAGCCCTTTTCCCGCCCCATCAATATCACCTCCTCCGTGGGCCTGCACAACCCCATGTACTGCACCGGCGTGGGAAAAAGCATCATGGCCTACCTGCCCGAGAAGGAGGTGCGCACCATTTGGGAGCAGACCCAGGTCGTCCGCTTCACCCCCAAGACCATCGCCACCTGGGAGGATCTGCAGGCGGATCTGGCTCTCATTCGTCAGCGCGGCTACGCCATTGATGACGAGGAGCACGACCTGGGCGTCCGGTGTGTTGCGGCCCCTATTTTCAACTGGAACGGCATGCCCGTAGGTGCCATGAGTATTTCCGGCCTGTCGGTCCGGATGACCGATGCCACCATTGAGAGATTTGCCCCCAAGCTGCTGCACACCGCCGGGGAGATCAGCAAATCTATGGGCTGGCGCCCCTGAAGCGCAGCACATTATCCCCCAAAAACCAAGGCACCCTCTTTGCAGAGGGTGCCTTGCAGTGTGTTAAAAAAGCCTCGCAGAGTTTGTCGCCCGCAGGCGGCAAAGAAATAAAATCATTTTCTCTCGCGACATGTGCGTGAGAGAAAATACCTCTCAGGCTGCCAGTGTGGAATTTATCCGTCTGTGACGGACAAATTATGCGCGCAGCAGACTGCAGTCCTTTTGTCGGAAAAAACCGGAGGGTTTTTCCGACAATCTCCAAGGCACCCTCTTTGCAGAGGGTGCCTTGATCTGTTCATTTCTATATTACAGGAATTTATCCAGCTCTCGCTCGGCTTTTTCCATTTTCTTGACCTTCGGGCTGCGGTAGAGTTTACCCCGAGCCATGACCAGGTCCATATGGCGGAGGGCCTTCAGATCCTCCAGGGGATTTCCCTTTGTAACGGCGAGGTCCGCACACTTGCCCGGCTCCAGGGAGCCGGTCTCCGCCCCCAGGCCCACCAGCCGGGCGTTGCCCAGGGTGGCCGTATGCAGAGCGAAGGCATTGGAGACATTGCAGAGCTTGTGGAAGTAATAGACCTCCCGCCACATGTCGTAGTGTGTGATGTAGGGGCAGCCGGTGTCAGTGCCCAGGCCCACGGGGATGCCGTTTTTCAGGCATGCCTTGGCGCAGTCGATGATGCCGTCCATGACGAGCTTACCGTTGTACTGCTCCGTTTCCGATGCACCGGTGACGCTGCGGTCAAACATGGCGTAGGGCAGAGCCGGGGAAATGGTGGCGATGTGGCAGGCATGGCGCTCCTTGAACAGGCGCAAGATCTCCTCATCGGGCTTGGCGCCGTGCTCAATGGTGTCCACCCCGCCCTCCAGGGCCACCCGGACCCCCTGGGGGCTCTCTACATGGGCGGCCACCGGCAGACCCAGGGCATGGGCCTGGTCACAGGCGGCCTTCACCACCTCCGGGGGCATTTTCAGCTCCCCGGGCTCGCCCTTGCTCTTGGCGTCCAGCACACCGCCGGTGATCATCAGCTTAATAAGATCGGGCTTATCCTCTGCGATTTTTCGCACCAGAGCCGCCGCCTCCTCCGGAGAGGCAGCCTCATAGGCCAGAGACCCGGCCATATGACCCCCGGGCACGGACACGGCCATGTTGCCCGCCAGAATGCGGGGGCCCACGGCCTTGCCGGAGAGGATTTTATCCCGCAGGCAGGAATCCACCGCCTGGATGCCGCCCACGGAGCGCAGGGTGGTCACGCCGGAGAGCAGCTCCGTCTTGGCATAGCCCGCACAGACCCGGAAGGTGATGGCCCGGAGGAGGGCATTGCTGGTCATCAGACGGACAATCCTTTTCGTGTCCTTCTGCTTGACGGTGGGCCTTCCCGAGGCGGGCAGGTGGACATGGAGGTTAATAAGCCCCGGCATCACATAGCCGCCGGTCAGGTCGATCCTTTCATAGCCGGATCCTTCGGTGCCGGCGGGGACGATGGCCTCGATCCGGTCGCCGTTTACAAGGATGCTCAGGCCCGGCCGGGGCTGCATGGTCTCCGTGCCGTCCAGCAGGATGCCGTTTATCAGTGCGTATTTCATAGGATACGCTCCTTTCTGTTTCATTTTGCCGGATGGGTCAGCCGGTCTACGGCGGCCCGGGCGGCGGAGGCAGCGTCAGGAGTGTAGAGGTCCGCATGGATCTCATCGCAGAAGCTCTGGCTGATGGGCGCACCGCCCACCATAATGCACACCCGATCCCGGATGCCGGCTTCCCGGGCCAGGTCCACCACCTGGCGCATCTGCTGCATGGTGGTGGTCAGCAGAGCCGAGCAGGCGATGATGTCGCAGTGATGCTCCCGGGCTGCGTAAATAAATTCCTCCGGCGGCACGTCGGCCCCCAGATCATACACCTGGATATTACTGCCCTCCAGCATGATTTTCACCAGGTTTTTGCCGATGTCGTGCATATCGCCCCGGACGGTACCGATACAGGCCGAGCCGATGGTCTGCCGGGCGCCGGCCGCGTCCACCATATGGGGCTTCAGCAGCGCTGTGGCGGCGGCCATGCATCGGGCCGCCATGAGCATCTCCGGCACAAAGGCCCGGCTGGCGGAAAAATCCTCCCCCAGCTCGTTCATGCCCCGGATCAATCCGCCGGAGAGGATGGCTTGGGCATCTATGCCCAGGGAAAGGGCCTGCTCCGTAAGAGCCAGCACCTTCTTCTGCTGGCCCCGCTTGAGAGCTCCGGCCAAGGCGGAAAGAAAGTCGCCGGCCTCCGTCTCGACCTTTGGGGCAGCCGTTCTTGCTTTTTGCGGGGCAAAACTACGCCGGGGCACCGGCGGCAGCGGGAAAACAGGCAGATGTACGCCGGCGTTGTAGCCATCGATGGTCTCATCGATATATCGGTCGATATGAGGATAGACGGCGCCGGGGAGGCCGTAGGTGATGGATGGAATAAAGTGGCCCCCGGGCGCACAGGCGCACAGGGTGTCCTCGGTGTAGGAGCGTATCTCCTCCGGCGTGGCGTCTGCGCGGTCTATGGCTGCGCCGATGCCGCCCATGAGCACCAATTTGCCCCCCAGGTGCCGCTGGAGAGCGGGGATGTCGTTTTCCGGCAGGACCCCCTGCCAGACCTGGATGCCGATCTCGGCCATGTCGTCCACAATGGGCGCCAGGTAGGAGTCGGCGTGGTGGACGGCGATGCACCCCCGTGAGCGGATATAGCCATAGAAGCGGCGGTAGGGCTCCTTGAAGAATTCCCGCCACATATCCGGGTGCATGAACAGGGCGTCCTTGGTGCCCCAATCATCATGGGAGAAGATCACGTCCGGGTGCAGATTCTCTATAAGCAGCTTTACATAGCCCAGGCGGTAGTCGGTGATGTAGTCGATGAGCCGGTGCATTTCCTCCGGATGCTCATAGAGGGCGGTGAGGGTATTTTCAAAGCCCATGAGGAAGTGGCACTGCTCAAAAATGCCCGTGCCCATAAAGCCCGCCAGAAGCTTTTCCTCCCCGGCGGCAGAGCGGGCGGCGGTGCGGCAGGCCTCCCAGCCCCGGGCGCAGTTGGCCGCCAGGTCCGGGGCGTGGACCGTCTCCTCCCAGCGCGTTACATCCGGGCAGACGGTAAGGTCATCTGTATGGACGGGGATAGCACCCGGTGCATCCTCCGGAAAGCTGATGGTGGTGCCCCAGCGGTCCCGGCTGACGGTGCCCCGGCGGCGATTGCCCCGCAGATAGGTGTTGATGGGATCCGTAAGGCACAGGTGCAGGGCCTCATATTGCTTGAGCATGCGCTCCGGGTGACCATCCGGCTGCAGCAGCTCCAAAAAAATTTCCTTAGGGGTTTGCATAGCGTTTCACTCCTCCCGGCAGAGTACACAGGCCGTATAGGTCATGGTCTGTGCGCCGTAATTATATTCCAGGCCCGATTGGCGGCATATATCGCTGACCCACAGGCCATAGGCCTCCATGGACGACAGCCGCCTGGTCGGGTAGCGGCAAGGGGCCGATGGGCAGGTACATCGGCGGCAAAGGGTGCAGGCCCCTGCCGTAAGGGCCAGGCAGTCCGGATGCAGCAGCCGGGCCTGCCGGGCAAAGCTCTCAAAGGCTTTTTTGTGCTGCCGGGCCAGGCGCTGCATACCCTGGTAATCAAATTCATCGGCCAAGGAACCGGTGGTCTGCACCAGAACGCCGCTGCGGCACCGGCGAATCTCCTCCTCTGCCCGGGCCAAGGAGCCGCACCTCGGCGGGCAGGCCCAGTTTTTGCCGTACTGCCCGCAGCGGTCCGCCGCGCACATCTCCCGCACGGAGGGCAGGGGCCGGAAGGCCGAGAGGTTCGCCGGCGCCCAATGGGAAAAGCCGTTTTCTTTTGCCAAAGTCATCAGCCGCTCCATTGGCACCCTCCCCCCTCTTGACAAAGCCTGCCGAGATTGCTAAAAATTATAGTAGGCAAGCTAACTACAGTATAGTACAGTATAATAATGGTAATTGCTTGTGTCAAGTATCCCGCACTTCCCCGGTGTAAAAACCTGCGCCGGGAAATCGGAAAATAACGGAACTCTTTTCCATGCCCTATCCGGGGCTTTTCTATGAGTATTTAATGAAACGGAGGACGCATTATGCAAATTCAATTCCCCCTGATCCTGGACGGCGCTACAGGCACCGAGCTGCAAAAACGGGGTTTTACCGGCGACGTATGTGCCGAGGAGTGGGTGCTGGCCCACCCGGAGGCCATTGCGGATATCCAGCGCGGGTATGTGCAGGCCGGGAGCCAGGTGCTCTACTGCCCCAGCTTTGGTGCCAACCGCCAAAAGCTGGAGGAGCATGGGATCTTCAACAAAACCGCGGACTATAACCGCCGCCTGGCGGAGCTGTCAAAAAAGGCGGCAGAGGGCCGGGCCCTGATAGCCGGGGATCTCTCCCCCACCGGGCTGTTTTTGGCGCCCATGGGCCAGGCCTCCTTTGAGGAGCTGGTGGACATTTATGCGGATCAGGCGGCAGGCTTGGAGCAGGCCGGGGTGGATCTGTATGTCATCGAGACCATGATGACCCTGTCCGATGCCCGGGCAGCGGTGCTGGCTGTGCGTAATGTCAGCGAAAAGCCCATCCTGGTCACTTTTACCTGCGATGAAAATGGCCGCAGCATCTCCGGAACGGACATTACAGCGGCGGTGACGGTACTCCAGGGCATGGGCATCGACGCTTTCGGCCTCAACTGCTCCGCCGGGCCCCGGGAGATGCTGCCGCAGCTGAAGCGGCTGCGGGAATACGCCCGGGTGCCGCTGATCGCCAAGCCCAACGCCGGGATGCCCCAGATCGTGGACGGCAAGGCGGTATATCACTGCCCGCCGGAGGAATTCACGGCCCTGGTGCCGGAATTTCTGCAGGCAGGGGTGGCCATCTTCGGCGGCTGCTGCGGCACGGATGCAGGGCACATCGCGGCACTAAAAAAAGCTCTGGACGGGGCGCAGATCACACCTCCCGCGCCGCAGCACACGGCGCTCCTCCCGGCGGCCACGGAAAAGCTGCCCATGTATTTGCCGGTGGATGCCAGGCACGGAGCGGTGATCGCCGTGACGGAGAGCCTGGAGGACGATCTGCTGGAGGCCATGGACGGGGACGAGCCTATGGTGGCTGTGGCACTGACAAGCTCGGCAGACGCAGAGGCCCTGGCGGACGTGCAGTACATGATCCAAAAGCCCCTGTGCCTGGTGTGCGATGACGGGGATGTGCTGGAGGCTGCGCTGCGAGTCTATCAGGGCCGGGCGCTGTATGAGGGCCCGGTGCCGGAGGAGCGGCTGGAAACGCTGCGAAAAAAGTATGGCGTGATCTATTAAGCGTGGGGATCAAAAGCCGCCGGAGGTAAGGTGCGGGGCGGCCTCAGCTAAGGCGCAAAGCAGCCGCATCAAAATGGCGACAGATGATGTCACGGGCAGAGCGAAGCGGGACAGCTTATCCCAAATGGATCCACTGATACTCCCGGGTATGGCAATGGCAAATTTACGGTTTCTGAACGGTTTGCAGCGGGGCTCCTTGACTTTTACGGTGCAATGCGCTAAAATGTGAACAGTTTGAGGAACCGCCTGGGGAGCAGGCAAAAATAAAAAGAGCCGCAGCGCCGGAAGCTTTTCCGGGGCGGATTTTTTGCGGCCGGACGGGAGAAGCAATGAAACAGAAAAACACCAAGAATTTCGGCACCCGCTGGGGCTTTATCCTGGCCTCGGTGGGCTCCGCCGTGGGCATGGCCAATGTGTGGGGCTTCCCCAACAAGCTGGGCAGCAACGGCGGCGGCGCATTTCTGCTGATCTACCTGCTGTTCGTGTTCATTTTCAGCTATGTGGGGCTGCCGGCGGAATTTGCCATGGGCCGCCGGGCCGGGACCGGCACCCTGGGCGCCTATGAAAACGCCTGGGCCACCCGCAGCAAGAACATGGGCAAGGCCGGCGGGCTTCTGGGCTGGCTGCCCCTGGCGGGGTCGCTGTGCATCGCCCTGGGATACGCGGTCATCGTGACCTATATTCTCAAGGCGCTGGTGGACTCCGTGGCGGGCACGCTGATGACCACCGACACCGCGGCCTGGTTTGGCGAGTTCTCCTCCACACCCTTTTCCGTGGTCCCCTACCATATCATTGTGGTGGTGGGCACGCTGCTGACCCTGTATTTGGGCGCCCGCAGCATTGAAAAAACCAACAAGATCATGATGCCTGTGTTCTTCATCATTTTCCTGGTTTTGGCGGTACGGGTAGCACTTCTCCCCGGCTCCTCCGCCGGTTATCGCTTTATGTTCACACCGAACTGGGCGGCACTGAAGGACCCCATGATCTGGATCTGGGCCATGGGTCAGGCCTTCTTCTCCCTGTCGGTGACGGGCAGCGGTATGATCGTGTACGGCGCGTATTTGTCCAAGGAGGAGGATGTGGTACACATGGCCCAGCGGACGGCGCTGTTTGACACCATTGCAGCGGTGGTGGCGGCGCTGGTCATCATCCCCGCCTGCTTCTCCTATAACCTGGATGTGGGTGCGGGGCCGGGGCTGCTGTTTGTGACCCTGCCCACCATTTTGCAGGATATCCCCTTGGGCCGGCTGTTTGCCATCATCCTGTATGTGGCCATGATTTTTGCGGGAATCAGCTCCCTGCAGAACATGTTTGAGGCGGTGGTGGAGTCGCTGATGCACAAATTCCCCAAGCTGAGCCGCACGGCGGCCCTGGCCATCCTGTGCGCGCTGTGCCTGGGCATCGGCCTGTTTATGGAGCCCATCGCCAAGTGGGGCACCTGGATGGATCTGGTTTCCATCTACATCATCCCCATCGGGGCCACCCTGGGCGCGGTGTCGTGGTTCTATGTAATGAAGAAGGACGACCTGCTGACGGCTATCAACACCGGCAGCCACAAGACCCGGGGCGCCCTGTGGTACAGCGTGGGCCGGTATGTGTATGTGCCCTTGGCGCTGGTGCTGTGCCTGGTGGCACTGATCGGCGGCGTGGCCTTTTAAGAAAAAATTGAAATTGGGCATAAGAATCCCCTCCGGAAGCCGCGGCTTCCGGAGGGGATTCTGCGTGTAGGGCAGCGGGTCGTAGGGGAGCCTTTTAGGAGTACGGATTGCCACAGCCAGTGTGCGCACTGGCTGTGGCAATGACGGGCTTTTTGCAAGGGGTACAGTGGGACGGCGGGACACATGGGTCCCGCCCTACACGGCATTATTTTGTAGGGGCGGACGACCCTGTCCGCCCGGCTCGGCGCGTTCCTTGTGGTGCGTAGGGGAGGGGCTCTGCCCCTCCCGCGGGCGACCGCGAGGGTCGCCCCTACGGACGGGCACAAGGAGCGCGGTAAAGCGGGGCGTCGAGGACGCCGCCCCCTACGGAGGGGAACAAGAAGTGCGGTATGGCGGGCGGGGCAGCTGTGAGCGCAGGCGGTGGAGAGTGACATAGACATGATTTTCCGAGAGGGAGAAACGCTTGGCGATGTCGGCCACGCTGTCAAAATACCAGTAGCGGCAGACAAAAATAGCCGCCGGCAGCATCTAAGCTGTTCGGCGACTATTTGTTTTTATTGAGATGTTCTTTTAAAATAAGATTTATATATTGTGAAAGGGATCGATCATCGTTTTCGGCTTCAATTTTTATCTTTTCCAGAATATCGCTATCTATTGTAATACTGATTTTCTCTTTTAATGCTTTCACATAACCACCCCTCTTTTTTATTTATTTTATCATACTGTGAGATTTTATATTGACAAATCGTATAAAGTAGGATAAAGTAGGATTATAAACTTGCATAGAAATGAAAGGAGCTCATATTATGGCAAAGTTTTCTTATGGAATGTCCGATAACGAAGCTATTCTTGCGTTTAAGCAAAATTTTATGGGTCAAGGCGTTGGAAATGTTGCAATCCTGAAGGATAAAGGTAATGAATTCACGCTCGGTGCTCCCGGCATGACCGTAAAGGTTTCCTTTAAAAACGGCATCTGCACAACAGCAGCTTCTCTGGCGGGAAAAATTCTGGAAGGCACTGTAAATACGAAAATTGAATTAATTGATGGATTTACGAAAATGTAAAGTATCCACACTCGCAAGTTTAAGCCCCCACTCTCGTTTACCTGTGCAAACGAGAATGGGGACTTATCCATTTTCATACTCAAAAGAGAAAAAGGCCTGGAAAAGATGCTCTTTTCCAGGCCTTTGTTTCTTATCCCCACAGGGCAGTGAGCATGGGGATGATCTGCTTTTTGCGGCTCATGACACCGGGCAGGAACAGGGTGTTGTCCTTGGGCTCCACCGAGAAAGCGTTGCGGATGGCATCGTCGCTGCCCACATACAGCAGCTGCGTGCCCTCCAGCAGAACATCCGTGAGCATCAGCAGTACCATGTCGTAGTGGTGCTCGTCCCGGATGCGGTTCATCTCCCGGAGCAGCTCCTCCTTGCGGCTCATGATGTCCAGAGAGTCCAGGCAGGTGATCTGCCCCACGCCCAGCACCTGCTCGGCGATATGGAACTCCTTGAAGTCTGAGGCGATCATCTCCTGCACCGGCTTATCCGGGCTGACGGAGGCAAACAGCTCCTTGCCCAGATCGTCCAGCTTGATATTGGCAATGCGAGCCAGACGCTCGGCCATGGAGATATCCCGCTTGGTGCAGGTGGGCGACTTGAACATCACCGTGTCGGACAGAATGGCCGCCGCCATAAGCCCGGCCATGGGTCCGGAGGGGATGACGCCGTGCTCCTGATACATGGCGGCGATGATGGTATTTGTGCTGCCCACAGGCTCATTGCGCACATGAATGGGCTGGGCGGTTTGGATGTCCGCCAGGCGGTGGTGGTCAATGATTTCCAAAATCTCCGCCTGATCCAAGCCCGGCACGGATTGGGCAAACTCGTTGTGATCCACCAGCACCACCTGCTTGCGCCGGGGGCGCAGCAAATGATACCGGGACAGGGTGCCCACGACTTTTTCGTTTTCGTCCAGCACGGGGTAGCTGCGGTAGCGGCTCTTGAGCACCACCTCCCGGACGTCGTCAATATAATCGTCCAGGTGGAAGCAAACGATCTCCCCCCGCTGGCAGGGCCGGGAAATGGGGATAGATTGGTAGATCAGGCGGCAGGCGCGGCCGGCAGTAAAGGGCGTGGATATGATGCAGGTATTGCCGGCATAATCCTCCAGCGCGGGATCAACGTCTGCACGGCAGATGATCAGGCAGCTGACATGCTGATCCAGGGCCCGCTGGATCATATCCGGCTGGCTGGCCACCAGGACAATATTGTTTCTGCCGGAAAAACGCAGGTTCTCCGCGGCCTGGGGCATAGCCACCACAACGCTGCCGCTGATGTTGGTGGGCACGCTGCCGCCCTCGTTGACGATGCGCCCCTCCAGTACACTGACCAGGTTAAACACCGGCAGCTCCTCCACCTGGCTGTCCACCAAGGTCTCCATGCTGAAGGTAGCGATGTCTCCGGCAGAAAGCATGCCGTACAGAGTGCCATCGTCATTCACCACGGGGACGGCGGAAATGCGCTGCTCCCGCATCACATGCCAGGCCCGGTCCATGGTGACGGAGGAGCTGAGGCAGGGGGGCGTGTCATACTCCAGGTCCCGGACCTGGGTGCGGACCGTGCGGATGGCCATGGGCTCGTTAAAGCCAAAATGCTTGAGCATGCGGTTTGTTTCATCGCTGATGTGTCCCAGGTGCGCCGCAACATACTGCCGGTCGCCCAGGGCGTTGCGCAGGGCGGCATAGGACATGGCCGCCACAATGGAATCCGTATCCGGATTGCGGTGGCCGGTTACAAAAATCTCGTTCATGGTCTCTCCTCCCGGGAGCTTTTTTACCATTATAAAGCGGCGGTAATTGATTTTCAATACGAGGATAGTATAAATTTTGGGTATTTGGTGCGATTTTTTCCGTGAAAAGGCAGAGAAGGGGCAAGAATAATAACACAGGGGAGGAAAAAGCCCCGCCGGGTGGGCGGGGCTTTGGTGTCAGGCGATGGCGATATTGGGTATGCCGCCGGAATATGCTATGGTATCCTCCGCATCCCCCTCCTCCGTGGCGTTGAAGGCTTCCCCGGGAGAGCCGATTATACCCCACTCCTGCAGGAGGGCCAGGGTGCGGGTACACTGGGGATTGAGTCTGGCGGATACGGTTCTTTCATCGCTATCCAGCATGATTTGGAGCGCGGTGTCCTGATAGACATAGAGGTCAGGATCCAGCATATTCATGTGGGCGATGTCCTCCAAAAGCGTCTGATACAGGAGCCTACACTCCTGGGCCGACAGCTCCCGCTCCATGTCCTTGTTGGGATTGCTGATGTATCCGTGGATAAGCTTTTCTGCGGTCATGCCCGTATCGTCCAGCACCAGGCTGCGGCGGAAGGCTTCCGATTCCAGCATGGCCCGGACAGCGGTGAGATCCTCATCGCGCAGCTGGTACTTCCGGGAGAGGGTCCCGCCGTTTTTCAGATTGTAGGTGATGTAAATGGTGTTTATCCCCAACGAGTCAGGGGTACGGTTTTCCCCGGCAGCGCGGCCAGCAAGGTAGCGATGGGCCTGCACAATGGCGCCGATTTCCTCCGGGTCGGTGATTTTTGCCGTGCTTCGGTAGATAGACCGCTGATAGATTCCCACAGACTCCACCTGGCTGACCTGGGGGACACGGCGCTCATAGCCGAATACATCCGCCCGAATACACAGGCACAGGGCTACCAGGGCAATGCACAGGGCCAGCAGCTCCGGCCAGAGCTTGCCAAAGACTCGGGGCGTGCGGGCAATGAGCATCTGCGTGCCGATCATGCACACCAGGCCCAGGGTCACGATGCAGGCCAGCAGAGCCTGGGTATTGCCGGTGCAGTTGAGCATCTCCGCCAGCACAAGGCCCAGCCCCAGGCCACCCAGCAGACCCACAGCCCACCGCACCACCGGGCGCAGAGGCCGAAAGGCCAGGGTGTCACCGGAGGCCTCGCTGCGGCGGATGCGATAGAGCAGGGCGCCGGCCGCCAGCAGCACCAGGGCCGCGATGCCATACACCAGCAGGCTCTTCCATGCGGAGGCGGTCAAAGCGAAGGTGCCGTCCTCCGCGTACATCTCCTGCAGGTCCAGGTGCAGGCGCAGGACCGGAGTGAGCCAGGTCACAATATGGTTCCGCCCTATGGAATACACCGTGTCGTTATAGCTGGGGTAGAAGATGCTGCACATACCGTCCGCCAGGATACGGCAGAAGATGGCCACGCAGTTTACCGCGCCGTAAGCCACGGCCATGGCCGGGAGCCAGCCGCAGAGCATACAGCAAAAGATACCCAGGGAGAAAAACAGCAGGAAGGTCACCAGGGAGAACACCAGCCAGGAAAGGCTGGCCCCCCAATGGGTGACACCGCTCTGCGCTGAAAGCAGGCAGATCAGCACATTGCTCGCCGCCACGCAGCCCACGCCGCAGAGCACATGGGTGCGGAACTGGCAGCCACGGCTGGCGGGGAAGCTGTGCATACCGTAGGTACCCCGAGGGCTGGACAGATAGGAAAACAGGGCCATGGCCAGCATAATGCCGAAAATGAGATTCATCCAAATGGCGGCGGTGGTGGACGTGCCGAGGATCTCCATGGCAGTTCTTCTGGCCTGCAGTAAAAAGTCATCCGGCGAGGGATCCACATCGTTCCACATCCGCAGGGGCAAAATCAAAAACCACAGGAAGGTATAGCCGGCCAAGAGGGGCCAGCAGCGGCGCAGATCGCTGCGCAGCAGGGCCGGATTAAAGCAGGATTTTGTGAGCAGCATCGTCCGCACCTCCTAATTCATAGATGAAAATTTCCTCCAGGGTCAGGGGGATGGCCTCCAGCAGCACCGGATCGGTGATCTGCATACGGCGGCAGATCTCCTCGCTGCTGCCGCGCATGATATAGGTATGCACCCGGCCCACCTGAGAGTGGTGCAGGATCTGCAGCTCCGTGGGGAGCGTGGGCTCCTCTGCCGTTTTGTAGGCCACCTGTATTTTCACGGTGTTATCCTGCAGGTCCGAGAGGGTGCGCTCTAAAAGCACCTTTCCCTTATCCATAATGCCCACATGGTCACACACATCCTCCAGCTCCCGGAGGTTGTGGCTGGAGAGGAGCACCGTGGTGCCCCGGGCGGACACATCATCCAGCAGCACCTGCCACACCTGCCGGCGCATGACGGGATCCAGGCCGTCCACCGGCTCATCCAGCACCAGGTACTCCGGCAGGCAGCTCATGGTGATCCAAAAGGCCGCCTGGCGCTGCATACCCTTGCTCATGCGGCGGATGGGCTTCTTTTCCGGCAAGCGAAATAGCTCCCGAAGCTTTTCAAACCGTCCCCCATCAAACCGGGGATACATGCCCGCGTAGAGCTTGGCCATTTCCCGGATGGTGGATTGATTATAGTAGAACCAGTCATCGGGAATGGAGACGATGCGCTCCTTGACATGGCGGTTTTCAAACACCGGAACGCCGTTTACCAGCACCTGGCCGGAATCCTGCTTATACACACCGGTGATGTGGCGCAGCAGCGTGGACTTGCCCGCCCCGTTGGGGCCCACCAGACCGTACACCGCCCCCTTGGGCACGGTGAGGGTGGCGCTGTCCAGAGCTGTGAAGCCGTCAAAGGTTTTTACCAATTTTTTTACTTCGATCATTTCTCTTCCTCCTCTCTCCACAGATCCAGCCACTGCTGCTCTGTCATGCCCAGCTGCCGCAGCTCCAGTATCGTGTCGTGCAGACCCTCCGTAAGCTCTGCCATGCGGCGCCGGCCTTGGTCGCCGTCCTCGGCCACAAAGCTGCCCCGGCCCGCCACGGAATATACAAAGCCCTCCGCCTCCAGCTGGGCCATGGCCCGCTGAATGGTGTTGGGGTTGATGGCCAGCTCCGTGGCCAGCTTGCGCACCGAGGGCAGCTGGTCCCCCGGCTGCAGTACACCGGTCACCATCAGACGCCGCAGCCCGTCCCGCACCTGCTGGTGGATGGGCCGGCTGTCCCGATAGTCCAAATGAAGCACATCGTCTCCTCCCCTCTTGTGTTTTTGGTGTATTAGTAGTATTAGTACGGTTAATATATCACGGCAATTTGCCCCTGTCAAGGGGGAAAACTGGGAATATTTTCGCCCGGCGGCGGGCATGATGGAGAGGGGAAATGCGCAGGACGGGCATAAGAATTTGTGCAGACCCGGAACGGGCCGTCCCTACAAGGAGACGGGGATACGGATTGCCACACCAGTGACGTCGGTCACTGGCTCGCAATGACAGGTTTGCAAGAGCTGCGGTGGGCGGCGGGACACATGGGTCCCACCGCCCTACAGAAAATTTTTGTAGGGCAGGGCCCGCGTGCCCTGCCGGGAGGCTGCGGTGCAGGCCCGGTGCGGGTCGTCCGGTAGGCCGACCCCTACGCACCGTTTACCGGTAAAAAGCCGTAGGGGGCGGCGTCCCCGACGCCCCGTGCCCCACACACGGGCAACCGCATAATTCGCTTCCTACATATTTACAATAAGGAGGAACAACTATGAAGGCTATGGTCTATCAGAAAAGCTGCATTCAGTGCGGGCTGTGCGCGTCCGTGTGTCCGGAGGTGTTTTCCCTGCTGCCGGGACAGGCGGCGGTGGCCCGGGACGAGGACATCCCCACTAATCTGCAGGTCAGCGCCCGGGCGGCGGCGGAGGGCTGTCCTACAGACGCTATTTCCATCCAATAAAAATATTCCCGATTTTTTAAAATCATGCTTTACAAGCCACGGGGAGTGTGGTATCTTATTATGGTACGCTACCATGCGTATGAATTGCCCTTGCCTTAGTCCCGCGGATGCTTCACCCGTCCCGGCACTCAGACAGCGGGCAGACATAAAAGAAAGGTGGAACTAAACCATGATGCTGAAAGACCAAAAGACCTCTATCATCGAGGCCAACCGTACCCACGAGAACGACACCGGCTCCCCTGAGGTGCAGGTGGCTATCCTCACCGAGCGTATCAGCCAGCTCACCGCCCATCTGAAGGTGCATCCCCACGACTTCCACAGCCGCCGCGGTATGCAGATGATGATCGGTAAGCGCCGTCGTCTGCTGGACTATCTGGCCAAGAAGGACATTGAGCGCTATCGTGCTCTGATCGCCAAGCTGGGTCTGCGTCGATAATTTCAGGAACCCGGGTGGTGCAGGCTCTCCTGCGCCACCCTGTTTTCACATTTACCTGCCGCATCAATTTATCCCGCCGGAGAAAACAGCACCTTTAGCGTTTGAAACTGCGCCCTGCATCCGGGACGTGCTTTCAAGTGCTAAAGGGTTTATCTCCGAGGGGAAAATCCAATTTAAAAAAGGAGATAAAACCATGTCAACGATCATTACCAAGCGCCAGTTCCCCGGCTATCACAAGTATGAGATGGATCTGGCCGGCCGCCCCCTGACGCTGGAGGTGGGCAAGCTGGCGGAGCTTGCCAACGCCGCCGTGATGGTGGGCTACGGCGACACCCGGGTGCTCTGCTGCGTCACCGCCGCCCCCCGTCCCCGGGACGGCATCGACTTCTTCCCCCTGAGCGTGGACTTTGAGGAGAAGATGTACTCCGTGGGCCGGATCCCCGGCAGCTTTAACCGCCGCGAGGGCCGCCCCGGCGAGAAGGGCATCCTCACCAGCCGCGTCATCGACCGGCCCATCCGCCCCCTGTTCCCCTCCGATTTCCGCAACGATGTGTCCGTCATGTGCACCGTGATGGCCGTGGATCACGACTGCTCCCCCGAGGTAGCCGCCCTCATCGGTACCTCCGCCGCCCTGGCCATTTCCGACATCCCCTGGAATGGGCCCGTGGCCGCCCTGAAGGTGGGCCTGGTGGACGGCAAGCTGCTCTTTAACCCCACCAGCGAGCAGCGCAAGGTCAGCGACCTGGATGTGACCGTGGTGTCCACGGGCAAGAAGGTGGTCATGATCGAGGCCGGCGCTAATGAGGTGCCCAACGATGTGATGTTTGAGGCCATCCGTATGGCCCACGAGGAGAATCAGAAGCAGATCGCCCTCATCAATCAGATGGTCGCCGAGATCGGCAAGCCCAAGTTTGACTATCCCCACGCCGACTTCAACCAGGAGCTGTTTGACAAGATCGTTGCCGACTTCATGGACGAAGCCAAGGCCGCCATGGACACCGACGACAAGAATATCCGCGAGGCCCGCTGGAACGAGATGATCGAGCACTGGCACGAGAAGTATCTGGAGGAGTATCCGGATATGGACCAGTACCTGGAGGAGTTTACCTACAAGTTCCAGAAGAAGATCGTGAAGGCCTGGCTGCTGGCAGGTCACCGTGTGGATGGCCGCCAGAAGAACGAGATCCGTCCCCTGGACGCCGAGGTGGCCGTGCTGCCCCGTGTCCACGGCTCGGGTCTGTTTACCCGGGGCCAGACCCAGGTGCTGAGCGTATGCACCCTGGATACCCTGTCCGCCAATCAGAAGCTGGACACCATCTGGGAGGAGACCGAGAAGCGCTACATGCACCACTACAACTTCCCCGGCTACTCCGTAGGCGAGGCCAAGCCCGCCCGCAGCCCCGGCCGGCGTGAGATCGGCCACGGCGCTCTGGCAGAGCGTGCCCTGCTGCCCGTGATTCCTCCGGTGGAGGAGTTCCCCTACGCCATCCGCGTGGTATCCGAGGTGGTGTCCTCTAACGGTTCTACCTCCCAGGGCTCCATCTGCGGCTCCACCCTGGCGCTGATGGATGCGGGCGTGCCCATCAAGGCCCCGGTGGCCGGCATCTCCTGCGGCCTGATCCAGGATGACGACGGCTCCTTCACCACCTTTATCGACATCCAGGGCGTGGAGGACTTCCACGGCGAGATGGACTTCAAGGTGGCCGGCACCAAGAAGGGCATCACCGCCATTCAGATGGACCTGAAGAACGACGGCCTGACCATGGAGATCATCAAGAATGCCCTGGACATCACCTACGACGCCCGTGTGCAGATCCTGGACCAGGTGATGCTGCCCTGTATCGCCGAGCCCCGGCCCGAGGTCAGCAAGTACGCCCCCAAGATGGTCACCCTGCACATTGACCCGGACAAGATCCGCGAGGTCATTGGCAAGGGCGGCAGCGTGATCCAAAAGATCGTGGCAGAGTCCGGCGCCAAAATTGACATCGATGACGACGGCACCATCCACATCGCCTCCCCCGATGCCGAGAGCTGCGCCATCGCCAAGAAGTGCATTGACGACATCGTGTTCGTGCCCGAGGTGGGCGCCCTGTACTATGGCCGCGTGGTGCGCCTGATGACCTTCGGCGCCTTCGTGGAGCTGGCCCCCGGCAAGGACGGCCTGGTGCACATCTCCAAGCTGGCCGACCACCGCATTGAGAAGGTGGAGGACGCCTGCAAGGTGGGCGACATGATGTGGGTGAAGGTCACGGAGATCGATGAAAAGGGTCGCGTGAACCTGAGCCACAAGGACGCCATGAAGGAGATCAAGGCCAAGGAGGCCGCCGGCGAGCCTATTAAATAAGGCGCGGATTTTTCCTGAATACTGCAAAAGGAGGACACCCAGTTGGTGTCCTCCTTTTTTGTGCGGCAGCGGACAGCCGCCTGCGATATATCCCCTCACATTGACAAGCTTTTCCTATGGTTTGCTATAATTTCGTCAGGTAATGCACGAAGGGCAGGACTTCTCCGGGGCTTTTTTTGAATTTCCCGACAGTTTTCCCGCATTTTTTTCGCCCGCTTCTGTTATATTCAAAAAAAAGGAGGCGGTTTACGTGAAAAATACTCTTAAAAACGACTTCCTCTCCAGCCGGGTCCGGTACATACCCTTAGAGCACATCGTGCCCAATCCCCACCAGCCCCGGCGGGATTTTGACCCGGCGGCCCTGGCGGAGCTGGCGGACAGCATCCGCCAGTACGGTGTCCTGCAGCCCGCCACGGTGCGTACCCGGGGCCGGGACTATGAGCTGGTGGCCGGAGAACGGCGTTTCCGGGCAGCCAAGCTGGCGGGGCTGAAGGAGCTGCCGTGCCTCATCGCCCAGGTGGGGGAGGAGGACTCGGCCCTGCTGGCCCTGATGGAAAATCTCCAGCGCCGGGACCTGAATTACATGGAGGAGGCAGCGGCCATTGCCCAGCTGGTGCAGCGGTGGGGCCTGAGCCAGGAGGAGGCGGCCCGGAAGCTGGGCAAAAGCCAATCCGCCGTGGCCAATAAGCTGCGGCTGCTGCGCCTGCCCGGCACCGTGGTGGAGCTGCTGCAGCAGGGAGATCTGTCCGAGCGCCACGCCCGGGCGCTGCTGCGCCTGGCAGACGAGGAGGAGCAGCTGGCGGCGGCGAAAACCATCATCGCCCGGGGGCTGAATGTGGCGCAGACAGAGGAATACATCGAGTCACTGCTGCGGAAGATCCAGGTCACGCCGCCCCACCGGCGGCCCACGTTCATCCTCAAGGATGTGCGGCTGTTCCTCAACAGCCTGGACCGCTCCCTGAGCCTCATGCGCTCGGCAGGAGTGGACGCCGCCTGCGGCCGCCAGGACACGGAGGACGAGATCCTGCTCACCATCCGGATACCTAAGGCAAGGAGGGTGGGGTGAAAGCAAAAACGGACATACGGGATCGTCTTGATCCTTGTATGGCCGTTTTCATACAGTTAAATTCCAAAAGCGGAGCAAAGACTATGACTTTTAAACATCTTCTGAGAATTCTATTTTTTCAAAAATTGGATTTTCACTGGGTTTGACGTATTTAATTCTATATATCTTGCATCTAAATTCTTCTAACGACGCATCAATACTATCAAAATAAGTTTGAAATACGATTTTACCAGGGTATCCATAAACTGGTTTTCTTTGCTCTAAAAAGTACTTATGATTTAGTTCAGAAATTATTGAAGCACATACAGGAAAGCTTCCTGTGCCATCCTTTAGCAAGTTGAAATGATATGAATCCTCTTTGAACTGAACAACCGTTTTTTCAATATTATTAAGAATTGAAAAACACATATCCTTGCGAATGCAATCGTTGGCAAAGATAAAGTCTAAGTTTCCGTATGCATTTTTCAATGTGCCTAACTCGATCAATGACGCAGCGCAGTAACTGTTCATACAATGAATAAACGCTTGCCGATATTCCTTTATTTTGGAATTGTAAAGATGCTCTAAATCATTTTCAGTATAGACGGTTTCATCAAATGGCAGTGTATTCTCTTCGTACCAAGATATTAGCTTATCTTTTGATTTATGATGTTGTTCTCCGTCTTCAGACGATATAGTCCCAAGCTGACGCCATTCGTTTGCACGTTCTTCACTAAGTGCATCTACAATTAAATTGAGCGGAGCATCTGCATCAAAGTATTTAATTTTCCTTAGTTCTTTCAAAGTGTTTGTTGCTTGAAGCCAAAAATTTTCCATTGCTTTTCGTCTTTCGACGGAATACTCTATAATTGACATAATAAATCCCAAAACAGCACTTCCGAGCATAGCCATCGAAATATCGTAATATGTTGAATTGCTACACTTGCCAATAGCAAATGCAGCTATCAACGAAACTATCGAAACAAGCAGCGTAATAATTGATAGCCATTTTTTAGCTTTCATTTTCTACCTTCCTAAGGAACAAATTCTGTTTCAAATACACAGTATATCACCATCAGGTAAATAATCAATAAATATTTTCTTCTTGTTTGGTGTTGCGTAAACTCGTTTATAAGCTGAGGGACAGGCCAACGCCTGTCCCTCTCTGTGCTATAGCTATAAATATTACTTCTTTTTCTTTGTCCGCTCCTCAATTTTCTTGCCCGTCCATTTGGCCAGGTTTACGCAGGCGGCAGCGGTGACCGCCAGCAGCACGGTGCCCAGGGCAAGCTGCTTTTTCGGCTTCATATCAGTACGCCAGCCTCTCTGCAAGGTAAGCCTTCAGCTCGCTGATAGGCACGCGCACCTGCTCCATGCTGTCCCGCTCACGGACGGTGACGCAGTTGTCGCCGGCCTTTTCCGCGTCGCCCACGGTGTCAAAGTCCACGGTGATGCAGAAGGGTGTGCCCACTTCGTCCTCCCGGCGATAGCGCTTGCCGATGGAGCCGGTCTCGTCGAAGTCGATCATCCACTCCTTGGCCAGCTCCTCGTAGATCTTGCGGGCAGGCTCGGACAGTTTCTTGCTCAGGGGCAGGACGGCCGCCTTGTAGGGGGCCAGGGCCGGGTGCAGGTGCAGCACCACGCGCACGTCGTTCTTGCTCTCGTCCACGGTTTCCTCGTCGTAGGTGTCGCACAGCACCGCCAGCACGCTGCGCTCCACGCCCAGGGACGGCTCCACCACATAGGGGATGTAGCGCTGGTTGGTCTCGGGGTCAAAGTAGGTCAGGTCCTTGCCGGAGGTATTCTGATGCTGGGTCAGGTCGTAGTCGGTGCGGTCCGCCACGCCCCACAGCTCGCCCCAGCCGAAGGGGAACAGGAACTCAAAGTCCGTGGTGGCCTTGGAGTAGAAGCACAGCTCCTCGGGATCGTGGTCACGCAGGCGCAGGTTCTCGTCCTTCAGGCCGATGCCCAGCAGCCAGTTATGGCAGAAGGTGCGCCAGTAGTTGAACCACTCCAGATCGGTGCCGGGCTTGCAGAAGAACTCCAGCTCCATCTGCTCAAACTCCCGGACCCGGAAGATGAAGTTGCCCGGGGTGATCTCGTTGCGGAAGGACTTGCCGATCTGGCACACGCCGAAGGGCAGCTTACGCCGGGTGGTGCGCTGGGTATTGACAAAGTTGGTGAAGATGCCCTGGGCGGTCTCGGGCCGCAGGTACACGGTGTTCTTGGCATCCTCGGTGACACCCTGGAAGGTCTTGAACATCAGGTTAAACTGCCGGATGTCGGTGAAATTATGCTTGCCGCAGGAGGGACAGGGGATGCTCTTGTCGTCGATATACTCCTTCATCTCCTGCTGGGAAAAGGCATCGATGGGCTTGGGCAGCTCCACGCCGTTTTCATGGCACCAATCCTCAATAAGCTTGTCGGCCCGGAAGCGCTCCTTACACTCCTTGCAATCCATAAGAGGATCGGAAAAGCCCGCCAGATGGCCGCTGGCCACCCAGGTCTGGGGATTCATCAGAATGGCCGCATCCTGGCCCACGTTGTAGGGATTTTCCTGGACGAACTTCTTCCACCAGGCCTTCTTGATATTGTTCTTCAGCTCCACACCCAGGGGGCCGTAGTCCCAGGTGTTGGCGAGGCCACCGTAGATCTCAGACCCGGCGAAAATAAAGCCGCGGTTTTTACACAGGGCAACGATCTTGTCCATGGTTTTCTCGGTGTTTTTCATAGTGATTCTCCTTTATGGTTAGATTATTCAGTTCAGTAAAAAAACGCCCTGAACTGCCGACGCAGCTCAGGGCGAACTAAAAGCATAGTCCGTGGTTCCACCTGAATTCGGAAAAATCCGCACTCAACGGCCATAACGGTGCCATCCGGCGGGCATTTCCTCCCGCAGCTCCGGGCCGCCACGCCCATCATCGCCTGTAATGCGTTTAGGGTATCACTTTTTCCCCCGGGAGTCAAGAGAAACTTTTGCGGTTTCCCGCCCAGGGTATTTTTCGCCGGGGCCGATGCCTGCGGCGGACCGACCTGAATATAAAAAAGAGAACATCCTTCCGGATGTCCTCTTGGTGCGGTTCATTAGCCAATGTTGTTCAGCTTCAGAGTCAGCGCGCTCTTCTTGTGGGCTGCATTGTTCTTGTGCAGCAGGCCCTTGGCAGCAGCCTTGTCGATGCTCTTCACTGCGACCCTGTAAGCGCCCTCGGCCTCGGTGCGATTGCCTTCAACGGCAGCAGCCTCGAACTTCTTGATAGCGGTCTTCAGTGCGGAGCGATTGGCCTTGTTGCGGGCATTACGAGCCTCGGACACCAGAACACGCTTCTTAGCAGACTTGATATTCGGCAAACCAAACACCTCCCCGATGATCAATTCCGCGCTTCAGAAATAACATCCACGCAGGATGATATTTTAGCATTGTTTCTTTCAAATTGCAAGTCTTTTTTCGAGATTTTCCGGAAAATTTTGAATATTTTCTGATACCGGCGGCAAACTACAGTTCAGCCACAACATTTTGTGTTTTAGAAAGGGGTGTGACCACAAGCGTGAGCGTACTGGGAACGGATCTGGCGCTGGAAGCGGCCCAGGCACAATTAAAAACCATCCGCCTCACCAGCCGGCCGGGCCTGACGGTGCGTCGGCGGGTACGGGATGGCTACGCCCTGACAGCCATGGATCTCACGGGCCCGCAGCAGGCGGAGAAGCTCAAGCGTCCCATGGGGAAATACATCACCATGGAGCTGACGCCCTACCTGCAGCGGCAGCAGGATTTCTTTGCCCGAGGCGCCCGATGCATTGCCCGGGAGCTGGCGGCGCTGCTGCCGGAAGGCGATGCGCCGGTGCTGGTGGTGGGCCTGGGCAACCGCTCCCTGACGGCGGACGCCGTGGGCCCGCTGGCCCTGCCCCATATCCTGGTCACCCGGCACATGCTGCAGGCCATGCCGGAGGAATTCGCGGGCTTTTCCTCTGTGGCGGCTCTGACCACCGGGGTCTTGGCGGAGACGGGATTGGAAAGCTTCGAGCTTATCGCCGCTGTAGCGGAAAAGCTGCAGCCCCGGTGCGTCATCGTTTTGGACGCACTGGCCGCCGCCGGCCGGGAAAAGCTCTGCGCCGTGCTGCAAATTACGGACGCGGGCCTGACACCCGGGTCCGGAGTAGGCAACCACCGCCGGGAGGTATCCCGAAAAACTCTGGGGGTGCCGGTGCTGGCCCTGGGCCTGCCCACGGTGATCCGGGCGGATCAGCTCATAGGCGAGGAGGCCCCGGCAGAGGGAGAGGCCCTGTTTGTCACGCCCCGGGACATCGACCAGCGGGTGCGGGAGCTGAGCCGCCTGATGGCCTACGGCATAGACCTGGCCCTGCAGCCCCATTTGACCGTGGAGGACATCACGGGGCTGCTGGGATGAGGGGAGCCCTTCCGGAAGCTCCTTTATGCGCCCCTCCCTGTAGTAGCCGCAGTTCTTCACTTTACCGACAGTCCAACCGGCGCGGCCTATATGGTCGCGCCGGTTCCTTTTTTGCTGCCTTCACTGGGGCGCCGCCAAGAGCCTCTTAAATTTTTGTGAATTCCATTATTTCCGCTTGCACAGCGCATTTTCGTGGGATATACTTATATTAATTTGTTATTTCCGAGGTGAGATTTCTGTATGAGCTCCTTTATTTCCTTTGAGAACGTGGAAAAGCGGTACGGCACGGGCGAGGTGTCCGTGCAGGCGCTGCACGACGCCAGCTTTATCATCGAAAAGGGCGAGATCTGCGTCATCGTGGGCCCCTCCGGCGCAGGCAAAACCACGCTGCTGAATATTTTGGGCGGCATGGATACCCTTACCTCCGGACAAGTGTTTTTAGATGGGCGCGAGGTCTCCGCCTTCAACAGCCGCCAGCTGGCAGACTACCGGCGGCGGGACATCGGATTCGTCTTCCAGTTTTACAACCTTATCCCCAACCTGACCGCACTGGAAAACGTGGAGATCGCCTCACAGATCGTCAAGGACCCGCTGCCGGCGGCGCAGGTCTTGCAGGACGTGGGGTTGGGCGAGCGCATGATCAATTTCCCGGCCCAGCTCTCCGGCGGCGAGCAGCAGCGCGTTGCCATCGCCCGGGCCCTGGCCAAGCGGCCCCAGCTGCTGCTGTGCGATGAGCCGACCGGTGCGCTGGACTATAACACCGGCAAGCAGATCCTGGCGCTTTTGCAGGAGCAGAGCCGCCAAAACGGCATGACCGTTGTGATCATCACCCACAACTCCGCTCTGACCGCCATGGCTGACCGGGTGATACACATCAAAAACGGCACCGTTCAGAGCATGGAGCGCAACGAACGGCCCACGCCGGTTGAGGAGATCGAATGGTAATGGGCAGTGCTTGGAGAAAAAATAATTTGCGGGAGCTGCGCCGCTCCCTGGGGCGCTGGTTGGCTATTCTGGCGATCATTGCCCTGGGCATCGGGTTTTTTGCCGGGCTCAAGGCCAGCAAGCCCGCCATGCTATTGACCGCCGAGGATTACTTGGGCGAGACGGGCTTTTACGACTTTCGCCTCATCAGCACCCTGGGCCTGACCCAGGAGGATGTGGCAGCCGCCGCACAGACAAGGGGCATTGCCGCAGCGGAGGGCTCCGTCACCGCGGACGCCGTGGGCACCATAGGCGAAGATGAGCGCACCCTCAAGGTGCTGACCCTAACGGATACGGTCAACCGCCCGAAGCTGACCTACGGACACCTGCCCCAAAAGGCCGATGAATGTCTGGCGGATATGCACCGCTTTTCCCAAAAGGACGTGGGCTCCACCGTCACCATCAGCAAGACCTCCATTGACGGCTGCCTGACCACGGATACATTTACCATTGTAGGGCTATGCACCTCTCCGCTGTACTTAAATGTAGAGCGCGGAACCACCGCACTGGGCGGCGGCTCCATCGACGGCTTCCTCTGCATTCCCAAGGACGCCTTTGCTCTGGACTATTTTACGGAGGTCTCCGTGCTTTTAGATGGCGCCGACCGGACCCTCTACTGCGATGCATACACCGATGCCGTGTCCGCCCTGCGTCCCACCCTGGAGGCCCTGCTGGCCCAGCGAGCACCGCTGCGCTATGAGCAGATCGTTGATGATGCCCGCGCAGCTCTGAGCGACGCCCAGGCGGAGTACGACAGAGGCGTGGCGGAGTATCAGGCCCAGCGAGCAGATGCCGAGGCCCAGCTGGCCGAGGCCCAGCGCCAGCTGGACAGCGGCGCCGCCCAGCTGGAGGCAAACCGGAAAAAGCTGGACGAGGCCCAGCTGACCCTGGACCAAAAGGAAAAGGAGCTGGCCGCCGGCGAGCAGGAGATTCCTAAGGGCGAAGCCGCTTTGGCTGCTGCGAAGGAGGATGCCTACCGGCAGCTGGATGAAAAGCAGGCGCAGCTGGACGAGAACCGCCAGCAGGTAGACAGCGGCCTCCTGAAGGTCAAGCTCACGGGTCTGCCCTTACAGTACGAGACGCTGCTGGTCACGCGGCTGCAGCTGCAGGGCAGGCTCGCCGTCCTGGAGGAGGGCTCGGCGGATTATAACGCCACCCAGCGGATGCTGGACGGAACACAGCGCTTGATCGAGCAGTATGAGCAGGGCGAGGTCATCCCGCAGTATCTGAAGCTCAAGGACGCCCAGGCACAGCTGGACGATGCCCAGGCGCAGCTGGACAGCGCCCGCAGCGAGGCGGACAGCACCTTTGCCGCCAAGGAGGCGGAGCTGGCCGCCGCCAAGGCGCAGATAGAAAGCGGCAAGCAGCAGCTGGCGGACGGCCGCAGCGAGTTAGAGAGCGGCCGCGCACAGCTGGAGAGCGCCCAGGCGCAGCTATCCCAAAGCCGCGCGGACTATGAGGCCGCCCAGGCCGCCGCCCAGGAGGGCTTCGCCCAGGCGGAGGCAAAGCTGGAGAGCGGCAAGCGTCAGCTGGAAAAGGCCCAGGTAGAGGTGGAGAAGATCGATCATCCCTCCACCTATGTCCTGGACCGGACGGTCAACACAGGCTATCTCTCCTTCCGGGGTGACTCCTCCATTGTGGAGGGCGTAGCAAGGGTTTTCCCGCTGTTTTTCTTCCTGGTGGCCGCCCTGGTCTGTATCACGACCATGACGCGCATGGTGGATGAGCAGCGCACTCAGATCGGCACCCTCAAGGCCCTGGGCTACTCCGACGGGGCCATCGCCTGGAAATATATCTCTTACTCCGGGTCGGCGGCCCTGCTGGGCGCAATCTTCGGCTTTATGCTGGGGACATGGGTCTTCCCACAGGGCATCTGGCAGGGCTACTCCATGCTCTACCAGTTCAGCAGCCGCCTGCGCTACTACTTTGACCCCGTGATGGCGGCGGTCTCCCTGGCCGCGTCTCTTGTTTGCTCCGTGGGGGCCACCTGGTTCGCCTGTCACGCGGAGCTGCGGCTGCTTCCTGCCAGCCTGATGCGCCCCAAGGCCCCCAAGCCGGGCAAGCGCATCCTGCTGGAGCGGGTCCGGTTTATTTGGAGCCGGGTGTCCTTCCTGCACAAGGTCTCCATCCGCAACATCCTGCGATACAAAAAGCGCCTGTTTATGATGCTGCTGGGCATCGGCGGCTGTACGGCGCTGATCGTTGCGGGCTTTGGCATACGGGACTCCATCGCCACCATTGCCGACGACCAGTTTGGCAGCATTACCCACTACGACATCGCCGTGACCTTCTCCACCCCTATGGATACCACTCTGCAGGAGGATTTCCGCAGCCGCTACCCCACCGCACAGACCTGCGTTTTTGCGGAGACGGCCTCCTATGAGATCAAAAACGGGTCCGCTGTCTTTACCCTGAACACGGTGGCCACCGACGACCCGGACATCACCTCCGTTATCGGCTTGACGGACGGCACGCAGACCGTCCCCTACCCCCAGGAGGGCGCCATCATTGACCGCGACCTGGCCGACCGCCTGGGGCTCAAGGCGGGTGACATGCTCACCGTCTCCCTTAGCGACACAAAGAGCGCGGAGATCCCTGTGGAGGGCGTGTTTGAAAACTATGTCTACCACTATGCTTACATGACGGCGGAGACCTATGAGCGCATCTTCGGTGAGAGCTGCGCCTACAAAACAGCCTATCTCCTGACTCAGGACGACGCCTATACACTGGGCGCCTCCATTGCGGATAACCCCCGGGTGGCCAATGTCTCGGTGGTGGACTCCCTGCGTGAGCTGGTGCGGGACATGATGAAAAGCCTTGACTATATTGTCGGTCTCGTTATCGGCAGCGCCTGCGCCTTGGCACTGGTGGTGCTGTTTAACCTCTGCAATATCAGCATCACAGAGCGCATCCGGGAGATTGCCACGGTCAAGGTACTGGGCTTTTATCGGCGGGAGACTCGCTTTTACGTCTTTCGGGAGATTCTGATGCTCAGCGTTCTGGGCGCCCTGGTGGGTCTGCCGGCCGGGTGGGCCCTGCACCGGTTCATTATGTCCCAGATCCGGGTGGATATGGTGTCCTTCCTCGTCCGTGTCACCCCCTTGAGCTACTGCCTGTCCTTTGTTATTACCATGCTGCTGAGCATCCTGGTCTGCGCCCTGCTGGGTCGCAAGATCGACCGGATTCAAATGGCCGAGTCGCTCAAATCCGTTGAATAAGTAAATCTGTCCTGTATACAGGACACAGCCGTGCGGCTGTCCCCACCCAGAGGGGGATGGCCGCACGGCTGTATTCTTTTAGTCAGCGTCCCGGCGGCTGGGTACAAAAGACCCAGGGAGAGTGCTTTCTTACGATGCCTCTCCCTGGGGATTTTTTGCTTATCCAGCCATTTACCGGCACAGGAAGCTGAACCAGCCCTCGCTGGTGTGGGTCTCCAGAATCTCCCAACCATCCCGGCGGAGGTGGTCCGCCACCTCTTCCGCCCGGTCATCGATGATGCCGGAGCAGAGGAACAGGCCCCCCTCCTTCAGAAACGGACGCACCTGGGGGGAGATGCCGATGATGACGTCCGCCACGATATTGGCCACGACCACATCGTATTCCCCGCCGAACTCCTTTTGCAGAGCACGATCCGTGACCACGTTGCCCCAGCGAACGGTGTAGCGGTCCCTGCCGATGCCGTTGATGGCGGCGTTTTCATAGGCCACGTCCACGCATTTGTCATCAATGTCGCAGGCGAAGGCCTCCGCCGCGCCCAAGCGCAGAGCGGCGATGGAGAGGATCCCGCTGCCGCAGCCCAGATCCAGCACCCGCTCGCCGCCGCTAATGTGGGCATCCAGGGCCTGCAGGCACAGGCGGGTAGTAGCGTGGCTGCCGGTGCCGAAGGTGAGCCCCGGGTTCAGCCGCAGCTCCACCCGGTCCGGGGCGCCGGCCTGCTCCCACTCCGGGATGACCAGCAGACGCTTGCCGATCTCCATGGGCTTATAAAACTGCTTCCAGTTGTTCTCCCAATCGGCGTCCTGTACGGCGGCGCGGCTGAGGCGTGCGCCGGGGAGAGCGGCAGCCAAATCCTCCGCCGCGGCCAGCCGGCGGCGGCCGTCCGGGTCGTCGGAGAGATAAAAGGTCACCCGGCACAGGCCCTTTTTCTCCTGCAGGAGGCTCTCGTCCACATAGTCCCAATACTGGTGGTTATTTTCCAGGAAATTCTTGAAATCCGCCTCGTCGTCAATGACCAGGCCGGTGATGCCCAGCTCCTCCAGCCGGGCGCACAGGCCGTCCAGCTCCGCCGGCTGGGTGTCGATATGTACCTCGATCCAGTTCATCGCTGGGTGCCCACAAAGAAGATGCCCATGGTGTTGGGGCCGGTGTGGCTGCCGATAACGGGGCCGATGTAGTTGATATACACCGTCTTGGTGCCGAAGCGATCCTTGATCCGCTGGGCCACAGCCCGGGCGTCCAGCTCGCAATCGGCGTGGCAGATGAACATGGTCTGCTCCTCCGGACGGATGGCCAGCGCTTCGATCTTATCCAGCAGGGCATTGATGGCGGCCTTGCGGCCCCGGGCCTTGCTCACGGGCACCAGCTTACCCTCATCAGAGGTGTGCATGATGGGCTTGATAGAGAGCATGGTGCCCACCAGCGCTGTGGTAGCGCTGACCCGGCCGCCCATCTTCAGATAGTTCAGATCGTCCACGGTGAACCAGTGGCAGATGCTCAGGCGGTTCTCCTCCACCCATTTGGCAAGCTCCGCCGCCGTGAGGCCCGCCTTTTTCTGCTGGGCTGCCAAATACAGCAGCAATCCCTGGCCCAGGGAGGCGCTGAGGGAATCCACCACGTGGATCTCCGCCTCCGGAAACTCCGAGCGCAGGTCGTCAGCGGCGATGACGGCGGATTGATAGGTGGTGGACAGCGCCGAGGAGAAGCACACGCAGACGATGTCCTTCCCGCTCTGCAGTACCCGGCGCATGGCATCCTGGAACTGGCCCACGTTCACTGCCGAGGTGGTGGCCAGCTTACCGGCGCGGATACGCTTATAGAACTCCTCGTTGGAAATGGCCGTTCCCGCCAGGTCATTGGGGTAATCCTGCCCGTCCATGTGCATGGTCAGGGGCAGGACCTCCAGCTCCAGCTCACGGGCCATATAGTCCGTCAGGTCGCAGCAGCTGTCTGTCATCAAAACATAATCACGCATAATATGCCCTCCTTCCGCCATTTAAGGCGTTTCAAATTTCAATTTTGTATAAAATCCGGAAAAGCCCCGGGGAGATAACACGGTTTTTGTGGGGAGCCGACCCACCATATTTTTTCGTGGAGGCGGACCGCATGGGCATCGCCCATATTTCTGCAGGGGCGGACGACCCTGTCCACCCGACGCGGCGGCACGCGATATTTTTGTAGGGCGGCGTGCCCTCACGCCGCCGCACAGCAGACGCAGAGGTTTTCCCTGTTCCGCCCGGCCAGCGCAAGCGCGGAGCGCGTCGCGGAATTAGACACAGAGATGATACGAAAGCAAGGCGCAAAATTTGCATAGACTCAAAAGCGGAAAACTCGCAACCACGGTAAGGAAGGGTGTGTGAGGGAAACCCAAGAAGGGTGTCCCTCACCATTCAAATCAATAGTTTTTGAAACTTTTTCAAAGTTTCAAAAACTCAGGCAGCGGGATGAAAAGAATTTTCGGCACGCTGCCCAAAACCTTGGTTTTGGCGGCGTTCTTTCCTCCCTTTCTTTCGCTGTAGAAAGAAAGGGAGCCGCCGGAGGCATGGCGCTTATTAGCAGGCGCGGCGCAGGGGAAACGGATTGCCGCGCCAGTGACATCGGTCACCGGTTCGCAATGACAGTGTTTTTTACAAGGGGTGCCAATTCCGGGTGGACCGTCGGGCCGTCGGCCCGCAATGACACCGCTTACTTCCCCACGCAAAAGCGGGAAAAAATAGTGGCCACCAAATCCTCCCGGATGCTCTTGCCCGTCAGCTCACCCAGAGCCGCCAGGGCCTCCTCGGCGTCGGTGAGGATCGCATCCGGCGTCAGGGCCGCCGACAGCGCCCCCTGTGCCCGGTCCACCGCCGCCAGGGCCCGGCCCACAGCCTCCGCCTGGCGGGTGTTGGTCAGCAATGCGCCATCAGTGCGAACCGCCTGCGGGTAGAGGGCCTGCACCAGGCGGCCGATCTGCTCCACTCCTTCCCCTGTCCGGGCGCAGACAGAGCACACGCCGTCAAACCGATCCGCCAGGCCGGCCAGCTCCGCCTGCCGGGGCAGGTCGCTCTTATTCACCAGCAGCAGGCTGTGCTCCGCCTGCTGCGCCAAAGCGAAAATACGCTCCTCCGTCCCGGTCAGGGGGACGGATCCGTCCAGCACCACCAAAGAGAGGCTCGCCCGCTCCGCCGCGGCCACAGCCCGGTCCACGCCGATCTTCTCCACACTGTCCCGGGCATCCCGGATACCCGCCGTGTCACACAGCCGCAGTATCTGACCACCCAGGCGGACCTTTTCCTCCACCGTATCCCGGGTGGTGCCCGCCACCTCGGTGACGATGGCCCGGTCATAGCCCAGCAGGGCGTTGAGCAGAGACGATTTGCCCGCATTGGGCAGGCCCAGCAGCACCGTGGGGATGCCCTCCCGCAGGATACGCCCCCGGCGGAAGGTATCCAGCAGCCGCTGCAGCTGCCGGCGGCAGCGGGACAGGGTATCGGCAATCTCCCGCTGCTCCAGGGGCTCGATATCCTCGTCGGGATAGTCCACCGCCGCATAGAAGCGGGCGGTGACGTCCATAAGCCCGTCATACACCTGCTCCACACCCCGGCTTATGCTGCCCGAGAGCTGCAGGGCGGCGTTTTGGGCGCACTCGGCCGTCTCGGCATCGATGAGATCCGCCACGGCCTCCGCCTGGATGAGATCCATCCGCCCGCTGAGAAAGGCCCGCCGGGTAAATTCACCCCCCTTGGCCTGCCGGGCGCCGAATGTGAAGGCGCTGCGCAGCACCTCCTCCAGCACCACTGCAGACCCGTGGCAGTGCAGCTCTGCCGACCACTCGCCGGTATAGCTGCTCTCCGGGGCGAAAATGACGCACAGGCCGTCGTCAATGACCGCGCCCTCCGCCGTGCGCATGTGCCCGTACACCATCCGGCGGTGGGGCAGTGCGGCGGCGCTCTTTCCGCTGCAGGCGGCAAATACGCCGTCCACCACGGCCAGAGTCTCCGGCCCGGATATGCGCACGATGCCGATGGCCGCAGGGGCCCGGGCGGTGGCAATGGCGGCTATGGTATCGGTCATGGCTTTCATGCTCCTTAACATAACTGGCGAAAATTCCTGCGAAATTTTCTGCCAAAGAGATTGGCAAAATCTATTATAGCATATTAGATAGCCCGTGTATAGGAAAAAATGCGCCCGCAGGCGCATTTTCACGGATCCTTACTGCATCATCCGCTTGAGTCTGCGGATATCCTCCCCCGCGAAGGGCAGCACCGTATACTCCCCCTGCAGCCGGGACCAGATGGCCGCGCCATAGCGGCTCTCGATCTGCGCGGGGGTGAGGTTGGTGCTGATGATGGTGCTCTTTCCGGCCAGGAGACGGCCGTTCACCAGCTGGTACAGGGCGCTCTGGACGAAGCCCGTGGCCATCTCAGTGCCCAGGTCATCCAGAATCAGCAGGTCGCAGCTCTCAAACCGGCGCACGTCCACAGCGGCGTCCGGCTCCTCATCGGCGCGGAACTTCGCCGCCTCACACCGGGCGAACACATGGACCGCCGTGTCATACACCACGGAAAAGCCGTCCTCGCTGACGACTCTTGCGATGCAGGCGGAGAGGAAGGTCTTTCCCAGGCCCGGCGCACCGTCCAGCAGCAGGTTGGCCGGTTTTTTCCCAAACTCGGCGGCATAGCGCTGGCAGGTGGCCAAATTCCGCTCCATCAGCTGCCGGGGGCTGCGCCCGGACTCCCCGGGCTGGGTGTCATACCACTCCAGGCCGAAGGTATCAAAGCTCTGGCTGCCCACGTCCAGCAGGCTGCTCAGGCTGCGAATCTGCTCCTGGGCATAGTATTTCTGCAGGCAGGCGCATATCCTGCCGCCGCAATAGCCCGTGTCGCCGCAGAGGACGCACCGGGGCTTATCCACCAGGGCGTCGGCGGGATAGCCGTGGGCGGTGAGCAGCTGCGCGCGCTCCTGCTGCAGGGACAGATTCTCCGCCCGGAGCCGCTGGATCGCCGGGACCGGGTCCTCCCCCCGGCGCAGGGCTTGGGCCATGATGCGCCCCATGGTGCCCCGGAGCTGCTGCTCGATCTCCTCCAGGCGGGGAACCTCCCGATAAATGCGCTGCCGCCGGGCCGCCGCCTGGGACGCCCGGCGCTGCTTGTCCTCCTCGAACCGCTGCAACGCCTCCCGCATCACCTTGCCGTCATATGCCATGTTCCTGCCCCCTTACCATTTCATAAACTCCTCCAAGGAGCGGTCCTTTTTCTCCGCGGGCTTCGGCTTGTGATCCTCCTGCACCTCCCGAAGCGTCCGCAGACCCTCCTTATCCCAGCGGCGCAGGATGCCGTTTAAGTACCGCCAATCCATGCCCTGCTTTTTCAGCACCGTCTTTTCATAGGCCAGGGCCACCATCTCCGGCGAAAAGCCCCAGTCCATCCACTGGGCGATATACTTCTCCTCCGCCTCCACCGGGCGGCGGTCACCCATGTGCAGGGCCGCCATGTACTGCACCGATTGTTCTCGCCGCCGGGCCACGGTGCGCAGATATCGGGCGGCGGATTCCTGGTCGAACAGGCCCCGCTTGGCCCAGTAGTACCCTTCCTTTTCAATGGCGCCCACCGTGGGCCGGCGCCCCGGACCGAACCGCCGCTCCTGCTCCTCCACACAGTGGCGCACCAGCAGGAAAATCACATCTGCCGGCAGCCCCACCTCGTGGCGCAGATTGGCCAGGCGCTTGAGGTCCATGGTGGTGAGCTTCTTGCCCAGGGAGCGCTCCGTCTCCCCCACCAGCATCTCAAACTCCGGGTCCCGCAGCAGCTGCATCAGGTCTGCGGCGGTATACTCCGCCGGGCGCTGCTCCGGCTCCGGCAGGGGCAGGCCCTGGGCCTGGATGAGGCCCATTTTCTCCAGCTTGGTCTGGGCCCCCTGGAGCCGCAGGGCGCTCATAGACAGCTTTTCCATCAGCTGCTCCGCCGTCACCGCGTCCTCGGCCCGCATGAGGTACAGATACAGCAGCGCCGCATCCCCATCCGCCGCAGCCAGGAGCTGATCCACCTGCCGCGCCGGGAGCGCCAGAGTCTTTTCCCGGTCCCGGATAATATAGCCCGCCATAGTCTCTCCCCCTTCATTGCTGGCGAAAAAACTCCGTTTTCTCTGCCAAAAAGCTTTGAATTTTTCGCGTCTGCGGACGCGAACTCCGCGAGGCTTTTTTAGTCTGCACAATAATGCAGATTACATTTTACACGAAAACCCCCTTTTCGTAAAGCCGCCGGAACACTTTAATTTGTTAATTTTTTGTTTTCCGACAGAAAAGACTTTCCCCGGCGGGAAAATGTGCTATAATAAGGTGATTTAGTATGGAGTATTATCCGTTTTTCAGTGGGGACAGGAGGCAGCTATGGCAAATCGCGTCACAGTGAACATCTGCGGGGAGGACTACACCCTGGTAGCCGAGGAGAGCACCGCCTACATGGAGCAGGTGGCCGCTCTGGTGGACAAGAAGATGGGCGAGGTCATCGCCGGGGCCAAGGTGGGCCGCAGCGATGCCGCCGTCCTGGCTGCCGTGAACCTGGCGGACGAGCTGCTCAAGAGCGAGCAGGCGGCGGAGAATCTGCGCCGCCAGGTGAAGGGGTATTTGGACGAGGCCGCCCAGGCCAGGGGCGAGATCTCCGACCTGAAGCGCCAGCTCTTTAAGGCCCAGCAGGGCAAGAAGTGAGGACTATGGAGCTGCTCTCCCCCGCCGGGTCCTATGAGGCCCTGCTGGCCGCCGTGCAAAACGGGGCCGACGCTGTATACATGGGCCTGGGCGGCTTTAACGCCCGCCGCAGCGCCCGAAATTTTACGGACGAGGACTTCGCCCGGGCCGTGGACTACTGTCACGAGCGCGGAGTGAAGGTCTATCTCACCCTGAACACCCTGCTCACCGACCGGGAGCTGCCCGAGGCGGCGGAGGTCCTGAAAAAAGCATCCGCCTGGGGCGTGGACGCGGTGCTGGTGCAGGATTGGGGCCTGTGGCAGCTGGCAAGGCTGGTGGCCCCGGATCAGCCCCTCCACGCCAGCACGCAGATGAGCCTGCACACCCTGTCCGGGGCGCGGCTGGCGGCGGAACTGGGCATGGAGCGGGTGGTGCTGGCCCGGGAACTGTCCGCCCGGGATGTGGAGACCATCTGCCGTGGCTGCGGGGCGGAGGTAGAGGTGTTCGGCCATGGGGCCCTGTGCATGTGCTACTCCGGCCAGTGCGCCATGAGCGCCATGATTGGCAGGCGCAGCGGCAACCGGGGCACCTGCGCCCAGCCCTGCCGCCTGCCCTACACCGTGGGCGAAAAGACCGGGTACCTATTGAGTCTGAAGGACAACAACCTTTCGCCCTATCTCCGGCAGATGGAGGAGATGGGTGTTTCCTGCGTGAAGCTGGAGGGCCGCATGAAGCGGCCGGAGTATGTGGCGGCGGTGACGGGCATCTATCGGCGGCTACTGGATGAGAAGCGCCCCCCCTCCCCCACTGAGCAGGCCCAGCTGGAGCGGGCCTTTTCCCGCAGCGGCTTTACGGACGGATACTGGACGGGCCGGCGGGGCGCGAAGATGTTCGGCATGCGGCCGGAGAGCGCCCGGTGGCCCGAGGATTGGTTTGCCCAGGTACGCAAAACCTATGAGAGCGGCGCAGAAAACCGCCCCGTGGCCGTGGATTTTACCTGCCGGATTGCAGCAGGCGAGGAGGCTGCCCTCACGGCGGCTCTCCCGGACGGGCGCAGCGTGACCGTGACCGGCCCCGTGCCGGAGGCGGCCCGAAGCCGCTCCCTGACGGAGGAGGAGCTGCGCACCCGGCTGCAAAAGACAGGGGGCACGGTGTTTGCCTGCCGAAAAACAGACATTTCCCTGTCAGGCGGGCTGATGCTCTCCGCCGGGAGCATCAACGCCCTGCGCCGGGACGCTCTGGCGGGGCTCCGGGTACTGCTGACCTCGATGCCCCAGCGGCGCACCTTTGATACTCCGGCCCTGCCGGCGGCTCCGGCGGCCTATACAGGCGCACCGAAGCTGACAGCCAGCGTCACCTATGCCCACCAGCTCACGGCGGAGCTGGCCCGGGGCGTGGAATACCTCTATCTGCCCCTTGCCCTATTGGGCGAAATTGACCTGGACGAATACGCCGGGTATACGAAGCTGTGCGCCGTTCTGCCGCGGATCCTCCGCACGGAGGACGAGGGAAAATTCCGGGAGGTTTTGCAGGAGCATCCCCAGCTGACCGCCGTGGCGGTGAGCAACCTGGGCCACCTACCCATTGTGGACGGCCTGGGCCTGGAGGTCCGGGGCGATCTGGGGCTGAACGTGTTTAATAGCCGAGCGCTGCTGCTAATGCAGGAGCTGGGGCTGGAGAGCGTCACCGTCTCCGCTGAGCTGCGGCACCAGCAGGTGCGTGATCTGCGCAAATACATCCCCTGTGAGGCGGTGGTCTACGGCCGCCTGCCGCTGATGGTCACGGAAAACTGCCCCCTGCGGTGCAGCGGGCAGTGCAGCGCCGGAAGCGGCGGCGTGCTGACGGACCGGACCGGGGCCCGGTTCCCGGTGCTGTGCGGACACGGCTGCCGGCCGGAGATACAAAACAGCAGGCCCCTGTACCTGGCGGATAAGCCCGAATGGAAAAAGTGCGGACTGCGCTGGGCAAGGCTGCGCCTGACCACGGAGACGGCGGAGGAGGCCGTGGACATCCTGCAGCGGTATCAGGGAGCGGACTTCCCCGCCCCCGCAGGCTTTACAAGAGGTCTATTCTATCGTGGTGTTGAGTAACCCCTGCCGAAAATTTCTTTGAATTTTTCGGCAATAGACTTGCAGCCTGCAGGCGGCAAGCTCCGCAAAGCTTTACTCTTTGTATTTATACCGCGAAATATCACTATTTGTATTTATCTTTTGAGAGGTTACACCCCATGGAGCTAAAATTCAAAGCTATACATCCTAAGATCGGGCGGGAAATCCCCCTGCCGCAGTTTGCCACCCCGGGGTCCGCTGCCATGGATCTGCGGGCATGCCTGGACGGACCTGTGACCCTGCAGGCCGGGGCCCGGGCGGTGATCCCCACGGGCCTTTCTATGGCGCTGCCGTCGGCGGATTATGTGGCCCTGGTATTCGCCCGGAGTGGGCTGGGCATCAAGAAGGGCGTGTGCCTTTCTAACGGCGTGGGGGTCATCGACAGCGACTATCGGGGCGAAATTGCCGTGGGCCTGGTGAATCTGTCCGACGAGGACTACACCGTCCAGCCTGGGGACCGCATCGCCCAGCTGATGGTGGTACCGGTGGTGCAGCCCACTGTCACGCTGGCAGATGAGCTGGACGAGACGGACCGGGGCTCAGGCGGCCTCGGCTCCACAGGGAGGTAATGGGACATGGCGAAAATCGTGTTGGCCTCCGGCTCGCCCCGGCGGCAGGAGCTGCTGCGGCGCATGGGCATCACGGAGTTTGACATTCGGGTGCCGGAGGTGGAGGAATACTATCCGGATCACCTATCCCCGGAGGAGATCGTGAAGTTCATCTCCCGGGAGAAATCTGATGCAGCGGCGCGGCTGTGTGGGGACGACGAGATCGTCATCACCGCGGACACCATGGTATTTCTGGACGAGCGGCGCCTGGGTAAGCCCCGGGACGAGGCCCAGGCCCTGGAGATGCTCACGGCCCTGGCGGGACGAAAGCACACGGTGTGTACCGGCGTGACCGTGCGCCGGGGAGCGAAAATCTGCACCGCCGCCCAGCACACGGATGTGTACTTCCGCCCGGCCACGGAGCGGGAGCTGCGCGCCTACATCCGCACCGGCGAGCCCATGGATAAGGCCGGCGCCTACGGCGTGCAGGGCAAGGGCGCGCTGCTGGTGGAGCGCATTGACGGTGACTTCTTCAACGTTATGGGCCTGCCGGTTGGGCTGCTGGCCCGGCTGCTGAAGGGCTTTGGCATTGATCTGATGGAGTAATACTATGAAGAATTTTTTCAACAAAACCGGCATATGGATCCTGGCTGCAGCGGTGGTGATCGTGCTGACGCTGTCCATCCTGTCCGCCACGGGGACGGGCCTGCTGAATAACATTGCAGGCACTATCGCCAGCCCCTTCCGCTCCGCCGGAGCCGCCATCGGCAACTGGTTCGGCTCCATTTCCGACAAGTTTGACAGCGTGGAGGCCCTGCAGAAGGAGAACGAGGAGCTGCGCAAGCGCGTGGCTCAGCTGGAGGATGCCAACCGCCAGGCCGAAACCGACAGCCAGGAGAACGAGCGCCTGCGCTCCCTGCTGAACCTGCGCCAACAGCGGCGGGACTTTACCTTTGAGAGCGCCAAGGTGACCCAGTATGAAAACTCCAACTGGGCCTCCACCCTGACCCTGAACCGGGGCACCAGCAGCGGCGTTGCGGTGAATAACTGCGTGGTGAACGAGACCGGCGCCCTGGTAGGCGTTGTGACGGAGGTGGGCCTGAACTGGTGCACCGTGGCCACAGTGCTGTACACCCAGGCACAGTTCGGCGCCACGGTGTTCCGCACGGGCGAATCCGCCGTGGCCATGGGCGATCTGGAGCTGATGCAAAGCGGAAAGCTCAAGCTCAGCTACCTCTCCGGAGCCAACACCCCCGTAGGCGGCGACCTGGTGCTGACCTCCGGGTTGGGCGGATACTATCCCTCGGGTCTAGTCATCGGAACTGTGGAGGATGTGCGCACCGACGACTCGGGCCTGACCCAGTACGCCGTAGTACAGCCCACAGTGACGCCCTCCTCCCTGGTGGAGGTGTTCATCATCACCGCCTTCGATATCGTGGACTGAGAGGTGCGCCGTGGGACGTCGTGACTTTGTGTTTAAATGGCTCTTTTACGCCCTGACCGCTCTGGGTTTCGTGCTGGTGCAGGTCTTTGGGCTGGTGCATATCCGCATATGGGGTGTGCATCCGTTCCTGTTTCCGGTGCTGGTGTCCACTGTGGCCGCCCTGGAATCCGCCCATGAGAGCGCCGTGTTTGCTCTGGCCACAGGCGCGGTGCTGGATGTCACCATGCCGGGGGTGATTCCCTGCTTCTACACGGTGGCGTTTTTGGTTGTATTCCTTTTGGCCCGGGTCCTGTCGGCCAAGGTCCTGTCGCAGCCGTTTTTCTGCTGCATGCTGTGTGGCGTACTGAGCATTGTGTGCACCGACCTGCTGCAAATGCTGTTTCTCAATTCGTCCGTCAGCTTCTCCGTTCGGGCCGCCCTGCTGCTTATGGGTAAGGAGCTGCTGCTGACGCTGCCCCTAATGCCGCTGATTTACCTGCCGGACAGCAAGATCCGGCGCTTCTTCCACTAGGAATAAGGGGCCCTGTATCCGCCGGAAAGGAGGCGCTTTCCCTATGAAAAAATCCAATCCCTATCGCACCCGGCTCATCGTTCTGTTGGGCTTTTTAGCTGTGGTGCTGATCTTTTTCGCCGTGATGCTGTTTCACTATCAGATCATCAAGGGCAACAGCTACCGGGCTCAATCCATGGCCGGCACCGCTCGGCGTGAAATCGTGGAAACCAGCCGGGGCATTATTACCGACAGAAATGGTAAGGTTTTGGTGTCTAACCGCCTGACCTACACTCTGAAATTCTCCGACGAGAGCTTTGATGACGATGCTGCCTGCAACGCCGCCGTGTGGCGGCTCATCACTCTGTGCCGCCAGGAGAGCCTTTCCTGGATCGATCCCCTGCCGCTGACGAATACGGCGCCCTTCGCCCTCACCACTGATACCCCCGGGGAGACCTTTGTCAACTGGCTGGATCAGCATGACATTCCCTACACCGGCAAGGACACCGTGACCCTCTCCATCAGCGGCGGCGAGCTGCTGGACATGGCCCGGAAGATTTATAAGATCTCCGACGATTATACCGACGACCAGGCCCGCCTCGTCGCCGGGGTCCGCTACGGCGCAGAGGTGTCCGGCGGGTATGTGTTTGCCGAGGATGTTCCCGTAGAGGTTATCAGTCAGGTGGTGGATGGCCACTTTGCAGGCGTGTCCACAGGTACCTCCAGCCAGCGGGTGTATAACACCACCTATGCCGCCCATATCCTGGGCCGGGTAAGCCGCATCTTTGCCGAGGATTGGAACGACAAATATAAGGATAACAACGACTACTCCATGGACGACCTGGTGGGCAAGGGCGGCGTGGAGGAGGCCTTTGAGCAATATCTCCACGGGGTCAACGGCGTGAAGCTGGTGACCACTGATAAGAGCGGCAAGGTCACCGGCGAGCTATACGCCAAGGAGCCCCAGCCGGGCAACACCGTGGCCCTGACCATCGACCTGGACCTGCAGAAAACCGCCGAGGATTCCCTGGCGGCCACCATCCAATCCATGACGAAAAGCGATGGTGTGGCCCGGGGCGGCGCGGCGGCAGTGATCGGCGTGGGCACCGGGGAGGTGCTGGCCTTGGCCAGCTATCCCACCTACGACCTGAGCCAATGGGACGAGATGTACGACACCTGGAGCAAGGATGCCGCCCTGCCCATGTTTAACCGCGCCACCGACGGCACCTACGCCCCCGGCTCCACCTTCAAGCTCTGCACCTCTGTGGCGGCCCTGGAGTCCGGCGTTATCACTCCCTCCACCACTATTGTGGACCGGGGCATTTACACCTACTATGAGTTCCCCCAGCCCCGATGCTGGATCTATAATGCCACCGGCAGCACCCACGGAGCCGTGAACGTGAGCCAGGCCATCACGGTGTCGTGCAACTACTTTTTCTATGAGGTGGGCCGGCTTACAGGCATCCAGCGGCTGGATGACTACGCCAGTCAGTTTGGCCTGGGCCGCAGCACGGGCATCGAGATCGGCGACTCCGACGGCGTGCTGGCCAGCCCCGAATACGCCGAAAAAATCGGCGAAACCTGGACCGACGGCCAAACCATCACCGCCGCCATTGGTCAATCCTATAACCTGTTCACCCCCCTGCAGCTGGCCAACTATGTGGCCACTCTCGTCAGCGGCGGCGATCATTACGAGGCCCACCTGCTCAAGAGTGCCAAGTCCTACGACAACTCCTCCGTGGTCTACGCCTACAACAAGGGCCCCACCAACCATGTGGACATGTCCGACAGCACCCTGGAGGCGGTGAAGGCCGGGGCCCGGGGTCTGGCCACCGGGAGCTTGAGCTACGTCTTCAACAGCTGCATCGTTCCCGTGGGCTGCAAGACCGGTACTGCAGAGACCGGCGGCGAGCTGTCCAACGGCTGCTTTGTGGCCTTTGCCCCCTATGACGACCCTCAGATCGCCGTGTGTGTGGTCATCGAGCAGGGCGGCGGCGGCGCCAACCTGGCCCCCATCGCCCGGGACATCATCAATTCCTACTTCTCCAGCGCGTCTACCTCCGCTACCGTCGTCGGGGAGAACACATTGCTGCCATAAGATCCTCGATATAATCCTATTTTTGTAAGGAGAGTTTCCTATTCCCATGTCTGTTTATTTTGATTCCAAGGACCCCCGCTGTAAATCCCCCTTCGGTGCCGTTTTGTGCGGCACCGAAGTATCTTTCGCCGTGTTTTTCGACCCGGAGGACGGCATCCTGGGCGGCGAGCTGCAGGTTCGGGAGGAGTTCGCCGGGGTGACCCGGACTATATCCCTGCGCCGAGAGAGCAGCGCCCTCCGGGGCACATACACCGCCCCCGGGACGCCGGAGCTGGCCTGGTACAGCTTCACGCTGCACCGGCAGGACGGTCAGGCCGTCACCCTCCCCGAGCGGCAGCTGACGGTGTATGAGGACACCGTCACGCCGGATTGGTTTGGCCGGGGTGTCAGCTATCAGATTTTCCCGGACCGCTTCTGCCGCAGCCGCATCCCGGACCCGGCGGGCATGGTGGGGGACCGAAGGGTCCACGAGAGTTGGGCCGACACGCCGGACTTTCTGCCGGATGAGCAGGGAGAGGTCCGCTGTTGCGATTTCTTCGGCGGCGACCTGCCGGGCATCATCGGCAAGCTGGACTACCTGCAGGAGCTGGGCGTGACCACCCTGTATCTTACACCCATTTTTGAATCCGCCTCCAACCACCGCTACAACACCGCTGACTACCGGGCCATTGACCCTATGCTGGGCACGGAGGAGGATTTTTGCGCTCTGTGCAGTCACGCCCACCGGCGGGGAATGCGGGTGGTGCTGGACGGCGTGTTCAACCACACCGGCAGCGTCAGCCGCTACTTCAACGCCGACGGATCCTATCCCGACCTGGGGGCAGCCCAATCCAAGGAGTCTCCTTATTACAATTGGTACCGCTTCACCCGCTGGCCGGAGGAATACGACGCCTGGTGGGGCATCAAGACCCTGCCGGCAGTGGAGGAGACTCAGGCATCCTACCGGGAGTTTATTATCCATGGCGAGGATTCCGTGGTGCGCCACTGGCTGCGCTGCGGGGCGGACGGCTGGCGGCTGGACGTGGCCGACGAGCTGCCCGACAGCTTCATTGCCCAGCTCCGCGGCGCCCTGCAGGAGGAAAAGGCCGACGCTGTGCTTTTGGGCGAGGTGTGGGAGGACGGCACCAACAAGGTCGCTTACGGCCAGCGCCGCCGCTATCTCTTGGGCCGGGAGACCCACGGACTCATGAGCTACCCCTTCCGCAAGGCGGCCATGGACTGGCTGCTGGGCGGCGATGCCGCCGCCTTCCGCGACAGCATGGAAACCCTTCGGGAGAATTATCCGGCCCCCGCCTTCTACAGTGCCATGAACTTTCTGGGCACTCACGATACACCCCGGATCCTGACCCTTCTGGGCGGCGAGCCCACACCGGAGAGCAAGACGGAACGGGCTCAAGCCCGGCTTACCCCGGCCGGATATGACCTGGCACGGCGTCGTTTGATGCTGGGAGCGCTGCTGCTGTACGCCTTCCCCGGCTCCCCCACCGTGTTCGCCGGAGACGAGGCCGGGCAGCAGGGCTATGAAGATCCTCTGAACCGCCGCACCTACCCTTGGGGGCAGGAGGACACAATGCTGCTGGCCTGGTTCCGGCGGTTGGGCCAGCTGCGAAGGGAGCGAGCCTCCCTGCAGCAAGGTGACATCACCTATCCCTACGCCAGGGGCAGCGGTCTGGCAGTGCAGCGCCGGGCAGGCAATCAGGTAACCCTGGCCGCCATGAACGCCGGAGCGGAGCCTTTGGATCTGATCCTCCCCTGGCTTGGCGGCACCGCTACGGATGCCATGACCGGCCAGCAGTTTTTAGTCCCGGACGGCGCGATACATCTGACGCTGCCGGAGTACAGTGGGGTGCTGCTGATTTAGTGCTTGTGTCTGCGGACGCGAAATCTGCGAGGCTTTATACGTCTCTGGGGATGTTTCATGTGAAACATCCCCAGAGACTTCTTTTATATTGTTTCACGTGAAACGTCTCTTCTCCCCTGCTTCGTGATAAATGTTTCACATGAAACAGGAGACTTTTCAAATTTTTTATCAGAATCTATTGAAACGGGCGGCCGGAATGGTATATAATAATGTGCATGACAGAAAAATGGAGGAGCGAGTGGGAACATGGCTAAAGTTGTTGCGATCGTGAATCAAAAGGGCGGAGTAGGCAAAACCACCACCTGCGTGAATTTGGCCGCCATCCTGGCTGCCAGAGGTCTGCGGGTGCTGCTGTGCGACTTTGATCCTCAGGCCAACGCCACCTCCGGTATGGGTGTGGACAAATCCCGTTCCAACGGCATATACGACGCGCTCATTAACGGCGTGGAGACAGAGAAAATCATCGTCACCACTCCCTATGGTGATGTGCTGCCCAGCAGCAAGGCTTTGGCCGGAGCCGGCGTGGAGATGATCGACCTGGAGGGCCGTCAGTTCCTGCTGAAGCGAGCCCTGGATCAGGTGGCAGACCGGTATGACTATATATTTATCGATTGCCCCCCCTCCCTGGAGCTGCTGACCCTGAACGCGCTGTGTGCGGCAGATAGCCTGCTGGTGCCGCTGCAGGGAGAATATTACGCCCTGGAAGGGCTCAGCGACCTCATGGGCACAGTGCGCATTGTGCGCCGGGGCCTGAACCCAAAGCTGGAAATTGAGGGCGTTCTGCTGACCATGTTCGATGGGCGCACCAACCTGGCCATACAGGTGGCTCAGGAGATCAAGCGTTTCTTCCCGGGGAAGGTGTACAGCACCGTCATTCCCCGGAACATCCGGCTGTCCGAGGCACCCAGCCACGGCAAGCCCATCCACGCATATGACCGCACCTGCCGCGGTACGGAGGCATATAGCGCCCTGGCGGATGAATTTCTGCGGAAAAACGGCATCGATAAGGAGGAGTAAATTCCTATGGCAAATAACGCGAAGGGCCTGGGCAAGGGCCTGGCCGCCCTGCTGGGCGACAATGTAATGGACACAAGCGAGGAGAAAAGCAGCCTTTACCTGCCCATTTCCCAAGTGGAGAGCTGCGCCTCTCAGCCGCGAAAGCAATTCGATCCCGATGCTCTGGCGGATCTGGCGGATTCCATCCGCGAGCACGGTATCATCCAGCCCCTGACGGTGCGCAAGCTCCAATCAGGCTATTATCAGATCATTGCCGGCGAGCGCCGCTGGCGGGCCGCCCGGATGGCAGGTCTGGACCAAGTGCCGGCCATCGTCATCGAAGCCGACGACCGCAAGGCCATGGAGCTGGCCATGATCGAGAACCTGCAGCGGGAGGACCTGAACCCCATGGAGGAGGCTGAGGGCTATCAGCAGCTGATGACCCAGTACAATCTCACCCAGGAGGAGACCGCGCAGCGGGTGGGCAAGTCCCGCTCCGCCGTGGCCAACGCCCTGCGTCTGCTGAACCTGTGCCCCCCGGTGCGCGCTATGGTGGAGGACGGACGCCTGTCCAACGGTCACGCCCGGACTATACTGCCCCTCTCCCCTGCCCTGCAGGAAAAGGCGGCGGATGCAATCCTCAAGTCGGATCTTTCCGTCCGGCAGACGGAGCTGCTGGTGAAAAAGCTCACCGCCCAGGAAAAGGCCCAGCCCGCCGTTACCACCGGCGGCCTGGAGGTGAATTACGCCGAGGAGGCCGCCAAGTCCCTGGGCGCGCACCTGGGCCGGGGCTGCAAGATCGTCAGCGGCCGCAAAAAGGGCCGCATTGAGCTGGAATACTACGGCGTGGACGACCTAAACAACCTCTTGGACGCCCTGAACGCGCTGACGCTGAAATAAATTGTTTCACATGAAACAGAGAGGAAGTCAAAATGCTGGACATTAGATTTGTGCGGGAAAATCCCGACCTGGTAAAAGAGAACATCCGCAAGAAATTTCAAAACGCCAAGCTGCCCCTGGTGGATGAGGCCATCGCCCTGGATGCCGAGCGCCGCCAGGCCATTGCTGACGGCGAGACTCTGAAGGCGGAGCGCAACAAGCTGTCCAAGGCCAACGGGCCCCTGTTCGGCCAGCTGAAAAAATGCACAGACGAGGCCAAAAAGGCGGAGCTTCAGGCCCAAATCGACGCCAACAACGCCGCCGTAAAGGCTGATGCCGAGCGCATGGCCCAGCTGGAGGCCAAGAAGGAGCACGCCGAGGCGGCGCTGAACAAAATCATGATGGTCATCCCCCAGATGATCGACCCCGCCGTGCCCATCGGCAAGGACGACAGCTGCAACGTGGAGGTGGAGCGCTTTGGCGAGGCCACAGTGCCGGAGTTTGAGATCCCCTACCACACGGACATTATGGAGCGGTTTGACGGCATCGACATGGACGCTGCCGCCCGGGTCTCAGGCAGCGGATTTTACTACCTGCTGGGGGATATCGCCCGGATGCACGAGGCGGTGCTGGCCTATGGCCGGGACTTTATGATAAACAAGGGCTTCACCTACTGCATCCCCCCCTTCATGATCCACGGCAATGTGGTGGAGGGGGTCATGAGCCAGACGGACATGGACGGCATGATGTATAAAATTGAGGGCGAGGACCTCTACCTCATCGGCACCAGCGAGCACTCCATGATCGGCCGCTACATCGACCAGATCCTCCCAGAGCGCGCTCTGCCTCAGACTCTCACCTCCTACTCCCCCTGCTTCCGCAAGGAAAAGGGCGCCCACGGCATTGAGGAGCGGGGCATTTACCGCATCCACCAGTTTGAAAAGCAGGAGATGATCGTGGTCTGCAAGCCGGAGGAGAGCAAGGCTTGGTATGAAAAGCTGTGGCGCTACAGTGTAGAGCTGTTCCGCTCCCTGGACATCCCCGTGCGGCAGCTGGAGTGCTGCTCCGGCGACCTGGCGGACCTGAAGTGCCGCTCCTGCGACATCGAGGCCTGGTCCCCCCGGCAGCAGAAGTATTTCGAGGTGTGTTCCTGCTCCAACCTGGGTGACGCCCAGGCAAGACGGCTCAAGATCCGCTACAAGGATGACAGCGGCAAAATGCAGCTGTGCCACACCCTGAACAATACCTGTGTAGCACCCCCCCGGATGCTCATCGCCCTGCTGGAAAACAATCTCCGGGCCGATGGCAGCGTGCGCATCCCCAAGGCTCTGCAGCCCTATATGGGCGGCACAGAGGTGCTGATCCCCAAGCATTAACATCCTGTTAAGGAGAAAAGACTATGAAGAAGTTTTTTCAGGAATTCAAGGAATTCGCCATGCGCGGCAACGTGCTGGACATGGCCGTGGGCGTTGTGGTAGGTTCTGCCTTCACCGCCATCGTCACCTCCATCGTGCAAAATCTGCTGACTCCCCTGCTGGGCCTGCTGATTCTCGACAGCACCTTTGCCGAGTGGGCCCCCGGCGGCTTCGGCATCGGCGCCGTTATCAATTCTATCATCTCCTTTATTATCACCGCCTTTGTGGTGTTCCTGCTGGTAAAGGGTGTGAACAAGCTGACGCACCTGAAGAAGCAGGAGGAGCAGACCCAGGAGCCCGAGGAGCCTGCAGGCCCCACCACCGAGGAGCTGCTCACCGAGATCCGGGACCTGCTGAAGGAGCAGAAATAACTTGGAATCCATTTTGAAGCAAGGCTTGGAGAGTCTGGGCCTGGACGCCGCCGCCATCCCGACGCTAACGGAATTCGCCCGGCGGCTGCTGGAGAAAAATAAGGTCATGAACCTGACGGCCATTACGGAGCCCCGGGACGTGGCCACGCTGCACCTGCTGGACTGCGCCTATCTGCTGACTGCGGCGGACTTCCGGGGCCAAGCCGTGGTGGACGTGGGCACCGGCGCAGGCTTTCCGGGGATGCCCATGGCCATACTGGAGCCAACCGCACGGCTGACCCTGCTGGACAGCCTGGGAAAGCGTATCGATTTCCTGCAGGAAACAGCGGAAGCCCTAAAGCTGGAAAACGTTTCCTGCATCCACGCCCGGGCGGAGGAATTCGCCGCCGACCATCGGGAGCGGTACGACTACGCCGTGTCCCGGGCAGTGGCGGCGCTGCCGGTGCTGAGCGAGCTGGCGCTGCCGCTGGTGAAGCCCGGCGGGGCGTTCCTGGCCATGAAATCCGTGGATTCGGATGCGGAGATCGACAGCGCCCGCAGCGCCATCGGGCAGCTGGGCGGAAAAATTGAAAAGCTCCTGGACTACACCGTCCCCTGCACGGAGGTGCGGCACCGGGTGGTGCTCATCCGCAAGGTAAAGCCCACGCCCCGGCAGTTCCCCCGGGCCTTTGCCAGGATCAAAAAATCCCCTCTCAAATAAGGAGGCACAATGGGCGAGATCATTGCCGTGGTGTCCGGCAAAGGCGGCACCGGAAAAACTACATTCACCTCCAACATCGGCTTCGCCCTGGCCTCCCTGGGAAAAAAGGTGCTGTGCCTGGATTGCGACATCACCCTGCGGAACCTGGACCTGGCCTTGGGCCTCAGCGACAGCGCCCTGATGGATTTTTCCGACGTGATGGGCGGCCACTGCACCCTGGAGGAGGCGGTGGTGCGCCATCCCAAGTACCCCTCCCTGTTCCTGCTGGCGGCGCCCTTGGTTTTTGACGGCTTCCGGGTAGACCCGGCCCAGGTCAGGGCCCTCATGGGGCAGATCAAGGAGAGCTATGACTTTTGCCTGGTAGACGCGCCGGCGGGTTTGGGCCAGGGCTTCCGCATGGCCACCCAGGAGGCGGACCATGTGGTGGTCGTGACCACCACGGATGTCACCGCCCTGCGAGACGCCCAGCGGACGGTGATGGAGCTGGACCGCTTCCCCACGGACAAGGTCCACCTGGTGGTGAACCGGGTGGCCAAAAAGCTCATGCGCCAGCTGCACACCACCATCGACGACGCCATGGACGCTGCGGGCCTGCCCCTGCTGGGCGTGGTGCCGGAGGACCCGGACATCCCCAGGTGTCTGAACCAAGGCGTGCCCCTGCGGGATGACAATTTCTATGCCGCCCGGGCCTACTATAATATTGCCAAACGCATTGCGGGCGGAAAGGCCCCGCTGATGAAGCTATAAAAAGCTCCCGGTGTATGATCCATCGGAGCTATCTGCCAAAAACCTTATAGTCTGCGGGCGCGAACTCTGCGAGGCTATTTTAATACTGACTATCTATTGCACAGAAAGGAGAGCGCAATCATGAATATCGCACTGATCGCTCACAACAACCGCAAGGAACTCATGGTCCAGTTCTGCACCGCCTACTGCGGCATCCTGGCCAAGCATACCCTTTGCGCCACCGCCACCACCGGCCAAATGGTGGCCGAGGCCACAGGCCTGACCATCCACCGATTTATGAGCTTTTACCACGGCGGTGGCCAGCAGATCGGCGCCCGCATCGCCTATAACGAGCTGGACATGGTCCTCTGCTTCGACGATCCCAACACCAAGGAGCCCTCCCCGGACATCATCTATATCTCCCGCCTGTGCGACAAGAACAACATCCCCTACGCCAGCAATATCGCCACCGCCGAGATGCTGGTGCTGGGCCTGGCCCGGGGCGACCTGGATTGGCGCGAGGTGGTCAATCCCAAAAGCAACCCCTTCACCGCTTGACATTTCCCGGCTAATGGGCTAAAATAAGCTGAAATACCGCGATAACGGAGCAGGAGTAGTTCTGTCCCCGCCGGAGCAGAGAGGCGCGCCATCGGCTGCAAGCGCGCCCCGGCACACAGAGCGAAGACAGCCCTACCAGCGGGGATGGAAACATCCACGGTCCGCTCCCCGTAACAGGAGCGCCAAAGGGCCCCCATTAGGGGCCGAAATTGGGTGGCACCACGAAGCATCACGCTCTCGTCCCAATGCACGGGATGGGAGCGTTTTTTTACTTTCCATCAACCGAAATTCATAATAAAAGGAGAACACAAACATGGCAAAAATGACGCCACGGACCCTCTCGGGCTTTATGGAGCTGCTGCCGCAGCCCCAGCAGCAGATGGAGCGGATGATGCAGATCCTGCGGGAGACCTATTCCCTCTATGGCTTCACCCCTCTGGACACACCGATCATCGAGGCCAGCGAGGTGCTGCTGGCCAAGGGCGGCGGCGAGACCGAAAAGCAGATTTACCGCTTCCAAAAGGGCGATGCCGACCTGGCTCTGCGCTTTGACCTGACCGTGCCCCTGGCCAAATATGTGGCCCTCCACGGAGGCGAGCTGTCCTTCCCCTTCCGGCGCTATCAGATCGGCAAGGTCTACCGGGGCGAGCGGGCCCAGCGGGGCCGGTTCCGGGAGTTTTACCAGGCGGATATTGACGTCATCGGCGATGGCAAGCTGGACATCACCAACGAGGCGGAGATTCCTTCCATTATTTACCAGACTTTTACTCGCCTGGGGCTGAAGCGATTCCAAATCAGGGTGAACAACCGTAAGATCCTCAACGGCTTCTATGCTATGCTGGGGCTGACGGAGCAATCCGGGGCCATTATGCGCACGGTGGATAAGCTGGATAAAATCGGGCCGGACAAGGTCCGGGCGCTGCTGCTGGAGGACTGCAGGCTTACCGAGGACCAGGCTGCGGAGATCCTCAAGTTCATCGCCATCACCGGCTCCAACGCCGATGTCCTGGCGGCCCTGGAGGGCTACGCCGGGCGACACGAGCTGTTTGACCAGGGGCTGTCCGAGCTGAAAACCGTGACGGCGTACTTGGCGGACTTTGGTGTGCCGGAGGAAAATTTTGCTGTGGATCTGACCATCGCCCGGGGCCTGGACTACTACACCGGCACCGTGTATGAGACCACCCTCCTGGATCACCCGGAGATCGGCTCCGTCTGCTCCGGCGGCCGGTACGACAACCTGGCCGAGTACTACACCGACCGGCAGCTCCCCGGGGTGGGCATTTCCATCGGCCTGACAAGGCTATTCTATGTCCTGGGTGAGCAGGGGATGCTGAATCCCGACCTCCCCACCGCCCCGGCGGATGTGCTGGTGCTGCCCATGACAGAGGACCTGGCTCCGGCCATCAGCCTGTCCACCAAGCTGCGCTCTGCGGGAGTGCGGACCCAGCTGTATACCGAGCAGAAAAAATTCAAGGCCAAGATGAGCTATGCGGACAAGCTGGGCGTGCCCTATGTGATCTTCCTGGGTGGCGATGAGATCGCCGCCGGGGTGGTGGCCTGCAAGGACATGAAAACCGGTGAGCAGACCAAGCTGCCCTTTGCCGAGACTCTGGCCCTGATCCAATCCGGCCTGGCGGAGAAAAACAAGGGCGCGGTGATTTTGGAGTAAAGCGTTGGGGGTAGGAATTGCCACGACCAGCGTGTGCGCTGGTCTGGCAATGACACATTGCAAGGAACGCGGTGGGGCGGCCGATGTAGGCATCGGCCCCTACAGAATTCCTTGTAGGGGCGGACGACCCTGTCCGCCCGGTTTGAGGGTCCCCATAGAATCCCTTTGGAGTCATTTTTGAAAACTTATAGTTATATTTAACTTAACTTATACAAAACTTTATCAAAACAGGAGGAAGAAAACCATGATGCAAATGCGTACACACACCTGCAATCAGCTGCGCCTGGCCGATGTGGGCAAGAGCGTGAAGATCGTGGGGTGGATGGAAAACGTCCGGGAGGTGGGCAGCAACCTGGCCTTCGTAGTCCTGCGGGACTTCTACGGCACCACCCAGGTGGTGGCCGAGACCGAGGATATGCTGGCCATTATCAAGGGGCTGAACAAGGAATCCACCATCAGCGTGGAGGGCGTGGTCCGGGAGCGGGCCAGCAAAAACCCCAAGCTGGCCACCGGCGAGATCGAGGTGGTACCTAATAAGATTGAGGTCCTGGGCCGCTGCCGCTATAACAGCCTGCCCTTTGAGATCAACCGCAGCCGGGAGGCTGACGAGACCGCCCGCCTGAAGTACCGCTATCTGGATCTGCGCAATCCCGCCGTGAAACAGAACATCATCCTGCGCTGCCAGGTGGTGTCGGCCCTCCGGGCCGCCATGACCGAGCACGGCTTCCTGGAGATCACCACGCCCATCCTCACCGCCTCCTCCCCGGAGGGCGCCCGGGACTACCTGGTGCCCGCCCGGAAGCACCCGGGCAAGTTCTACGCCCTGCCCCAGGCCCCCCAGCAGTTCAAGCAGCTGCTGATGACCTCCGGCTTCGACCGCTATTTCCAGATCGCCCCCTGCTTCCGGGATGAGGACGCCCGGGGCGACCGCTCCCCCGGCGAATTCTATCAGCTGGATATGGAGATGGCCTTCGCCACCCAGGACGATGTGTTCGCCGTGCTGGAGGATGTGCTGCCCCCGATTTTTGCCAAGTTCGGCACCTACAGCGTGGCCTCCTCCGCCCCCTTCCGGCGCATCCCCTATTTGGAGGCTATGGAAACCTACGGCTCCGACAAGCCCGACCTGCGCATTGATCTCACAAGCAAAAATGTTACGGGGCTCTTTGAAAACAGCGAGTTTGAGGCCCTGCGCGGCCAGACCGTGAAGATGGTGGACATCACCGATTGCACCCTCACCCGCAAGCAGATCGAGAAGCTGCTCACCGATTGTCAGGTGCAGTCCGGCAGCAAGGGCTACTGGTTCAAGGTGGATGAGAGCGGCGAGCTGGCTGGAGGCATCGGCAAGTTCGTGACACCCGTGCGGGAGGAGCTTTCCAAGGCCCTGAACCTGAAGCCGGGCACTTTGGTGGTGGTAGCCGCCGGAGAAGCCGCCACCAAGTCCGTGGGCGTGATGATCAAGACCTTCGGTGCCGCCTGTGAGGGCCACATGGACAAGGAGCGGTACGAGTTCTGCTGGATCGTGGACTTCCCCATGTACGAGATCGGCGAGGAGAGCGGCCAGCTGGAGTTCTGCCACAACCCCTTCTCCATGCCCAGCGGTGGCATGGAAACCCTGCTCAAGGCCGAGCGGGGCGAGCTGGATCCCCTGGACATCATGGCCAACCAGTACGACCTGGTGTGCAACGGCGTGGAGCTTTCCTCCGGCGCTGTGCGTAACCATGATCCGGAGATCATGATCAAGGCCTTTGAGATGGTACGCCTGGGCGAGGAGGACGTGAAGAAAAAGTTCCCCGCCATGTATAACGCCTTCTGCTATGGTGCGCCGCCCCACGCGGGCATCGCCCCGGGCGTGGACCGCATGGTGATGCTCCTGGCAGGGGAAAGCTCCATCCGGGAAATCATCCCCTTCCCCATGAACAAGAACGCCCAGGATATTATGATGGGCGCACCGTCCACCGTGGAGCAAAAGCAATTGGACGAATTGCATATTGCTCTGGTGGGCCAGCTGGAGGAGGAGTAAGCTCCTCCAATGCGGATTTCTTCCCGCTGCCTTTGCTCCACACCAAGCGTTTTGCACAGCAAAACCTTGCCGCAGGCGGAATTCACTTCCGCCGAGGATTGAAATCTATGCGAGGGGACCCCGCAAAATGCTCCGCCATTTTGTGGGGAGTGCAAAAGCAGCTGGACGAATTGCATATTGCCCTTGTGGGCCAGCTGGAGGAGGAGTAAGCTCCTCCACGCAAACAAAAATTAAGAGGTGGCCGCAGGGTCACCTCTTTTTGCAGCGCTGGGGGAAGCAGATTGCCACGGCCGCGGAGCGCTCTCGCAATGACAGGGTTTTTTCATGAGTTGCGGTGCAATTCCGGGCGGCAAGGTGTGGTCACCCCGCCCTATGGGGGCAAGGAGCGCGGTAGGGCGGGACGATGTGGGCATCGTCCCCTACGGTGCATTATTGTTGGGGCGGTGGAGCTTGTTTTCCCCTTCCCCCCTTGCATTTCTCCTCATTTTGCGGCATACTGGGGATGTTCCATCTTATCTTAAAGGAGTTTTCGCCATGGAAACCGTGAAGTTATATTATGAAAATGCGTTTTTGCGGGAATTTGACGGAGTGGTAGTCGATTGCCGTCCCCAGGGCAAAAAATGGCTGGTCATCCTGGACCAAACCGCCTTCTACCCCGAGGGAGGCGGCCAGCCTGCCGACCATGGGATTTTAGGCGGCGCCAAGGTCACCGATGTCCACGAGCGGGACGGGGTGATCCTCCACACCTGCGACCGGGCCCTGCCCGAGGGCGAGACCGTCCATGGGGAGATCGATTGGCCCCGGCGCTTTGACCACATGCAGCAGCACTCCGGTGAGCATATCGTCAGCGGAATGCTCTGCGCCGCCTATAACTGCGACAACACCGGCTTTCACCTGGGGGAGGGCTCCGTCATCATCGACTACAACGCCGACATTCCCTGGGAGGGAGTGCTGGACATTGAGACCCGGGCCAATCGCTATATCTGGGAAAACCATTCTCTGGTGACCCTCTATCCCACCGCCCAGGAGCTGGCCGCCCTCCCCTACCGCAGCAAGAAGGAGCTGACCGGCCAGGTGCGCATTACCCAATTTCCCGGGGCCGATATGTGCGCCTGCTGCGGCACCCATGTGTCCCAATCCGGCCAGGTGGGGCTGGTGAAATTCATCGGCTGGCAGAAATTCCGGGACGGCGTGCGCCTGGAGCTGCTGTGCGGCCAGCGGGCGCTGGAGTACCTCTCCCTAAGCTGGCAGCAAAACAGCGCCGTGGGCCGGGAGCTATCCGTGAAGCCCGACAAGACCGCCCAGGCCGTGGAGCGGCTGCTGGGCGAGGTGCAGAGCCTGAAGGCCCGGTGCGCCGGGCTGGAGGAGGCGGAGTTCCATCGCCTGGCAGAGGAGCACCGGGGCGCAGGGAATGTGCTGCTGGTGCAGCCGCCCATGGAGCCGGACAGCGTGCGCCGGCTGTGCGACGCCGTGAGCCGCACCTGCAGCGGCCGGTGCGCCGTGTTCGCCGGGACAGACGGCGGGTACAAATACGCCATCATCCACCCGGAGCAGGACATCACGCCCTTTATGAAAGCCATGAATGCCGCCCTCCGTGGCCGGGGCGGCGGACGGGACGGCTTTGCCCAGGGCAGCGCCGCCTGCACGGAGGAGGAAATTCGCCGTTTTTGGGCAGAAAATACATAAAATACGAAAAACGGCCGAAATAGATCCTATTTTTGGACTATTTCGGTCTTTTCTTTTCATCGAAAGGATGTTATACTATTTTGACGTGAATCAAAATAAGAGGTAAGCTATGCAAAACGAGAACAAGCTGGGCGTCATGCCCATTAAAAAACTGATTTGGAATATGTCGCTGCCCATCATCATTTCCATGCTGGTGCAGGCGCTGTATAACATTGTGGACAGCGTGTTCGTCTCCTGGGTCAGCGAGGCATCTCTGACCGCCGTGTCCCTGGCGTTTCCGGCGCAGAACCTGATGATTTCCCTGGCAGCGGGCACCGCCGTGGGCGTCAATGCCCTCATGGGCCGGGCCCTGGGCGCCAAGGATCAAAAGCGGGCGGACACCGTGGCTATGAACGGCCTGTTTTTGGCCCTGGTGGGCTTTGTGCTGTGCGCGGTGCTGGGGCTGACGCTTTCGGACTTCTACTTCCGCAGTCAGACGGATGTGGAGGAGATCATCCAGATGGGCAACCAGTATCTGATGATCGTCATGGGCGCGTCCTTTGGCGCCTTCGGCCAAATGATGCTGGAGCGGCTGCTCCAGGGCACCGGACACAGCATTCTATCCATGTATACCCAGGGCGCCGGCGCCATTATTAACATCATTCTGGACCCCATTTTCATCTTCGTATTCAAGCTGGGCGTGGCGGGCGCGGCCATTGCCACCGTCATCGGGCAGATTTTTGCCTGCGTCTTCGCCCTGGTGCTGAACCTGAAGAAAAACCCGGAGCTTCACCTGGTGTTCCGGGGCTTCCGGCCCAACTGGCGCATTATCGGCAGTATTTACGCCATCGGCCTGCCGTCGGTAGTGATGATGGCCATCGGCTCGGTGATGACCTTCCTCATGAACAAGATCCTCATCACCTATCACTCCGCCCGGGAGACCGCCGCCACAGCCTTCGGCATCTACTTCAAGCTCAACAGCTTTGTGTTCATGCCCGTGTTCGGCCTGAATAACGGCGTTATTCCCATCATCGCCTATAACTACGGCGCCCAGCAGCGCCGCCGCATGATCGAGACCGTCAAGCGCAGCACCGTCTATGCCTCCTGTGTGATGATTTTGGGCATGGTGATCTTCCAGATCTTCCCTGGCCCCCTGCTGAAAATTTTCAAGGCCACGGACACCATGATGTCCGTGGGCATTCCGGCCCTGCGGATCATATCCCTGAGCTTTTGCATGGCCGGGGCGTGCATTGCCTTGGGCGGCTGCTTCCAGGCATTGGGTAAGTCTATGTATTCGCTGATCGTGTCCTTTATCCGCCAGCTGGTGCTGCTGATCCCCGTGGCCTTCGTCCTGGCGCAGATCGGCCACAGCATGGGCAACGACAACCTGGTCTGGTGGTGCTATCCCATTTCAGAGATATTCTCTCTGATCGTTTCGCTGCTGTGCTTCCGCCGGCTGCACCGCACCCTTATCTCCAAGCTGCCCGAGGACGGTCCGGCCCCCTGCGCCGAGGAGCCTTCCATGTAAAATTTGGGCCACACAGCTGTAAAACAACAACTCGCCGCTCCGGTATACATGCCGGTGCGGCGATGGTTTTTTTGGGGCGAAGCTCAAGTATCCCAGCCCACTCTGCATCCCATGCAAGCCCTGCCACTGCGCACCGATGCGCCCACCGGTGCGGCGATCCATAATCCCCATCCATGCGCAAATCCAATATACGCCTCCCACTGACACACCCTCGCCCTCCCATAAAAGAAATGCAAAGCCGCCGCTTCTGGAGTAAGCGGCGGCTTTGCATTAAAAGGGGAAAGGGAAGAATATGCTTGGAAAAGAAAAGGTAAATCTTAATTCATTACTTGCCTGTTGCAGCAGACACAACACCTACGATTACCAAGATACCGGCCAAAGCGGCCAAAATGATGTTCAATACCATAGTTCTGACCTCCTATTTCGATTTTTGATTTTCGTAGGCTTACTGGTTGATTTTATATTAGCAGAAACTTAGCAATATGTAAAACGAATCTTATTCATCATTCCCATGAAATTTTGTTGTGCCTGCAGGCAAACTGTGTTACACTGGGGGTGCAAAGGAGGGCGAGGCTCATGAACATGGGAAAATACCAGGTGTTTTTGCGGGTAGCCGCCTGCGGCGGCTTCACTCGGGCGGCGGAGGAGCTGCATTTCACACAATCCGGTGTCAGCCACACCATAGCGACCCTGGAATCGGAGCTGGGGGTGCCGCTGTTCGTGCGAAACCGGAGCGGCGTGACCCTCACGGCGGACGGCCGGGCGCTGCTGCCCTACATACAGGCCCTGTGCGATGACGCCCTCCGGCTGGAGCAAAAGGCCGCCGACCTCCGGGGCATGGAGACCGGCCTGGTGCGGGTGGCCACCTTCAACAGTGTGTCCGTGCAGTGGCTGCCGTATCTGCTGAAATCCTTCCGGGCAGAGCACCCGCACATTGAGTTTGAGCTGCTGCCCTTTGTGGAAAATGCGGAGCTGGAGGAGGCTGTGCTCAGCGGCCAGGCGGATTGCTGCTTCGTCAGCCTGCCCACAACCCAAGCCCTGGACACCTGGCTGCTGCACCGGGACCAGTGGCAGGTCATTGTTTCCTATGGCCATCCCCTGGCCGGGCGGGACCCCTTCCCCTTAGAGGCTCTGTCCACAGAGCCGTTTATCTATCTGCAGGAGGGGGATGACTACGAGGTGCAGGCCGTGCTGGACCGCCTGCAGGTGCGGCCCAACATCCAGTATATCCTGCGGGATGACCTGTCCATCCTGGCCATGGTGTCCAACAATTTGGGCATCAGCATCATGCCGGAGCTGGAGCTGGAGCACTGCCCCTATCCCCTGGTGGCCTGCCCCCTGCCCCAGACGTTTTACCGGAACATCGGCATCGGAGTAAAGGACAAGACCGCCCTTTCCCTGTCTACCCGGCGATTTGTGGAGCACACCCGCCGCTGGGTGGCCACCCATTATGGCCAGTGAGCGGCTGCGGCAGATAGCCAGCCATATTATCCTTCATCCGCAAAAAAACCGCCACCCTGACCGGTGGCGGTTTCTATAAAACCTTAAGTTCACTTCGTTAGGGCTAACCGCTTGTGGCAGCACCCTTTCTTTGCGCATGATAGCAGAAATATCCGTCCTGTCAAGTATGAGTGCAGTGGCGGTGCGGATTTTTCCAGCCTTACTTATAGTAGTCCGTCTCCTCCTCCAGAGCCATAGGCAGGCCGTTGTGATACACGGGGATGGTGGTGAACTTAAAACGGCTGGCCCTGTGCTTCCGGTCGATCTGCTCCTTGATCTCCGGGTCGCACACACCCCGGCGCACATATTCGTTCACAGCGTGGTAGGTAAAGCCCAGGTTATCCTCGTCCGTGAGACCGGTGAGCCCGTCAGAGGGCGGCTTCTGCAGAAAATGCTCCGGCAGCCCCAGAGCCCGGCCCAGGGCAATGACCTCCTCGGTGGTATACATGCCCAGAGGGGAGAAGGCCCCGGCGCTGTCGCCATAAATGGTGCAGTAGCCCACCCAATCCTCAGAGAGGTTGGAGGTGTTGATCACCGTGCCGCCGGGCAAGCTCTGTGCCACGGCGTAGAGGGTGGACATGCGGATGCGGGAGGGCAGATTCACCGTAGTCTGGCGGCTGGGCGTAAACCCCGCCTTCTCCATCTCGGTCAGGACGCCCTGCACCGCGCCCTGAATGTTGATGGTGCAGTGGGGGATCTGAAGGTGCTCCACCAGGGCCTGGGAAAAGTCAATATCCGGCTGCACGCCGTTGGGCATGAGCACACCATAGACATTCTCCCGGCCATAGGCCGCCACAGCCAGGGCCGCCACGGTGGAGCTGTCCTTGCCGCCGGAGATGCCGATGACCGCGGTCTTGCCGTGGCAGCTTTGCATCATTTCATTCATCCATTCCAGTAGGCCAGCCAGCTGCATGTGGGGATTAAAATCCATAAAAATGCGCCTCCCTATACTATTAATGGGGCTATTGTACGGCATCGGACGGCAAATTGCAAGCGGCTGTGAAATTTTCTGCATAAATGTCGCGCCAAAAAGGTTTACAGAAAAGTCCATCAGGAGCTATTGTCAAATACAGGAAAGCCCCCCAGCTTTAAAGCTGGGGGGCTTTCCTGTTGTGTGTTAGGAGAGAGAGAGAAAATCACTTAAGGAAAGGTTCTTTGTATGCTCATATACTACTTTGTAAATATGGCAAAACAATAAATTCCCGGTGAACAAATTGTGAACAATTTCTCAATGTTTCCGGCTCTCGGCCACAGCCAGCTGGTCGCAGCGATTATTTTTGGCGTTGGAGGCGTGACCCTTGACCCAGTGATACCGGACCTCATGCCGGGCGATAAGGGGGAGCAGCTGCTCCCAGAGGTCCACGTTCAGGGCGGGCTTTTTATCGCTCTTGATCCAGCCCTTTTTCTGCCAGCCATAGACCCAGCCCTTGGACAAGGCATCAATAACGTACTTGCTGTCGCTGTAAAGCTCTACCACGCAGGGCTCCTTCAAAAGCGACAGAGCCTCGATGACACCGGTGAGCTCCATGCGGTTGTTAGTGGTTTCCGCCGCGCCGCCGGAAATCTCCTTTTCCACGCCGTTCCACTCCAAAATGGCCCCCCAGCCCCCGGGACCGGGATTGCCAGAGCAAGCGCCGTCGGTGTAAATAGTTACTGTTTTCATAATAGCTCCTTGGAAATTAACTTGCCTCGGCTCATGATGCATCTATTGGACGGCGCTTGCTTGTCATGTTCTGCGGTTGCCCCGAAGGGGCGAGCAGAACCGACATCCCGCATAAAACCGCATTGCGGTTTTTATGCCCGTCGGTGTAAATGGTAACAGTTTTCATAATAGCTCCTTGGAAATTAACTTGCCTCGGCTTATGATGCTTCTATTGGACGGCGCTTGCTTGTCATGTTCTGCGGTTGCCCCGAAGGGGCGAGCAGAACCGACATCCCGCATAAAACCGCATTGCGGTTTTTATGCCCGTCGGTGTAAATGGTAACAGTTTTCATAATAGCTCCTTGGAAATTAACTTGCCTCGGCTTATGATGCTTCTATTGGACGGCGCTTGCTTGTCATGTTCTGCGGTTGCCCCGAAGGGGCGAGCAGAACCGACATCCCGCATAAAAC